>Ga0307476_10001444_pt1 | contig 14551 bp, 13 predicted proteins | sample atmos_gasesECM2C_2_FD_203314 | JGI IMG/M metagenome (GOLD analysis project Ga0307476, IMG submission 203314) | Hardwood forest soil microbial communities from Morgan-Monroe State Forest, Indiana, United States - atmos_gasesECM2C_05 | ecosystem: Environmental > Terrestrial > Soil > Temperate... | reverse complement strand
GATCCCAGGCGGCCTCAACCGCAACCAGCAGGCTGTTGGCAACGCGCTGACCGGTTTCTTCAATGCGAACGACACCATTCCGCTGGTCTATGGCGCGCTTTCGCCGGCTGCGCTGACTCAAGCCTCCGGCGAGCTCGGCACCTCCTCACAGCAGACCACGTTCAACGCGATGGGCCAGTTCATGGGTCTGCTCTCCGATCCCTTCATGCAACGGAATGGCGGAGCGGGATTGACGCCCGGGGCGGCAGGCTTTGCGGAGGAGGAGGCCAGCGGTTACGCCGCGTACAAGCGAACTGATGCATTCGCGATGTTCACCAAGGCGCCGCCGGTGCCCTTCGTGCAGCGCTGGAGCGTGTGGGCGGCAGGTTTTGGCGGCTCGCAGTCGACCGATGGCAATACGGTGGTCGGCTCCAACAATACGACGAGCAGCATCTACGGCACCGCTGTCGGCGCCGATTACCTGTTCTCGCCGAACACACTCGCAGGCTTCGCGGTGGCGGGTGGCGGCACCAGCTTCAACGTGAATGCTCTCGGCTCCGGGCGCTCCGACCTGTTCCAAGCCGGCGCCTATGTACGCCACACGAATGGTCCGGCCTACATCTCCGCAGCGCTCGCCTATGGCTGGCAGGACATCACCACCGACCGCATCGTGACCGCAGCGGGCATCGACCATCTGCGCGCCGAGTTCGACGCCAATGCGTGGTCGGGCCGCATGGAAGGCGGCTATCGTTTTGTCGCGCCATGGAGCGGCGGCATTGGCTTGACGCCCTATGCGGCTGCGCAGTTCACGACGTTCGATCTGCCCGCTTATGCCGAGCAGGTGATCTCGGGCGCCTCGACTTTTGCCTTGAGCTACGGCGCACATAGCCCAACCGATACGCGCAGCGAGCTCGGCCTGCGCAGCGACAAATCCTTTGCGCTCGATAACGCCGTGCTGACGCTGCGCGGACGTGTTGCCTGGGCGCATGATTTCGATCCGGATCGTTCGATCGCTGCGACGTTCCAGGCATTGCCGGGCGCGAGCTTTGCCGTCAACGGCGCGGGGCAGGCCGCGGACTCTGCGCTCACCACGGCCTCCGCCGAATTGAAATGGACCAACGGCTGGTCGATGGCGGCGACGTTTGAGGGCGAGTTCTCCGCCGTCACGCGCTCCTACGCCGGCAAGGGCGTGGTGCGTTACGCCTGGTGACGAGTAACTTACTCGCTTGACCGAGAGGCGCCTGTTCCTCGTATTTCGCGGATGTCGCCAATCGAGGTTATGGGCGCTGCCGCGAACGGAAGGGTCGGGCGTCAGGCCTCGCCCAGCTCAACTTGCTCGAAGCGCTTTTCTTGCGCGTGGAAGATTTGCACCTGAAGCGCGGGGAAGCGCCGCTTCAGGCTCTCGGCGCGGTGACGGGCCGCGTCGTGGGTCTTGAACTCGTCCTTTATCTGGCCGTCGACCACCAGCGCGTAGCCGCTGGTCAGCGCCTCCGGTGTCGCGCGCGTGGTGCGGCGCGGGGCCGGCGCGGCTGCGAGTGGCTGCCTATGGGCTTTCATCATCGGCTTTCGATGCATGTGCGATCCTCCTGCGGCGAGGCCCGGGATCAAGGCTTGAGATCAAGGCTTGGGATCGGGGATCCCTCTCGCTTGCGAGGTGCTCGCCTCGTGACGTTTCGCTGTTGTCTTTCCTGCCGCTATCGTCCTTGCGCCTGTACACGACGCTGCGACAGGGGTTGCACGTTGCCGGCCGCCAGCAGGTTACCTTCCTCCTGACAGTGACATTCCGGACAGCGGAACCGGATCTCCTGGCGCGTGGCGCTTGTCTTGGGCAGGCTCGCGGCCATCGGCCAGGCGCCGCAACGGGGACATTTGACGAGCAGGCTATCGGTCTCGATCACGGATACGGTCTCCCTAAGCCCCTGCTGCGAAGCCAACACATCAGGCGGGGAGATGTTCCGCCCCGTCGTCCCGGCTTTCGCCAGGACGACGAGAGTGGCCTCACACCTCGCCGAACACGCGCTTGAAGATCGTGTCGACGTGCTTCAGGTGATAGCCGAGATCGAACTGCTCCTCGATCTCCTTGTCGTTCAGATAGCGCTTCACGTCGGCGTCTTTCTTGAGCAGGGTCTTGAAGTCACCTTCGCCGCGCCAGACCGGCATGGCGTTGCGCTGCACCAGCTTGTAGGCCTCTTCGCGGCTCGCGCCCTTCTGCGTCAGCGCGAGCAACAGCCGCTGCGAATGGACAAGGCCGCCGAGCCGGTCGAGATTCTTCTGCATGTTCTCCGGATAGATCAGCAGTTTTTCTACCAGGCCGGCCAGCCGATTGAGCGCGAAGTCGAGGGTAACGGTCGCGTCAGGGCCGATCATGCGCTCGACGGAGGAGTGCGAGATGTCGCGCTCGTGCCAGAGCACGACATCCTCGAGTGCCGGCGTCACGTAGGCGCGCACCATGCGGGCGAGGCCGGTGAGATTTTCCGAAAGCACGGGATTGCGCTTGTGCGGCATGGCCGAGGAGCCCTTCTGGCCCTCGGAGAAGAACTCCTCCGCCTCCAGCACCTCGGTGCGCTGCAAATGGCGGATTTCGGTCGCGAGCCGCTCGACGGAGGAGGCGATCACGCCAAGAGTTGCAAAATACATCGCGTGGCGGTCGCGCGGGATGACTTGCGTGGAGACCGGCTCGGGCGTGAGCCCCATGGCCTTCGCAACATGCTCTTCGACCCGCGGATCGATCTGGGCGAAGGTGCCGACCGCGCCTGATATGGCGCAGGTTGCGACCTCCTTCCGCGCAGCGACGAGCCGCGCACGGGCGCGGTCGAACTCGGCATAGGCATAGGCGAGCTTGAGCCCAAACGTCACGGGTTCGGCATGGATGCCGTGGGAGCGGCCGATGGTCGGCGTCATCTTGTGCTCGAAGGCGCGCTTCTTCAACGCGGCAAGCACGCGGTCGATGTCCGCGATCAGGATGTCGGCGGCGCGGACGAGCTGGACATTGAGGCAGGTGTCGAGCACGTCGGAGGAGGTCATGCCCTGGTGTACGAAGCGCGCCTCGGGGCCGACGATCTCGGCCAGGTGAGTTAAAAAAGCGATCACGTCATGCTTGGTCTCGCGCTCGATCTCGTCGATGCGCGCGACGTCGAAGGTCACGTTGCGCGCCTTGGCCCAGACGGTCTTGGCGGCTTCCTTGGGGATCACGCCGATTTCGGCAAGCGCGTCCGCCGCATGCGCCTCGATCTCGAACCAAATCGAGAAGCGCGTCTGCGCCTCCCAGATCGAGGCCATTTCCGGGCGGGTATAGCGGGGGATCATGAAGTGCTCCAAGGCAGTGGGGCGGGGGATCGGCAGGCAGATTCCCAGCCAAATGTTTTTACGCCGCGCTTTAGCAGATCACGGTCGGGGAAACCACCGATATGGGCCCAGAAGGGTGGAAAACTGCCTCTCTTGAGCGTCATCCCCGCGCAAACGGCTTTGCCGTTTGTCGCTGGAGGTGCTCGCCAACGGGTCCGCGCGAAGCGCGGCCCGATGAAAGGCTCCGCGAGCCTCGACCAATGAACGGCCCGCAGCCGGGCCGTCGCCCCGCGAGACGGTCAGCGCCGCAGGAGACGGGACGATAACCGTTTTGCGATGCATGCCTTTGAAGCCGGTTGTTTGATGTCCCTCAAACCGGTAGCCATATCCCACCGCTAGATTTACCGGCGGGAGGAAAGCGTGCTGCTGGCATTATTTTCAGACATCCATGCCAACCGCCAGGCCTTTTCCGCATGCCTCGAGGCCGCGCGCGCCCGTGGCGCACAGCGCTTGATCTTCCTCGGCGATTTCGTCGGTTATGGCGGCGATCCCGAATGGACCGTGGACACCGCGATCCGCCTGATCGCGGATGGCGCGGTTGCAGTGCGCGGCAATCACGACCAGGCGATCGGAACCCCAAGCGAAACCATGAACGCCGAGGCGCAGGCTGCGATCGAATGGACGCGCGACCGCCTGAGCGCCGGGCAGCGGCGTTTCCTCGCCGGACTGCCGCTTGCCCTGGAGGAAGAGGACCGTCTCTACGTCCATTCCGAGGCCTCGCAGCCGGCACGCTGGCACTATGTGCAGGCAACGCCCGACGCGGCGCGCAGCATGATCGCAACATCAGCGCATGTCACCTTTTGCGGCCATATTCACACGCCCGGGCTCTATTCGATGTCGGCGACGGCGAAGATGACGAGCTTCGTGCCTGTATCGGGCGTGCCCATCAATCTCCTGAAGGGGCGGCAATGGCTCGCCGTGCTCGGCTCGGTCGGCCAGCCGCGCGACCGCAATCCGGCTGCGGCCTTCGCGCTCTACGACACGGTGGCGCGCGAGATCACCTACTGCCGTGTTCCCTACAACGTCGAGGCGGCGGCGCAGCGCATTCGCGAGCAAGGCCTGCCGCCGTGGCTGGCCGAGCGGCTCTTGATCGGGAGGTGAGGGATGCTCGCGACCGCGATCCAGCCGGGCCTCGTCATCGATGATTTTGCCATCGGCGCACGCGTGCACTCGGGCGGCATGGCGACGCTGTGGAGCGTGACGCATCCGGACATTGCCGTGCCGCTGCTGATGAAGATCCCGCTTGTTTCGGAGGGCGAGGATCCCGCCGCGATCGTCTCTTTCGAGATGGAACAGATGATCCTGCCACGGCTGACGGGCGTGCATGTGCCGACCTGCTTCGGAACTGGCGATTTCACCCGTCAGGCCTATGTCGTGATGGAGGTCATTCCGGGGCAGACGCTCTATCGCCGCCTTCCGGAGCTGCCGCTTCCGTACGAGGAAGCGCGACAGCTCGGCTGCAGGATCGCCTCCGCACTCGCCGACCTGCACCGGCAGAACGTCATCCATCATGACATTAAGCCGTCGAGCATCATGTTTCGCGACAGCGGCGAAGCCGTGCTGATCGACTACGGCCTGTCCCACCACAATCAATTGCCCGATCTGTTGCAGGAGGAGTTTCGCGTGCCCTACGGCACGGCGCCCTATATGGCGCCGGAGCGGCTCGTGGGCGTGCGCGATGATCCGCGCAGCGATCTGTTTGCGCTCGGCGTCCTGCTCTATTTCTTCACCACCGGCGTGCGTCCGTTCGGCGAGACCGAGACCATGGGCGGCATGCGGCGGCGGCTGTGGCGCGATCCGCACCCGCCGCGCAAATTGCGTCCCGACTATCCGCTTTGGCTGCAGGAGGTGGTGCTGCGGTGTCTGGAGATCGAGCCTGTGGAGCGCTATCCGACGGCGTCGCAACTCGCGTTCGATCTCGCTCATCCCGACCAGATCAAGCTCACCGCCCGCGCCGAGCGGATCAGGCGCGATTCATGGGGCACGGTCTGGCGGCGCTGGCTCAACTCGAGCCAGCTTCGGCTGGAGCGCAAGGTCGACATCGCCGCCCAGCTTGCCGCCAGCCCGATCGTGGCGGTCGCGATCGATACCGTTGAGGGCACGGACCAGCTGAACCACGCGCTGCGCCTCACCGCAGGCCGGATTCTCTCCACCCTGCCTTCGGCGCGGCTCGCCTGCCTCAATGTGCTGAAGCTCGGGCGCATCACCATCGACCGCACGCTCGACGAGCAGGGGCACAACAAGCATGTCGATCGCCTGGTCGCGCTGAAGCACTGGGCGATGCCGCTCAAGCTCGATGAGGCGAGGCTCTCGGTCCATGTGCTGGAGGCGATCGATCCGGCCTCAGCCATCCTGCACTTCGCCGCCGCCAACCATGTCGATCACATCATCATCGGTGCGCGCGGCGGCTCCTTCGTGCGCTCGCTGCTCGGCACCGTGTCGGCCAAGATCGCTGCGGAGGCGCCGTGCACGGTGACCGTGGTGCGGCCGCGCGCGCCGGCCGTAGGCGCCACGCCCGAAGAGGGGAACAAGGAAACCGGCGCCGCAACGAATTGAACCTCTCGGAACCCTGACCGGCCCATTTGACTTGGTCCCTCGAGGTCAAGGAATTGCCGATGGCTGAGGAACGACGTTTCAGCGGGGCGCATCCTGCCGTAATCGCGGTCGTGCTGGCGTTTGTCTGCGCGGTGATCCTGACGCTGCTCATCTACGACCGCTGGAGCCATCCGGACGTGACGCATCCCGAGGTGGCGAGAACGACGACAACAGGTCAGGCGGCGGATTCGGCCGGCGCGAAGCCGCTGCCCACTGATCCGAAACTTCGCGTCGAGCCGACGCCGGCAGCTCCGAGGCCGGTGCAGCCGGCCAATCCGAATTGAGGAGCCAGCCCGGCGCCGGTTTTGGCGGAGGGGAATCGGAGGATGCTAGATCGCCTCGCCGCGCGCGGCGGCGGCTTTGAGGCGAATGGCGTCGATATTGGCCTTGTAGGCCTCCCGTGTGCCGCCCTTGAACACGGCCGAGCCCGCGACGAATGCATTGGCGCCAGCGGCGGCAAGCTCGGCCGCGTTGTTGGGGCCGACGCCGCCATCGACCTCGATGTCGATCTCGCGGCCCGCGGTCATGGCGCGCAGGTCGCGGATCTTGCCGAGGGCTGAGGGGATGAAGGCCTGACCGCCGAAGCCGGGATTGACTGACATGATCAGCACCAGATCGATCATGTCGAGCACATATTCGATCGCGCTCAGGGGCGTCGACGGGTTGAGCGACACGCCGGCCTTCTTGCCGAGCCCGCGGATCGCCTGTAGCGAGCGGTGCAGATGGGGGCCGGCTTCGGCGTGGACGGTGATATGGTCGCAGCCGGCTTTCGCAAAGGCTTCCAGATAGGGATCGCAGGGCGCGATCATCAGATGCGCGTCGAAGATCTTCTTGGTATGCGGGCGTAGCGCCTTGATGACGTCGGGGCCAAAGGAGATGTTGGGCACGAAGTGCCCATCCATCACGTCGAGGTGGATCCAGTCGGCGCCCGCTGCGTCGACGGCGCGGACTTCGTCGCCCAGCTTGGAAAAATCCGACGCCAGGATCGACGGCGCGATGACGAGGGGACGAGGCGTGAATGACTGGGTCATGGCCGAATGAAGCGTCTCGCAAAAACGATGATGCTGTTCGCCTAACATGGCCGTCGGGCCTTCGGCAATAAAGCAGGAAAAACCTTCCCACTCCGGCAGCTCTTGCCGGGAGGGCGCAGGCTCGCGGCGAGGTAAATACCCTTATTTTCCTGGCATTTCCGCCGCTGGCACGGCGCTTGCTAATCTCAAGGCAGGAATGAGTGGGCCGCCCCGTCAGGCGGCCCCGATCGGAGTTCCCTGATGCTCTTCGCCCTTAGCGCCGCCTCGGCCCTCCTGGACGGTCTGCAGTCGCTGACTTCCTCGCAAGCGTCGTCGAACTCTTCAACGTCGGCCGCCCAAAGCGGTACGCCGTTCGACCCGCTCGCGGGAACGCAGCCTTCGGAAAGCGCAGGCATGCCAGCGGCTCCCGCCGGTTGCCCGCAGATTTCGCCGCAGACCTTGAGTGCACTGATCGATGCGCAGGGGCAGTCGGGTTCCACGGGTGGCGCCGATGCTTCCGGCAGTACAGGCGGCTCCGGCGACACGGGCGGATCGGGCTCCGACGCGATAATGCAGGCGCTCGATGCTGCGACCTCGTCGTCCGTGACCAACAGCGACGGCTCGACCACGACCACCATCACCTATGCGGACGGCACGACAGCGACGACCACTTCGCCGGCCGCACCCACGAATTCGAGCACGGGCTCCTCCGCCGCCAACTCCGTGTCCTCGTCCTACAATCAAATCCAGCAGATGATGCAGCAGCAGGCGCAGGCGCTGTCGATGCAGGTCGGCAGCACGCTGTCGCTTGCGGCGTAAGGGGGGCCGGCAAAACTGCTTGCCGGCGCGGTCCGCACGCGCCTTGGCTTGAGGTGACGCTTCGGGAAGGAAGCGCAGGCTGCGCCCGTGCTTTATGCGCAGTGCGCTCGTCTAATGCGCCATAAGTACCGGCAAATCCGCGTGCTCCATGATGTGGCTGGTGGCGCCGCCAAAAATCATTTGCCGCAGCCTGTTCCGTGTGAAGGCGCCCTTGATCAACAGATCGCAGTCTCTTGCCCTGGCCGCGTCAAGCACCGCTGCGCCTGTGCTGCGCCCTTCCGCCTTGATGCTCACGGGTTCTGCCGCAACATCATTGTACAGGAGGTGCCTGAGTATCTGATCGACGGATGGACCTGGCACTTCCTGCCCGCCGATCACGGTCAAGACGCTCACGCGTTTGGCCAGGCGCAGCAGAGGCATCGCGAAAGTGTTCGCGCGCGCCTGCTCGGTACTGCCATTCCAATGGATCATGATGTTGGTCGCGATCTGTTTCGGAGCGACCGGCGGCGATAGCAAGACAGGTCGACCACTTTCGAACAATGCGGCCTCGATGACCCGATTGACCGGGCCGGTGGTTTCAAGGTCGGGCCTGCTCACGACAGTGACGTCAAAGGCGCGGCCATAGCTGCCGACGAAACCTTCGCCGTCCGGCGCTGTGGCAAGCCATCCGAAGCACGGTCCGTTCGACGCTGTGCCGGCCGGAGGAATACCGTGTTGCTGCATGAAGGTCTCGAACAAGCGGCGCGCTTCTGCCACTTCTTCGTCGCTCTTGGCCTGATACGAATCCAATGGGAAGCTGGTCGCCAATTCTGCGGCGACGAATTCAGGAATGCCAAACCGCAGCGGAAAACCTTCGATGTAGGCGCCGGTGCACCGCGCGAGTAGCACTGCCGTTTCGAGTGTGGATTGCATCGCTGCAATATTCTGGGTCGGCACCAAAATCGTCTTCATCGTCAGCTCCCGCATGCTCGTCTCACCCATCCGGGTAACGGCACCCCAGCGAATCAAGTCCGAAATGCACCGCGCGACGGACCGCTCCATCTCGCGCAGCTCTCGGTCGCGAGATGGACCTCGTCCGGCCGAGAGATGCTGGCAGATTGTACCTCCAGCATATCAGTCAGTCGTGCGCGCTAAAGCGGCCGTGCAGCGCACTAGCAGTCAGGCGCGCGAACTGCGCCTGACTCAAATGAATCAGCGTCTGGTGGTCGCCGGCTTCCATGTAAATCTCCGGCTGCGCCTGGATGCTGTCGTCGACGATGACGTCCAGCCCGTAGCATCTGCCGACGGCGGGAACGGCGCCGTTTGCGCAGTCGACGAACAGTCGATTGACCTCATGCTCGTTGGCCATGTCGATATCGTCACCGAACCTGGCCCTCAGGTCCGACATCCTGAGGTGATGCGATGTTGGCAGCACCGCGAGCATGTAGCCGCTGTCGCGGCGCAATACGATGGCCTTGGCGAGGCGATCACCCGAGACGTGGCTGGCCTCGGCGGTACGGGTGGATGTCATGGTGGGTTCGTGTGATATCTCGTGGTACGGGATGTTTTCAGCAGTCAGATATCTGCGGAGCGTAGGAGCGATAGACATAGCATCACCTCCGGTGTGATATGCAACCATGCACCGTGAGGTCTGCGGCCCCCGCCGCACGATGAGCGGCTGCGTGGTTCAGCTTAGGTGTTGTCGCCGCTGGCTGCAATTCGTCATTCTGGCGCGGGATTGCGGGGCGGCACTCGCTGGCGCTGGACAATCCTGCTGACCTGATCCGACAGGGCGCCTTAGCCGAACCTGTCCCTCCACGCAGGCTGCGCGCCGGCAAAGGGCAGGGCGGCGGCTTCATAGACGCCGCGGGCGATGGCGCGCGCCACCACATTGGCGGCGAGCATGCCGAGCTCGGTCAGGCCGGCCAAGGGATCGATAGGCTTCTCGCACGTGGCGGCTGCAAATAGCACATCACCATCCATCGGGGCGTGTACCGGATAGATTGCTCGGGCAAAGCCGGTCTGCGCAATCATCGCAAGCCGCTTGGCCTGCGGCTTGGTCAGCACCGCATCGGTAACGACGGCGGCAATCGTGGTGTTCTCGTGTTCGGTCGTGCCGCCCTTCATGCGCAGTTTCAGCATGTCAGGCGTAAAGAAGGCGGGCCAGCCGTGACCGCCATATTCACCATCAAGCTCGAAGGGCGCCGCCCAGAACCACTGCCCTTCGCCGAGCGTGACGCTGCCGACCGCGTTGACGGCGGCAACCGCCGCGACCTTGACCCCGCCGCTCGTGGTGGCGGAGGCGGAGCCGAGTCCGCCCTTGAAAGTCGCGGTGGTGGCACCTAAGCCCGCGCCGACGCTTCCGAGCGCGAAATCGGTGCCGGCATTGCTTGCTGCCAAATAACCGAGATCGCGATAAGGCGAAAAGCGGCCCCACGCCTTGTCGCCGCCGTTCAATAGATCGAACAGGATCGCGCCGGGCACGATCGGGATCACGGCGCCGCGCACCACAAGCCCGCGGCCCTGCTCGGCGAGAAAGGCCTGCACGCCACCGCCGGCATCGAGCCCGAAGGCCGAGCCGCCGGATAGTGCGAAAGCGTCGACCCGCTCGACGGTGTTGGCGAGATCGAGCAGCGAACCCTCGCGCGTGCCGGGACCGCCGCCGCGGACATCGATCGCGGCGACTGCGGGGGAATCGAAGATCACGGCCGTGACGCCCGAAGCTGCCCCGATGTCGTCGGCATGGCCGACGCGGACGCCCGCGATATCGGTGAGGAGATTTTTCAAAACGCGGCTCCCTTCAGGCGCGTTGGCTCGGCCTGTTTTGCCACGGCCTCCTTTTGGGGCCAAGGGTGGGCTCAAAGGCGCCGGCCCAGGGTGAGGTAGGTGGCTCCACCATCACGGCAAGAGCTGGTCGATCATCGCCTTGAGTCTGTCCAGGGATACCGGCTTCTCCACCACCGGCCGCCTGCGAAACAACGAGGGCAAATGCGCCGTGCCGTAGCCCGTGACGAAGAAGAAGGGGAGTCCGCGCTTTTCGATGACATCGGCGACGGGGTCGATGCCATAGCCGCCGATATTGATGTCGAGGATGGCGAGATCGAACACGCCAGTCGCCGCGTAAATTCCGGCATCCGCGATGGTGCCGGCCTCCAGGACAACGCGGTGCCCGAGCTGCTCGATCATGGCCGCGAGCGCCATGCGGATCAAAGCCTCGTCCTCGACGAGGAGTATGGAAGCCAGCCGCGTCACGCGGGAATTGTCTTCAAAGAGGACTGTCGGGCGTGAATTATGTCATTCGCGGCGTTCGGCGCAAAGTCGAAAGCTGAAGAGTCGTCCCACCTTTTTGCAAATTCAGTTTTCGCGTGTTGTTTTTCTCACACGGTCGCGTTCGAGATGATGCCGCACAAGCATCAGATTTTCGGCAAAGGCAATCCATCCGCCGCCGGCGATTCCGCAACTCGGGTTCCATATGAACCAGAATGGTCGGAAAAGGCGCGGGACAGCTCCGCGCCACGCTCAGCCTGATAGCGCAACCCGGATCATGCGGGCCAACTCCGGCTTGCGATAGGGTTTTGCGAGCAGGTGCACGCCGGGATCGAGCCGCCCGTGATGGAGGATCGCATTTTCGGTATAGCCTGAGGTGAACAGCGTCTTCAGGCCGGGGCGACGTTGCGTCGCCGTATCGGCCAGCTGGCGGCCATTCATCGCACCCGGCATGATCACGTCCGTGAACAAGAGATCGATGGTTGGATGCTTGTCGAGGACGGCAAGGGCTTCGACGGCGTTGGCCGCCTCGAGCGTCACATAGCCGAGGCTCCTGACCTGGGTGACCACATATTGCCGCACCATGGTGTCGTCCTCGACGACAAGCACTGCTTCATGGCCCCCCTCGATCGCAAGCGCGGCGGAAGGATCGAACTTGATCTGCTCGTCCCCGGTGGCGCGCGGCAGGTACATCTTCACGCTGGTGCCATAACCGATCTCGCTGTAGATCTTCACATGCCCGCCCGATTGCTTCACAAAGCCGAACACCATGGAAAGACCAAGGCCGGTGCCTTTGCCGACTTCCTTGGTGGTGAAGAAGGGGTCGAATACTCGTTCCAGATTCTCGGGCGTGATGCCTGAGCCGGTGTCGCTGACCGCGATCATGACGTAGTTGCCGGCCGCAACCTCGTTGTGCATGCCGGCATAGGCTTCGTCGAGATGGACGTTGCGCGTCTCCAGCGTGAGCTTGCCGCCATCCCTCATCGCGTCGCGCGCGTTCAGCGCAAGGTTGATGACGGCGGTGGTGAGTTGGCTCGGGTCGACCAAGGAGGGCCAGGTGTCGTCGTCCAGCTCGGACGAGATTTCGATCTGCTCGCCGAGGGTAGGCCGCAATAGCTTCACGGCCTCGAGCACCAGTGCGTTGACGTCGATGTCGCGCGGCTGCAGGGGCTGCTTGCGCGCAAAAGCGAGCAAGTGCCGGGTCAGCTGGGCGCCGCGCTCGGCGGCGTCGTCGATCAGCCGCGCGATCGAGACCAACTCGGCGCGGTCGGCGACTGCCTCCTGCAGGATGCCGATGGTCCCGGTGATGACGGTGAGAATGTTGTTGAAGTCGTGAGCGACGCCGCCGGTCAGCTGGCCGACCGCGTCCATCTTCTGCGCCTGGCGGTAATCCGCCTCGGCCGCACGCTGTTCGGTGACGTCGCGGCCGATGAAGAAGTGGCGCTGCACCGGCGGCGACCAGCTTCCCCTCCAGCTCAAGAAGACGTCGTGGCCTTCCTTGTGGACGTAGCGCGCCTCGAAAGCACGCTTCAGCTTGCCGCGGCGCGCCGCGCGCATCTCGTCGCGGGTCGCATTGAGATCGTCGGGATGGATGAACTCGACCGCGCTGCGGCCGATCATCTCCTCGGGCTGATAGCCCACGATCGTCGCCGCGCTTGGTGAGACCTGCACGAAGGTTCCGACCGGATCGGTAACCAGGATAAGGTCCTGCGAGGTCTCGAAAATGCGCTGCCGCTCCTCGATCTCCCGGGTGAGCTCCCTTTGCGTCCGTTTGCTTTCGGTGAGGTCGCGGGCGATCTCCGAGGCGCCGATGATCTCGCCCGAGGCCGAACGGAGCGGGAAGATCGTCAGCATAACTTCAACCACGCTGCCGCCCTTGTGCAGCCTTTCCGTCTCGTCGGTTTCGATTGTCTCGCCGTGACCGATCCGCTCGAGAATGTTGTACGTCTCGTCGCGCCGTTCCGGTGGGACGATAGCGCCGATGTGCTTGCCGACCATCTCGGTGGCCGTGTAGCCAAACAGCTGCTCGGCTGCCCGGTTCCAGGCCGTGATCGTCCCGTCGAGCGATCTGGTGATGATGGCGTCGTTGGAGGATTCCACCACCGCACTGAACAGCCGCTCGCGCTCGCCATGATAATCGCGCTCGGATGCCGCCTGGCGGCGCAGACTGCCGACCAGCCGCGTCATCTGCGCCTGCAGCGCGACATTATCGACCAGAAGCACCGCGAGCACGAAGGTCGCCGCGGCAAGCCCGTAGATGCGCCCTGCATAGAAGCCCAGGTCGTATCTGGCGGCGTTCAATATGCCCGCCAGAGCGATGTCGAACAGCCACGCGCACTGTACAACCATCAGCCAGATGTCGAGCACCGAATGAGGCCTCTGAAACCAAAGTATGAGCAGCGCTGCCAGGCTGAGGCACCACACCGTCGAGATCGCGGCGATTTGGGCGTTGGTGAAGTGACCCTGGCTCAGCAGAACCGGAAGCAGGTCATGATGAGTCGTGACGAGCCAGACTAACGCAGTGAGGGTCACGCCCACCGCGATGGTGCTTACCAAAATGGCTTTACCCACCGGGGACTGGATCTTGGTGCCGCCGCCCCTGCCTTTGGTCAAAGCGTAACCCAGCACGAACAGGGGAAAGCCGCCATGCCAGATCATGTAAAGCCAGGCGGTGGTTTGCGGACCGGCGCCCAACAGACCCATAGGCGCGAACACGCTGGGAAAGGTCATGGCATGGACGAGCGCCGCGGCCGCCGTGAAAAGATATCCGCTCGACAGTATCAGAAGTGCGCGCGAGCGCAGCGCCGCAAATTGCGAGAACAGCAGCACCGCGGTGATGCCGTCGCTGGTCGCGAGCGCGGACTGGTAGCTTGCGACAAAGGCCGGAACCGGCGTCAGCGGCGTCCCGGCATAGGGGACGGCCAGCGCGAACAGGATTGCGGAAACGGAGACCACCCACAGCGCCGCCGTACGATCGCCGCGTGTGGCCGGCATCGTCGAGAGAAGAACATAGCGATCCTGTTGTCCGCTGTGCATATCGTCTCCCGAGCAGCGGATTTCAGATACGGATGGGCAATAGAGCGGGACGCAACAACACACCCCATGGGGAAGGGGTAATGGAATCAACATAAGATTTCATATTAGCCAACTTGGCATGCAACCAGAAGCGGGGCGCATAGCTGCTCCTTTACCGAGCGGGACGATCTTGGCACAGGGTCTGGCCCGCTTCCAACCACCTGCATTGTAAACTTTGGTTGGCTGTAAGGGGGGGCCCGATGCCGCGCATTCTCGTGAGGGACGATGAAATGGATGTCGCGCCATGATGTCCATCGTGCTGACGCGTTTTCTTCACGCGAACCGGTGTCCACTTCACTTGAAAACGCTCTAGCATGCCCTGCCGTCAGCGCCTGACAAAAGAAAACGCCCCGGGGACCGGGGCGCGTTCCATGCTTGTCTTGCCAGATGAGGGTCGGGAAGGAGTCTGTCAGGAGCCCTTCTGGGGCACCTCAGCATAGCCGCCCTTGTCGTCCCACTTGTAGACGACATAGTCGAGCTGC
>Ga0307476_10001443_pt1 | contig 14560 bp, 7 predicted proteins | sample atmos_gasesECM2C_2_FD_203314 | JGI IMG/M metagenome (GOLD analysis project Ga0307476, IMG submission 203314) | Hardwood forest soil microbial communities from Morgan-Monroe State Forest, Indiana, United States - atmos_gasesECM2C_05 | ecosystem: Environmental > Terrestrial > Soil > Temperate... | reverse complement strand
CGTGTGGATGCCGGCGCGCCACTGGGCCATCGGCCGCAGCACGACGAACACCTCGAGGTTGTTGAGCAGCGTCGGATCGGTGCCGTCCTCGGGCCGGCCGAGCTGCGACATCAGCTCGGTGATCTCGGGGATGTCGCGCCGCATCAGCTGGGTGATCTGCGGCGTGAGCCGCCTGCCCTCGGTCAGCGAGATCGTCGGCGGCAGCGTGTAGGTGACGTACAGCGCGCCCTCGTTGAGCTCGGGCAGGAACTCGGTGCCGAGCCGCGGCGCGAGGTCGACGCCGGCGTAGACCAGCGCGAGCGCGCCGAGCAGCACCGCGACCGGGTTGCGCATCGCATGGAGCAGGGTCGGCTGGTAGGCCCGGGCGGCGAGCCGCAGCACCGGCGACTCCTTGATCGGCCTGTGGCGGCGCAGCGCGAAGAAGCACAGCACCGGGACCAGCGTGAAGCTGACCAGCATCGCGCCGATCAGCGCGCTGACCACGGTGTGGGCCATCGGCGCGAAGATCCGGCCCTCGACGCGCTGGAGCGCGAAGATCGGCAGGTAGGCCGCGACGATGATCAGCAGCGAGAACAGCGTGGGCCGCGCGACCTGGCGCGCCGCGGTGTAGATCGCGTCGATCCGCGCCGGCGCCTGCTCGCGCTGGTAGGCGTCGCCCGCGCAGTGGCCGAACACGTGCTCGACCAGGATCACCGCGCCGTCGACGATGATCCCGAAGTCGACCGCGCCCATCGACAGGAGGTTGGCCGACATCCCGCGGCTGCGCAGGTAGATGAACGACGCCGCGAGCGACAGCGGGATCACGATCGTGACCACCAGCGAGGCGCGCAGCGACAAGAGGAAGATGAACAGCACCACGGTGACCAGCAGCGCGCCCTCGCCGAGGTTGTGGAACACGGTGTCGAGCGTGGTGTCGACCAGGTCGGTGCGATCGTAGAACGGGCGGAGCACGATCCCGCCGGGCAGCGCGTGCTGGTCGAGCTCGGCGATCCGGTCGCGCAGCGCGGCGAGCACGACCGACGGGTTCTCGCCGCGCCGCATCAGCACGATGCCCTCGACGGTGTCGAGGTTGTTGCCGCGGGTGACCACGCCCTGGCGCGGCGCGTAGCCGACCGTGACGGTCGCGACGTCGCCGAGCTTGACCGGCACGCCGGCGTGGAACCCGACCCGGACCCGGGCGATGTCGGCGGTCGAGCGGAACGTGCCGAGCGAGCGGATCACGAACACCTGGGCGCCGCGCTCCAGCGTGCCGCCCGACGCGTTGGCCGACGCCTTCGCCAGCGCCTGGAACACGTCGTCGATCACCACGCCGAGCGCGGCGAGCTTGACCGGCTGCGGCTCGACGTGGATCTCCTGGACCAGCCCGCCGTACGACACCACGTCGGCGACGCCCGGCACCCGCATCAGCGCCGGCCGCACGATCCAGTCCTGGACCGTGCGCAGGGTCATCGGATCGGCGCCCGGGCCGTCGAGCGAGTAGCGATAGACCTCGCCGATCGGGGTCGCCAGCGGGCCGAGGTCGGGCGAGATGCCGGCCGGCAGGTTGGCGTCGGGGATGCGCTCCATGATCTGCTGGCGCGCGACCAGCGGATCGACGCCGTCCTGGAACGTGAGCGTGAGCTGCGACAGCCCGAACAGCGAGATCGAGCGCAGCCGGAACAGCCCGGGCACGCCGTTGAGCGCGCGCTCGAGCGGGATCGACACCCGGCGCTCGACCTCCTCGGTCGGCTGGCCGGGGAACAGCGTGATGATCTGGACCTGGGTGTCGGTCGGATCGGGGAACGCCTCGATCGTGAGGTTGCGGTACGAGTACCAGCCGGCGCCGGCGAGGAACACCGCGAGGATGAACACCAGCAGGCGCGTGGACAAGGAGCCGTGGATCAGCTTGTCGATCATGAGTCGATGCCTCGGCGTGGCGCGCGGCTAGTTGTCGAGCTGGATCTGGTTGTCGAGCAGGATCGCGCCGGACAGCACGACCTGGTCGGCGGGCGACAGCCCGGCGATCACCGGGACGCTGCCGGCGCTCGCCGAGCCCACCGTGATGTCGTGGCGGTGCAGCGCGCCGTCGGGCTCCTGGCGGTAGACGTAGCTCTTCGCGCCATCGGACAGCACGGCCGAGCTCGGCAGCGTGACCGCGACCGGGGTCGGATCGAACCACCGGATCGTGGCGTACGCGTTGGGCCGCAGCGCGCCGTCGGGGTTGGCCAGCCGGAGCCGGACCGGCACGGTGTGGCGCTCGGGGTCGACCACCGCCGAGACCTGCTCGATCACCGCGTCGCGCTCGCCGTCGCCGGGGCCGCCGCCCGGACCGGCGCTGAAGAGGGTGACCTTGGCCCGGGTGCCGGGCGCGACCCCGCCGACGTCGCTCTCGAACAGGTCGGCGACCACCCAGACGTCGGACAGGTCCGCGATCGCCATCACCGAGCCGTTGCTCGGGTCGACCAGCTGGCCGGGGTTGATCGCCTTCTCGACCACGACGCCGTCGCGCGGCGACGCCACCGTGAACGAGGTGTCGCCACCGCCGGCGACCTTGAGCGCCGCGAGCTTGTGCTCGGCGAGCTGGATCGCGAGGTCGGCCTCGGTCGCCTCCTGCTTCGCGGTCACCAGCTCCTTGGCAGGCAGCGAGCCGGCGTCGACCAGCGCCTGGACGCGATCGAGGTTGGTGTGCGCGGTGGTGCGCTGCGCGGCGGTCCTCGCGAGCTCGCTGTGCAGCTCGGCCAGGCCCGGGCTCGACACGGTGAACAGCGGGGCGCCCGGCACGACGTGCTGGCCGCGCTCGACGAGCACCGCGGTGATCCGGCCGGCGAGCGGCGAGCCCAGCCGCGACGTTCGCGCCTCGTCGAACGCGATCCGCGCGGGGATCGGATCGGACCAGCGCGGCGCGGCGGCGCTCGGCGCGCCGAGCTTGATCACCTTCCACGCCGGGGCGCCGGCGGCGAGCGCGACCGAGTCGGAGCCGACCTTCATGCCGGGCGCGGCGGGCTCGGCCGGCGGATCCGGGCGGCGGTAGTGGCGGGCGAGCAGGATCGCCAGGACGCCGGCGGCGAGGCAGATCATCATCGGTAGCCGCAGCGCGCGGCCGGCGGTCGCCGAGGGCAACGGGACTTCCTGGCTCATGACGGGCTCCTTGGTCCGGACGCGCCGGCGTCGCGCGCGGCCTGATCGTCGAGCCCGAGCTGCTGGCGCAGCTGGGCGCGGACGTTGAACAGATCGAACCGGGTGTCGAGCAGCTCGAGCAGCAGGTCGCGGTGGGCGCGCTCGGCGAGCAGCAGATCGGACAGCGGCGCCTGACCGAGGTCGAACGCGCGGCGGGTCTGCGCGACGATCTGGGCCGACTTCGGCACGGTGTCGGCGATCAGCCGGGCGACCGCCGCCTCGAGCTGGGCGCGCTGCGCGACCAGCGCCTCGACCTGGCCGGCCGCGTCGCGCACGGCGGCGCGATCCTCGGCGGCGGCGGCGCGGGCGGTAGCGCGGGCGGCCGCCTCGTCGTGGTCGCCGCGATCGAACACCGGCAGCGGGATGCCGAGCGTGACCATCAGGCTCTGGTGCTGGTCGCCGGAGATCGTGAGGTTGTCGAGCGTGTAGCCGACGCCGATCGTCGGATCGGGGATCCGCCGGTTGTGGGCCAGCGTCGCGTCCCAGCCCAGCGCAAGGGCCTCGAGCCGGCTCGCGACCCGCGCCGGCCGGGCCTCGATCTGGGCCTGGGTCGCCGGTCCGGCGGCGGGCAGCGGGGCGCCGGCGTCGAGCGCGTCGTCGTCGAGCCCGTCGGTCGAGCACGGGGCGTACAGCACCGCGCTGCACGCCGCGATCGCGGCCGCGACGTCGGCCCCGGCGCGCGCGAGCTGGAGTGCGATCGCCTGGGTGTCGAGCTCGATCCGCGCGAACTCGAGCGCCGACAGGTCGCTGTGGTCGAGCCGGATCCGCTCGCTGGCCTGCAGCTTCTCGGCCGCGGCGAGGTTGGCCGTGACCACGCTGCGGCGCGCCGCCACGTAGGCGAGCTTGCCGAGCGTCTGGGTCGCCTCACCGATGCGCGCGCCCAGCGCGCCGGTCGCGGTCTCGGTCGCGGCGCGGACCCGCAGATCGGCGGCGCTCTGACGCGGCGCCCGCTTGCCGAGCTCGATCAGCTGATCCACGCCCGCCGTGAAGATCAGGGTCTTGCCGAGCGACAGCGGGGGGTTGTCGGAGCCGGGGCCGCCCGAGGCGGCGTTGGTCCGCCCGATCACGAGATCGCTGGCGCCGAGGTTGAGCTGGGGATTGGGCAGCGCGCGGGTCTGGCGCGCGGCGGCGCGCGCGGCGTCGAGCCGGGCGCGCTGCGCGTCGATCAGCGGATCGCGATCGCGCAGCCACGCCGCGAGCTCGCCGGGCCGGGCGAGCAACGCGCGAAGCGCCGGCGCAGGTTCTGCGCGCGCGCCGCCGGCCAGGCACGCGATCCAGACGATCGACCACGACGCATGTTGCATGCTGCTGCGAACACAGACCGCGCTCGCGCGCGGGTGTTATCCGGCGCGCGATGAAGAAACGGTGAAATCGGGTCTGCGCGCAACGTGCACGCATTTCTGCCTCACGTGAGGCGTTCTGGCCGGCGGCGCGCTTCAGCTGCATTCAAGGAGCGCGCGAGCGGCGGTCGTGCATCGTGCGGAGTGCGGTATGCGCGCCGGCGCGCAGGCTACATCGCCAGGCCACCGTGGACGTCGATCGTCTCCCCGTTGAGATAATCGCACTCGAGCACGAACTTGACCGCGAGCCAGATGTCCTCGGGCGCGCCGATCCGGCCGACCGGGATCGCGGCGACCAGCGCGTCGCGCGCCTTCTGGTTCATGCCCTGGGTCATCGGGGTCTCGATCATGCCGGGCGCGACGCCGCCGACCCGGATCGCGAACGGCGCGAACTCGCGCGCCCAGGTCACCACGTTGGCGGCCAGCGCCGCCTTGGCCGACACGTAGTTCGACTGGCCGCGGTTGCCGTGGCGCGCGATCGACGACATGTTGACGACCACGCCGGGCCGCTGATCGGTCGCGACCATCTTCGCGACGGTGTCGCGCACCATGAGCGTCGCGCCGGTCAGGTTGACGCCGAGCACCGCGTCCCACTGCTCGCGGGTCAGCTTGCTGACCTGGCCGGTGGTCCTGTCCTTCTTGACCAGCAGGCCGTCGCGCAGGATCCCCGCGTTGTTGATCAGGCCGTTGAGCCCGCCCATCGCGCCGGCCGCCCAGTCGACGAACGCCCCGACGTCGGCCTCGCTGGCGACGTCGAGCTTGCGGGTGTGGACCGCGCCGGGCAGGCCGCGGGCTGACTCGGCGAGCGCGGCGAGGCCGTCCTCCTTGACGTCGCCTGCGGCGACCTGCGCGCCGGCCTCGGCGAGCCGGCGGGCGAAGTGGGCGCCCATGCCCTGGGCGGCCCCGGTGACGATGATCTTCAGCGAAGAGAGCTGCATGGCGGCGTTCTTACCACCGCCGCCGCGCAGCTGACCACGTCCCGCGCGGCGCCTACTGGCACATGTGAGTCGTGAGGTTGCACGCCCCCGACTTGCAGTCATCCCCGGACTTGCAGCCGACCCCCGAGTTGCAGTCCCCGGCGGCGCCTCCGTCCATCTTGAAGGCGCCGTTGATGATGGGGCTGAACGAGAACTGGGGCAGACCGTTGGTCAGGGTCGTCGTGTTGCCGAACTTGCTCTTGCGCTGGTTGGTCAGGACCACGGTGTTGGTCCCGGGGGGGACCACGACGGCGTCGATGCTGAACCCGCTGGCGAGCGGGCCGCCGAACCCGGCCAGGAACTGGGTGTGGATCGCAAGGGCCATGTTGCCCGCGATCGTCACCGCGCCGTCCGCCGTCGGGGACTTGACGAAGAGGACCGGGAAGGCGCCGGAGATGCTCACCGACGTGGTGGTGAACTCGAACGTGAGCACGTTGCCGAACCCGTCGTCGAGCTTGATGAAGTCGCCGGCGTCCGCGATCTGGTCGCCGGCGCTGGTCATGACCGTGCTCGTCGCCTTGCTGGCGGCGATCGCCGGGCTCTTGCAATCGGCGGCGCACGTCCCGCAGGCATCGGCGTTGCCGTCCTCGCACCTCTCGCCGGCCACCGTGTTGATGTGGAGGTCGCCGCAGACCACCGGCGTGCAGTCGTTGTCGCAGGTCGCCGAGTCGGCCTTCGCCAGCAGCGACGGGGGATCCGTCGGGAGGGTCGCGCTCGGCCCGGTGGCCGGATCGCACGTCTCGAGGCCCGGCTGGACGAGGGCGTCACCGCAGAACGGGCCGCCGGGGCTGACGTTGCCGCTGCACGTCGCGTTGCAGCGCGTGCAGAACGGATTGCCGTAGGCACACGGGACGCCGTTCAGCGAGGCATGGGTCGTCGGGTCCATGTTGTCGCAGGTCTCGCCATGGACGCCGTCGAGCTTGAACTGTGGGTTGGTCCGGCCGTCGCCGCACCGCGCGAACGTGCAGTTGTCGTTGCAGCGGCTGCTGTTGACCGGGGTGCCGTTCGAGGCGTCGTCACAGTCCTCGTTGAAGTCGGTGATGCCGTTGCCGCAGCTGTTGAACTTGCAGCGCGCGTCGCAGCCGTGGGCGCTCTGCGCGGTGCCGTTGTCGGCGCCGTCGTCGCAGTCCTCGTGGGCGGCGGCGTTGGTGATGCCGTCGCCGCACACCGCGCGCGTGCAGTCGTGATCGCAGGTGTCGGTGTCCTTGGGGTTGTTCGTGTTGTCGCGCCCGGGGTCGCACTGCTCGACGCCGTTGAGCACATCGGTGTCGCCGCACACGTTGAGCTGGCAGGTGGCGTTGCACCGCTTGCCGGCGGCATTGTTGCCGGGACCGTCGTCGCATTGCTCGCCCGGATCGATCCGGCTGTTGCCGCACTTCTGGATGTGGCAGTCCGTGGCGCAGGTCAGCCCGAGCGGGTTCCCGCCGGCGCCGAAGTCGGTCCCGTCGCACTCCTCGCCCGGATCGATCCGGCCGTTGCCACAGTGCTCGAACTGGCAGGTCGCGGAGCAGCCGTGGCCGGGATCCGGCGGATCGCACTGCTCGGGGCCCGGGGCGCCCATCGGCGTGAACAGCGGGTTGACGATCTTGTCGCCGCAGGTCGGCGCGGTGCAGTTGGCGTTGCACGTCGCCGCCGCCGTCGGGAGCCCGCCGACGCCCTTGTCGCACGCCTCCGTGCTGTCGTTCTGGATGCCGTCGCCGCAGAACTCGATCTTGCAGCCGCCCGCCGCGAGCGAGCCGCCGGAGCAGCCGTCGCCGCTGGCGGGGTTGCCGTCGTCGCACTGCTCGCCGGGGTCCTTGATGCCGTTGCCGCACTTCTGGATGTGGCAGTCCGCGGCGCAGGTCGCGCCGGTCGGGTTGCCGGCGGAGCCGAAGTCGGTGCCGTCGCACTCCTCCTCGGGATCCTTGATGCCGTTGCCGCAGTGCTCGAACTGGCAGGTCGCGGAGCAGCCGTGGCCGGGATCCGGCGGATCGCACTGCTCGGGGCCGGGCGCGCCCGGCGGGGTGAACAGCGGGTTGACGATCGTGTCGCCGCAGCTCGGCACGGTGCAGTCGAGGTTGCAGCCGGCGGTCAGGACCGGGCTGCCGGTGACCAGCGAGCCGGGCTCGGAGCTGCCGTCGCAGGCCTCGGGGCGATTCCCGGTGGTCTGCTTGACGCCATCGCCGCACCGGCTGATCCGGCACGCCACGCAGTCGTCGGTGTTGTCGCCGTTGCCGTCGTCGCACTCCTCGATCGGGTTGCCTTGCGCGTCCTTGTCGATCGCCCCGTCGCCGCAGCCCGTGCCGCCCTGGCAGTCGTCGTTGCAGCCGCCCGCCTTGCCGCCGTCGTCGCACTTCTCGTGGATGTCCTTGATGCCGTTGCCGCAGATCTCGGTCGACTTGCAGTCGGCCGAGCAGCCATCACCGCTGACCGTGTTGCCGTCGTCGCAGACCTCGCCGACCGCGGTGTCGGTGATGCCGTTGCCGCAGACCTCGACCGACTTGCAATCGGCCGAGCAGCCGTCGCCGCTGACCGTGTTGCCGTCGTCGCACTTCTCGCCGGGATCCATCCGGTGGTTGCCGCAGACCTCGATCGTGCACTGGCGCGAGCAGCCGTCGCCGTCGAGGTTGTTGCCGTCGTCGCACTCCTCGTCGGCGTCCGTGACGGCGTCGCCGCACCGGTTGGTGTCCGAGATGCAGATATGCTGGGCCGCCGCGCAGTGCGTGCCGGCCGGGCACAGCACGCCGGTCGAGCACTCCGAGACGTTGTTGCTGGCACACGCGGAGATCGCCGCAGCGAGCACCACCAGGCACAGGATGCGAAGCTGTTTAGTCGTCGAGTCCATTGTTATGTCTTCTCCCTAGAAGTGGCCCTGGACCAGCGCCCCCGTCATTCCGGGAGATACGACCGGTGTGAATGAAACCGCGGGCGCCTTGCCCTGCGCCTTGTCCTGCTCGTCGTCGCGCTCCTCGGGACGGATCTGGTACGGCGTGCGGCGGTTGAGGTACGCCAGCAAGGCGCCGGTCGCGACCGCGGCCCCGGCGACGCCGTAGCCGACGAAGCCGAGCGTGCGCTTGGTGTCGCCGCTCTTGCGCATGTCGACCAGATCGGGGTGCTTCTCGATCTCGCAGGCCTGCGCGGTCGTGTTGCACCTGGCGACCTGGCCCTGGTAGTCCTTGTAGGTCGAGTTCGCCGACAGCTCGAGCCCGCCGCCGATCAGGCCGACCAGCACGCCGGCGCCGATCACGGTGTATGGCATCCAGGTCTTGTCCCACCGGCGGCGGTACCGGGTCAGCTCCTCGGCGGTGTACAGCTTGAGCTCGATCCGGAACGTCTCGCCGGGGCCGATGAACGGCGCGGTGACCCGGGCGTTGTAGCCCTCCTTCTCGCCGTAGAACGTGTGCTTGCCGACCCGGACCTTGGCCTTGAAGCTGCCCGGCGCGACGAACACCTCCTTGCCGTCGACCGCGACCTTGGCGCCCGGCTTGTCGCACGACACCTCGACGTCGGCGAGCAGGCCGGCGACCAGCTTGAGGTACTCCTTGGCGTGCTCGAACTTGCCCTCGTCGAGCGGATCCGAGCCGTACTTGATCGCCTCGTTGAGCTGCTCGTAGACCTCGATCGGCTGGTCGAGGTTGATCAGCGCGAGCGCCAGGTTGTAGTGGATGCCGGGGTGATCCCAGCAGCGCAGCGCCTCGCGGTAGCGCGCGACCGCCTGCGGGAACAGGCCGTTGTTGAGCAGGTCGTTGCCCTGGTGGAACGCGCGCAGCGCGCAGTCCTCGTCGGCCTTCGTCACGTTCTTGTAGCCGGCGTTGCGCTGCAGCGCCTCGTTGGCGCCGGCCTTCTCGTCGGTCTTCATCGGCGCCGGCTTGGCCCGCGCGCCGGGGCCGGTGGCGGGTGGCGTCGCCGCGGGCGTCGCCGGGGCCGCGACCGGCGCGGGGGCAGGGGACGCCGGCTGCGCGGTCGGGCTGTCGGGCGTGGCGGCCGCGGGCGTGGCCGCCGGCTGGCTGTCGCCGGACTTCGGCGCGGTCGCCGGCGCCTTCTTCCGGGGGGTGGCGGGGCGCTTGGGTTGCGCGGATACGACTCCGGCGCCCAGCACGAGGCCGAGCCCGATGGCGAGAACCTTGATCACAATCGCTCCTATTTCTTGAGATCGTTGATGGGCTTGCTGCCGATCGCGTTCTCGAGCTCGATGACGCGCTTGTGTTCCTTGTCGAGCGCCTTCTGTAGCTCGCGATTGGCCCGCGCGGTGTCGTCCTGCGCGGACAGCGCTTCCTTCTGGGCGCGCGTCGCGATCTTCTCGTTGTCCTCGGCGCGCCGCTTGGCGTGCTGGGCCTCCAGCTCGCTCTCCTTGGCGGCGTCGCGCTCCTTGATCAGGTCCTCCTTGGACTTGTTGAGCTCGACATCGACCACCGCCTTCTGCTCGGTGATCACCTGCTTCTCCTTCTCGGCGACGGCCTGCGCGGCCTGCGCGGCCTCGCGGGCCCGGTCGGCCTTCTCCTTCTGGGACAGCCGGTCCTCGGCGGTCTGGCGGGCGGCGACCGCCTCGGCCTCCTTGTCCTTGGCCGCGGTGCGCGACTTCTGGACCACGACGAGCAGGATCATCATCGCGACGACCACCGCCGACAGCGTGGTGAACCCGGCGATGATCGCGGTGCGCCGGCGCCGGGCCTGGGCGGCGTCGTAGTGGATCACGGCGTCGAGGAAGCCGCGCTCGACGTCGGACAGCGGGCCCTTGTAGCGGAGGCGGAACTTGCGCGCCTCGGCCGCCGAGTCGCCGCGCCACAGCAGGCCGACGTCGAACTTCTTGGCCTGCCACTGGCGGGCGGCGACCCGCAGCTGATCGACCAGCGCGGCGTCGTCCTGGTTCTCGTCGAGCCAGCGCCGCAGCGCCGGCCAGCCGGACACCAGCGACTCGTGGATGATCTCGACGGTCGAGCCCTTGCCGCCCTCGAGGTTCTGGACGACGAGCAGGCGGGCGTCGACCATCTGGTCGATCAGCCGCTGGACCTCACCGACCTCGCGCGACAGCTCGCGCAGCTCGGCGACCGGGACGATCGCGCGGGTGCGCTCGGCGGTGACCAGCCGGAGCAGCAGCGCGCGGATCAGCGGGGCCTGCTTGGGGCCGATGTCGGCGACCACGCGGTCGGCGTGGCTGGCGAGCGCGCCGGCGACCCCGCCCATCGCGGTGTAGCTCTGGTAGGTCAGCATCCGGCGCGCGACGTCGCGGGTCTCCCACAGCCGCGCGGCCGTGAACTGGAGCAGCGGCAGCGCGCCGGGCGTGGTCTCGAGGTGGTTGAGCATGTCCTCGACGATGTCGCCGCGCTCGAACCGGAACCCGGCCATGTCGGCGGGCTGGGTGATCGCGTCGCGCAGCCCCTCGCGGCTCGGCGGCCCGAGGAAGAACAGGCCCTGCGACAGCTCGCCGACGAACTGCTGGTCCTCGGCGACGCGGTCGAGGAAGTCGCTGCGGATCGACAGCACGACGCGCAGCGGGCTGGTCGCGTCGTCGGCGACCGCCGACAGGCACGCGGTGAACGCCGCGCGCTCGGCGGGATCGGGGCACAGCGTGTAGAGCTCCTCGAACTGGTCGACGAACACCAGCAGGTGCCGGTTGTCGCGCCGGGCGCGCAGCCGGAGCACGTGGCCGAGGTGGCCGGGCTCGCGGCCGAGCGTGTCGACCAGCTTCTTCTGCTCCTCGAGGTCGTCGGCCAGGTTGGCCGCGGTCGCCACCATCGGCGCGATCGTGGCGGCGAGCGCCTCGAGCGGCTTGCGGCCCGGCCGGATCACCAGGGTCTCCCAGGTCTCGCCGGAGCGCTTGAGCGCGGGGACCAGGCCGGCGCGGACGAACGACGACTTGCCGACGCCCGAGCTGCCGACCACCGCCATCAGCGGCCGGTCCCGGATCCGGGTCACCATCGCCGCGATCTCGCGGTTGCGGCCGAAGAACGTGTCGGCGTTGCCTTCCTGGAACGACGACAGCCCGACGTACGGGCTCTGGTCGATCTTGATCGTCCCGGTGCGGCGGCCGGGCAGGAACATCTCGAGCGCCGACAGCATCTCGGCGGCCGACTGCCAGCGCTGCTCCTTGTTCTTGAGCAGGCAGCGGTCGACGATCTGGATCAGCTCGCGCGGCACGTCGGTCGGCGCGGCCTCGGCCATCGACGGCATCGGCAGCTCGAGCATCGCGGTGACCACGAGCTGGTTGCCGTCGAGCGGGTGCAGCGGGTGGCGCCCGCAGATCATGCGGTGCAGGAGGATGCCGCACGCCCAGACGTCGGTGAGGTGATCGATCTCGATGCCGATCCCCCATTGCTCGGGCGACATGTACTTCAGCGTGCCCATGATCGTGCCGACCCGGGTCAGGCTGGTGTTGGTGCCGGTCGCGAGCTCGAGCGGGCTCGGCATCCGCGGATGGCCCGCCTTCTCGGCGCCGGCCTCCTGCTGCGACTGCTGCTGCATCACCTTCGCGATGCCGAAGTCGAGCACCTTGATCGTGCCGGCCTCGGTGATGAAGATGTTGTCGGGCTTGAGGTCGCGGTGGACGATGCCGTGCTCGTGGGCGCACTGCAGCGCGCGCAGCACCGAGCACATGATCTCGACGGCGCGGGTGTACGGCAGCTTCTGGCCGTTCTCGGTCAGGTGGGTCAGCGGCTTGCCGCTCAGGAACTCGAGCACGATGTACGGCGCGCCGTTGTGCTCGCCGACCTCGTAGATCACGACGATGTTGTCGTGCTGGCAGCGCGCGGTGGTGCGCGCCTCGACCAGGAACCGCTGGGTCAGCTCGGGCTGGTTGGACTGCAGGAACTTGATCGCGACGCGGCGGCCGAGCCGGAGATCGCGGGCGAGGAACACGCTCCCCATCCCGCCCTCGCCGATCATCTTGATCATCTCGTACTGGTTGATCCGGACGCCCGCGTGCGGCGCGGCGCTGCTGGCGTGCACGCCGGTGGTGCCCGAGGTGTCGAACCCGGCGCTATCGAACGTGTCCCACGCCGATTGCCGCACCGACGGTGCGCTCGAGGTCGTCCGCGGCCGCGGCCGGGCGTGCATCGTGCTGGCCGCCGGCGGCGGTACGGTCTGCGGCTGCAGCACCGCGGGCGTCGAGCCCGGCGGCGGCGTGCCGGCCGCCGTGTTCGTCGGCGGCCTCGGCTGCTCGCGCGGGGTCAGGCCGAACTGGCTGGCGGCCACGCCGATGATCGTGCGTCCCTTCAGCGGTGGCTGCGCCATGCCGCCGGTTCCCGACGCGACCACCGTCGGATCGCCAGGCCGACTGACGACCTCGGGGGATTTTGGAGCGCCGCCGCCGGGGGTGCCAGCGGCAGGCGGGGGACCTGGCGGTCCGCCTCCCGCACGAGTCTTGTCCTGATCACTCATAAACGATGTTTGCCTCCGCGGAAGCTGCGCACCATTGCCCCCCCTACAACGACATGTTGTCGAGTCCCCAGACGGGCCCATAGTACATGAGGCAACCGTCAGATCGGCGAGCGACGCGCGCCGAGCCGACGATTCCTGCGCCCGGCGCGCCGACCGCCGCGGCCCCGCGCCACCTCCGCGCGCGCATAACCCAGCGCAAGCTATCGAGATCGGTGGGACGACACCTCGCTCACCCGCAGCGAATTGCGCCACGTCCACGCGGCGGTCGGAGCGCTGATTTCGGCGTGTGAAGACGTGTAATGAGCCCGCCGCCGGGGTCGGACCGGCGCCGCGCCGGTCGCCGCGACCGACCGACCGACCGACCGACCGACATCAGATCGATATCGATATCGATATCGAGCGCGACATCGAGATCGACATCGCCGGCCGGGCGCGCAGCGACGTCACAGGAACCACAGCGGCTTGGCGCCGGCGAACAGCACGGTCTCGCTCGCGCCCCACTCGGTGACGTCGATCTCCAGCATCAAGCCGCGCTGGATGCTCTCGTCGTGCGGGTGGATGTCCTGGACCTCGCCGTCGAGCACGGCCTTCACGGTGCCGACCTTGTGGCACCACACCAGGCCCCAGATGCAGCCGTACAGCGGCGTGCCGAGCTTGATGTTGCGCAGGTTCTGGTTGGCGACGAACGCGAGCGTGACCTTGTTCTCGATCGCCTTGAGGTACGGCGACTGGGCGAGCCGGTTGACCACCGCCTCCTGATCCTTGATCAGGCGCCGCTGCTGCTCGATCTGCAGGCCGAGCGGCGAGCGCTCGCCGACCTTGTTGTCCCTGTCGAGCCGGGCCTTCTCGACCTCGCGGCGAAGCAGCCACTGGTCGGCGGTCTTCGCCGCATCGGCCGCGGTGCCGACCTCGGCGATGAACCGCTCGTCGTCGGTGATCGCGCGCTCGTTGGCGGCGAGCGACTCCTCGAGCGAGGCGAGCTCGCCGGACAGCCGGCTGCTCCGGGTCTTGGCGTCGGCGAGCTGGTTCGACGCCTCGACGACCTTCTGGTGGTTCGGCGACAGCACGACCGGGCGGACCCAGGTGTGGTCGAAGAAGTAGAAGATGTTGACCATCAGGAACCCGACCAGCCCGACGAGGATCGCGGTCAGCGCGACCAGCCCGGCCGCCTTGTACACCCGGACGATCGACGGCTGCAGCGCGATCCAGAACCGGGGAGCACGACTCGGTCGAGGTTGCATTTCCATGGTCCTTACCACGCCGGGCTATGCGGCCGGCAGCTGGGCGTGCGATCGGGCATGCGCCACCGCGGGCGCGGGTTCACCGACGCGGATCTCGGCGGTGACCGCGTCGCGGGTCGGCTCGACCGGCTCGAGCGCGGCGTCCTCGTGATTGCGGGTCTCCCAGCTCGCGGTGTCGAGCGTGAACAGCGCGAGCGGCGTCAGCAGCGCGTAGGTCACCGGCATCAGCAGCGACAGCGGGATGAACGCGAGCGGACCCACGCGCTCGGCGCGCGGCAGCTTGCGGTTGCGCCAGCGGTACAGCATGCCGAAGAACACCACCGCCTCGGTGTGGAGCACCAGCGCGGGGAAGAACTTGTGGGCCGCCAGCGCGCGCACCACCGCGATCGGGTAGACCAGCAGCAGCGCGAACAGCGAGAAGAAGTGGATCGCGAGCACCGGGTTGAGCCGCCACACGTGGCTGAACCCGCCGGTGTAGTCGACGATGTTC
>Ga0307476_10001442_pt1 | contig 14561 bp, 12 predicted proteins | sample atmos_gasesECM2C_2_FD_203314 | JGI IMG/M metagenome (GOLD analysis project Ga0307476, IMG submission 203314) | Hardwood forest soil microbial communities from Morgan-Monroe State Forest, Indiana, United States - atmos_gasesECM2C_05 | ecosystem: Environmental > Terrestrial > Soil > Temperate... | reverse complement strand
TTCGCCGATGCGGCCGAGATGAGCTTGCTTGCGGGGCGCAACAAAATCGACTTGCTTTTCGAGGAAGCGGAAACCCGAGTGATCGGGAAGGCAGAGTTGGCCCGCATGGGATTCCCCAGCTCCATCTTCCGCAATCTGAATACCCTCGAAGAGTTGGAGAAGGAGCAGCGCAGCGCCTGACGCCCGCTCTACCCTGCGCTGCGGACCAAATCAGAATGACAGAAAATGTGAGCCGCCCATACATCGAATTTCGCGAGGTCTCCAAAGCATTCGGCGAGAAGCCGGTTCTCGATCGGGTCAGCTTTGACGTCACGCCGGGCGAAACCGTATGCATCCTCGGACGCAGCGGTGTGGGTAAGTCGGTTTCGTTGCAAATCCTGATGGGTTTTCTCACCGCAGATTCCGGCCGGGTGATCGTCGCCGGCGAGGACATCACCAACTTTTCAGAGGTGCAACTGGAAGCCATCCGAAAAAAAGTCACCATGGTTTTCCAGAACGGAGCGCTCTTCGATTCTCTCACCGTGGGAGAGAACGTTGCTTTCCCTTTGCGCGAGAGCAGGGACCTGTCGGAAGAGCAAATCTACCAGATTGTTGACGGACTCCTGCAGATGGTGGGCGTAAAAGAAATGCGAGACCTTTTGCCTTCCGATCTTTCGACGGGCATGAAGCGCTCGGTGGCGATTGCCCGTGCACTGGCGGCGCGGCCGGAATGCGTTCTTTACGATGAGCCGACCACGATGGTGGATCCGTTGATGGCGCAATTGCTCGGCGATCTCATCAAGCGGCTTAAGCTGCAATTGAATCTCACTAGCATCGTCGTTACCCATGACATGCGACTGGCTAAGAAACTGGCCGACCAGGTGGTCTTCTTGCACGAGGGTAAAGCGATCTTCTTTGGCACCTCGGCGGATATGCAAAAATCTACCGAGCCCATCGTGCAGGAGTTCCTGGAGTTGGACGAACTGAAGATCGAGTGTTAAAAGGCCGTGCAACTCACTGCACGTCTCTCAACTTGGGAACTTGAGCTTTTGCTGCAGTACCTGGAAGCGCGGATTGGAGCGCAGGTGGTCGAGCGAAGGGTCCACTTTCAGGAACACCAAACCGTTGGATCGATCGGAGTACGCCTTCTCGAGCCAGTCTATAGCTTTTTCATCTTCTCCCAACCCAACGTACACGACTGCGAAATAATACGGGGAAACATAGTTCTTCGGCGACTGAGAAACCAGACCGGCGAGCAGCTTCTGCGCGTCGACCCTATTTCCTGAGCGCGCATAGGCATTCGCCAGAGATGAGATCATCAAAGGTGTTCCGTGAGAGAGTTCGACCGCCTGCCGCAATTCTGGAATAGCAAGCCCAAAATCGCCTTTCTGGGCATACGCCCAACCCAGCACTAGATGCGGCAGTTCGTAGGATGAATCCATTTCGAGCGTGTTGCGAAGTTGCTGTATGGCGCGGTCATACTGTCGTGCCATATAGAACCGCCATCCCAGGCTAAAGTTGATGCTGATGGAGAGCGGATCGAGTTCGCGCGCTTTGTTGATCTGCTTAACGCTATCCTCGGCCCGGCCCATGGCCATCAAGTAAAGTGAGTATCTCTGGTAAGCAGTCGCATAGCTGGGATTATCCCCGATCGCTTTGGCAAAACCTCCGGCCGCACCATTCCAGTCCCAATCGTAATTAAACCTGACGGTAGCGAGCGAGGTCTCCGCTTCGGCTAGTGTGGGATCAATGTCAAGCGCCTGCAGAGCAGCTGCTTTTGCCTTCGGCGCGGCTTGCGCTGGGGACATGGTACCAAAAATCTCCGCGCTGATAATGGCATAGCAATCGGAGAGCCCGGCATAGGCAAGCGAATACTGCCGCGCCTGATGCGTAGCCGCTTCGAAGTATCCGATGGCTCTCGTCAAGTTCTCGTCCGATCTCTTATTCCAGTAGTAGCGCCCCTTCAGATAGTTTTCGTACGCCTCCGGCGCTACCGCCGGATTCCGCGCCAGCCTCTCTTGGTCCTCCGGGCTTAGATTGATCCGGATCTCATTCACAATGGCGGAAGAAACACGATTCTGCAGGGCCAGGATGTCGCCCATCTGGCTTTCGTAGGTGTCGGCCCAAAGGTGACGATCCGTAGATACTTGAACCAGCTCTGCAGTGATGCGGACGCGATCGCCAACCCGCAGAACTGTGCCTTCAACCACCGCGTCCACGTTAAGTTCGCTCGCGATCTGCGACAAGGGCTTGTGGCTACCTTTGTAGCTCATCGCCGTCGAACGGGAAATTACTCGCAGAGAATGAATCTTCGCCAGGTTGGCGATCAGATCATCGGTCATGCCGTCGGCAAAGTATTCCTGTTCTTTATCTCCGGATAGATTTTCCAGAGGCAACACGACCAGCGACTTGTTTTGTGATGGAAGCGGCTTGTCACCCCCACGATGGTAACGGTACACGGCAGCCGCGGTGAGAAGGCAGGCAAACAAAATCGCAACCCTAACTACTACCAGGCGCTTTATCCCCGGCCACTGGCGGCCCGCCGCTCTGGACCGAACCTCCGCGGTTGCCGCTGCAGGCAGCTGGGGCTTGGCCACCTCGGCGGGAACCTGCCGCTTCAGCTCCTCAGTCTGAGTCGTGGATGCTGCCGGGAGAAAGGGCCCCGCTACGGGGGCAATGAAGCGATAGCCCCGCCGAGGTATGGTTTCGACGAAGCGCGGGCTTTCCGAAGAGTCGCCCAGGACTTCCCTAAGACGCATCACCGCATTGTTCAGTCCGTGGTCAAAATCAACAAATGTGTCGCCGGGCCAGAGCCGGCTGCGTAATTCGTCCCGGGTGACAAGCTCGCCCGGGTTCTCGAGAAGGACGGAGAGGATCTGGAAAGGCTGTTCCGGGAGTTTGAGTCGAAGGCCGTGCTTGCGCAGTTCGCAAGCCTTGAGGTCCACCTCAAATACACCGAAATGGAGAATCCTCGTAACAGTGGCAGGAGTGCCCATGATTCCTAAAGCGCCGTGAGCGAGTATAGACCTGTACAAATGCAACGTCAAAATCGGAGAGGAGAAACTCTATCTTCTTTATTTTCAACCAGAAGCTCAGGGATGTGTAAATGTGCTGCATCTGACGCCGCAAGGATTGCGCCGGCCCCCTCGCCCTGTGCAAAGTGACCCGGTTCGCTTTGGGACCCACCTGCGAATGCTCCAAACCTGGGGTTGTGGGCCTGGCGTTACAGGAACACCAAGAAGCCCACTGCGTAGAGCGCGGCACAAAATCACTTCCTAGCCACGAAGCGAGGATACGATGACGATCCAAAAAAGATTGAGGGCGGCGGTTAGTCTTGAGATGGGGTTGGTGCTCATGATTCTGTTGAGCCTGTTCTGGTCGCTGCCATCGGAAGCGCAGGTAGCGGGCGCGACCCTTTCCGGGTCGGTGAGCGATCCCTCGGGGGCAGCGATCGCCAGCGCGACGGTTTCCATCAAGAACGACGGGACCGGAGAGATTCGCGAAGCCACCTCGAATAGCGACGGTTTCTATTCAGCGCCCAATCTCTTGCCGGGATCCTACGAAGTGTCGGCGTCAAGTAAGGGATTTTCGAAGGCGGTGCAAAAGGGAATCACTCTTACCGTCGGAGCGCAGCAGTCTCTCAACATTACGTTGAAGCCGGGAGAAGTAAGTGAGACGGTCCAGGTGGTGGGTACTCCTCCTGACGTGCAGACCTCCTCGTCAGCGGTAAGTTCCACCGTAGATTCTAGAACTGTCCGCGAACTGCCGTTGAATGGCCGCGACTGGACGAGCCTGGCAACCCTTGAACCCGGCATCGTCAATATCCCGAACCAGGCAACCACTTCGTTCAATGCGAACAAGGGAAATCGCGGCTTCGGAAACCAGCTAAGCGACTCCGGGCACCGCCCCAATGAGAATAGTTATCGTCTAAACGGCGTTTCGATTAACGACTATACCAACGCAGCCCCAGGCGGCTCCACGGGATTGAATCTTGGAGTAGATGCTATTCAGGAATTTTCCGTTATCACGACGGGCTATACGGCGGAATACGGAAGAACCTCTGGCGCAATCATCAATGCCATCACGAAATCCGGTACCAATCAAGTACACGGGACCGGATTCTTCTTTGACCGCGACAGCATTTTCGATGCCCGAAATTATTTTGACGGTCCGACGATCGCGCCGTTTCGGCGTATTCAGTTTGGAGGATCCGCTGGCGCGCCAATCGTGAAAGACCGAACTTTTATCTTTGTCTCCTACGAGGGATTTCGCCAGAGTCAGGAGGCTTCCGGAACCGTCCACGTGCCGGACGCGGCAGCACGAACCTATCCTCTACTCTCGCCTGCCATCGTGCCGTATCTGGCTCTGTGGCCAGTCGCACCAGCGGGCTCTCCGGACACTGGTGGGAACGGCGTCCCCGGCGTCCAAACCTTCAACGTGAATGTGGCGACCATTGCCAAGGAGAACAATTTCATCACCAGGTTCGATCATCGCATCTCGAATTCCGACAGTCTGACCGGCAGTTATTTTTTCGACTCTGGACCACAGTCCCAAGCCGACCCTCTTGGGAACACCGTACATAACGTTTTTTCTCGCAGGCAGATGGGCAGCTTCGAAGAGACGCACATCTTCAGTCCGCAACTACTGAACACTGTCCGCCTTGGCCTGAACCGCGCCTTGGGAAAGATCAACAGCCCGGTGTCGGGTGATGCTGTGGCCAAAGACGCTGCGCTTGCGATCGCGCCCGGTGCCGACGCACCTCCCGAGATTCCTGTGCCCGGGTTGACGACTGCATATGGATTGGGCGGTTTCAACCGCTTTACGCATGCCTGGAATTCGTTGCAGGCTGCAGACGACGCCTTCTTGACCAAGGGTACGCACGCAATAAAATTTGGCTTTGCCTTTGAGTACATGCAGTACAACGTTCTCGAACAGTTGAGCCCGAACGGCAGGATGAACACTTACGGCAGCCTCACCGACTTTCTTACCAACCAGACCGACCAGCTCAATGCCCTCGCGCCCGGCGGATCTCACGAGGTGGGATTGCGAGAGAAGCTTTTCGCGGGATATATCCAGGACGACTGGCGCGCCAAGCCGAATATCACATTCAACATAGGCCTGCGCTATGAAATGACCACCAAGCCAACCGACGCCAACACCGTGCCCGGATACACGGTGAACGGCTACAGCGTAGCCGCGGCGGGCTTCCAGGAGATTATCAGCTTATCGAATTGCTCGTCGAGTCCCACGGCCTGTGGACCCGTAGGTGTGAACAGTCCTCTCCTTCAAAACCCAACCACCAAGGACTTCGAACCTCGTATTGGATTGGAGTGGGATCCATTTAAGGATGGAAAAACCTCGGTGCGCGCCGGCTTTGGAATGTTCGACGTGTTGCCGCTTCCCTATGAATTCGGCCTGAACACGGCCGCCACGGCCCCCTTCCAGATCATTGGCGCGGATGCGAATTCCACGCTTGGAAGCGGCATCGACCCCAACGTCAACTTCAATGAACAAAAAATTCGTAACCGCTTCATTGATGCTTATCCGAAACGGCCTTACGTAATGAACTGGAACGCGAACCTTCAACGCCAACTCGCGTCCGGTTACACGTTGCTCGTGGGTTACGTCGGATCACGGTCACTGCACACCTCTGCCGCAGCCGACGACATTAACCTGGTGCAGCCCGCGGCGGTCAGCGGCGTCGGATTGGTTTTTCCTTGCGTTCCCCCTAACCAGATACTGAACCCGGGCAGTACCTGTGCCAATTCCACGACCGGCACGCGCATCGATTCGAATTGGGGCGGCGGTGCCGGCATCCGTCCTGTGCTGTACGATGGCGCAGCCTCGTATAACGCCTTGCAAACGCAATTAAAAAAGAGCTTGAGCAACGGCGTTCAGGGGCAGATTTCATACACGTTCGGGAAATGCCAGGACTTGAGCTCCGCCCCCGTGACAGGGGATACCTTCCTCAATTCGATTGCCGTACCGTTGTTGCTGATCAAGTCCGCAAGACTGGGGCCGTGCGACTTCGATATTCGACATGTGCTTTCCGCCACTCTTATGTGGAACCTTCCATCGATGAAAAATGGTTCGCGCTTAGTCTCAGCCGTGACCAGCGGATGGGAGATAGGAACGATTATTTCCGCCTACAGCGGAGCACCTTTCACTGCCACCATTGGTGATGGCAACGATCCGCTGGGCACGGGTTTTAATGGCGATTTCTCAATGGATTTTGCCAGCCTGAATTCCGGCTGCAACCCGATTCACGGCGGAATAAACTACTTGAACACGAATTGCTTTACGCCGCCGACCGCGCCAGCGTCGTTGCCTGTGGCCAGTGCCGCCGACCCTTATGGGTGTGCGCCGACTTCTTATCCGTTGTCGCCGGTCTCGCCGCCTGCGGGCGCTCAGTTCTGTTCGAACGTGCTGGGCAACACTCGTCGCAATCAGTTCTACGGGCCGGGTCTCACTACGGTGGACCTGTCGGTTTTCAAAAACACACGTATCCCGAGAATTTCCGAAGCTTTCAATGTCCAGTTTCGGGCAGAGTTCTTCAACATTCTGAATCACACCAACTTCCTCTCGCCCGGATTCTTGAACACCTTCGGCCAGAACAACTCGGTCTACGACTTCAACGGCAGTTCGCTTCCTACAGCTCTGAATCAGACTTCCACCACGTCACGACAGATCCAGTTGGGATTGAAATTAATTTTCTAGCGGCCAATGGGAGGTCTTCCGAGGATGGCCTCCCACCCCAGCCAAGGCCTATTCTCCCGGATATGAAGAATCGGTTGCAAGACGAGCGCAGTCAACCCGACGACCTGGCTCAGCCCGTCGCCGCCACGCACGTCCGCTGGGTAGTGATGAGCATCGTCATGGCCATCATGGCGGTTACCGCCTTGAATCGTCTCAACCTCAGCATCGCCGGTAAGTACATCGAGGAAGAATTTTCCTTCAACACAATTTCCATGGGGATGGTCTTCGGCGCCTTTCTTTGGGGCTATGCCCTGTTTCAGATTCCCTGGGGATATGTTTGCGATCGCATTGGACCGCGCCGCACGCTGACTGCTTCCATCCTGTGTTTTGCGGTCGGATCCGGAGCCATGGTTCTGGTCCCAAAAGTTGCGGCAGCCACGGGAATCACTACGCTCGCAATGTTTCGTCTGGTTCGTTTTCTGACCGGAATCGGAGAAGCGGCTGTTTCCTCTAACGTAACCCGCGTGATCGCTTCCTGGACCGCGCTGCGCGAACGCGGCTTCGCCAGTGGCTTGCAGGTCTGCGGTCTGGGCCTGGGGGGAACGCTGACCCCGATCGCCATTGCGTGGACGATGGTTCATTGGGGATGGAGATCGTCATTTGCCATCTCCGCCGCGCTCGCTTTCGTTGTGGTGGCATGGTGGCACTGGTACGTCACGGACTGGCCGGAAGAGCATCCCAGCGTAAACCCGCAAGAGATACAGATTATCCATCCCGCAAACACAACCATAGGAATACCTCGTTCCCGGCAACGGGGCATAAGTGTGCCCTGGATAAAAATGCTCACCAGTATTTCGGTATGGGGTCTGATCCTCGGCTACGGTTTTCAAGGTTATGCTTTCTACGTTTATTACAACTGGTTCTATTACTATGCCGTGAAACAGCGCGGACTCGACATTATGCATGCGGCTGCCTGGACCTCAGCGCCGTTTTTCGCAATGGCCCTGCTCTCACCCGTGGGGGGATGGTTTTCTGATCGCATTGCTCGGATTTCTGATCGCCGCAACGGACGGCGCGTGGCGGTCTGGGTGGGCATGGGAATCGCAGCCCTGCTGCTGTACCTGGGAAATCATCTGAGTGTGACGGTTGTCGCGCTACCGATGATCGCGCTGGCCGCGGGCTTTACTATGTTTGCCGCCGCAAATTTCTGGGCTGCTTGTATTGATCTGGCGCCCGGATCATCCGCATCTCTATCTGCTCTGATGAACACTGTTGGCAGTCTTGGCGGCGTCGTGTCATCGGCGGTGACGGCGTCGGTTGCCGTTCACCAGGGCTGGAGTCGAGCTCTGGACTTGGCTGTGTTGGTTACCCTTGGTTCCGGACTGCTCTTCACCTTGGTCGATGCGAATCATAGCCTTGAAGAGGAGGCGATCTATTAGCAACTTCCTGTGCTGACCTGCTGCGTCAACCTAAGCGGTGTCAGGAAAAGCTTAGGAGGAGGCAGCAGGTCAGGTACGCGCGATAAATACGTTACAGCACCCATCCCCAGGTCATGGTTTCGGAGAATATGTCAGGGCTGCACGATGATTTTTCCCGTCATCTTCGGATGCATCCGACAGAAAAATGGGTATTCTCCAGGCTCAGTGAAACGGAACTGGAATTTATCCTCGGTGTCCATCGCTGCAGACTTGAACTTGCCTTCCGTACTGTCAACAGTGTGCGGAATGTCGTCGTGGTTGATCCAGGTCACTTGAGTGCCGGCCTTCACCGTAATCACTCCGGGCGTGAATGCAAAATTGTCGATCTTAACCTCGGTTGGCGAGCCGCTTGATGGTTCGGCAATCGCTGCATGAACGATCCCCGAGGCGCCACGAAGCGTCATGACAGATACGATTGCAACAAGCGCCAAAGCGCTCCAGGTAAAAACAACAGACTGACTGGTTTTGATATTCCTCATTCTCTCCTCCGCAGATATTCGACTCACTCAGATAACTTGCTTTCTGTTCTTTTATTCCTCGGACACAATTCCGAGTGTCATGTCTTAGCCACCAGTCTTGTTCGAAGCTGACGAACCCTCGAGCGGCGAGTCGACAATCGCCAGGCTCTTGCCGCTCACTAGGTAATTTACGTCCGTGATCCCCAGGACCTTCTGCAACTGCTCGGCTGGTACCTTCATGGGTCCGGCTGAGGGAGCTGTTCCTGGAGCAGGTTGCGGGAATGCAGTTGACATCGCCGTGTGGAACGACAGCTTGCCTTCGACCTTCTGCATCACTTGATGAATGTGGCCATTTAACACGGTCACGGAGCCGAAACGCTTGACGTAAGACAAGGCCTGCTCGCTGTCGTCGGTTCCCCATCCCCAATCAGGATAGATAGTCCATAGAGGTATGTGAGCAAACATCACAATGGGAGTGCTGGCAGAGTGCGCCTTGAGATCGTCTTCCAGCCACTCTAGTTGCTCGTGACCGAGCGATCCGAGGCCTCCCGCTTTCAAATTGACGACATTCACCAGACCGACGAAATGAACACCCTTCTGATCGAAGCTGTACCACCCCGAGCCCTTTGTTCCCTTGCCATAGCGCTGGAGGTATTGCTCGCCGTTGTCGGTGAGCATGTCGTGTTCGCCGGGCACGAAGTAGACCTGTTTCGCGGTCACTCCCTTTAGCGCCTGGTCGAGCGTGTCGAACTCACTGGGCTTGGAAAGCTGACTTAGATCGCCGGTATGAATGATGAAGTCAGGTTTGTGGGGCATCGCATTGATCCGATCAATCGCGACTTGCAGTGTGGCGGTGACATCCGGGTTTGCCGGCTTGTTAAAGCCGATGTGGCTGTCGCTGATCTGCACGAAGCTGAAGTCCGAACCTTTGCTACCACCTTTGCCGATGGTTTTCGCGAAGGCCCGAGATACCGGAATGCCGCCGTTCAAGGTCCAGACCAGGCCCGTACCTGCCCATGCCATGCACTTTAGAAATCCGCGGCGATCAACGCCATCATCGTTGAGGTCTTGTAAGTTCTGATCTATGAGATCCTGCGTCTTGTTTGCCATTTGTCCTCCGTGGTTTGTAGCGTTCGAATTGATAACTGCAGCCTGCCACTTTTATTCCAAGCCAATTTGAAGGGAGGTTGCCAGAATCCAGTCAGTTCGTGCGAGCGTCTAACCGGGCCCGTTTACACCGCTAAGGAAGCCACCTAAGTGTGCGGTGAGAGCCACTATGCCAACCGTCAGAAATTCGAACATCAGACGGTATTTCGATAAAGGCGTTTTCTGCCAGCGCGCGCGGAAATGTACCCACCAGACGAGCCAGATCAGCACGCTCGAGACGCACGCCAGAACCAGATGCAGCAATAGAATGCCTTTCAGCTTCTGTCCTTCGAGTTGGAATTGCCACGCGAGGAGACCCGTGGCCAGAACCGGTACCGTCGAAATTGCTGCCACCAGCAGGTTGTAATAGGCTGCGTCCGCCGCGCCGTTTCGCTTCGTGCAGTGCGCGATGAAGTCGAAGACCACTGCAGCAATGAGCAGAGCGATCGGAAAATGAATCAGCACCACATGTTGCGCATGCTTCGCCAAAAAAACGGTCTTCGGATCAAAAGGATTCACCACGTTCGCTCTCACTTCCTTGATTGCCAGATCACGACTGCCAGATTAGGAACTTCAAGCGAATAGAACCGACGATTGCGCGAAATATTCCCTTGCTCTACGTAAACCGCGACGGATCGGACTATCGAACATGTTTTTCTTTGACGATAATTTATTACTTGTGGAAGGGAATGCTTATGTTAGCGACCTTCAATCTCGATCTCGCCTTTTCTGCATTGGCCGATCCGACGCGTCGCGCAATTCTTGCCGGTCCCGCCCAGGGTGAAACGACTGTGAGGGAACTAGCCAAGCCCTTCGAGATGACGCAGCCGGCAGTCTCCCGACACCTGAAGGGGCTCGAAGACGCAGGGCTTGTTGCCTGTCGCGTGGATGGCACGCGGCCCCTCGTTCGTCTGGCTACGCGGGCTATGGAAGCAAGGGACTTGTGGCTCGCAATGTTGCGAAAAGCGCTGAAGAAGAACTCCGACCCGCCGGACGAGGTTCCCGCCGGCGTGGAACAACCGGCGTGGAACAACCGAAGATAAGAAGATAAAGGAGGAGAAAAATGATGAGCAGGTTGACTTTGAAACGGAGAGGTAACACCCCGCGTGGTTGTGACCCGGCGATTCGCCGCCCCTCCCGAAGCCGTGTACCGCGCCCATACCGATCCCAAACTAATCCAGAAATGGCGGCTCGGTCCTGGCGATGTCGTCGAGGCTGGCACTCGGCCCAGACCGCTTAAATGCCTCCTTTGCAACCTCCAGTAATGAGATCACGATTCAACCGCGCATCGGTGCAGGGTTCGCGAACGGGTTTTCGATTTCTTGGGGGCACGTCAAAAAAAAATGCAACCGGAGACAGTCTCCGATTATCTTATCTATTGATTCGGAGACACTCTCCGTTTTAGTCAGAACGCGGCGGCCAGTCAACAGCGGTTCCCGGTTCTGCCGACTCGAGAGGTGAGGAATATGAATGCACCCGCTCGTTACAAACCGTCAAGAAATCCCACCCCTCGTTGCGCCGACCTCATGACGATGGCGGAGCGGGAGTTGTCAGCATTCTTCAGCGCTGTCAGCCAGTTATTCGGTTCAGAGCAGGCGGCGCTCTCAGCCGAAGACTGGTTGCACGAGTTGATCGAGATCGATGGTCTGCCCGCTTCAGCCCGCGAATGGCGATTGATCACTGAGAAGGTTACGACTCGGCTCCCAGGTCGAGTAAACGCTTCGTCTCTATCGACCGAATTCACAAATGCTTAGGAGGAAAGGAATATGCGTGTTTTTGTCACCGGAGCCACCGGCTTCATCGGTTTCGCAGTCGTCCGAGAACTGATCAGCGCTGGTCATCAGGTGCTCGGCCTGGCTCGCTCGGAGGCAGCAGCCAAATCCCTTGTGGCCGCGGGAGCCGACCTGCATCGCGGTTCGCTCGAAGATCTCCAGAGCCTTCGCAGCGGCGCAGCGGCTGCCGACGGAGTGATCCACACCGCTTTTATCCACGATTTCTCAAACTATGGGCCTGCCGCCGAGGCGGACAGACGTGCCATCGAGACTCTCGGGGGCGCGCTCGCGGGCTCTGATCGCCCGTTGGTTGTCACTTCCGGGACCTTGCTTGCTCATCCCCAAGGCTCGCTCGCAACCGAACAGGACGCAGCTGATCCCAGCTCCCCACGCAAGTCGGAGGAGGCAGCGCTTGCGCTGGCGGCACGCGGAGTCCGCGCATCGGTGCTGCGGCTTCCCGCATCGGTGCACGGCAACGGTGATCACGGCTTTGTGCCACGCCTGATCGGCATAGCACGAGAAAAGGGTGTTTCCGCGTTTATAGGCGACGGGCTCAACCGCTGGCCCGCGGTGCACCGGCTGGATGCTGCTCATCTCTACAGGCTCGTGCTCGAGAAAAGCGCCGTCGGAGCACGGTACCACGGTGTGGCCGACGAGGGCATACCGATTCGAGAGATCGCTGAGGTCATCGGCCGGCATTTGAACGTACCGGTCGTCAGCAAGTCTCGTGAGCAAGCAGCCGATCATTTTGGCTGGATCGCTCTCTTTCTTGGTATGGACGGACCGGCTTCCAGCGCGCAAACGCAGGAACGGCTTGGATGGCGACCGGTTCAGCCTGGGCTCATCGCCGATCTGAAGGCGGAGCACTATTTCGAACCTACTGCGGACGCCGTCCCTGTGCACGGCTAGCGCGTAACCGATTCATGAACCGTCACATCGAACGGTCAGGACTAAGGAGGCAGAAATGACGAAAATGCTTGAGGCAACTTCATTCGGAACAACTTCGACCACAGACGAGGTTTTGTCCGGCGTGAATCTGAAGGGCAAACGAATTCTCGTAACTGGTGCTTCCGCCGGACTTGGCGTGGAAACGGTGCGCTCCCTGGCCGCCCACGGCGCTCAGGTTGTAGGTGCGGCGCGGGACTTGAACAAAGCCAAAGCTCGAACCGAACAGGTGCAAAAGGAGGCTGCGGCCAATGGCGGAAGCTTCGAACTGGTTGAACTCGATCTTGCTAATCTGAAGAGCGTGCGTGCCTGCGCGGATGCACTGCTGGCCAAAGGCGAACCCTTCGACGTGGTCATTGCCAATGCAGGAGTCATGGCCACCCCGTTCGGCCACACAGCCGATGGCTTTGAAACGCAGTTCGGAACGAATCACCTGGGCCACTTTGTCCTGGTCAACCGCGTTGCCTCTCTGATCCGTGCTGGCGGGCGGCTCATCAACTTGTCTTCTTCCGGTCATCGCTACGCGAACGTGGACCTCGACGATCCCAACTTTGAGGGCACGCCCTATGAACCTTTCGTTGCCTACGGCCGATCCAAAACGGCGAATATCCTCTTCGCGGTGGCATTCGACAAACGCCACCGGGATCGGGGCGTGCGCGCCGCGGCTGTACATCCGGGAGGCATACTAACGGAGTTGGGCCGTTATGTGGAGTCGGGAAGGCTCGAAAAAATAGTGGAAGAGATCAATCAGCAGCTCGCCGCGCAAGGTAAGGGGCCCTTCCAATGGAAGTCAATTGCCCAGGGCGCCGCGACTTCGGTGTGGGCGGCTGTAGTCGCTCCAGCTGACGAAATCGGTGGGCAATATTGCGAGAACTGCCACGTTGGCAAGACGGTGCCGGATGACGCGACCATCACCGCCGTCAGCGAAGGCGTACGTGGATATGCGCTCGATCCGAAAAATGCCCAGGCGCTCTGGAAGAAAAGTGAAGAACTGGTTGGAGAGTCTTTTTAGTTCTCTTCACTGCAAACAGCAAACATTCCGAGGGGGAACGGATTGATTGAGCGGACTGATCTGGCCGGCAGCTTTACTCTGCAGGCCACGTCCATGACGGTGAACCGCATAGGTTACGGTGCCTCCCGAGATGTCGATGGAGCAACCGCTCTTCTGCAAGAGGCATTTAGGGCTTGTGCGGCCCGCGAAACTTCATGAAAATCTCTCAACATCAGACAAGTTAGAACTTGTGACACTAACTTGTTTGATTTCAGCACGACATGATTTTGCGGTACAGGGTTTTTCGACCCTGTGCTTCCAAAGCGAAAGCGCGTATCGTAGCTGCGAGTAAATCCTTCAGGAGTAAATGCCCATGCACGATATTAGCCGGCGCCAGTTCACCGCCAGACTGTGCACCCTGACGGGAGCGGTGCTGGGCAGTAAGATCCTGGGGACCGCTGCTTCGGCCGAAGAGCCGCCATCTTCGAGTGCGGAACTACTCCGCACCATGAAATGGCTGAATGAACCAGCATCGGCGACCATCTCTGGCAATCGCTTGGTCGTGCGGGCGCGTAGGAAAACAGATTTCTGGCGCAAGACTCTCTCGGGAAACGTTACCGATAGTGGGCATTTTTTTAATGTTCCGGTCAGCGGAAACTTTGATTTTGAGGCTCGCATCGACGGTGAGTACGCGGCCCTCTACGATCAAGCCGGCTTAATGGTTCGAATCGATGCCCAGAACTGGGTCAAGTGCGGGACAGAATTCTTCGACGGCGTTCGTCATGCCACCGTCGTCTTCACCCGCGAATTCTCCGACGGGTCAACGATGAACGATTTGGCAACAGCCGGGCCGGTGTGGTGGAGAGTGGTTCGCAAGCCGGATTCACTCGAGACTCTCTGCTCGCCCGACGGCAAGAATTTTACTTCGGTGAGGCTGGGCTATCTGGTCCCTTCAGCCAGCGCCGATGTCGGCATTATGTGCGCCGCGCCGGAGGGCGAAGGATTTCAGTCGATCTTCGACAACCTAAAGCTGACCATGCACCGCAAGTGAGGTGGGTATCGCGGAAAGCTCACTGCTCGTACGGATTGCGCAAGT
>Ga0307476_10001441_pt1 | contig 14568 bp, 13 predicted proteins | sample atmos_gasesECM2C_2_FD_203314 | JGI IMG/M metagenome (GOLD analysis project Ga0307476, IMG submission 203314) | Hardwood forest soil microbial communities from Morgan-Monroe State Forest, Indiana, United States - atmos_gasesECM2C_05 | ecosystem: Environmental > Terrestrial > Soil > Temperate... | reverse complement strand
ACTTCGAGCCGCCCGCCGGCGCCGGCCTGGGACACCGCGATTGACCCATGGACGGTCGATCCGCGCTGGCTGCCGGCGAGCTCGAGCGCCCTGGACCCTCCTTCCAGGGGCGAGCCGCGGCCCGGTTCGCTCGGTGTCGTGGCGGGGGTCGTTGTCGTGGTCGTCGGTGCCGTGGTCGTGGTCGTCGTGGAGGGGGTTGTTCCGGCGGCGCCGCTTTCGACAACGACTTCGTATTTGGTGTAGTCAAGGCCCGCCCCTTTGAAGAGGGTCGAGCTTTCAAACCTGTAGGTCCCGGGCGCTTCGAACTTACACTTGCCTTCCCAGTGGGTTTGCGGTGCGGTGGGACTGACGGGCACACCGGACGAGCAGGCCGGCGAGGTCCCCTCCCAGGCGATGTTCGCAGCGGTGTTGGCGTTGTCGGTGAACATGACTTCGCCGCCGGCGGCGATGGTGATCTTGCTCGCGGGTTCCGGTTTGGATCCCGAGCCGGCAGCCGTCCAGCACGGCCAGTCGCTCTCGACGCAGTTTTCGTTGACTTCGAGCTTCGCTTCGGACGGCGCGGCGGCCAGTGCGGGCACGATCGCGACGGTAGCCCCGAGCACGGCCACTACTGGTAGGTAACGCTTACGCAGCTTCACAATCTCAGCCCACCTCTCTCGATCGAGTACGTAGTCGGTTCCGCGTGCTCGTGGCGGTGGCCTGACGCACGCTCCTACAGCCCAGGACGCCGACGCGCCGCGATCCTTCCCGGTGGCGCGCCGGGCGCAACGCACCTGCCGCGTTCGTTCAGACCGCACACCGTAGACGGCCGGCGCGCTGTGCACGCTACCCTCCCGCGTGATCATCCAGCCGTTCGACCGACGAGCGCAAGCCGGAGTCCCTGAGTGAGCGATCTGCAGACGATGACCTACGAGGTCGGCGACCGCATCGCCCGGATCACGCTCGACCGCCCCGAGCGCGGCAACGGGCTGACGCCGACGCTGATCCACGAGCTCGCCGCGTGCGTCGAGCGGGCAGACCTCGACCCGGCGGTGCACGTGCTGCTGCTGGCGGGCAACGGCAAGGGCTTCTGCGGCGGGTACGACCTCGTGGAGAGCGCCGAGGGGCAGGGGCGCCTGGGTGCGGACGATCTCGCGCCGCCGCCAGGCTCGCCTCTGGATCCGGCAGTGATGGCGGCCAACCACGATCCCTCGGGCACCTGGGACCCGATGGTGGACTACGCGATGATGGGCCGCAACGTCCGCGCCTTCATGTCGTTGTTCCACTGCTCCAAGCCGGTGGTCTGCAAGGTGCACGGGTTCTGCGTCGCCGGTGGCACCGACCTGGCACTCTGCTCGGACCTGCTCGTGATCGCCGACGATGCCAAGATCGGCTATCCACCGGCGCGGGTGTGGGGCTCGCCGACGACCTCGATGTGGGCGCACCGTCTGGGACCGCAGCGCGCCAAGCGACTGCTCTTCACCGGCGACAGCCTGTCCGGCGCGGAGGCGCTGGAGTGGGGGCTGGCGATCGAGGCCCCGCCCGCCGCCGAGCTCGACGAGCGCACCGAGGTCCTCGTCAGGCGGATCGCGCAGATGCCGATCAACCAGCTGGCGATGATGAAGCTGCTCGTCAACCAGGAGACGATGGCCAGAGGACTGCACACCACCCAGATCCTGGGCACCGTCTTCGACGGCATCGCCCGCCACACCGCCGAGGGCTACGCCTTCCAGCGGCACGCCGCCGAGGCGGGCTTCCGCGAGGCGGTGCGCGAACGCGACGACCCGTTCGGCGACCGCGGGGCGTCGAGCTTCAAAGGCTGAGATCGTCGCGGTGCCGGATCTCCTTCACCATCTCGCCAGCTTCGCCCGCTTCTCTGCCAACCGCGGGGAGCGGGAGCGCGACGACGCCGACGCGATGCGCGAGCTCGCAAGCCGGCCGCTCGCGCTGGCGCGGGGGCTGGAGCTCGAATGGCTTGGCGTCGCGGGCTACCGCCTGAGCTACGAGGGAGAGACGATCTACATCGATCCCTACCTCTCGCGCGTGCCGCTGTCCAGCGTGATCCGCCGCACGCCGGCGCTGGCGAACCCGGCGCTGCACGAGCGCTACCTAAGACCGGCGGGCCATCTCGCGGGCGTGCTCGTCGGCCACACCCACTTCGACCACGCGATCGACGTCCCCGAGATCGCACGCCGTCACGGGTGCTCGGCTTACGGCTCGAGCTCGCTGGTCAACCTCATGCGACTGCACGGACTCGGCGAGCGCGCCGTGCAGGTCGAGCCCCACCGTCGCTACGAGCTCGGACCGTTCACCGTCACCTTCGTCCCGAGCCTGCACTCAAAGTTGCTGCTCGGCTTCGCGGTCCCGTTCGACGGCGAGCTCACCTGCGAGCATCTCGACGCCCTCTCGCCAGCGGCCTACAGGTGCGGCCAGGTGTGGGGCATCCACATCGAGGTGGCCGGGATGACCTTCTACCACCAGGGCAGCGCGAACCTGATCGACGACGCCCTCCCCCGCGGCGGCGTTGACGTGTTCCTCGCCGGCGTCGCCGGACGGAGCTTCACCCGCGACTACTGGGCGCGGATCCTGCCCGGGTTGCAGCCAGCCACGGTCGTGGCCAGCCACTTCGATGACTTCTTCCGCCCGATCGACGCCGCGATGGGGTTCTCGACGAACGTCAACCTCGCCGCCGTCCCCGACGAGGTCGCCACCGTGAGCCGCGACTTCGCGGTCGCGACCCTCGCGCCGATGGAGCCGGTCGGAGCTGCCCCGGCGTAAGGAGTCTGCCGCGAATCTTGTGGGAGGAGCGCGAGCGCGGGGTCAGTTCGACGGAACGCACCGCGCGAGTCGGTTCGAAGGAGCGAACCGCGCAAAGTCAGTCAGCTCGACGGAGCGCGCTGCGGAGCCGCATCGAGACCGAGCGCGAATGCGATCGCGTCGAGCGCGGGCTCGTGCTCAACCTGCGACACCGCAACCGTCAGCCGGCGCCGCGCCGGCTCCCAGTCGAGCGCAAAGAACGGACAGCACTCCCGCTCGATGACAATCGCCTCTTCGACGAGCTTGCCGTCGACGTGCTCGTCAAGCTCGACCACGAGGCGGCGACGGGTTTGCTCGATCGGTCGCGCGCCCCGTCCGGCGCGGCGGTAGCGCTCGAGCTGCAGGCTCAATCCGGCCTCGTCCAGGGCACAGCTCGGCGCCATCGGTAGCGGCTCCATGCCAACAGCCTACGACGAGCCGTCGCAACGGTAGGTCATGGCTGCCCCGCGATGTTCCCGCTCTCGTTAGCTTGAGCGGTCACCCAATCGACGACGATCTGAAAGCGCTCCTCCGTGAGAGCGTGCCCACCTTGCGCGCGATGATGCTGCAGCGCTTGCGGCGCTCCCGCAGCGCGGTAGGCGCGTGCGGCCGCTTGCACTATCTCCGGAGTGTCGGCCGAGTAGCGGTCCTCGGTCGCCGAGAGCAACAGCAGGGGTCGTGGCGCGATCAGCTCAACCAACTGCCCGATGTCGGCCAGCGCGAGGATCCCGGGGATGACATGCGCGAACTCGATCCCGGTCCGATCGAGCATCCGCTGCCTGTAGCTGCACGCGCTGCCGCTGGCGCAGGCGAACCTCACGCGCTCGTCCAGAGCGGCCAGCATGATGGTCGCGTTGCCGCCGTAGGAGTGCCCGAGCACCCCGACTCTTGAGCTATCGACACGCTGATCGGCGATCAGCAGGGACAGCCCAGTGGCGGCATCGCCGAGCACGGTGCTCGCGAGCAGGCGTCCGCACACCAGCCGGTAAGCCATCTCGTTGAAGTACTGAAGCCAGTCGTCCCCGCGCTCCTCGATACCGGGGCCGCTGTGGCGACGGTCCTCGAACCCGACCGCATCCGGCGCGAGCACCACGATCCCGGCGCGCGCGAGCGCCGGCCCGAAAGCCTGTAGCGGTTCACCGACCAGGCCGGCAATCTCGCTCTTGCCGAGATGCCACTGGCTGTTGTGCTGATGCAGTGCCAGCACAGCCGCGCCGCCGGGATGCTCGGGCACCAGCAGCAGCGCCGGCACGTCGCCCTCCTGCCCTGTGTAGCTGATGACCTGCTCGACGTACCCATCCCGCTGTCGTTCGGCGTTGACGACCAGCTCGGGGCCGGGCGGAGCGGTGAAGCTCAGCCGCTCAGCCAGGCGCCGGCGCAAGCTCTCGGCATCCATGAGACGGACTCTACGCCCGCTCCTGGCGACAGCCGCTCGACCGATGCTTCGCCGACCGCGACCTGAGCGAGGACTGCTTGCTATCGTCGCCGCGTCCAGCCGCAGGAGACGTCCGCCACGTGGGAACCGTTCGCAATCATCGCCCGTCTTCGCCGAGCCCTGACCGCCGCCGGGTGCCGTCGGGGGACGGTCTGGTCCCGCTGATTGGTCGTTTCTTCCCCGCTCCCGTAGCGGCGAAGGTCCCGGAGGTCATCTTCGTCTTCTGGGTTGTGAAGATCCTGACAACGGCAGGCGGGGAGGCGACGTCGGACTACCTGAAGACGTACGGCAATTTCGGGGGCGGCGGGATCGAGGTGCTTGTGATCCTCGTGGGGCTCGTCCTGCAGTTCGGCACGCGTCACTACCGGGCCTTCGCGTACTGGTTTCTGGCGTATGCGATCGCGACCACGGGGACCGGCGTCGCCGACTTCCTGCATCTCGACGTCCATATCCCCTATGCCGGGACGACCCTGCTGTGGGCGGCGATCCTGGCCGCGATCTTCTGGCTATGGCAGCGCAGCGAGGGCACGCTGTCGATCCACAGCATCACGACCCAGCGACGTGAGGCCTACTACTGGGCGACGGTGTTCGCGACCTTCGCCCTGGGGACCGCGCTCGGAGACTTCACGGCGACCTCGCTTAACATGGGCTACCTGGACTCGGGCATCCTGTTCGGTGTCGTCATCCTGATCCCGGCCGTGGCGAGGTGGCAGCTTGGCCTGAACGGGATCGCCGCGTTTTGGATGTCATATGTCGTCACGCGGCCACTCGGCGCGTCGTTCGCCGACTACATCAGCAAGCCCCACAGCCTCAGCGGGATCGCCTTCGGCGACGGCCCGACGGCGATCGTGTTCGCCCTCGCTGTCTTCGTCCTGGTCTCCTATCTCGCGCTCGTCCGCCCCGACGTCCAGGAGCCGCTGGACGCCTCCGCGGCCCGGACACCCCCGACGCCTCCGCCGCCCGATTTCCTGCATGCCCGCGAACCCGAGCTCGAGGTGGACTGAGCGCAACCATCCCACGACGGATCGGTGGCTGACGCAGCCTGGCGCCTGACCCCGGGCCCGTCATGCTCCGTGGCGCGCCGCCGGGAGGTAGAGGAGCAACGCGGCAAGTGCCAACGTGGCCGCCGCGACCAGGGGGAGGACGAGACTGCTCTTCAACAGCAGCGCGCCCGCCAGCGCGCCGGCGAGCATCCCGAGCACCGCGGTCGTCCTCCGCGTGGAGCCCTTGCCGGTGCCGCCGAAAAACGGGGAGTCCGCGGCAAGCCCTGTCAGCGTCATCGTGAGCACCGTCGTCGTGAGGTCTGGCACGGCGATCCGGCGGATGGTTGCGTTGCGCACGCCCATCGCCAGCGCGAGCAGCGCGATCACCGCATCGCCTGACACGGCATCCGGCCGGACATCGACGACGCCGACCACGACAGCGGCGAGCGCAATCAACGACACCTCGATCGCGAGCGCCCAGGCGAAATGGCGCGGATGGCTGTCGGCCATCCGCGCAGCCAGCACACCCCCGGCGCCTGAGCCCACAAGGAAGGCTCCTAGCGAGATGAGCGGTGCGACGACGGGCAGACCGCCGCTGCCGGCGATCCCGAAGCCGAGAAACACGATGTTGCCGGTCATGTTCGCCGTGAAGACATGGCCCAGCCCGAGATAGCTAGTCGCGTCCACCAGGCCGGTCGTGAAGGTCAACACCAACAGCGTCCGGGCCAGCGGATGCTTGATGCTGCGGCTGGCGCGCAGATTCAGCGGCTCACGCTCAGCGCCTGTCGCGGATACAGAAACGGACATCGTGTGCTCCTCTCAGATATGTGACATCGCCGGGTCGCGCCGGGCGTTCGCGGTCGTCGGAGGCGGCCAACGGTCAATGTCCAGCAGCGCTCGAGGCCGCGGCGCTCAACGCTAGCGCCAACGGCTGCACCGCACGTCGGAGAGGAGCAGCGCTTGCACGAGAGCGCCGCGCAGGGCCGGGTGCGAACGGCGCTATTGCTTGGTCTTGCTTCTCTTCGGCTTGGCTTTCTTGCCTGGCTTCGCTTTGCGGTGGGGCCTCGGTTTCGCTTTCCTATGGGGCCTGGGCTTCTCTTTCCTGTGGGGCCTCGGCTTCGCCTCGCCGACCGCGACGGGCGCTGCGCTGGGGAAGTTGACCGCGGGCGTCGCGAGCGGCGCAGGCGTCGATGGTTGGGTGAGTGGGTCGGGGTAGGTCGGGGTCGTGAACGCGACGTCCGTGCCATAGCTCGTCCCGGCCGGATTGGTCGCGTATACGCGGTAGTGATAGGTCGTGCCGGTCTGCAGTTCGTTCAGCGCAAGCGCGATCGTCTGTGTACTCGTGCCGACTTGCCGGCCGACCACGATGTCGGGGCCGTAGTCGCCCGCTTCGGTCCCGGTCTGCACGCCGTAGCTGGTCTGCGGACCGCTGGTTTCCACTAGGCCGGTCAGCGTCGCGCTGGTTGGCTGCACCCCATTGGCCGGGCCCGTGCTTGCCAGCGGCGGCGTGGTCGCTTCGAGCGCGAGCGCCTTGGCGCGGCTGGTGGTCGCTTGGCCTCGTCTGGCGTGGCCGTGGCCGTGACTGGCCCGATGCAACCGATGACGCCGCCGCGCGCGGGGCCTCTTCTGCTTCGCCCGCGGACAGCCGGTGACGGCGATTTGGGTCGACCGTTTGAGCACCGCCCCGTTGTATCCCGCGAATTCGTTGGGCATCGTCAGGCGGCCCCTGCACAGGTTCCCGTTCGCGGCGAGCGCGGAGTACGGTCCCGCCGGGAGGATCATTTCGAAGTAGTTCACTGGGACGTCGGGAATACTCGCAAACGTCGAGCTCGTGACCCCGGCGTCGTTGATGAAGGTTTCACCGTGCAGGTCCACCGTGACGCCTTCGGCCTGCAGGACGATGACCAGTTCGGGGAACTTCGCGCCGCCGTAGGAGACGAAATAGGCAGGGCCGGTGAAGATGCTCGACATCAGCGGCATGCTCGAGCGGGCGACTCCCACCAGCGAGCCGGGAGGGCACGCGGCCGGGTTAGATTCGAACGTCGCGGCGGGACACGCCTCGCGCAGCGTGCTCAGACGAGCGGTCAACTGCTTGGGCAGTTCGATTCTCACCTTCTCGGCGACCGCATCGGTATGCGGATCGACGATCTTCACGTACAGGCTCGTCCCGTTGATTTTCGACGTCTTCGCAGGGGTGGAGACCGCGAACGTGGGGGCGAACGTGAACGCAGTGCAATCGCTGGCCTGGAACGGCGACGCGACGGTCGCCGTGGCATTCTCGACGCTCGACAGCGTGCTCGTGATCTGCAGCGGTGCGCAGCTAGTCGGGTTGAACATGAAGTCCGGCCGGTCGAACACGAGGTCGAGCAGCCTCAGTTGCAGCGGTACGCCATCGAGCGCACTCGGGAACGGGTCGCTCGTGATCGTCAGCGCGGCGGTCCTCGAGTTGACGTTCACCGCGGCCCTGATCACGATCTCGCCCGCCCCGTCGGTGCCCGCCAGTGTGTAGGGCCCGACCCTCGCCGGGACGACGATGGCAAGGCCGAACGGCGCACCCCGGTACGGGCCGGTGAGAAATATCTGACCCCCTTCCACGAGCGAGGGATCGGCACCCGGCCCCAGCTGAACCGCGGCGTGGCCGATCAGGCTCCCCGCGCCACAGCTGCCCTGCGCAGCCTGCGCTTCGCCGCACGGCGAGACCGAGGAGATCGTGCCGAGCAGCCCTTCGGCCAGGGTGCTCTGGATGGCCGACAGGTACTCGTCCGAGTCGGTGCGCGCGAACGCGAGCGTGAGCGGGTCATAGCCGCCGGCCCGATCGTTGCCGGTCTGCGTGGCCGGGGTCGGATGAAACTGCGGGGCGAAGCAGTTCTGGTCGATCGCGAATTCGTCCGCCAGGAAGTCCGGCGTGGACGAAGCGCTGGAGGGCGTGAGCTCGACATTCGCGCTCTCCGGGCCGCACGTCCGCGGGTTTGCGAGCAGCGCGTGTTCACCGCCATTCAGTGACAGCTTCAGATCGCTGAACGGCGTTTGTGGAATCTGTTCGAATGAGACAGTGATCTGATCCGTCTGCTGGTTGATCTCCGCGATCCCTTCGAGCTTGAATGCGGCCGCCGGTTCGTCGGCTCGCGAGATCTGCACGAACACCCGCACCATCCGGCCCGACTGGGCGTCGGCGGGCGTGCATGGATTGCACGACGGTTCGCCCAGGAACACCTGGCCCTGCAGCGGTTCCGCCGCCGCGGGGGTTTCCATCGACGCCGTTCCGATCTGCGCTTCCGTCGGGCACGCTCCCGGCGCTGGGGAATCGAGCGCGAACTGGGCATTCGAGCACGTGCCCTGGCCGTCGCCGATCGCGGGGGAGATCACCGTTCCAGGCGCCAGCGCCACGCTCATCCGCTCGACGCTCGTCTTTTCGGACCCTTCCGGACCGGCGTTGCCGGGGAGGCTCAGATTCAGCGAGTAGCCCGCCGGCGCGCCGGCGGCGATCGTGTCTGGCAGCATCGAGAACGACGCTTCCAGCGGCGCCCCGGGCGGCCCTTCCGCCGCCTGCGCGCGCGATGCGCCACCGAGGCCGAGGAGCAGCACGCTCACGAGCAGCGCCCCAAAACAGCCAAGGCGGCCGTTGCGCGTCTTCGCGCTCACCCGATCACCCGCCCGCTCTCCCCGTACACATACATACAGCCTGTATGTAGCATAGATGCAGTCTGTATGTCAAGCTGGCCGCGATGGCGGGATCAAAGGCCGAACAGTCAGAGGCGACGCGCGCCGCCTTGATCGCGACCGCCCGGAAGCTGTTCGGGACGCGGGGTTACTCCGAGGTGGGCACCGAGGAGATCGTGCGCGCGACCGGGGTCACGCGTGGGGCTCTGTATCACCACTTCGCGAGCAAGCTCGAGCTGTTTCGCGCGGTCTACGAAGACGTCGAGCGCCAGCTCGTCGAGCAGATAGCGACCTCGGCGATGACCTCGGCCAAGGATCCCCTGCAGGCGCTGCACGCCGGCGCCCAGGCATTCCTGGACGCCTCAGAAGATCCCGCGGTGCAGCGGATCGCGCTGCTGGACGCGCCGTCGCTGCTCGGCTGGGAGCAGTGGCGGACGATCGGCCTGCAATACGGCCTGGGTCTCGTGGAGGGGACGGTACAAGCCGCCATGCAAGCCGACCTGATCGTCGTCCAACCCGTGCGCCCACTCGCCCATCTCCTGCTCGGCGCCCTCGATGAGGGCGCGATGCTCGTGGCGCGAGCGCAGGACAGGGGCAAGACCCGTCAGGAAGTCGGCGACTCGGTGGCGCACATCCTCGAAGCACTACGTCCGCGTACCTGAGCGCAGCGCTTCGGGAGGTCGCGAGCGAGCCGCTGCGGCTCGCCATACCAAAGCCGGCACGAGGCCAGAGCTGGAGGCGATTCCCGCTCCCGGCTACGCTGTCGCACGGATGAAACCGCCGCCGTTCCCGCTCCCGCTCGCCGCCGTCCGCGGCGCACTGGCGGTTCGCCACGGGATGTTCGAGCTCGCCGACCGGATCCTGCCGGCGGAGGGGGCCCTATGGGACCTCGTGGCTGGGCAGCAGCGGACCAAGCTCGCGGGTCTGCTCGTGACCTCAGGCATTGCCGACGCGCTGGGCGAGCGCCGGCGCGACGCGGGTGAGCTCGCCGGCGAGCTTGGGCTCTCCGAGGACGTGACGCGGCGCGTCCTGGGCGCCGCCGCGGCCTCCCGCCTGGTGCACGTCGACCGCCAAGGTCGGGCGCGTCTCGCGCGGCTCGGTGCGCCGCTGCGCAGCGACCATCCACAGTCGATCGCGGCCTGGGTGGCATACCAGGCGTCGCCGGCGTGCGGCCTTGCGCACGCCGAGCTCGAGAACCAGTTGCGCGAGGGAGCCGAGCCGTCGGGCCGACGGCGGGCGTTGGGGATGTCGGTCTGGGAGTACTTCGGCGAGCACCAGGACGAAGGGGCCCGCTTCGGGGAGGCCATGCGACAACTGACCGTGATCGATCTCGGCGCGCTCGCGCGCGCCTATCCGTGGCCGCAGGAAGGCGTGATCTGCGACGTCGCCGGGGGTATCGGCACGCTGCTCGCGGCAATCCTCGAGCGCCGCGCGGGCGCCCGCGGCATATTGCTCGATTCTCCCGACGTGCTGGCCGAGGCCGAGCATTTCCTGCGCTCGCAAGGCGTCGCCGACAGAGTCGAGCGACAAGTAGGGGATCTCTTCGGCGAGCTCGAGGCGCGGGCCGACGTGTACGTGCTCAAGTGGATCCTCCACGACTGGAGCGACGACGCCTGCCGCGACATCCTACGCCGGCTGCGGGCGACGATGCCGGCGGGCGCGAGAGTCGTCGTGATCGACCAGCACCTCGAGCCCAATCGTCCGAGCCCGCTCAGCTCTATGACAGACCTTTTGATGCTCGTCGAGTGCGAGGGTGGCCGTGAGCGCTCGCCCGAGCAGGTGCACGGGCTGATGCGCGACGCCGACATCCACCCCGGCCGCGTCCGTCACGCTGGGCTGCAGATGGTTGTCGAGGGCGTGGTCCGGTAGCGCATCGCGTGTTGCGTGCGCGGGCGCGTGCGCGCTGTGACAGACAGCGCGGTCAGGCGGCCCGATCTATGTATGCGCGTTGTGTGGTGCGCGCGAGATGTCGAGCACGCTCTGAAACGTCGGTCGAGGTCCTCGACTGAGCGAGTCCGTACAGTAGGTGTCATGTCAGCCGGCAACGCCACTGGCGGCGGGCAGTCGCGCAACCTGATCCTCGCGGCGATGATCTTTGCCGTGTCGATGACGTTCATCGACCAGACGATCGTCTCGATCGCCGCGCCCAACATCCAGCGCGAGCTGCATCTGACGAGCACAGGCGTGCAGTGGGCGATCAACGCCTACCTGCTCTCGCTGGCCGCGTTCTTCGCCTACGGCGGGCGCCTGGCTGACACGATGGGCCATCGCCGCATGGTCACACTCGGCGTGATCGTGTTCGCGTCGGCCTCGGCGATGTGCGGGCTCACGCCCAAGGGCGGCCTCGCCCAGACGTGGATCGTCGTCTTCCGCGTGATCCAGGGACTGGGCGGCGCGATCATGTTCCCGGCCGCGCTGGCGATCGTCGTGCAGACCTTCGAGCTGCGCCAGCGCGGGCGGGCGCTCGCGATCTTCTTCGGGCTGGCCGGCGGGCTCACGGCGATCGGTCCGATCCTTGGCGGGTATCTCACCCAGTGGACGTGGCGGGCGATCTTCTGGGTCAACATCCCCGTCGCGCTGATCGCTTTGGCGCTGATCGCGCTCTCCCGGCCGGTTACCTCCTATCGCCGCGAGCCGATCGACTACCGCGGTCTCGCGCTGATCGCCTCGGGCGTCGCGCTCAGCGTGTTCGGCTTCCAGCAGTCGTTTACCTGGGGCTGGAGCGATCCCCTGGTCGGTCTGTCGATCGCCGCCGGGCTGGTCCTGCTGATCGTGTTCTACCGCGTGGAGAAGCGCACCGAGAAGCCGCTGATCGAAGTGCGCATCTTCCGCATTCGCCCGTTCTTGGTGGAGAACATGGTGCTTGGCATCACGATGCTCGTATTCATCCCGGTGTTCTTCTTTGCCAGCGAGTACGCCCAGGTCGCGCTCGGCAAGTCGCCGTCTAATGCCGGCGTGTTCCTGCTGTATTTCTTCATCGGTTTCGTCATCGCCGCGCAGATCGGCGGGCGCATGCTCGATCGCGAAGGCGCCAAGCGACCAGTCGTGCTCGGCTGCGTCCTCGGTGCCGTCGGCTTCTGGCTGTGGGGCGGAGAAGTCACGAGCCTCAGCCTCTCGGCGCAGCAGTGGTACATCATCATGGCCGGTGCCGGCATGGGCTTCATGCTCGGTCCCGCCTCGACCGACGCGGTCAACCGCGCCTCGCGACTGTCCTACGGCGAGGCGACCGGCATCACCCAGACCGTGCGCAACTACGCCGCCTCGCTCGGCCTCGCGGTGCTCGGCACGCTGCTGAGCACGCAGATGCGCTCGCGCGTCACGAGCTCGCTGATCTCACAGCACGTTCCGGCCACGCGCGCGCACGCGATCGCGACCAGCATCTCCAAGTCGCAATCCCAGGGCACCGCTGGCAGCGGCGGCACTAGCACGATCCCGCACTTCGTCCGCCTGGACTTCGCCTACGCCACGCGCTCGGTGCTGTACGCGATGGCGATCATCATGGCCGTCGCCGCAGTTGTGGCGATCGCGGGGTTGCGCGCGGGCGTGCAGGAGGAACGGGCCGGTGAGACCGAGGGCGCGAGCGAGGCGCCGTCAGCGCAAACCTCCACGGAGGCGGGTCCTCAGGCGGCGATCAACCCGATCGTGTGATGGGGCTCGGGGACGGGCTCGCCGACCTCGCGACTGGTGGACTGACTAGCGTCCGGTGGGATAAGGGCAGATCAACTTCTCCACGGAAGCGGGAGAAGGCCAACTACGCGTCGAGGAAGCGGGCGGCGAACCAAGACTCGATGTCGTCGAGCGCAGCGCTGGCCATCGCTGTTGGGTGGAGCGTAAAGCCGTGGGGAGACTCCGGGTAGACGCGAACGTCCACCTCGCCACCAGCCGCGGACAGCCGGGCCGCCATGACCAAGTTGTCTTCAAGCAGAATGTCCAAGCTCCCGACGACGAACAGGACAGGCGGCAAGCCACCCAGCTCACCGTAAATGGGCGAAATGTCGGGATCGGTGCGGTCGGCCACGTGTCCCGCATAGGCTTGTATGAAAAACTCACCGTCGAGCAGCCTGCCCGCCGGTGTCTGTCCGCTCATGTCGTAGGTGCCGAATTGCAGCGCAGCGCCGACGAAAGGGCAAGACACATTGCGGTCGCGGAGCCGCAACAGCGTCGTCATCGCCAGCGTCGCTCCCGCAGATACTCCGCCGATCGCCAAGCGAGTAGTTCCAAAGCGCTCCTCGGCCTCCTCCAAGAGCCACAACGCGGCCGTCTCGCAGTCTTCGGGTGCCGCCGGCCAGGGATGCTCTGGGGCCAGTCTGTAGTCCACACTCACCACTGCGATCCCGAGGGCATCAGCAAGGCTGCGATTGTGCGCGTCCCCGCGTGCCGACAACCCCATGTAGAAGCCGCCGCCATGAATGTCCAGATAGACCCCGCCGGCGGTCCCGCTCTCAGGAGCGAGAATCCTCACCGGCACCTGTCGTCCAGCGACTTCCGCAAGCGCCTCGACAACCGACGACGCGAGCGTCGCCGTGCCGCTTGCTCGCGCCTCCTCCAGCGCCCGCGCCTCCTGCAGTCCTTCCGGGGTGCTCGGGTCAGCCTGAGGATCGGTGCCCCTGCTTGCGGCGCGTGCAGCGTAGAAGGCGCGGCTCTCCTCGACGTAGGCCGCTAACTTCGCATCGATCAAGCTCCCCAGTCCAACCTGCATGAATCTCCTCGCCGGTGTGTACCGTCCGTCCGAACCGAGCAGTCCAGCACACGCGCCGGACACTCCACGCCGAGCCCTAGACGCGTACTATCGAACCCATTACCGAGGAGGACTTCTGATGCGCAGCGTGACCTATTCGATGAACGTCTCACTCGACGGCTACATCGTCGGGCCGGACGGCGACTTCGACTGGACGGCGCCCGACGATGAGGTCTTTCGCTTCGTCACCGACGAGATACGAGAGGTCGGCGTCCATCTGTTGGGACGACGGCTGTACGAGACGATGCTGTACTGGGAGACCGCCGACCAGGATCCGTCGCTCGACGACTCAAGGCTCGAGTGGGCCGCGATCTGGAAGCCGCTCCCAAAGGTGGTGTTCTCCACCACGCTGTCGGCGGTGCAGGGCAATGCCCGCCTGGCCTCCGGCGGCCTGGCGAATGAGATCGAGCGGTTGCGAGCCGAGCCGGGGGACGGCGACATCGCGATCGGCGGCGCGACTCTCGCCGCCGAGGCGGCCGCGTTGGGGCTGATCGACGAGTACCGGCCCAGGGTCTGCCCGGTGCTGGTTGGCGGTGGCATTCCGTTCTTTCCCCAGCGCGAGCGCCGGGTGGATCTCGAACTCGTCGAGACCCGCACCTTCAGCTCGAGAGTCGTCTACCTCCGCTACCGCGTGGCGCGCTAGCCGGCTCGTCCGCCGACGGCCTCTACCGACGTCGGAGCTCATGCTCGGCTCGGGCGGTCGGCTAGGCGAGTGCGCCCGGGATCTCGTCTTTGAGAATTTGTGAGATCTGTTCGCGCAGCTGTGGCGTGTTCTCGTGTCCGTGTGCCGTCACCGCGTGGGTGACGGCCGCCTCGAGGATGTGCTCGTCGCTTCCCGCCATCGCCAGATCACAGTTGTTCTCGCTCGGCATCTCACGGCAGTCGATGTACTTACGAGACATAGCTCCTCCAATCGTCGTTGTAGGCCGCTATCCTACCTACCAATAGGTAAGAAGTCAAGGACGCCTGCGAGGATA
>Ga0307476_10001440_pt1 | contig 14574 bp, 22 predicted proteins | sample atmos_gasesECM2C_2_FD_203314 | JGI IMG/M metagenome (GOLD analysis project Ga0307476, IMG submission 203314) | Hardwood forest soil microbial communities from Morgan-Monroe State Forest, Indiana, United States - atmos_gasesECM2C_05 | ecosystem: Environmental > Terrestrial > Soil > Temperate... | reverse complement strand
GCCGAGATCGACAAGCTCAAGGCGGACGTGCAGAAGCGCATGAATGGCCGGGAAATTTATATCGACATTCAGGAAGTGCACAAGCCCGAACTGGATGCGCAACTGGTGTCGGAATCGATTGCGTTGCAACTCGAAAAGCGCGTTGGTTTTCGCCGCGCCATGCGCAAAGCGGTGGATTCCGCGCTGCGCTTCGGTTGTAAGGGGATCAAGGTCCGGGTCAGCGGCCGTTTGAACGGAAATGAAATCGCGCGTTCCGAATGGTATTTGCAGGGACGTTTGCCGCTGCACACGTTGCGAGCCGATATCGATTACGGTTTCACCGAAGCTCGGACCACATACGGCGTGATCGGCGTGAAGTGCTGGGTGTATAAAGGCGAGATTCTGCCGGCCGCGAAGAAGCGTGAGCCGCAGCAGGTTGGCAGCGCATTCTGAAAAGAGCTGTAGAGACGTTGCTGCGTCTCCTCCTCGAGCTGAGACGTTGCAAAGCAACGTCTGTACAAAGCAACGTTTGGTACAGAGAGAACTGACTTATGTTGATGCCAAAGAAAGTGAAATACCGCAAGCAGCAGCGCGGGCGCATGACCGGCAAAGCCTGGCGCGGCAGCGAGCTCGCTTTCGGCGACTATGGACTCAAGGTGCTCGAGCCGGGTTGGATTACCGACCGGCAAATCGAGGCCAGCCGTGTGGCGATGACGCGTTTCGTCAAGCGTGGCGGCAAAATCTGGATCCGCCTGTTTCCGGACAAGCCCGTGACCAAGAAGCCAGCGGAAACTCGTATGGGAAAAGGCAAGGGCGCGCCGGATCATTGGGTCGCAGTGGTTCGTCCGGGGAAGATCCTTTTTGAGATGGAAGGGGTCACGCCGCAGGATGCTTCCGAGGCCATGCGTCTGGCTTCGCACAAATTGCCTTTGCGCACCAGGTTTGTGAAGCGCGAATCGGCAGCGCATTGAGAGAGACTATGAAATCGGAAAAAATACGCAATTTGACCGACGAAGAACTGCTTCATCAGGAGCGCGATCTCAACGATCAGCTCTTCAAACTGAAGTTCCAGCTCAACATGGGGCAGACGGAGAGCCTGAAGAAGATTCGCGGCATGCGCCGGGACATTGCGCGGGTGAAAACGATCGGCCGCGAGCGCGAAATCGCCGCCAGCGGCAAGACGGGGAGCAAGTGATGCCAGAGACAAGCGCACAGCAGAGTCAGCCAGCGGCTGCGGGCCGTCGCAAGGAAGTGGTCGGCGAGGTAGTCTCGAACCGCATGAAGAAGACCATCGTGGTCGAAGTAGTACGTAAGAAGTCGCACGCATTTTATGGGCGTGTGGTTTCGAAGGCGAAAAAGTTTTACGCCCATGATGAAAAGAACGAAGCACGCATCGGCGATGTGGTGCGACTGGAAGAGACCCGGCCACTGTCCAAGCTGAAGCGCTGGCGTCTCAAACAGATTATTCGCAAAACTGCGCTGGTACCTGAGCACACCGCCGCGGAAGTCAACTAACGGAGCCTGAGGGGGACTGAATTATGGCCGTGATGATGAGAACTTGGCTCGAAGTCGCCGACAACTCCGGCGCCCGAAAACTGCAGGTCATCCTGCCGCTCGGCGGTTCGACCGGGCTGCGGGCGGGCCTGGGCGATGTGGTCACGGCCAGCGTAAAAGAGGCTTCCCCGGACGGCCAGGTGAAAAAAGGGACGGTGGTCAAAGCGGTGATTGTGCGTACCCACAAAGAGTATGGACGCCGCGATGGCACCTATATCCGCTTCGATGAGAATGCGGCGGTACTGATCAACGAAGCGGGTGAGCCCGTGGGAACCCGCGTTTTCGGCCCGGTGGCCCGCGAACTGCGCGAGAAAAAGTTTCTGAAGATTGTGTCCCTGGCGCCGGAAGTACTGTAGATGTGCGGTAGAAATTAGAAGGGTTTGAAATGAGAACTGTAAGCACCGAACATAAGCGGGTAGATATCCGGCGGAACGACACCGTCAAGGTGATCACCGGCCGCGACAAAGGCAAGGAAGGCCGCGTCCTGCGCGTGTTTCCGAACGACAACAAGATTCTGGTCGAACATGTCATGCTGGTGAAAAAGCACGTGCGCCCCAACCCGCAGCGCAACATCAAGGGCGGAATTGCGGAGCAGGAAAGCCGCATTGCGCTATCCAACGTGCAGTTGGTGTGCGGGACTTGTGGACCGGTGCGCATCGGTCATGAAATGCGTGGCGACCGCAAGGTGCGGGTGTGCAAGAAGTGCGGGACGACGCTCGATAAATAGATTGAGTAATTCAGCAATTTTGTAATTGGACAATTGATATCGGAATTGGGGTTTTGAATTACTCAATTACCCGATTGCAAAATTGCCCAATTCTTCAGAAGGTACTGAGCAATGGCGAAAGAGAAAAAAGAAAAAAAGGGTGGGCAACAGGAAGAGCAAAAGGCTCCCGCAGTCGCGCGTCATAGCGCGAAGGAGACGCCGCGGCTGAAGGCGCGCTTTCAGAAGGATGTCGCGCCCACGCTGATGAAGGAATTCGATTTGAAGAATCCCATGGCGGTGCCGCATCTGCACAAGATCGTGGTCAACATGGGTGTTGGCGAAGCCACGCAGAATGCCAAGGTGCTCGATCCCGCCGTGCACGAACTCGGCCAGATTACAGGCCAGAAGCCGGTAGTGACGCGGGCTAAGAAGTCCATCGCGGCCTTTAAAGTGCGCGAGGGCCAGGCTATTGGAGCCATGGTCACCTTGCGCGGTGACCGCATGTATGAATTTTTCGACCGACTGGTGAATGTTGTACTGCCCCGGGTGCGCGACTTCAAGGGAGTTTCGACGAAGTCCTTCGATGGCCGCGGGAATTACACGCTCGGTCTGCACGACCAATTGATTTTTCCCGAGATTGATTACGCCAAGGTGGACAAGCAGAAGGGCATGAATGTCACGATAGTGACGACTGCCCGCAGCGATGATCAATCGCGGGCTCTGCTGCGTCATCTGGGTATGCCATTCCGGGCGCAGTAACGGTTTTAGAGTTTCAAAGTTTCAGAGTTCGACGACAAATTAAGGATTCCATGACGACAGCAAAACGAGTTAAAGACAAAAAGATCCAAGCGGAGTTTCAGAAGGCGCGCGACAGCAAAGAAAAGCGACCCAAGTTTTCCACGCGCCGGCACAACCGCTGCCAGATTTGCGGACGTCCGCGCGCATTTCTGCGCAAGTTTGGCATTTGCCGGCTGTGTTTCCGCGGCCTGGCGTTGCGCGGAGAGATTCCCGGGGTCTCGAAGTCATCTTGGTAGTACTCGGGAGGACACGGCTTAAGACGTGCCGTGAAGGTGTCAGTTATACGACGTCGCCGCGGGTTCTTCGGCGCAAGGTAAGAATGGCCGAAGCAAACGGGCGATTGAGGAGAAGGAACGCATGAGGTTGACCGATCCGGTCGCAGATATGTTGACGCGAATTCGCAATGCGATTAGCGCCCGGCACCAGAAGGTGGATATTCCCGCCTCCAAGCTGAAGCTGGAGATTGCCCGCATCCTGAAAGAAGAGGGCTACGTTTCCAATTTCAAGGCTACGGAAGAGGAAGGACACAAGGTCCTGCGCATCTACCTGAAGTACGCCAACAATAATGAAGCGGTGATCTCGCAGGTGAACCGCGTCTCCCGGCCGGGTTGCCGGGTCTACGTGCGGCGCACCGAGATTCCCCGTGTGCTGGGTGGGTTGGGCATCAACATTCTGACCACGCCCCGCGGCGTAATGACTGGACGCCAGGCGCGCAAGCAGGGCTTGGGCGGCGAGTTACTCTGCGAAGTGTGGTAGAGACGCAGCTGCTGCGTTCTCGGAACGTTGCAAGCAACGTTTCTACAGCGAGGGCTGAGAGCTGAATTTATGTCACGAATTGGAAAAAAACCGATCCCGCTCCCCAAGGGAGTTACGGTCAAAATCGAGGGCAACACGGTCGCGGTGCAGGGTCCAAAGGGCAAGTTGGACACGCAACTGCCCGCGGGCATTAAAATCCAGCAGCAGGACGGGCATCTCGTGGCCATCCGCGAGAACGATTCCCAGGCTGCGGTTCACGGGCTGGCTCGCGCCTTGGTCAACAACGCCGTCGAAGGCGTTACCAAGGGCTGGACTCGCGACCTGGAAATCGTTGGCATTGGTTATCGCGCCGAGATGAAGGGCAAAAATACCGTCGTATTCAGTCTGGGATATTCCCATCTGATTGAGTATCCCCTGCCGGTCGGCGTTGAAGCGACGGTGGATCCCAAGCAGACCAAACTGAGTGTGACCGGCATCGATCGGCAAAAGGTCGGGCAGGTCGCTGCCGAAATGCGCAGCCTGCGTCCGCCTGATCCCTACAAGAACAAGGGTGTGCGTTATGCGGGCGAACGTTTGAAGAAGAAAGTAGGCAAGACGGGGGCGAAATAGTGAATAGTCGTTGGTCGTAGATCGTCACAACGACCTGCGACGAATCACCAAGGACATTTTTTATGCTTACACGGACATCGAAAAACACAAACCGGCGGCACGTGCACGAGCGCATTCGCAAGAAGATTCTCGGAACTTCAGAGCGGCCGCGGCTGAACGTCTATCGTTCGCTGAACCACATCTACGTGCAACTGATCGACGATATGCAGGGCAACACCGTAGTCTTCGCGCATTCCGCGGAGGGCAAAAAGGGCGAACGCCGGAGCGGCGGGAACGTGGCCTCGGCCAAGGAAGTCGGCAAGCTGATCGCGGAGCGGGCAAAGGCAAAGGGAATCAGCAAGGTCGTGTTCGATCGCGGCGGCTACATCTATCACGGTCGCGTGAAAGCGCTCGCCGACGCGGCTCGCGAAGCGGGATTGCAGTTCTAAGCGAATTTGGTAATTGGGCAATGTTGTAATTTGAGCTGCAGTCCGGATTTTCAAATTACTCAATTACCCGATACAAGATTGGAAAAGAATGCCAACAATCATTAAGAAGCTCGATGCGGGTTCCTACCAACTGAAAGACCAGGTAGTGGCCATTAACCGGGTCACCAAAGTGGTCAAAGGCGGCAAGAATCTTTCCTTTGCCGCGCTGGTGGTGGTGGGAGATCCCAGCGCCGCCGTTGTCGGATACGGTTCCGGGAAGGCGAAAGAAGTTCCCCAGGCCATTCGCAAGGGAATTGAGTCGGCCAAGAAAAATCTGATGCGGATTAACCTCACGCAAACCAGCATCCCGCATCTGGTGCTGGGGCGCTTCGGATCGGGCAAGGTATTGCTGAAGCCCGCTCCCGAAGGTACTGGCGTGATCGCTGGCGGTGCAGTGCGAGCGGTGATGACTTCGGCGGGGATTCAGAACGTGCTCACCAAGTCGATTGGGACAACCAATCCGCACAATGTGATCAAGGCGACCTTTGATGCGCTTAAGAAACTGAAGAACCGCGCCGATGTGGCTGCGATGCGCGGCAAGACTGCAGAAGAGTTGTAGTAAAAACGGAGTCTGGAATGACGGCAAAGAAATCGAATGCGAGCGGCGGCAAGCTCCACTTAAAATGGGTGCGTTCCGCGATTTGCGCCCCGGTGAAACATAAGCTGGTAGTCAAAGGGCTGGGCTTCACGCGGCTGAATCAGGTGATTGAGCGCCCGGACAATCCCGCCATTCGCGGAATGGTGGCCAAGATTCCACATCTGGTGGAGATCGTGCAATTGTAATTTTCCGTAGAGACATAGCCAGCTATGTCCCTGCAGCGAGCAATTATGAATCTCTCGAATGTTCGAGCACCAAAAAAGGCAAACTCCGGCAAGAAGCGCGTCGGGCGCGGTATGGGCTCCGGCATGGGCAAGACCTCGACCCGCGGACACAAGGGCCAACGTTCGCGCAGCGGTTCGCGCATGATGCGTGGCTTTGAAGGCGGCCAGATGCCGCTGCATCGCCGCATGCCCAAGCGCGGCTTCACCAACATCTTCCGCAAGGAATACAACATTGTGAATCTGGAAAAGCTGGCTGCGCTGGGAGAGACGACCATCACGCCCGAAGTGCTGCGCAAGGCTGGCGTCATCAGCACCAAACACCCGGTCAAAATTCTGGGCGACGGGGAGCTCTCGATTGCGCTGACCGTACACGCGCACAAATTTTCCAAGTCAGCTCAGGAAAAAATCAGCAAAGCGGGCGGCAAGTTTGAGGTCTTGCAGTAATGCTCGAAAAATTTGCCAACGTATTTCGCATTCCCGACCTGCGCAAGCGAATTCTTTTCACCCTGGGGCTGCTGGCGGTCTATCGTCTGGGCGGTCACATCCCTACGCCCGGAGTGAACGCGGACAAGCTGCAGCAATTCTTCGAACAGAACCGGGGTTCGTTCCTGGGTTTCGTGGACCTGTTTTCCGGCGGCCAGCTCCGGCGCCTGACTGTCTTCGCGCTCGGGATCATGCCCTACATTACTGCGTCGATCATCCTGCAGCTTTTGACAGTAGTGTATGAGCCGCTGGCGAAGCTGCAAAAAGAGGGCGAACTGGGACGCAAGAAAATTACCCAGTGGACGCGGTATTTAACCGTTATTTTAAGTGCGGTTCAATCGCTCGGCATCGCCATTAGCCTGGAAAAGTCAGGCGATTTCGTGGTCAATCCCGGCGTCCCCTTCATCCTGATGACCATGCTGACCTTGACCACAGGCAGCGCATTCATCATGTGGCTGGGCGAGCAGATTACGGAACGCGGTGTCGGAAACGGCATGTCGCTGCTGATCTTCGCCGGCATTGTGGTTGGACTGCCGCGCGGTGTTGCGGACCTGGTTGACAAAGTCCGCACCGACGCCTGGGGGGCCTTTACTGCTCCCGCCATGATTCTGCTCGTCGGGATCATGATTCTGATCGTTGCGTTCATCGTTTACGTAGAGCGCAGCGAACGCCGCATCCCTGTGCAGTATGCCAAACGCGTGGTCGGACGCAAAGTCATGGGAGGCCAGTCCACCCACTTGCCGTTGCGCGTCAATGCCGGCGGTGTGATGCCGGTGATTTTCGCCTCTTCCATTCTGACCATGCCGCAGACCATGGGATACGGCTTGCGCAACAACCGGTATTTTGGCGATATGATCCACTGGCTGGGCTGGGGCGAGCCGCTCTATACATTTCTGTACGCCGTGGGCATTATTTTCTTCGCCTACTTCTATGTGTCGATCGTCTTCAACCCCAACGAGGTTGCCGACAACATGCGGAAGTATGGCGGGTTCATTCCCGGCATTCGCCCGGGCAAGAGGACCGCGGATCACATCAACGAAATCCTGACTCGGATCACGCTGGTAGGCGCCCTGTACCTGATCATCATCTCTTTCATTCCGGAGTGGATGATCACGGGAATCCATCTTAACCACTTATATGGGCCGATCGGGGCATTTTTCGAACGCCTGCCCACCTGGATGACCAATGGTCTGGGCGTAACATTTTATTTCGGCGGCACGTCGCTGTTGATCGTAGTAGGCGTGGCCATGGATACAGTAACGCAGATTGAAGCGCAGCTTATCATGCGCCATTACGACGGGTTTACCCCGCGCAGCGGACGCATTCGAGGCCGCCGTACTTGGTCATAGTGTCAAGAGGTTCCCCTACCAACCGGTCGACGGGTGGTTCATGACCTGGCCGCGTAAGCCTGTAAGCAGGAAACGTAGGTAAGTCAGTTCAATGGAGACCTCGCAAAAAATCGGACCGATTATATTGCTCGGTCCACCGGGCGCCGGCAAAGGTACGCAGGCTAAGCGCATTGCCGAACATTACGGCATCCCGCAGATCTCCACCGGAGACATCCTGCGCGACAACGTGCAGCGCTGCACCGAGTTGGGGACGCAAGCCAAAACCATCATGGGGCGCGGCGAACTGGTTCCCGACGATCTGGTTTGCGACATGGTGGCCTGCCGGCTCCGGGACGCGGATTGCGCGCGCGGTTTCATCCTTGACGGATTCCCGCGCACAGCCAGACAAGCGGGCTGGCTGGACGCTTTTTTTGAAAGCGAGATCTTTGAAAACTCACACGGGGGCGATTGCCTGCCAATTGTCGTTCGCATCGACGTCGACTATAATCAATTGGTAAAGCGGCTCACTGGACGCAGGACTTGTCTCGCCAACGGACATATCTATAACGTTTATTTCCAGCCCCCTCGCGTCGCGGATGTTTGCGATGTTGACGGTTCCAAGCTGGTAATCCGCAGCGATGATCGCGAGGAAGTGATCCGGGAACGTCTGAAGGCATATGACCTGCAGACCCGGCCCGTAGCGGAATACTACGAGCAAAAAGGGCGGCTTGTAGCCGTGAAAGGCGACTTGCCGGCGGGCGAGGTAACCGGGCAGATTTTTTGGGTGATTGAGCATCGGGATGGCAATTGTCTGTAAATCGACGGCCGAGATCGAACGCATGCGCAGCAGCGGCCGCATCGTTCGCGAAGTGCTCGATCACGTTCGCGCATTGGTACGGCCAGGCGCCACGACCATGGATCTGGAACGTGCCGCGGAGAAGAAGATTAAAGACCTGGGTGCCAAGCCAGCATTCAAGGGTTATTACGATTATCCCTGCGTGCTGTGCACTTCGGTGAACGAAGAAATCGTGCACGGCATTCCGTCGGAAAAACGGGTGCTGCAGGCGGGCGACATTGTATCCATCGATTGTGGCGTGGTGCTCGACGGATACTATGGCGACGCCGCAATCACGGTTCCAGTGGACGAGTCGATCTCGCCCGAAGTTCGCAAACTGCTCGAGGTTACAGAAGCCTCGCTCTACAAAGGCATCGAGCAGGCGAGGGTGGGCAACGCGGTCGGCGATGTCGGCGCGGCGGTGCAGGAATTTGTTGAAGCCAACGGTTTCAGTGTAGTGCGCGAGTTCGTGGGGCACGGGATTGGAACCAAGCTGCACGAAGAGCCGCAAGTGCCGAACTTCGGAGCCCGCGGACACGGCGCTCGGCTGCGGGAAGGCATGGTCCTCGCAATTGAACCAATGGTAAATTTTGGCAAGCCCGGTGCCAGAGTGTTAGATGATAAGTGGACCGCAGTAACCGCCGACGGAAGCTGCAGCGCTCATTTCGAGCATTGCGTGGCGGTGACAAAAGAAGGCCCGGTGATTTTGACGCAATAACGCAGCTGATAGCTTTTAAGGAGTCGATGAGCAAAGTTGAGGCGTTTTAGCGGGCGTGAGCGAAGCGGGAGCCCGCTGCCGAAATCCTGAGCATAGCGAAGGAACTCGGGCAACCAAAAGTCAAGGAGTGCATGAGCAAAGAAGACGCGATTGAGGTGATGGCAACGGTTCTTGAGCCGCTGCCCAATGCCATGTTCAAAGTCGAACTCGAAAACAAGCATCAGGTGCTGGCGCACGTTTCGGGTAAGATGCGCAAGAACTTTATACGTATTCTGCCGGGCGACAAGGTGGCAGTCGAGCTTTCGCCGTATGATCTGAATCGCGGACGCATAGTCTATCGATACAAGTAACTCGTGTGGAACCGGGTCTCAGACCCGGTGAGCCGAGCAAAGCTAGGCGGTAGGGAAAACGAAATTATGAAAGTACGAGCCTCAGTAAAGAAAATTTGCGATAAATGCAAGGTCATTCACCGTAAGGGTGTGGTGCGAGTGATCTGCGAGACCGCCAAACACAAGCAACGCCAAGGATAAGGGAAAAGGATAAACATGGCACGTATTGCAGGCGTCGACCTTCCGCGCACCAAGCACATCAATATCGCGCTGACCTATATCTACGGAATCGGCAATCCGCGGGCCGCCCGCATTCTCGATCAGGCTAAAGTAGAACCGATGAAGAAGGTTCAGGACCTGGGCGAGGACGAAGTGAACCGCATCCGCCAGGTCATCGAGTCCGAAGGATTGGTCGAAGGCGACTTGCGCAAAGAAGTTTCGATGAACATCAAACGGCTCATCGAAATTGGTTCCTATCGCGGCTATCGCCATCGCCGGAATCTGCCGGTCCGCGGACAGCGCACGCACACCAACGCCCGTACCCGCAAGGGTCCGCGCAAAGGCACGGTGGCGGCGAAGAAGAAGACAGCGACAAAGACATAAAGCTGTCGTTGGTCGGTAGCCGTTGGTCGTCGCATGACATGACCAACGACGAACGACGAACGACCAAGGACTGAAACACTATGGCAAAACCAGCAGCAGCAGGCGGCCCCGCGGCGCCAGAGAAAAAAGGCAAGAAAAAGACGTTCAAGAAGAAGGAGCGTAAGCACGTCTCTCACGGCATTGCGCACATCCAGGCTTCGTTCAACAACACGATTGTGACCATCGCCGATCAAGCCGGGAATGTGTTGTCGTGGAAGAGCAGCGGCTCGCTGGGATTCCGCGGATCGCGCAAAGGGACGCCATTCGCCGCGCAGCAAGCTGCATCGAACGCTGCCGTAATGGCGCGTGATCATGGTGTACGCAGCGTTGAAGTGCGAGTCAGCGGCCCAGGTTCAGGGCGCGAGTCTGCAATCCGCGCGCTGGCTGCGTCTGGAATCGAAGTGCGCAACATCAAAGACGCCACGCCGATCCCGCACAACGGCTGCCGTCCACCAAAGCGTCGAAGAGTGTAGAACTTGTCGTTGGTCGTCGGTCGTTCGCAACCGCCGATGCTGAAAGGCCAACGACGAACGACCAACGGCCGTTTTTACCGTCCGGGACGAAGGGTGAAGCCAAACCTGTAAACCGGTCATCTAAAGGAGAAGCAACTTGGCACGTTACACTGATCCCGTCTGTCGTCTCTGCCGCCGAGAGGGCATGAAGCTGTTCCTCAAAGGCACCAAATGCTTCAGCGATAAGTGTCCCATCGAGAAGCGCAACTTTGCTCCCGGCCAGCATGGCAAGGACCGCAAGTCGAAAATCGTGGGCTACGGCCTGCAGCTTCGGGAGAAGCAAAAAACCAAGCGCATTTATTTCGCCCAGGAAGGCCAGTTCCGCAACTATTTCGAGAAGGCGGCACGGACCAAGGGCGTCACCGGCGAATTGCTCCTGCAACAACTGGAGCGCCGCTTGGACAACGTCGTGTACCGTCTCGGCTTCGGCGTGTCGCGTCGACAGGCCCGACAACTGGTGCGTCATGGCCACGTTCAGGTGGATGGCCGCAAGGTCAATATTCCCTCGTACCAGGTGAGTGTTGGCGAAGAGATCGCCATCCGCGAAGGCAGCCTGAAGTTAGCGATTCTCGAACCGGCGAAGGAATTCGCCAGTCACCAGAACGCGCCCACGTGGCTGGAGATCGATCGCGATCATTACAAGGGCAAAGTGATGTCGCTGCCCAAGCGCGAAGATATCCACTTGCCAGTGAATGAGCAGTTGATCGTAGAACTGTATAGCAAATAGTCGTGGGTCGTTGGTCCTTGGTCGTTGGCAAAAGCCAAAGATCAAAGACCGACGGCCAGCGGCCAACGACTGGTCTATTTATTTCGAGCCAGATCAGCCTGTCCCGGCGTTTGACCTGAACCAACACGGACCAGTTCAGGGAGTCAGGACTGAGCCAAACGGCCGAAGGAGAATAACAAATGTTGTGGAAAGGTTTTCAAAAACCGAAACGTCTAGCGGTCGATACTCAGACCCTCACCGATAAGTACGGAATCTTCTGGGCCCAGCCGTTCGAACGTGGCTTCGGCACCACCATTGGCAACGCCCTCCGGCGCGTGTTGCTCTCTTCTATCGAAGGAGCCGCAGTCACTGCGGTCAAGATCGAAGGCGTATTGCACGAATTCCAGTCGATCCCCGGCGTAGTCGAAGACGCCACCGACATCATCCTGAACCTGAAGCAGATTCCCTTCAAGCTCAGCGGCGACGCGCCCAAAGCCATTTACCTGCGCGCCGATCAACCGGGCGTCGTCACATCCGGCATGATCGAAGCCGATGCCGACGTTGAAGTGCTGGACAAAGACGTCTACGTCGCCACCGTCAGCGAAGGCGGCAAACTCGACATGGAAATGCGCCTCAAGCGAGGCCGCGGCTACACCTCCGCCGATAAGAATTTCGACGAAGACCTCGGCATCGGTTTCATTCCCATCGACTCCGTTCACTCCCCGGTGCGCAAGTGCAACTACACCGTGGAAGCTGCACGTCTCGGACAGATCACCGATTACGACAAGCTCACTCTCGAAGTCTGGACCAACGGCTCCATCACCCCGGCGGATTCCATCGGCTTGGCGGCGAAGCTGCTGAAAGACCACATGAACATCTTCATCAACTTCGAAGAGGACATCGAGACGTCGACGTCGTCGGAAGAACGCAAGCCCGAGATCAAGAACGAGAACCTCAATCGATCCGTCGAAGAACTCGAGCTTTCCGTTCGCAGCTACAACTGCCTGAAGAACGCGAACATTCAGTCGATCGGCGAGCTGGTGCAAAAAACCGAAGCTGAAATGCTGAAGACCAAAAACTTCGGCCGCAAGTCGCTGAACGAAATTAAAGAAATTCTAGGCACCATGGGATTGAGTCTGGGAATGAAGATCGACGAACAAGGCAACGCCGTACCCGGCCCGACTTCAAACCAGATACTACCCGCGTCAGCCTACGGCAACGACAACGATCTGTAAGAAGCATTGAATCGTGTGAGGACGGGTCTTTGACCCGTCCCCACCAAAATTTTGTCATTCCGAGCGCAGCGAGGAATCTGCTTTTCCTCCGGCGCCGGAACAAAGGATTCAGCCATGCGCCACAAAGTAGCCGGATGGAAACTGGGACGTAACACTGCGCACCGCCGCTCCTTGCTGCGGAACCTGGTCACTTCGCTCATCCTCGAAGAGCGAGTCGAGACCACGGTGCCCAAAGCCAAAGCCATGCGCCCGCAAGTCGAGAAAATGATTACCCTCGGCAAGCGCGGAGACCTTTCCGCCCGCCGCCAAGCGCTCGCGTACCTGATGACCAGCGCCGCCGTCGACAAACTCTTCGACACCATCGGCCCCCGCTTCGGCGATCGCAACGGCGGCTACCTGCGCATCATCCGTACGGGATGGCGCAAGGGTGACGGAGCCGACAACGCCTTCGTCGAACTCCTGGGCAGCGAAAAGATCCTCGATGAAAAGCGCCAGAAACGCGGCGAAGCCCGCGCCAAGCGCGCCGCTGAAACCAAGCGAGCCATGGAAGAGGCCGAAGCCCAGCAGGGAGTCGAACACCCGGCCCCCGGTGCCGAAGGCGAAGACAAAATCAAGTAAGCGCAAAGTACTGGAACAGTCGAACAAGACAGATAGCTCAAACAAAATCAGCAACTGCCCAGTGCCCCGCGTCTCGCAGCGTTCGAGACGCGAGGCCGCTTCGGCCACCTACCTCTAAGGCTGCCGGCTCTGTGCCACCGTTGCCGCCTTCGCCCCTGGATGCTGCCGATCTTTCAATTGCTTCGCCTGCTTCATCAGTTGGGGATGGCGCGCCCACTCGATCTGCTTCTCTGGAGCCGCGCCGTAGAGTTCAGGATGAATGTAGAAACCACGCAGACGGCTTTCTTTTTCTTCTTCGACCACGAGCGGGTGTGCCTTGGCATAAGCGTCCTGGCGCACGCCGGTGACCTGCCACGATACCTTTACATTGGGTGAGCTGGTTCTGATTGCGAAGGCACCATTCTCAATCTCGCGGGCTACGATGGCTTGGGCAAATACTCCGATTACCGTCAACTGGTAGCGGAAGTCGGAGTTGAGCGCCTCGAACCAGTCCGGCAATTGCACCGTGGCTTCGCCTTGTCCGTCGGTGACGACGTTGCCGGTGTAGATGTTCATTCTCTCCGAGGATTCGACGGCAGAGTGAACCAGGTACTTGTTGGCAGGATCGATAGGATGGTCGATCTTGAAATTTTTTGAGCCGCCCACGTTAAGGTCGGCCGAAATGTCCACAGAGCCGGAGAAGCTTCCGGCCAAAGCGCCGCCGGTCAGCGCAACGATTCCATCGCCGCTGAAGTTGTTGGAGCCTCCCTCGAAATATCCGCCAGGGCCATCCGCGCAACATCCGCCTTCAGTTGCGCCGCCGCCCAAGGCAAAAATTCCCGCACCGCCCGCAGACCCACCACCGCCTTCGGCGAAAATTCCCTGACCGCCGGTGTTGCCGTTGTTGGTATCGAAATCGCCGCTGCCGCCGAACGAGACAATGGAGTCCCCGCCGTTGCCGCCTGAACCCGCGGCAGCGGTGAAACCGGCCCCGCCGAACGCAGGGTTGTCGACTGAAGGCGAACCCGCCGCCAGTTGACCCTCCGTGAGCCCAGTAATTGGGCCAACGATCACGGTGTTGTTGAAGAGCTGCTCGAAACCGGTGAAAGTGTTGTTAGCGCCGAGTTGCGGAACCTTGGTTGTGTCCAGATTCAACGTGACATTCCCGCTGCTGCCGCCGCCGGTGAGGTCGGTTCCCGCGATCACGCCAGTGATGGTCCCGCTGCCCGCGGAGGAGCAGGCCCACTTGCTGCCGTTCCACTGCAGGACCTGTCCGCTGGAGCAAGCGGTGGTCAGGCCGACTTTGACGTTGCCGCTGTTGCCTCCCCCGGTGATCGGCGCCTCCGCGGTAACTCCGCTGATGGTGCCTGTGCCGGCACTGCTGCACACCCACTTCGTCCCGTTCCATTTCAATATCTGACCGTTGGAACAGGTGTTGATCAGCCCAAGGGTTACCTTGCCGCTGTTACCGCCTCCAGTGAGGCCCGAGCCCGCGGTC
>Ga0307476_10001439_pt1 | contig 14584 bp, 28 predicted proteins | sample atmos_gasesECM2C_2_FD_203314 | JGI IMG/M metagenome (GOLD analysis project Ga0307476, IMG submission 203314) | Hardwood forest soil microbial communities from Morgan-Monroe State Forest, Indiana, United States - atmos_gasesECM2C_05 | ecosystem: Environmental > Terrestrial > Soil > Temperate... | reverse complement strand
CGGCTCACCGTCCTCTTCGGCACCCTGATCGTCACCGTCCTCGGCGCCCTGATCGCCGCATACCTCGCCGGAGGTCCGCATTGAACGAGCTGCTCGACCAGGTCCAGGACTCCGACCCCGAGTTCGCGCGAACGATCAGGCGCCTGCGCTGGGCCTCGCGCGGCCTGGCGGCGGCGATCGTCGTCGCCCTCGGCGCCGGTCTCTGGGCGGTCGTCGTCAACAGCAGGCAGGGCGACCAGATCACCCAGATCCAGCGCTCGCCCTGCACCTCCCATCCGGCCGGTGCCGCCTGTGCCCGGATCCGCCAGCGGGTCGCCCGCGCCGAGCCGATCTCCAACCCCTGCATCTCCTACCAGCGGGTGACGGGTAGGAGGGGCCGCGAATGTCCGCGGATGCTGGTCCGCGAAACCGGGCGAGGTGCGCCGCCCGGCGCTCCGGCCGGGCGCGAGCCGCCGCCATCCCCGGCGGCCGCGCCGGCCGGAGCCACTGCGCCGGAAGCCCACCACCAGGTCCCGGCCCTGGCCCCCGCCACCGCCGACGGCGGGAGTGGGGGGCCGGGGCCGGCAGGTCCCCACCCGGGCGGGTCCGCCCCGCCGCCCTCCTCTCCGGCCGCGCCAGTGCCTTCAACGCCGGCGGCGCCGATATCGCCGGGCCCGCCGGCGGCGCCGGCGGCGCAGCTCCCGCCCCCCGCTTCACAGGAACCGGAAGCGCTCGCCCCCGCTGTGCTCGACCCCGTGCTCGAAGCGGTCTGCTCGATCGCCGACCTGGTCGCCGGCCTCTGCGGCTGAGCGACCCGGCTGCTCTCCGTCAACACGATCACCGAGGAGGACTGATGCCCCAACCTGCCGGCAAGGAGGTTCACCGCGACCTGCACCTGGTCAGCCCCCAGCAGAATGGGCCCGACGTCCGCGCTCTGCAGCAGGCGGTCAACCGCGAGCTCGATCACCGCAAGCTTGGCTGGCGCAAGATCCAGGCGGATGGCGAGTTCGGGCGTATGACCCTGCACGCCTGCGAATTCCTCGGCTGGGTGCTGGGGCTGCCCTCGCGCTATTTCCGGGTCAAGGGGGGAGGTGGGCCGATGGTCAGCGAGGTCGCCCAGCGGGCGCTGCGCGACCCGGCTGCCCGCACTCGTCGCGACCGGATCCGCGAGCGCGCCCGCAAGCGCAAAGTCGCGAACCTGCGCCACGACCACCGCCACGGCCCGCGGGCGGCGACCGAGCTGATCCGCAAGCTGGCCAAAGAGGGCGTGCACGAGACGGGCTCGACCAACACCGGCGAGTGGGTCGACCGGCTGACCGGCTACTTCGGTCTGCACGCCGTGCCCTGGTGCGGCTGCCTCGCCGGCTACGCGGCGAAGGTCGCCGGCGGCTCGACGGCGACGACCTGGTTCCCCTACGGGCCGAGCATCATGGCCGACGCCAAGGCCGGTCGCAACGGCGTCCGCGAGGTCGCCTTCGACCAGATCGAAGAAGGCGACGTGCTCGTCCTCTGGGGCGGCGCTCACGTCGTCACTGCGGCGGCGAAGCCGGTCGGCGAGCTGATCGAAACCGGCGAGGGCAACACCTCGCCCAACGACGGCGACAGCCAGGCAGACGGCGGCTGTGTAGCGATGAAGCACCGCAGCCGCTCAGATGTCTCCTGCGTGGCGAGGCCGTACTGATGCGTCGCCGCACCCGCCTCCTGCTCTGGGCCCTGCGTCGGGCCGCCTGCATCTGCTCGCTCGTCGGCGCCAAGCACAAGGTCGCCCGGATCCGCAAGGAAATCGAGATCCTCGAATACGGGGACTGAACGAAAGGAAGCAATGGAAAAGGCACGCGCCCTGATCGAAAAGGGCCGCGAACTCCTGGGCCGAGCACGTAAGGCCGCGGTCCCCGCAGTCGCAGCACTCGGCCTGATCGTTGGCACCGACTCCCCGACCTACGTCAACGTCGTGTTGATCCTGGTCGCACTCGGCGTCTACGCCATCCCGAACAAGCTGGTGCGGCGATGAGCGGCCCGTTCGTCAGCTACCGCCCGCGCTCGGAGAGCGCACCGGGGCCGCTCGAACGACGGGACGAAAAGACCGAGGGCTGAGGAAGCGGCTCAATACGCTCGTCTCCGCTGGATTGGAAGCCCCTCGTCGCCTTTGTGCGGCGGGGGGCTTTTTACGTGTGCTTCTTCTTCGACTCGCAGACCGAGTGCTCCGGGTCCCACCAAATCGGATAGAAGACGTGGCCGCTACGCAGTCCCCAGACTCGCGGCTCGCCAGATAGGCGAAGCTCCCAGAGGTAGCCGTGGTCGTCAAGGTCGAGTTCAGTGAGCCGCCTCTGAGCGTCGCTGCACATGTTTTCGGCCGGGATGCGCTTATTCCCGCCGTGACCGAATAGCTCGTTTTCGCGCATCGACTCCCACCCACAGCACTTCTCACAAAGCTGCTTCGCGAAAGCGATGGCCAGATTCGACCAGCCCCAAGGCCCGTCGAGATCGAGCATGCCGAACCGCCAAACGATCGGATGATCCGAGCTGCCGTCCGGGGGCTTTGGGATCGGCCGTCGCTGCTTCGTCGGCTTCTCTGCCGTCGCTGGCTTCCGCTTTCGCGAGGGCTGCGCCCTCGACTTCGGATTCTTCACGGGGAGGCGCTGCTGAAGCTAGACGAGCGAGCCGTAATATTCGGCCATCGAAGCCTGGGTGATCTCGTTGCTTCCGCGAGCGCCTGCGGGAAGGCCTTTCCGCGCTTCTTTCCATGGCTGCTCCCGATGCGTGAGTTCGCTCAGGTAGAAGGCATCCTGCGGACCGTAGAACGCGATGATCTCGTCAATCGTCCCGCGCTCGCTGGGGGTCAAGTTCTGGATTGAGCCCTTCTTCCACGAAGTCCGCTGGAATTCCCCCCGATGCTCGCGGAACAGATCCGGCACGACAGGACCGTTCGCCCAGGCCTCGATGCGCTCAGGGAAAAGCGGCTCGTCGTCCCAGACCAGGTGCCAGGCCTGGCTGTAGTAGACGAGCTTCTGCAGCTTGATCGTCGAGAGCGGCGAAAGCTCTCGAATGAGATATCGAGCGACGTCGTGGGCGGACGCCATTAGGGTCTCCTGTTGGCGCGTTGGTCGGGCACTTCACAGCAGAGAGTAGCGCTAGCGCCAGAGCGAAATACACCTTCTCGTACAGCCAATTTGGAGCCCCCTGTCTGGTTCCTTGCCTGTACTTCAACGGTATAGGAACGCTCGGAGTATTTCTAGCGCTGGCTGCGCGGCATGGTTTCGGCCCGTCGTCTCTTCGGAGGCGGCGGGCTTTTGTCGTTCAGGGCCTGTACGCAAGCGACCCGCCGTAGCGGGTCGCAGCGCAGAGCGGGCTGGTTGTGAGACTGGCCCGCTAAGTCGTGATGGCCAGCCTCTCGACGAGAGCCTCTCTCAGTTCGTCGCGCTTCTCGTCGTCCTCGCAGGCGGCGAGGGCGCGCCGGATCCTCTCCCAGCGCATCAGGTCCCCGAGCCAGACGCCGTTCCCGTCGAACCCGGTCTGGAGCAGGCCGTCCTCGACGGCCGCGCAGACCTCGTCCTCGGAGGCTTTGACGAGGGAAGCGACTTCGTCCAAGTAGACGGCCCCTTGATGTAGAGGGGTGCGCGGCGGCGGCGGGTAGAGATTCTCGTGGCCCTTCGAGCAGCACCATCCGATTTGCCGAGGGCGGGCGGCGCCTGGGGGCGCTTCCATCAGCACGGAGCCGTTTACGTTGCCGCTTAGCTCGCCGCAGGTCTTGCAGTTTTCCTGCTGTCGATACTCCATCTCGGGTCTCACCTCCGAGTAGTGGATTGCAGTCCCGTCGACTCTAGCGCGCCCCTCAGCTGGTCGGCCGCCCCCAGTGATCGGGATCCCCTTGGAACTCCCGGCCGGCGAGGTGGCGCTCTTCGAACTCCTGTCGCGCCTCCTCTTCGCTGCGGCAGTCGCCACCCAGCCAGCGGCAAGGGACGCACTTCGGCAGGTAGAGGCTGGAGTGCTCGCCGGGGCTGACGTGGATCTCAAGGCGGTGCTGGGTCACGGGGGAGGGAACCGGGACTCAACGGTCTCCCGTATCTGGTCTTCGAAATGCGCCTCGGTCCGCTCGTCCCACTCGATCGAGGCCAGGTCGGAGATGGGCGCCCAGACGAATGCGTCGGCCGGCGGGTGGGGCTCGCCGCGCTCGAGCACGCCCTTGCTGACCGTGCACAGCGGCGTTCCGGTCGGCCAGTCATCGTGGCCTTCCTCGCAGAGATGGGTCACTTCCCACTCGCCCTTCCAGCCAATCCATTTAAGGGCCTCATCGCTCAACTCCGAGGTCTCCAGGGGCGCGAAGACAGCGGTCAGTCGGGGGTTCTCCCACATCGGGACCGATCCTAACCGGCGGTTGTCTCTGAATCACGCCACGCGCTTAACTCGGGTGGACCCCGGTGGCTGCCCTGGGCATAGCGGGGCCGGCCCCCGCGTTCAACGCAGGAGGCCGGCCCAACCGTCATCAGGCGCCCTTGTTCGACGCCATTGGCATTGCGCGATCTGCGCTCTCGATCTTCACCGATTCCACCTCCCTTCGGTCGGTAGGGATCGGGCTATTCCCCAGGCCCGCTTGGCGTCGATTGAAAGGACGGCGCCGGTCGGATTTAGGAACGGATCCGCCTCAGTGATTCGCGCGGTCTTCTACGATGGTCTCCAGATGCCCCCCCGAGGCAAAATTCAGGTATCGGCGCGACCGTCGGCGGTAGAGGCATCTCTGGCAGTCCTTGCCGCACACCCGACGCGGATTCAGGCGTTCATCTATCTCTCAGAACGAGAGGCGAGCCCAAGCGAAATCGCCGAGGCCTTAGGGGAGAAAACCAATTACGTCAATAACCACGTGAAGAAACTTGAGGAAATCGGCGCGATCGAACTGGTCGACGAGCTGGTCGTCGGCAATCGAGTGAAGAAGATCTACCGAGCGGTTGAGACCGGCTTCTCAGGAACCGAGGAGTTCGAAAAAATGTCGAAGCCCCAGCGAGAAGTCGTGACGATGTCGATCCTCAGGTTCATCCTCGCTGACTTCTCCGCTGCGGTTGGCGCTCGCATCTTTGATTCTCGCCCCGATCGATCACTTCTGCGGTACCCCGATCAGGTCGACGATCAAGGCTTTCGGGAAATCAGCGAGCTCCATGACGATACGTTTTTCAAGACCAGGGAGATTGTCGCTCGAGCGGCGAATCGGATTGCCAAGGATCCCAATTCGGCAATTCCATTCACTGCAACCACGATGCTTTATGAGCGGTCGGTACTGAAATCCCTGCGTAGCCCACTCACGGAATCGTGAGCGCTCAACAAGTCGATTAGCCACCCCCTCGAAAGGGCGATATACCGCTACAGCGGAATCGACCAAAAGGGCGGGGGAGGGGTCTCGATGAAGATAGAAGGGGTTTCTGATGTCATGCCAGGCCGACCTGGACAAGGGGGGACGGGGCGGGGTGACGCAGCAGTGATGGAGAAACTGCGGACAGATCTTCTGGAGGCCGGCGCTTCACTTAGCGCAGGTCACCCCTGGATCGAAGCTACTCGTCAGATTGCCCGTTGCGTGGAAGACTCGCGTCCCGTGCAGCTTCCGCAGCCTGCACCGCAGCCTCAGCCTGCCGCTTGATCTCCGGCTCTGCCTGCCTCCACACTTCGGCCATCGCAGGGAGCTTTTGTAGATCGACACTGACGCTGAAGAAGGCCGCCGGCAGCTTCGTCTCGCTGACGAACCGATCGATGACCCATGGCCGTGTGGGCTCGGGGATGTCGCCGCGTTCATACCGAGAAAGGGCATCGCGTTTTTTGCCGAGAACTCTTGTCGCAAACGCATCGCGACCCTCCTGCGGTTTGCCCGCCCGCGAGTAGGCGCGCGCAGCCGCAAGGCGCCGGCCGAGCTCCTTCCCGCTCTCAGTCGGCTCGTCCGCCCCCGCGTCTTTATCGGTCAACTTGTCCACTCCGCTGCGGAACCGTACACCGATTCAGGCGCATTCCGTGCGGATATTGCAGTGAACTCGAATGTCTATCGGCAGATAGTTGACATGATCGGCAGTCTGCGGTATAAACCCGCAGAATGCCGATCAGCCCCGCAGAGAAGAACCGCGTTGAGACCCGCGTTGATGACGAGAAGCTCCAGCGCCTCGACGACTACTGCGAGGAGCAGCGGCGCTCGCGGGCGTTTGTTCTCGAGGTCGCCTTAGACGAGTTCCTCGACAGGGCAAAAACCTCCGCCCCCGAGCCTGCAGGGAAGGCCGCCTGATGGCGACGGCGACCAAAGAGCTGCCCGAGGCCCTCGGCTACGCCCCAGATTCGGTCTACGCCGAATGTACGACCGATGAGCAGGAGATCTCAGATCGCATCGAGCGGGAAGCGAACCTTCGACACGCGACGATGCTTGCGGTCCGAGACGAACGGCGCCATCACACGGTTCGCGGTTGCACGGACGACGGCCTTCGCCACCTGCTGAAGACTTATCGCCGGGAACTTGAGGACGTCGAAGATGGCGATCTCCCCGACTCGAAGACCGGGCACCGCGCCCGCGTCCTCAAGGCGAAGATCGCTGACATCGAGGGTGAGCAGGAGTGGCGCGCCGCCCTAGCGGAAACGTGGCAGGCCGCCGGAAACGGCACCCACTCGATCACCGGGTACCTGGCTCGCGGCGGCCTCGCTGCTGTCATCGACCACGGCGCTCCTCCACCTAGCTACGACCTTGCTTCCCGCCTCGATTGGCGGAACTGGAAAGAAGGACGGCCGCACGTTCTCGCCTGGAAAGAGGCCGCCTGATGACCGCCCTAGATGGGGTAGAGCGGTTCGTAATTGCCCCCGATCCGGAGCATCCCGGCTTCAACGAGGTGCGCTCGGAGGAGAACGGCCACTGGGTCCGCTTCGAGGACGCCGAGAGGCTTGTATCCAAAGCGCGAGAGAGCGCCCGGATCATCGGCGAGGAGTGCTTCCGAATCATGGGGGCCTACGAGAAAGCTCGCGCCGAACTTCTCGCCCTCCAGGACCAAGTAGGGGGAGTCGCGGACCAGCTTGAAGAGCAAGCAGGCAAGGCGCACGAGGGGCGGCTGAGCGGCGAGGAGGTGATCGTGCGATGGGATCGAGCGGACGCAGAGGCCCTTGCCCACGAGGGCGATCTGCCGGGAATCAACGAGACCGCCGAGCGAGCCGAGCGGGCGCGGGCCAAGCTCCGGGACGCTCTCGTTGAGCCTTCCACCCAGCCCGTCCCTTCACCTGAGGGGTTTGAGGAAGCGGTGGAGAAGCTGGCAGCGCGTCAATTCGAGTGGACGATTCGAGACCGGGACGCGATGCCTTGCTCTTGGGCTGACTGCGGCAAGGAGGCGAGGCAAGAGTGGCTTGCGAAAGCTCGTACCGACCTTGAAGCACTCCCTTTCCTGCAACAGCCCCAGCCAGTAGGGAGGCTGAGCGAGGAGGAGAACGACGACTCGGCGAGGTTGCCTTCGGGCTATGTGCTCCCGCCCGGCAAGACCATGCAGGACATCCGTCGCATGGATGCGCACCTCTTGGCGGGTGACGATGTCGGGCAACTCGCGGGCTACTTCCGTTTCGAGGCGGCGGAGTGCCGACAAATCGCCTCAGAAGCCAGAGAGGTTGGCGACGAGGACCCCGCTCGCTGCCTTGAGGCCAAAGCCGAAGGCTACGAGGACGCAGCCGAGCATCTGGACTCCATCGAGCGGCCCGCGTCGCAAATCTCACATGCCGATGCCAAGCGCTTGAACGACCTTGCAGACGACATCGACATCGACGTCGATCGCCATCTGCGAGCCGAGGACGGAACCGCCACCTTCCTCCGCAACCTCGCCAACCGCCCAGCAGGGGACGAGGAGGGAGACCGTCGCGAGTATCGAGTCAACGCGCACGATGGCATTTACGGGCCGTTCCCCGACCCCCAGGCTGCGCTTGTCGAGCTAGGTGAACATCACGCTGGCTGGGAAGAGGATGGCGGTCGTCCGCCGGAGCTTGAATCCCGAGCGATCGGCTCATGGGAACAGGGACGGGTTGGAGAGAAGCCAACCGCGACCCAAGGGGACGAGGAGAAGCGCCTGAATGAGATTGCGGCCCGCATCGCCCACCATGTGCCGTTCGATGAAGGCGAGGCCGAAGACGCTGTGACCTTCCTTCGCAACCTCGGGCCTCGGCGGCGGTCACAAGTCGAGATCGAACGCGACGACGCTCTCGCTCTTACTGCCGAGTTCCAGGCCAAATACGCCGCCCTGAAGGTTGGCGAGGAGGGGTTACGGGAGGCAGCTACGAATGTGCGCAACGTTCTCTGGGTCGCTCGCGACAAAGGCCCAGCGATCAAGGCTGAGGCCGTTCAGAGCGCGCTCGAACTCCTGAACGCCGCCCTCCCTCCCCAGCAGCAGTCCAAGGAAGGGGACGCCCAGTGATCCCCGGCACCTTCACCCCCCAGCGGGCCGAGGAACTCGGCAACGAGCTTGACCGCAAGCTCAGCCAGGCCGTCAACCGAGTCCGCTGCCTCGCCGGCGTCGTCCCGGGCGCCCCAGCCTCGCTCGGCGAGAAGGCCGAGGAGATCGTCAGCGAACTTGAGGAGCTGGTGGCGGGCCTGCACGCCGATGTCGAGAAGCGCACCGACACCGCGGCGGTGGCGCGGTGATCCCGCTCGCCGCTCTCGTTGGCCTGGCTCTCGCGGCTCTCCTCTTCCTCACCCTGCCCTGGCAGGTGGTGCTCGGCGTCTTCTTGTTCTCCCTGGCGGTGCTGATGATCATCGCCATCACCGACCGCGAGAAGCGGGTTGGTCCTCGGAAGGCGCCCGCGCCCACCGCCACCAAGCCGCCGGCGCCGATCGACAGGGAGGCAGCGTGATCACCGCCGCCGTCTCCGCCCGTGGCCTCGACGCTCTGCTGACGACCATCGAGGTGGTCCTGCTCGGGACCATCGTTTTCGTGCTGGCGGTCGCAGGCAAGCTGGCGGTGGACACCATCGCTGCCTGGGCGACCTCCTACCTCGAACGTCGCCGAGAGGACCGGGAGCTCTTCGACTGCATGCTCGACTGGCCTGTGGCTCCTCCGTTCCGTGAGGAGCCCGTCGATTTCGAGGGTGCGATCGACGCGATGGGCGGGCGCTACTTGCCTGCTGGGGATGGGCGGGTCGCGTGATGTTTGGCTTGCGTTGGATCAACGCGACCTCGTTCCGCTGGCACCGTCGTCCTGACTGCCGGGTGCTGCGCGCGGCGTTTACCTGGAAGGGCTGGCGCCCCTACTTGATCACCGCTGGCTACGGCCGCGACTTCTACATCCCGTGCCGCGTCTGCGGGGTGGCTTCATGACCTTCGCCCACGGCCGCGAGCCGTTCCCAACTTCCCCCGACAAAAACAGCGGCCGCGACGTTGCATCGTCCGGCCGCCCGAGCCAAGGAGATGAGTCCTTGCCTGAACCTAACCTACCCAACGAGGCTGATCTCGCGCAAATGCGAGATGACGGCTGGGCTTCCGCGGCGGCGATGTGGGCCGAGGTCCGCCGTATCGGCTTGGAGGTAATGGCCGGCGGCACGGCCAAGCAGGAGCCCGATCCAACGATCACCCACGAGGAAGGCTCGGCGGTCGCCAGCGCGTTGCTGGATGTGGACGCAGCGATCCGCAAGGCCGCCCTCGCCCTGAAGCTCGAGGGCAACATCGACGTCCACCTCATCTTCGAGGGGATGCTGACCGGCTGCGCTGACGCGGGCAGCCGGGTGGCGGATCGGTGGGAGTCGTGAGCGGGGAGAACGGGGCGGTCGCCACGGGCCTGTACTCCAAGCTGGTCGAAGCCGCTAAGGCGGCGGGCAGCGTCGACAAGAAGGGCAAGAACACCGCGCAGAACTACGAGTACGCCCGCGCCGAGGACGTGATCGACGCTGCGTCCAAGGCGCTTACGGGCGCAGGCCTCGCCCTGATCCCGACTATGGGAGAAGTCGAGACCCTCCGCGAGTACACGACTAAAAGCGGCGGCTTTGGCCTGATGGTCCGGGTCGAGATGATCTACAAAGTCGTCGACCCGGATTCGACCGAGTCGGTCGAGATGCGGTACTGCGGCACGGGTTCTGACGCCCCCGGCGACAAGGCCATCTACAAGGCGGTCACCGGAGCGGCCAAGTACTTCTACGCGGGCCTGCTAGGGATCGGCTTCGGTGCCGACCCCGAGGATGAGTCCGGCGGCGGCGTCGGTCCTGAGGCCACGGTGCGCGGCACCCCAGGCGATCCGGTCGTGCGCCTGACGGCATCTCGCCAGGACCGGATCATCGCGGCGTTCAAGGCACTCAAGCTTCCATACGGGGAGATCAACGTCCTTCTCGGTTCCTGCGGAGTCAACGCCCTCGCAGAGAACACGCCCGAGGCGCTGACTGCCACGGTCGCGGGGCTGGGCGAAGTACAGGCCGATGCCCTGGAGGTCGAGCTGCGGAAGGCAGCGCAGGACTCCGATGCCACGCGGCCGGATCTTGGCGGCCTCGACCCGCAGCTCCTCACCCAGCTCAAGGACGGGCTGAGGATCGTCAAACCCACCCTCGCTGACGAGGGCGAGAACTGGCTCGATGGCCTGAACGTCCGCCTCGGCGCCCTGGGCATCAACGCCCTGGACCCCGTCAAACCGATCGAGGAGCAGTTGGCCGCCCTCAGCACCGAGGACGCCGAGAAGCTCGACGCCGAATTGCAGGCGATCGCCGAGGAGCAGGACAACGCGCCGGTCGACGCCGAGGCCGAGGAGGTGGCGACCGATGGCAACTAAGAGGCCGCCGAACCGGATCGAGACCCTGCCGTCCAGCATCGAAGTCGCGTTCTGGGACAAGGTCGGCCTCGATGGCGAGAGCCAGGAACGCCGCTACCTCCTCGGTGGAATCGGCGGCGAGCGCGTCCCCTCGGTTTCGACCGTTGCTGGCATCTTCGAAATCCCGGCGCTGATGCCAAAAGCGGTGAAGATGCAAGAGGAGGCGGTTATTGCCCTCGCCCAGACCGGCGTCAACGTCGCCAGCCTGACCCGCGAGGAACTCCGGGCGAAGCTCTGGGACGCTGGCACCCATTACGACGCGATCTGGAAGCGGGCCCGAGAGCGTGGGGACATCGCCCACGACATGCTCCTCGCGCTGATCCGCGATGGTCAGGTGCCGAACCTCGCGGACTATCCCGACGACCTGCGGCCCTGGCTCAGCGCTGGCCTAAAGTTCGCCCGCGACTACAGGCCAAAGCCGATCGCGGCCGAGTACCTCGTCGCCTCAATCGAGCATGGCTTCGCCGGTCGCAGCGACTTGCTTTGCGAGCTGCAGGACGGTCGGGTCGCGCGCGTCGACTACAAAACGGTCTCGGCCTGGTCCTACCTGCCTCTGCGCAAAGACGAAGAGGAGCCGGGCCGACTCCGGCCTCCATACGACGAGAACCTGATCGCCCTCGCCGGCTACGAGCTGGCGGCGGTGGAGTCGGGGTATCTCGCGTCGGATGTACGGCTGGTGGTCCGGCTCGGTCCGGACGGCGAGTACGACGTCACCGAGAGTCATGCGACGGAGTTTGTCTTCAAAGCCGCGCTGACCGCCTACAACGAAAAGAAGTTCCTGACGAAGGTCCGTCCCGCCGAGGTCGCGGCATGAACGGGCAGACCGCAGTGATCCCCGTCGACCAGACGGCCCAGGACGACGCGCAGAGGAAGATCGCCGCCGCCGAAGCCGAGGTCGCACGCTATGAGGCCGAGGCCGAAGCGGTAGAGGTCCGCACGGTCGAGGAGGCGCAGGAGGCAACGGGAATCGTCAGTCGCCTCTCGGCCAGGGTCAAATCGCTCGAGGCCGAGCGGGTCGAGCTCGTCAAGCCCTTGAAGGACTACACGAAAGGGATTGACGAAAAATTCAAGCTGCTAAAGGCCCCGCCGGAAGCCGCAGTGAAGACGGTCAAGGCCAAGATCGTCGCCTTCAACGAGGAGGCAGAGCGCCAGCGGCGCGCCGAGCAGCGGCGCCTCGACGAACAGCGCGAAGCACGCGAAGAGGAGATCCGCAAGCGCCGCGAGGCCGAAGAGGAGGAGGCCCGCGCGACGCAGGCGAAAGCCGAGCGCGAGCGCAAGGAAGCCGAAGACCTGGCGGCCGAGGATCCCGATCTGGCGGACCTGGTTGACGAGGCCCGCGACGCCGAGCGTGCAGCGAAGACCCAGGCAGACGTCATCTCCTCGCTGCCCGAGCCGTCGGTGCCGATGGCGACGCTGGCGCCGGCACCGAAAATCGAGGGTGCCTCGATGACGAAGCGGTGGGAGCCGCGGATCACCGACCTTGGTGCGGTCCCGGCGCATCTCCCCGATGGCGAGGCGCTGATCGAGGTCCGCTCGGGCCCGCTGCGCACTTACATGCACGCCTACCTGCGGGAGCATGGCAGGCCGCCGGAGATGCCCGGAATTGAGTTCGTTCAGGTCTCGGGGATGGCGAGGCGCTGATGGCCGTCCTCGGAGTCTTCCCACCCGCGATTCACCTCGTCGAGGTCTCCACGAAGCCGCCGTCTGTACTGGAGATCGCCCTCAGCAAAGAGGAAGCCGAGGCCTTCGAGCACTCCCAGTCCTACACCCGGACTGACCGGGTCCAGAAGCTCGAAGAGGCAATCCGGGCGGAAATCTTCTACCGCCGCGGGCTCAGCGAAAAGAACAAATCGCTGGTCCACCTTCGCTTCGCTGACGGCCTCCGGAAGATCCTCGACGAGCACGGGGTGGGGGGCGACCGTGGATAGCGCACGCCGCTCGGCCTTCCTCACCGCCCTCGGTCTCGACCTGTCGATCGCCGCCGATTGCGGTCCAGGAATCGCCGAGGAACTGATCATCGGCTGCGACTGGTGGGGGCGGATGGATGCCCCGGCCCCCAAGAAGATCTCCCTCTGCCCCTGCGGTGAGGAGCCAGCGGTCAACGGCGGGCGGGGCTTCGAATGCCGGGGACGGACCATGGGAGGCGAGGGCGAGTGAGCGGCCTTGTCCTCGAACTGGTCTGCGACTCGTGCGGCTACCGCTGTTGTGCGGCCGGAGAAATGCTCTGCGATGCCGCCCTCGAAAAGAAGGCCAGCTTCTGCACGAGGGATGAGTGGGAGCGGCGACGGGTCGACGGTGATCCGTTTGAGCCGGTGGCCGAAGTCGGGCGTGGGAGGGCGGCAGCGTGAAAGCGATCACGCTCACCCAGCCCTACGCGACCCTCGTCGCGATCAAAGCCAAGCGTTTCGAGACGCGCAGCTGGTCGACCCGCTACACGGGGCCGCTTGCGATCCACGCCGGGAAAGGACTCGGGCCCGTGGGCGGCGAGCGAGGGCTGCGGGCGTTGTGCGAGTCCGAACCGTTCCGAGGCGTTCTGACTCAGACCGGCTTCGCCGATCCGCGCGATCTTCCCCGCGGCGTCATCGTCGCCACCTGCGAGCTGGTCGACTGCCTTGAGACGGCTGGTCTCAGCTACGCCGCAATGTTCGACCTCACCGGCACGGACGCCGAGCGCGAGATCCATTTCGGCGACTACACGCCCGGTCGGTTCGCCTGGGCGCTGAAGAACATCGCCGCCATCCAGCCGGTCGCGTGGAGAGGCGCGCTGGGCCTGTGGTCGATCGATGAGGACTTCGCCGGGAGCGTCCAGTGACCGACTTCGGCGACAACACCCTCACCCAGCCGCTGGAGATCATCGAGGCCCGAACCGCCCAGCACCAGGCCTCGAAGACGCAGCGCGACCACGTCGACAAGGTCGCCGGCGCCCACGACGACCTGGCCAACGCCGAATACGCCTACCGCACCGCTCTCTCGGATCGCTGGAAGGAGCTGCGTGGCGAAGGCTGGGCTGCCACCGTCTGCGGAGACATCGCCCGCGGCGAGGAGAAGATCGCGAACCTGCGGAAGGAACGCGACGAAGCGCAGGGCGCATTGCGCGCGCTCGAGGAGGACTCCTACCGGATCGCCGCCGACCGGCGGGCGCTTGACGGTCTGGTCCGCTGGTCGATGCATCGCGATCTTCGGACCGACGCGCCCCCGCTGAAGTTCGATCCGGTGACGGGGGAGATCCGCGACCCCGGCTTGAGAGAGGTCGCGTGACCACCGACCAGCTCACCGAGGCCCGCCGCCTTTGCGCCGAGGACGTGCCCTTCCGCGAGATCGGCCGCCGCGTCGGCCTCAGCCACACCACGGTGATCAAGCACCTCGACGACTCCACCCGCTGCTCTGAGTGCGACACCAAGCTCGCCGAGGACCGGGGCTCCTCACTCTGCGGGTTGTGTGTCGAGCAGGCCGTCTTCGAGCTCGGCGAGTCCCGGCCGGCGTCGACCTTCGCCGTCTTCCGCCTACGTGAGATCGGGTGCTCTGCCGCCGCGGTGGTGCGGGCTGTAAGGGACGCCCGTGCCGGCGTGCCGCTGGCCGAGATCCGCGACGCGCTGTTGCCGGGGGTGGCTGGGTAGATGCCCCGCTACAAGCTCAGCGTTCCCGGCCCCGGCGAATACCTCTACGACGGAGGAAACACCAGCGCAGTCGTCGCGACGACGATCGATGAAGCGCGCGAGTTGCTTGAGGAGTTCGAGGTTCATTCCTGGATCGGTTGCTGCCGGGTCGTCAGGAAAGCCGACGTCGAGGACTGCGACTGCCATGAGGACGCGGAACCTGGAGACACG
>Ga0307476_10001438_pt1 | contig 14586 bp, 15 predicted proteins | sample atmos_gasesECM2C_2_FD_203314 | JGI IMG/M metagenome (GOLD analysis project Ga0307476, IMG submission 203314) | Hardwood forest soil microbial communities from Morgan-Monroe State Forest, Indiana, United States - atmos_gasesECM2C_05 | ecosystem: Environmental > Terrestrial > Soil > Temperate... | reverse complement strand
AGAAGATCGAGGCGACCTGCGTCCCACTCCGCGACTTCGACCCGTAGTGGTTCTTTCTTCCGACGACGGGCCCTCGAATCCCACGCTCCGTGGCGTTGTTATCGAGAGGAATGCGCGCATCGGTGAGGAAGCGCGTGAGCCGCTCCCAGTTCGCGATCACGTACCCAGCCGCTTTGCCGATCGACAGCGTCTTGAGCGTGGCCTGTTCGCCGAGCCAGGTCTTGAGCTCCTCGATCACGGCCGCGGACTCGGTGCGTCGCAGCTCCGCGCGCTTCTCGGGATCGCCGTCGGCTCGGTCCTCGATCTCGTACAGCTTGCCGATCAGCTGGAGCGCGCGAGCGGCTTCCGGGTGATCCGGCTTGGCGTCCTCGAACTTTCGGAAGCAGTGCGCCCAGCAGCCTGCAAGGACGATATGGCTCGCTTCGCGGGCAGCCGCTTCGTGGGTCTTGAGCGCGTCGCAGACGATCACACCTCGGTACTCGCCGACGAGCAGCGTGAACGTCGCCGCGCTCTTGTCTTCGCGGATGCGATGGACGACCGCACCAGGCGCGGTGAGGCACCACATCTGCCATGGCTTGGTGCCGGCCCCGTCGAGCCGCGGCCAGCTCGTCTGATCCAGGCCGATCACCGGCTGCTCCATCACGTGCTTGATCAGCCCGGCGACCGTGATCTTCAATCGCTGCGCGACCGCGTAGAGCTGGTCCCAGAGTGCCTGGGGCGTGATCACCAGGCCGTGCTGCGCCATGATCCGCGTCTGCCGCGCGAGCGGGAGGTGATAGAGGTACTTGTCGACGATGACCTTGATCGCGAGGTCGAGCGAGTACCGTCCGCCGACGATGGCCCGCTCCGGGCCGGGCGCCGTCTTGATGCAGCCCCCGCACTGGCACGCGTACTTCTGACGCATCACCTGCTTGACGTGGTACTCGACGTCGACCACGTCGATCATCTCCGACTCCTCGAACTGGTCGACCATCTTGTGTAGCTCGCCACCGCAGCTGTCGCAGACCAGGTCCTCCGGCTTGGTCAGCTCGCAGATCAGCGGCCGACTCGGCAGAGCGGGCTGCGGCGTCGCCGCGCTTCTTGGCGGCTCGGCCGCCGGCATCCTCGCTCTTCGACTCGTTCTCGTCGCCACCGCGTTCCGGCTGCTTCGCCGCGAGCGCCTGTTGCTGCTTGGTCAGCTCGTCGATCAGCGCCAGCGTCTGCTGCAGCTCGTCTTTGCTCCCCTTGAGCGCTTCGAGCTCCGTGCACTTGCGCGCCAGCGCCGCGATGAGCTGCCCGATCTGCGCGTGCTGTGCGAGCGCGATCCGGCGCAGCTGCTCGATGTCTTGCTCTCGCTGGAGCTCGTGCTCGCGCACGCCTTCTATAGATCACATCGCGCGATCCGCGACAAGCGGTTTCGCGACGACGACCTCCGGAGACAGCGCTCGCCGACCGACCAGCTCGCAGCCTTCGATGAACAGCGCCAGCTCGCTCGCGGTCAGCCGCGTGGCGCTTGCGTCGTCGCGCCACAGCGGCGCGAAACGACCTTGGGCCAGGCGCTTCTGAAAAATGCAGAGCCCGGTGCCGTCCCATACCAGCACCTTGCATGCGTCGCGCCGCTTGTTCACGAACAGGTACAGCTCGCCGCTCAGCGGATCCCGTCCCAGGCCCGTCTTCACCAGCCCGAACAAGCCATCGTAGCCTTTCCTCAGGTCGGCAGGGCGCGGGTACGCGAAGACGCTCACCGCTCGTGTCGTCCCGAGGATCATCCCAGCACCCGGACGAGCTCGACGATGTCCGCGAGCGACAACCCTTCGATGCGATGCCCGCTTCGCGTGATCAGCCGGAGCTGCCGGCCCGCGACGGCTGCATCGTCGTCCGCGTCCGCCACCACCTCCACCGGAACCAGCGTCGGCTGCCGCTGCAACTCGGGCATCGTCCATCGCCGGAGGCTCTCGGCCGCGATCTTCAGCTCGCGCCCGATCGCCTGCCAGCTTTCGCCCTGCTCTCGACGCCCTCGGGTCCACCGCGTCACGCGGGCGCGGAGCTGCTCGGGTAGCGCCGCCCACGGCCTCGCTCGATGTGCGCCAGTTCTCGACGAAGATTTACGAGCTCTCGGTCCATCGTCGAGAGCGGAACAGAGCTTGCGCCCGCTGTCAGGACGGGTCAGGTCGGAACCTTACACTGGCGGCCAGTAGGCTAGCCTTCTTCAATTTTATCGGCTCATCACGCGTTCGGGTGATGGGCGATTGCTGAGCTGATGGCCCGTCCCCAGATGCCACGCGCCTGTGCCGCTGTACCAGGGCAAGCTCGCGCTACGGCGCTCGGCGCCTACGGCGCCCCTGGACAGCGTCTCGGCACGTGGCGGAGCGCAGGTGCGCGAGGCCGGGTAGGTCCGGCCTCGCCAAATGGGGTAGCCCGAAAGAGGGAGTAGTGAGGGAGCACCCGACCTGGTCCGCCGTGGGGTGTGCAAACTCACAAACGAATCGGAGGGGTGCTCACGGGCATCCTGACCGAGCAATGTTCGCTGCCAAGGGCTGGCGTGTCACCGCGACGACACGCGAGGCGGAGCATGTCTTGGTGGATCTCGAGGCGACGCCCGGACGTGGCGCCACACGGACTGCTGGAACGTACCGACGCTGGTCCGGGCGGCACTTCGCCGGGTCCGCTGCCGGCATTGCGGCGTGCGCATCGAGCAGGGTGCCGCGGGCACGGACCCGATCGCGGTTCACACATGCGTTCGAAGCGGAGGTGCTCCGGCGAGCTCGCGACTGCTCGATCTCGGGCGTGTGCCGTCAGCTCGGCCTGCACTGGACCAGCGTGATGCGGCTCATCGAGCGCTGGGTCAAAGATTCGGCCGCGCGCGAGTTCAAAAAGCCGCTGCGGGTCATCGGCGTCGACGAGGTCAGCTACGGTCGGGGCAAGCGCAAGTACCTGACCATCGTCTGGGACCACACCCGGGCACGCGTGGTCTGGATCGGCGAAGGCCGGGAGCGCGACACCCTCGATGCCTTCTTCGTCAAGCTCGGCCCCAGGCGAAGCCGCCGGATCCGCGTCGTGACCATGGACATGTGGCAGGGCTACATCGGCTCGGTTCACGCCCACGCGCCCTTGGCCGAGATCGTATTCGACCGGTTCCACATCGAGCGCTACCTCACCCAGGCGGTCGAGGAAGTTCGCCGGCAGGAGTTCTTCCGGCGCGGCGGCATCTACCGCGACGCGGTCCGCGGCAAGAAGTGGCTGCTCCTGACCAAGTTCCGCCGCCTTCGTCGCCGCAAGCGCCTCGAGCTCAACGCCCTGCTGCGCATGAACCACCGCCTGTTCAAGGCCTGGCTGTTCAAGGAGCAGTTCGAGCATGCGTGGACCTACACGACCGAGCAGGGATGCGCGATTTCCTCGTTCGATGGCGCAGACTGCTGAACTGGTCGCGGCTCACCTCGCTCATCGCGTTCTACGACATGCTGATGCGTCATATCGACGGCGTCGTCTCCTGGGCGCGGCACCGGCTGACCAACGCAGCCCTCGAAGGCAACAATAGCCGAGTCCGCGCCATCAGCCAACGTGCTCACGACTATCGCAATCCCAATCACCTGATGCTGGTGCTCTATCATGCGTCCTGGAAGTAGCTCGACGAGGTGTCACCCGAATGCGCGAAGAGCGATTTTATCGTCATAAGCGTCACCTCGTTGAAGGGCTACCCTCGCGCGCACGCGTGCCTGAGCGCCGTCGTAGCTGCTGGCTCGCGACATCGGCGACCAACCGGATGGCTGCGTGGCCACATCGGCGAGTTTGGCCAGCGCGAAACGCGGAAGCCTGACCATAGAACCACCGATTCGTTCCGCGTCGACACTACTGAGCGCCGTGGCGGAGTAAGAGGATGGCGTTGGCATCGCTGACGACGATGGAGTCACCGACGATCGCTAAACTTGTTGGAAAGGCAAATCGGGGCGTTGCGCCGAGGACGATACCGGCCACGCCAGCAATCCCCGCAATCGTGGTTGTTGTCCCCATGCGAGTGACCTTGCGGATGGTGGAGTTGAACGTGTCGGCGACGTAGACGTTACCGGCGCTATCAACCGCCACGCCGGATGGGAGGTTGAAACGTGCCGCGGCGCCCGTGCCGTCCGCGCTACCAACCATGCCCGCGGTGCCGGCCAGCGTCGTCACCACCCCGTCGGCGGTCACCTTGCGGATGGTGGCGTTCAACGGGTCGGCGACATAGACGTTGCCGGCGCTATCGACCGCCACGCCGATGGGTTGGTTGAAGCGCGCGGCGGCTCCCGTGCCGTCCGCGCTGCCAGCCATGCCTGCGGTGCCGGCCAGCGTCGTCACCACCCCGGCGGCGGTCACCTTGCGGATGGTGGAGTTGAACAGGTCGGCGACGTAGAGGTTGCCGGCGCTGTCGACCGTCACACCGGAAGGGACGTTGAAGCGCGCCGCGGCGCCCATGCCGTCCACGCTGCCACTCATGCCTGCGGTGCCAGCCAGTGTCGTCACCACCCCGGCGGCGGTCACCTTGCGGATGGTCTCGTTGCCCTGGTCGGCGACGTAGACGTTACCCGCGCCGTCGACCGCCACGCCATTAGGGAGGTCGAAGCGCGCGGCGGCGCCCGTGCCGTCCGCGCTGCCCGTGCCCGCGGCGCCGGCCAGCGTCGTCACTACCCCGGCGGTGGTCACCTTACGGATGGTGGAGTTGTCCCGGTCGGCGACGTAGACATTGCCCGCGCTGTCGACCGCTACGCCGGCAGGGCTGTTGAAGCGCGCCACGGCGCCCGTGCCGTCTGCGCTGCCAGGCATGCCCGCGGTGCCGGCCAGCGTCGTCACCACTCCGGCCGCGGTCACCGTGCGGATGGTGGAGTTGCCCTGGTCGGCGACGTAGACGTTGTCCACGCTGTCGACCGCCACGCCAGTAGGGAGGTCGAAGCGCGCCACGGCGCCTGTGCCGTTCGTGCTGCCGTTCATGCCCACGCTTCCGGCCGTCGTCGTCACCACCCCGGCCGCGGTCACCGTGCGGATGGTGGAGTTGGCCGTGTCGGCGACGTAGACGTTGCCGGCGCTGTCGACCGCCACGCCATTAGGGAAGGAGAAGCGCGCCGCCGCGCCGGTACCGTCAGCGCTGCCGTTCATGCCCGCGGTGCCAGCCATGGTCGTCACCACCCCAGCAGCGGTGACCTTGCGGATGGTGGAGTTGGCCAGGTCGGCGACGTAGACGTTGCCGGCGCTGTCGACAGCAACGCCGGATGGGCCGCTGAAGCGCGCCGCGGCGCCTGTGCCGTCCGCGCTGCCGTTCATGCCCGCGGTGCCAGCCATGGTCGTCACCACCCCAGCAGCGGTGACCTTGCGGATGGTGGAGTTGAAGTAGTCGGCGACGTAGACGTTGCCCACGCTGTCGACCGCCACGCCGGCAGGGCCGTAGAAGCGCGCCGCGGCGCCCGTGCCGTCAGCGCTGCCTTTCATGCCCGCGGTGCCGGCCAGCGTCGTCACCGCCCCGGAGGCGGTAACCTTACGGATGGTGGAGTTGACCGTGTCGGCGACGTAGACGTTGCCGATGCGGTCAACCGCACCCCCGGAAGGGAAGAAGAAGCGCGCCGCGGCACCGCTTCCATCTACATTTCCGGGGCCACCGACGTCACCCGCGAGAAACTCGAGACCAACGGGAGTTGGCGCGCCATCGCTACCGTCGCTGTCATTCGGGAGTTCCGCCAATCGTGGGAAGCCACACGAAGCTATTGTCGGAGCTGCGAGACACAGCCCCAACCACGCAATTTGCATTCTCCTCACCATTCACTACCTCGTTGAGTGGGCCTTGGTCACGCCGTCGCAAACCTTAGAACTGCCCCAGGAGGGCGATGCCAGTTGCCCTCGGCACAAGGTGTACGCTTGTGGTGGATGCGGGGCTGTGCACGCGATTGTCGGTGCGCAGGTACAACCATACCGCCGCGGCACCCGCGGCGAGGCCACCCGCGGCGAGCGCCTCAGCGACATAGCGATTTTTGTTGGCGGAGTTGCACAAGGGATCCTCGCGATTTCCGCCAACCAACTCTCGAGGCGGATCCAGGTGGCGGCACGACCGCCAGGGCGGTCTCCATCCGCTGGGATGAGGTATCCATCTCGAACACTGGCTCCGCCATAGGTCCGTGCCACCGTGTGCTCATGTCCTGCAAAGAACCGGACCAGGCTGTCATCCTCACCGAGCCCGGACAGATCATCGATCACCAACCGACGAAGCGCGTCGCCGGTCGCGCTCTCATCGAACAGCGCTGGGGCTACGAGTCCGAAGCCCAGGTCTGCAAATAACCTCAGCGCGCCTTTCGCGTCGCTGACAGCGTTATAGGGCCGATTCCACGTACGATAGCGATCGATCCCAATGATCGCGACATACGCTCGCCCTTCCCGCACACTACGCGGGGGTTGCCCCTCCGAAGAAGCAATGTCGCGATAGATACCGCCGGTCGTCATTCAACCAATCCGGACGAGTGCGCCACCCATAGTCGCTGAGGCGACGCCTCAGCGACCTCCACGACAAAAATCAACCAACATCGGATGTATCCATTAAGCGCACAATGGCGCACTGACAGCCGAAGCATGCAGCATGTTGCTGCAGTGAAGGCATATCGTCGGCGGAGTCGCGGGCATAGCCTTGCCGCTCAGCTGAATTCCTACGCTATGTTCGAACCTCTGCAGGTCTGGAGAGAGTGCAGATCGCGCGGGCACTGAGCCCAGCGGGTCCCGTCCCGTGAATCGCCGATGATCGGCGAGGGAGGATAGATGAGACGGCACATCGCGACATCGCCTCTCGGGGGGAGGATCATCTTGGGCTACACGAACGACGAGTTGAACTCGATCTTCGACCGCACCGATGGATGTTGCCACCTCTGCTTCGCGAGGCTCGTCTTCTCGAACTACGGTCGGTTCGGTGCACGCGGCGCCTGGGAGGCCGAGCACTCGAACCCACGCGCTAACGGCGGCACCGATCGGATGAACAACCTCTACGCGGCCTGCATCTCGTGCAACCGATCAAAGGGAGCTCGCTCAACGCGCGTGGTCCGCGCATGGCGAGGTTTCACGGCGGCGCCGCTCAGCACGGCCAAGCGCGAAAAGCTGCGTTTGCGAAACGCGTTGCTGGGCGCCACGATGGCGTACCTGGCCGCACGATACTTCCAAGTCTCGTCCTGCCACGAGTGGCCGCCGCACTCAAGCGCGGCCGGGAGCTTCCCGCCATGCCTCGGTCGGACGCTCACGTTGACGCGGCGGTCGCGCGAACGGTCGAGGCGCGACCGGCCCGCCGGGTAGCCGCCAGGGCGCCCGAGCGCGACCAGCCCGCCGCCCTCGAACCGGCACTGGTAGCGGCGCACGCTGCGCTCGGAGCGCTGGAACGCGCGGGCGACCTCGTTCTGATCTGCCCTGCCCACCCCTGCGTCACGAGCTGTACCATCGCGTACGCCTCGGCCATCGCGTCGCCGACCGCGTAGTGCGCGATCGGCACGCCGGCCACGAGCACGACACGATGCCCAGCGCACGTCCGCAGCAGGCACCGCGCGTTGATCCCGATCGCGTCGACTTGCGGGGTCTCGGGTGGGAACAGCTCGGGCTGTGGCGGCTCAGGCACCCGCCGACCATCGCCGCGCGGCCGGAAAAACCGGACAGGTTTGGGTCCGCACCCTCCGGGCGCGCCGGGGCTATGTCCTCGTCGGTGCTGCCTGGCCTATGTCAGGAGGTCTGGAATCAGAAGACGAAGTGCGCCAGCACCGGGCGCCAACCCAACCACTGCGCGTGCGTCCATCACGTGCGCCTCATGTGCACTCCCTGTGTACATTTCTATGTGAACTGATTTTGTCGTGAAAGTCCACGGTGCGTCGCCCGACGGTCATGCCTGCGCTCGCGTCCGGATTTGTCGCATGAAGGTCGGCGGTACCTACCGTGATGTCCTTGTCTCAGAAAGGCAACCCGCGCGGGTTGCGCGGGCCGGCAGGGCCTATATCGCAGTCATCGGGATCGATCAGTATCGCACGTGGAATCGGCTCTACAACGCCGTCAGCGATGCAAAGGGGGCGCTGAGGCTGTTCGCAGGCTTGGGCTTCGAGCTCGTTGCTCCGCCGTTAATCGACGACGCCGCTACTGGAGACGCACTTCGTCGGTTGGCCGTCGACGATCTGTCCGGGCTCGGCGAAGAGGACAGCCTGGTCCTGTTCTTTGCGGGACATGGGCACACGATCGCGCGGACCTATGACGGAACGAGTGTCCGAGATGGCTACCTCATTCCCGCGGACGGGGACCGCCCCGGGGGACGTGCCGGCACGTGGATACGCCTCGAGAGCTGGTTAACGGAGGTCACCAGGATCCCGGCGAAGCACATCCTGGTGATCCTCGATGCTTGTCACAGCGGTCTTGCGCTGGGTCCGATCCTGCAGTGGCGCAGTCGTGGGATGGAATATGCGCGCAGAGAGCCACTCGAACAGCTTCGTGTGCGACGGAGCCGCCGCATCATCACCTCTGCGCTGGATGATCAGCTCGCCATGGATAGCGGCCCGGTGCCAGGTCATTCGCTGTTCACAGGCTGTCTCATCGAGGCGATGACCGGGGGGCTTGTGGCCAGTACTGGCCATCAAATCGTCACAGGGTCGGAAATTGGACACTACGTGCAACGCCGCGTATCGGAATATCCGGGGTCGATACAGACGCCGGACTTCGGGGCGTTAGAGCTGGACGACCGCGGAGAACTGCTTGTGGCCATCGGGAGGGAGGGCGCAGAGGAGATGCAACGAGTGCGACTCTCCAGGCCCATCATTGGCGTGGCATCTCTCACACCGGAGCCTCCGAATTCCAGTGAACCATCGGTGCCGGCCCCAAGGCGCGCTTCCTTGCGATGGATTGGTGGTGGCATGATTGCGGTGATGATTGGCAGTGCCGTTGCGCTGCTCGCGATGCGGGACAGCCCCTCCACGGAGGACGTGAAGTCAATGTCCAGCGGGCCGAGCTACGCTGGGGGTATGGTTGTGACACCTCCGGATGGCGCGCCAGCGGATGCCATGTTTGATGCGACGCAGCCCGAGACCGTCGATGCAGAGTGGAGTCGAACCAACTGAATACGGATAGGCGAATCTGTAGCACCAATGCAGGAGATGAGATGATGCGAACCCACCAGAACTTGATAATCCGGCGACTGACGCTCGTCGCGATCGGTATCGCGTCCGGCATGCTCTTCAGCGTCCGCCCTGCGCATGCACAGAGTGCCGAGGCCGAGAGCTTGTTCGCCGAGGGCGGTAAGCTCATGGCGAACGGCCAGTTCGCCAAGGCGTGCGCGGCGTTCGAAGCGTCCAACCGCATCGAACCGCGTGCGGGTACCTTGCTACGTCTCGGAGAGTGCCGCGAGCGGAATCAGCAACTCGCCTCTGCGTGGTCCGCCTACAAAGACGCGCTGGGCCTTGCTACCGATCCACGAAAGCGACAGTTTGCGACGACCAAGATCGCCGCACTCGAGCCACGGCTGTCGTACCTGACGGTGGCTGTGTCTAGCCAGGCTCGGATCTCGGACCTCGCGATCGCCCGTAATGACAAGCCGTTCGATCCGGCGTTGTGGAACAGAGCGCTGCCGGTCGATGGTGGTGATTATGTCGTGACCGCGCGCTCATCAGGATACGCTACGTGGCAGAAGACTGTGCATCTTGCCTTCGAGGGTGCCAAGCTCAGCGTAGATGTACCGATGCTCACGAAGGTCAGTCGAGCCCCGGTGCCTGAGGCGCCTCGGCCTCCGACACCATCGAGTCCGCCGGCTACGTCTCCAGCGCCATCGAGTCCGCCGGCTGTATCTCCAGCTCTGCCCTCGATAGTGGTCCCGGTAACGAATCACGTGGAACAGAAGGTCACGGTCAACACCCCGCCAGCGTCGGTCGTCGTTGTACAGCCCGATCGCTTGCCCGCGTCATCACAGCCGTCGAGCAAGGTGGTGCCCTTCGTCATCGGAGCTGGTGCGTTGGCGCTGCTCGGCAGTGGGCTTGGGTTTGAGCTCCGGGCGGAATCCACGTACGACGCAGCGAAGGCGGAGATGATGAGTCAGCAGCATCGCGACTCCTTGTACAATTCGGCAAACACGAAGCGCTACGTCGCCCAGGGGCTCGCGGCGGGCGGACTGGCCGCTGGCGGAGCCGCGTTGTGGCTGTACCTGCGCGATGGCAGCCGCGAACGTGACACTACAACGAGCACCGATGTGCACATCGTGCCAACTGCAACGGGGCTCCTCGCCGTGGGGCAGTTCTGAGGATTGCGATGCTGTGACCGAAGGCCCAATCGACGAGGTGGTGATGATGAAGAGAATGCAGACCGCATGGTCGATGCTATGTCTCGTCGCTCTAGCAACGGCTTTGTGTGGCTTTCCGCGATTGGCGGAGCTCCTGAATGATAGCGGTGAGAGCGATGGCGCGCCAACTCCCGTCGGTCTTGAGCTTCTCGCGGGTAACATCGGTGGCTCCGGAAATGCAGATGGAATCGGTGCCGCGGCGCGCTTTGGCCGACCCTTCGATCGCGGTAGGGACGGCCCTGTCGCCACCGGCGAGCGCGGGTACCAGATCCACCGGCGTCACCGGGATCCAGGGACCCACCCGGTGGCGCGCAGGCGGTTCTTCGCCTCGACCGTGCCGCGGCGGCACGCGCGTGGTCTCGAGTTCGCGGTGCGAACCGAGTGAAGCCGAGCATGATGCTCGATCGGGCAGAGTCAGGTTGCGTTCTTCGTCGGTCGAAACCTCTTTCCGTCGAGGATGAAGCGCTCGGAGCGCTCGGTGAACCGCTCGGCGATGACCTGCGCATTGAGGGCGTCGGGGAACACCTTGGGCCAGTCCTTGAACAGCCGGTTGGTCGTGATGCAGGTCGAGCGATGGTACTCGTAGCGCTCGGAGATGACCTGGAAGGCGAGGTTGGCCTGCGCAGGGTCCATCGCCAGCACCGCGAAATCGTCGATGGCGAGGAAGTCGGCACGGCAGTAGCGACGGAGTGCACGCTCGAGCTGACCGTGGATCTCGGCACCGGCGAGATCGTTGAGCATGCGGGTCGCGGTGGTGAAGACGACGCGCCGGGTGGCCTGGCAGGCACGATACGCGAGGGCTCGAGCGAGGAAGGTCTTGCCGGTCCCGGGGTTGCCGATGAACAGCGGGTTGATGCCCTTGTCGAGGAACGTGAGGTCGTGGAGCGCGAGGTAGCGAGCGCGCAGCCGCTTGCGGACGGGGTCGAAGTCGAAGTCGAAGCCGTCGACCGTGTTGAGCTCGGGGAACTTTGCATCCTTGATGCGGCGATCGACGGCGCTCTTCATGCGACTGGCGCGTTCCTCGTCACAGAGTCGGTGGAGGATCTCGAGGTCAGTCAGGTTGTCGTTCTTGGCCTGGTCGAGGAGCGACGCGACCAGCGACCAGTGCGCGCAAGATGCGCGAGATCGAAATTGAGCACGCGCGCGAGAGATTCCTGGTCCGGAACTTGCTCGCGATTCTTCGACGGTCGCGCCCAGCTGCGTCGTCGGTCAGTGCACGCGATGACGTCGCGATACCGGCTCCAGGTCGATGCCCGCGAGCAGGTCCTCGAACGCGCGCTCGTTGATCAGACGAGCCGCATCGCCGGTCACCACCGGCTCCGGGATCCGAAACGCCCCGGCGTCGAGCCGCTTGTAGACGACACATATTCCGGTGCCGTCGAAGAACAGAACCTTCAGTGCGGTCCGCCGCCGCCCGAAGAATACGAACAGCGCTCCGCTGCGCGCCCCGCGCCCCAGTCGCTCGGTCACCACACCCGCCAACCGATCGAACCCCCACCGTAGGTCAATCGGGTCCAGCGCGACGTACACCTCCATGCCGTGCGGGATCACCGTCCCCTCCGATCGAGCACGTCGATGACCATCGCCAGCACCGCGCGGTTCGTGTCCGATGCCACCGTGATCCGGACCCGTGCATCGAGCAACTCGATCACGGCCGTGCCGCGCGGCACCTCATCCCGCTGCACGGGCGGCGCGTGTACCACCTGGGCCAAGCGCACCACCGACCCAGCGATCGTGTCCTCTCGACGGAGACGGGACGCCCACCACCGCAGGGTGCCCGCTGTAAATCCTCGCCCGTGCTGTATATCTCCGCGGTCTCGCCGCTTGCTCGCCAGCCGGCGACCCGCTGACGCCACTTCGTTGCTGTGTCTGACATCCCGCGATCGTCCGATCCCGCCAAACCCGCCGGGAAACGGGGTGTTTGCACCAGTTACCCAAAGCCTCGCTGAAGGGCCCGGATCGTTCGCCAGATCCTCACCGGCCACGGATCGCCCGCGGACCCTCGGTAACCCCGTCCACGTCGCCGAAGCGGGCGGGGGTCGACTTCACGGCAGAACGAGCACGACACGCGCGCTTCGTCGGGGTAACCGGTGCAAGATCCCCGTTCTTGAAGGCCGCCGCGCGATGTGGCAGGCGCCTACGGCGCGGGGGCCAGCTCAGCGGGCTGTGGCACCGCCGTGCTCGCCATGGGCAACGGCGGCTCGGGGATCTTCAGCGGACCGATCTCCTGCTCGAGTTCGTCGGGATCGAGGCGAGCGCGCGTAGTGCTCCAGTAGCGCGGAGCGAGCTCGAGATAGCGCTCGCGTGGCCAGTGCGGCAGCACGCGGAAGACGTCGCGCAGGTAGAACTCGGGGTCGAGCTTGTGCAGGCGCGCGGAAGCGATCAACGTGAGCAGGTTGCCGGCGGCCTGGCCGTGATCATCACTGCCGACAAACAACCAGGCCTTTCGGCCACAGGCGACCTTTCTGAGTTGACGCTCTGAATGGTTGTTCGTCATTTCGAGACGACCGTCCTCGAGAAAGCGCATCAGCGCATCCTTCTGTCGCACGCAGTAGCCGAGCGCCGAGCGCAGCAAGCCGCGCTGGTGCTTCACCCGTTCGTAGGCGTCCTCGGCGAACTCGAAGAACGCGACGACGTGTGGCCGGAAATGGCGATCGCGCAGCGCCTTGCGCTCGTCGGGACTGCGATCCTTCCAGCGCCGTTCGAGCTGGAACATGCGCATGATGCGGGCGAGCCCCTCGCGCGCGACCGGGTCTTGGGTCGCGACAGCGGCTTCCCAGATCTTGGTTCTCGCGTGGCTCCAGCACCCGACCTCGTGGCAGATCGCGAGGTCGGGCGAGCCATCGTCGAAGAGATCTCGTTCGTGTGGAAGTCGATACAGGACGTAGTAGACGCTCTTGGCGCCAGCCTGGATGAAGCCGGAGAAGTCGCGGAACAGCTCGCTGACCACTTTGCTGGTCTCGACGGGCGCGTACTCGAAAAACACATGATCAGCGTCGGCGATCTGGACGAAGAAGTGCGCGCGACGGCATGGCTGACGCTTCTTGTCGGGCCGCGGGTCCGGAACGCCCACCACCGCAGGGTGCCCGCTGTGAATCCTCTCCCCGTGCTGTATATCTCTGCGGTCTCGCCGCTTGCTCGCCAGCCAGCGACCCGCTGACGCCACTTCGTTGCTGTGTCTGACATCCCGCGATCGTCTGATCCCGCCAAACCCGCTGGGGAACGGGGTATTTACACCGGTTACGCGTCGGACGCACCGCACTGCTGGCGCGGCTCGATCAGCTGTTGGTCGACGACCGCGCCGCCGCCGCTGCTGACGTGCCCGCCCCCGCCGCCGCCGCCGGTCATCGACGTGCTTCCCTGGGTGGCACCGCCTGTGCCACCACACGGTCCCGGGCCGTTGACCGGTGGAACGCGAATCACCGGCGTAGCCACCGGGTCCACCGGCGCCACCGGGAATCTCCTGGGGCAGCCGGCCGCTGATGGCGATCGTTACGGCGATCGTGATCCGGTGGCCCCAAGAACCCGACCCAGGACCGCGGTACGATCGCTTCGAGCGTCACTTCCCCCGAAGAGAGGATCTCACCTGTCGACAGGATGAAATCGACGCGCAACCGATGCGACGATGATCGATCGACGCCAAAGACGATCAACAAACGATCGGCCTCTGTTGGCGAAAGGGAGTGTGAGAGCTTCACATGACGCGTGTAATTCTTGCCTTCGACGTCCAGCTTGACACCGTAACTCGCAGTCGGTGCCATCGGAGCCCCACATGGGAGGGGGTGACTGTAGAGCACCACCGTGGTGAAGAACCGGAACGTCTGCTCGTAGATACGCTGCGACGAGCCGGTCCAGCGGTACTGCATCTCTCCCAGTACATCGACGAGACCCTCCGGATACGGACCACACGCGGCGGCCAGCCGTCGCGCATGCTCCTCACCGGTGAGCGTGATCGTTCCTTCGCGAGGATGTTCAATCTTGATCTTTGCATGCGGGCCGAAGTTCTCGCGGGAAATCCGCTGCAAGGCGTCAAGTTCGGCCCAGTTCACGCCCTCTTTGGCGAGAGCGCTGGTGAGGTCGACGGCGTGCCCCCCGTCAAAGTTCGGCAGTCCGACCTCATGTGGGAATGGCGGCTCGATCGGCTTCGAAGTGACGCTCGTGGCTTTTCGCTCGAAGCGGACATTTACTCTTGCGCTTTCGACCGTTCCCCAGCCTTCGTTGCAGAAATGGAAGCGCCCCACCCACGACGAGAGCTCGCCTTTCGTGATCACCAGGACGGGTTCGAGGTCCGGTTGGCTCTCCGCTACCTG
>Ga0307476_10001437_pt1 | contig 14587 bp, 12 predicted proteins | sample atmos_gasesECM2C_2_FD_203314 | JGI IMG/M metagenome (GOLD analysis project Ga0307476, IMG submission 203314) | Hardwood forest soil microbial communities from Morgan-Monroe State Forest, Indiana, United States - atmos_gasesECM2C_05 | ecosystem: Environmental > Terrestrial > Soil > Temperate... | reverse complement strand
ATCTCGCGGCCTTTGATCGGAGCGGCACCGTCCTATTCACCTATACGAGTAGCGGTTTGGCTGTCTGGGATGTGCACGGAAAGAAGTACTGCGAAAGAGCAGAAGCGGGAAACGGCACTATGGCACTCAGTCCCGACGATCGTTGGTTGGCCACTGGAGTGGTAGACGGCGGACCATCTGTATCTGTCTGGAAGGCTCAAGATGTCGCAAGGTTGTGTAGCGATCCCGCCTCGGTAGATGCTCACTGATACGCAACTGCTGCTATTAGCGATTTCACCAACTGAGGACGGCTAGCTGCCTGTTCAGGGTTTAACTAACTCGTCGGAAAGCAATTGAGCTTTCAGGGCGAGATTGTGGCCGCGCTCCAGGTCTCCGGCGGCGACGGCTGCCTTTGATTGCTCCATGAATTGCTTGATCTGGCTGACCATCTCCTTCTGGCTGGGGTTGAGCTGGAGTCCCGCAGCTTTCTTCAGGTTCTCTTCGGTGGCGGCTTTGAGTTGCTCGGTCGAGGACTTATTCGCGGCCTGTTGTGCAGTTGTGCCGCCGGTTAGCTGAACCGTGGGTTCGTTCGATCCTCCGTTGCGGACAACTTTCTTGGGCGGCGGACAAGGTTTCAGGGCGGCAGAGTCTGCATTCTTTGATGCAGGATTAGTCGACCCAGGATCGGTCGACCCAGCATTGTTCGATGCGGCATTGTTCGCTTCAGCAGTGTTCGCTCCGGCGTCGGCTGAATTCGCGGAATCGGTGGGCTTGCCGACTGCAATATTCAGCGCGGTTGGGGCGTCCGAGCAATTCGGAGGGGTTTTCTTATGACGCCGAGGTTTGGTGGTAGACGGCTTGGATTGAGCTGGGGAATTCGGCGTTTGGCTCGCTGGAGAAGGTGCAGGTTGCGCAGGCTCGGCGCTTTGCGCCGGGGGCGCCTGTGGTTGAGACGCGGAGGCACCCTGGCTCTGCTGGGTGGACGAGTCTGAGGAGGTCGCTGCGGGCGCCTGGCCTGCGGCCTGCGGCAAAGGTCCGCGGGCGGCTGGCGATAACCAACCTGTGCTCAACAGACAAAGCCCGAGGATTGCGGCCAGATTCATATTTAATTCGATGTGCAGCTAAGCTATTCGAATCTTACGCTGCAAAGCGTGTTGAAAACATCAAGTTCTGAATTGTGAGATCACCGGATTCGAGTCGGCCGCCTCGTGCTCGGAGTGCAGACTCGATGTGGCCAGGGGCAGGCGAAAGCGGAACGTCGTCCCCTCACCTTCCGTCGATACAAATTCGACCGAACCGTAGTGCCACTGCAGGATCTGGTACGTCTGCGCCAGTCCGATGCCGTTGCCATCTTTCTTGGTGGTGAAGTAAAGCTCAAAAATCTTGTCCTGCACGTCCTGGGAAATGCCCATGCCCCGGTCGTGGACCTCGGCGACCGCCGCATTGTTGTCGCGTCGTGCCGTGATGGAGAGTTGGCCTCCCTGAGGCATGGCCTGAATCCCGTTCAGCACGACGTTGAGAAGGGCCTGCTTCATGAAGTCGAGGTCGGCCTTGATGGTGAGCGGCTCCTTTGGCAGGTCACGCTGGATAGTGACGCCATGCTGCTCCGCGTCGGGAGTGGCGAGCATCGCGACTTCCTCGAGCACGCGGCGGAAATCCACTTCCACCAAGTGCAGCTCGCGAGCCCGCATGAAGTCGACAAGGGTTTGAATCACTCGGTCGAGGCGGTGAATTTCGTTGCCGATGATGTCCATATGGCGGCGGGTATCGGGATCCAGTTGCGCCAGCTTGTTCTGCAGCAGCTGCAAATGCAGGACGATGGCATTGATGGGATTTTTTACTTCGTGGGCGACGCCGCCGGTTACGCGTCCGCTGGCCGAGAGGCGGCGGGACATCTCGATTTCGTCTCCGATGCGGCGCACCGACTCAGCGTCGCGCATGATCAGCAAGGCTCCGATCTGACTGTTCTTTTCCTGGACAAAATCCAAAGAGACCTGGACGCGCCGGCCGGCGGGCGCGACGAACTCGCGCTGCGAGAGGGTGCGCCGGTGTTCAAACGCATCCAGCACCGTGGCGCCGAACGGTGTGTCTCTGGAGAAGACCTCCTGCACTGTTCCGCCCAGCAGTTCTCCGCGGGGCCGGCCGAGGAAGCGCTCAACCGGAGCACTCACCAGCACTACACGGGAATCGCGCGCGAACAACATCAGGCCGTCCTGCAACTTCGACATGAGCTGGTCTACGTTGTCTTTCAGAGCAGAAAAAATCTCGCGGCTGTCACGCATCTGCCGGCCGAGGTTGGCGATTTTCAGCGTGACCAGGCCGAATTCATCGTGTTCTGATTCGTTTCCTGAAAGCGTTTCGGGTGCACCCGAACTGACGCTGTCCAGGTTGAGACTGATCTTCTTGAGCGGTCCCAGAGCGAGGTTCGACACGCCGGCGGCGAGCAGCAGCGAAGCGAAGATCGACGCGATCGAGAAATAAAGGGCGTGCATCAAACGCGGCGTAATTTCACTCTGGAGAAAGACTGTGGAAACACCAATGTGAATCGTGCCGAAGGGAGCCCCATTCAACTGCAACGGGAAGCTCACATCATAGACCTTGGCGGGGCTGTACACGAGACGGAGCTGGTCCCGGGAGCGAGCGGTCATCACCGTGCGAAAATCCAACCGTGGGGCAATCTGCTTGCCCACCAGTTGACGATTGGTGTGGAGCAACGCTTTACCGTTCGCGTCCACGATGGAAGCATCGTAGATGAAAGGCCAAAGCGCGACCTCCGATTCAAGACTGTTCAGGATGTTGGTGTCCATCGGCAGGTATTCGGCGAGCGCGCGCCGCACCGCCGCGGGGTCATTGGTATCGATGCGGGTGCTGCTTAAATCGGGCAGGTCATTTCCGGCGAAATAGGCAAGCTGCTGAGTCAGGCGGCTGGCGCTCTCATAGGCATTGGTGATGCGCTGGCGAAGGATCTGCGAGATGTAGATGTACGAGAACGCAGTCACCATCACTGTCACCATGAAGGTGATGCCGAGCACGATGATGGTTTTGCGTCGCATAGGAAACAGTGGCCAGTGGTCAGAGATCGGTGGTCAGAGATCAGTGGTCAGAGATCAGTGGTCCGTGATCAGTCGAAGCGGATACTGGGACGAAGCTGACGATCTGTTGAAAGTCTTCTACTGGCCACTGCCACTGGCCACTGATTTACTGCGTTTGTTCCTCCTTGTCAGAGACCGCTTCCGGGGCGCTGCCACCGTACTCCTTTAGCTTATTATGCAGGGTTTTCAGGCTGATGCCGAGGATTTCAGCTGCCTTCGTCTTGTTGTTGCTGGTGGCCTCCAGGGTTTTAAGGATCAGCATTTTTTCCGCTTCTCCGACGGTCGTGCCCACGCCCAGACGCACCGCGTCCGGGTCATTCGCTGCAGTGCGTAGGGGCGGGTGGCCGAACCCGGGGGGCAAATGTTTGGTTTCGATCATGCCGCTGTCGCAGACAATCACTGCTCGTTCAATCGTATTGCGCAATTCGCGGACGTTTCCCGGCCAGGAATAATTATTGAACTGATTCAGCACTGCCTCGCTCACAGCCGCAACTTTGCGGGAGTGCTTGGCGCTCATTTCCGACAGAAGCAGCTGCACCAGATCGGGGATATCTTCCTTATGTTCCCGCAAGGGAGGCATGTGGATGTTGAACACGTTGAGCCGGTAGTAGAGATCGCTGCGCAACTCCCCGCTGGCGACGGCCTCGTCCGGAGCCTTGTTCGTGGCGGCGAGCACGCGCACATCGACTGCCGTTTCTACTTTGCTGCCCAGGCGGCGCAGCTTGTGGTCCTCGAGTACGCGCAGCAACTTGGCCTGCGTTCCCACGGGCATTTCCCCGATTTCGTCGAGCAGGATCGTTCCCCCTTCGGCTAGCTCAAAACATCCGGTGCGCCGCTCCAGCGCTCCAGTGAATGCGCCTTTTTCATGGCCGAAGATCTCGCTTTCGATCAGCGTTTCAGGAATGGCCGCGCAGTTGATGGCAACGAAGGGCCGCTCGCGGCGCGGACTCAGTTGATGGATGGTGCGAGCCACCAACTCCTTACCCGTGCCGCTGGCCCCGGTGATCAGCACTGACGCGGTGCTGGGCGAAACTAACTCGATGAGGCGAAAAATCTCCTGCATCTTGCGCGAGGCCCCGCGGAGTGTGCCCAGCGAGCCGGAATCCCGCAGCTTGCGGCGTGCGGTTTCCAGTTCCGCGCGGGTTCCCACCAGCGTGGACGCGTTTTGCAGCATGGTGCGCAGGCGGTTGGTGTCGATGGGTTTGGTGATGTAGTCATACGCACCCATGCGCATGGCCTGTACCGCGCTATCGATCGTCCCCTGCGCCGTCACCAGAATCACGGCCATGGCCTCGGACTGCTCGCCCAATCGTTCGAGCAGTTCAATGCCCCCCATGCGCGGCATCTTGAGATCGGTAATTACAATGGAGGGGACCCACTGCGCCGCCTTCTCTAAGCCTTCCTGGCCGTCGCGGGCAGTTTCGGCCCGATACCCCCAGGAAAAAACTAGCTCGGCCAGGCCCGTGCGTTCGTTCTCTTCGTCCTCAACAATTAGTACTTTTTCGTGGCTCATCCCTTGGGTTTGCCTGCTTGTCAAATGATTTGCTTGGTGCTACTTCGTAAACAGCGAAACTATAACCATACGCGGCCTGCTTCCTATGGGGCAAGGTCTGGAGGCCATATCCGCGGCCATTTCGCGCTCGGCCGCGCATGGGGCGCAGGCTCGGGTAACCTTATATCAACTTGAGACAAGGGGCCCCAGCGAAATTGAAGACTTCGTTGTCAGACTTCGTAGTCAGGTTTCATTGTCAGACAAGGCAATTCCTGAAAATCGGTCTTTCGCTTTAAGATTGCACTGCGATAGAATTGCGCGTTCCCGGTAGAGACCCTGATCAAGCTGTTGGCCCGGCGTTTTTTTAGCGCGGCCAGCGCACCGTGGCGCAGGCAGACTGCGCGTAGTTCATTGGAGGATGGAATGTCACCCTGTTCTATCGTGAGCAAGGGCCGTGTGGTAGTCGGCCTCCTGGTGGTTCTGACGGTATCACTTATCTCGAATCTCGCTCTCGCGCAGAGCGACTCGAATCCGAAATACGACTTCTTTGTGGGATATCAATGGCTGCATCCAGGCGGCACGGTTCCCGCGCCCAACGGCGATCCCACGAATCCCACTCCCTTCCAGGTGCCGGATGAGTTCAAGGGATTCGGCCTCTCCTTTGCCTACAATTTCGATCCGCATTGGGGAGCGGAGGCCGACCTCGGTCAGAACTGGGGGAACGACAACTACGAGACAACGGCATCGGTGGGGCCGCGCTTCATATGGCGCACGGATAGTGCAAACTACTTCTTGCATTCTCTGATAAGTCTGAATCGCGTGAGCGTCGGCGGCCTCAATACGGGTAACGGAGTCGGAGCGATCCTCGGTGGAGGAATGGATCTGCCCATTCGTAAGGGGTTTGCATTCCGCTTGTTTGAAGCGGACTACGTCTGGGCCCGGCACAACTATGCTGATTTTGCGGCCCCCGAGTTTCCTGATCTACGGCGTCCGTCGTTCGAAGGCGTCCGCCTGCGTACCGGAATTGTCTTCAGCTGGGGAGGCGCGCCTGCGGTAGCGCCGGCGGCCAGTTGTTCCGTCCAACCGGGTGAAGTGCTGGTGGGTGAGCCAATCACCGCAACGGTCACTATCAGCAACTTCAACCCTAAGCATACGGTCACGTACGAATGGAGCGGCACTGGCGGTCAGATTACCGGGAAGGAGACGACCGCGCAGATCGACACCAGCAACGCAGCTCCCGGCAGCTATACCGTCACCGCCCATGCGACGGACGCCAAAGAGAAGAACAATAACGTGGCGAGTTGCTCGGCGAACTTTACTGTGAAGCCGCTGCCGCCCAAGAACCCTCCGACGATATCTATTTCTGCTAGCCCGACGAGCCTGCAGGCGGGTGGAACCGTGAACCTGTCAGCCAACTGCAGCAGCCCGGATAACGTTGGAGTTTCAGTCGCCAACTGGAACGCCAGCGGCGGAACCGTTTCCGGCAGTGGCAGTTCGGCCACGCTGAACACCACCGGCGCATCTCCGGGTTCAATCACGGTTGGAGCAACCTGCACCGACGCGCGCGGTCTGACCGCCCAAGCCTCAAGCGCGGTAATGATCGAGAACCCGCCGCCACCGCCGGTCAACCCAGAGGTCGCACGACTGGAGGCCCGGCTCTCGTTGCACAGTGTTTACTTTGTCACTGACCAGCCCAGACCGGCGAATCCCAAAGGTGGTCTGCTGGCGAGTCAACAGAAAACGTTGATTGCTCTGGCTGCCGATTTCAAGCAATACCTCGAAAGCAAACCGGATGCGCACTTGATTCTTGGAGGCCATGCTGACCACCGTGGCTCCGCGGAATACAACCAGGCGCTCTCCGAACGTCGAGTAGATCGGGTCAAGAGCTTTCTCGTCGAACAGGGCGTTACCGAAGCCAACATCGAAACCAAGGCGTTCGGCAAGGAACACAACTTGACCACTGAGGAAGTACAGGGTGAGGTGGCGAGCAATCCCGATCTGAGTCCCGAAGAGCGGCAGAGGGTTCTCAGGAACATTGTGACGATCAGGATGGCGAGCAATCGCCGGGTGGACGTCACGTTGAGCACCACCGGCCAAACCTCAGTTCGCCAATTCCCCTTCAACGCTACGGATGCCTTGACCCTGATCGGCGGCAGGGAATCCGAAGCTAAGAAGAAGAAAGCGGCGCCCAAGAAGCCCGGTGCGAGGCCGACCACCAAGAAGCCGTAACGGCGCGCGGTAAAGCTGGGAAGAACCCGATTTTTTTGCGGGGGATCTTAATGTTCTCGGGAGCTCCGTTGCGGAATTGTGATAGTTGACGAGGGTGTGAGCCCGAGACCGCGCGCCGTGTACGCCAGGCCTCCGGGGCAATCAATACCGAACACGATGATCTTTTATAAATATCACCGCGACAGTCTTGTAGGGTTTTGTGATGACTGCGTCATCCGGACAGTAATCGTGGCCAAAGGTGGACGCCAAGAGGTTCAACGGCAACATGACCAGCGAGATGACAAGGTCGCCGGGGATATTCGACGCTGAGAAGTGCGAGCTATAGTTTTGATCAAGCTCAGCGTCTTCCAGCGGGCTTAAGAAAAATACTTTGGTTCTTGCAGTACTTGAGTCGGCGAAAGTGACCCGGCTGAACTCAAGTTCAACGTCGCGGCCTTTACACTTACGGGGTTGTTTCACCTTCACGACTCGGGCAAGGAACACATCATCGGCCGGCAGCAACGTAACCCCCTCGACCACCAGCGGACGGGCCAGCCGCATCGGCACATCATCGCCCACTTTCGCCGGCACCGGATCAAGAGGGTCCAGCAGAGCAAACATGAGAGCCGTGTTCTTGCGCACGAGAACCGTGTGCAGAGACGTTGAAGCTTGCTGAGGGCTGGCGTCACCCGGTATCACGAATCCGATTACAAGAAGAACCGCAAATGGCTTGATCAACATGTTGACATCCTCCATTCGCTGCATTAGGCGAAGCTTACCAACCGATAGGAAGACCCATTGCTCGAAATCATTACTGACTTGTGATCGTCAGCAGCATCGGGGCGCTTCCAGCGGTGAATGGGGAGCCCCGAAGGGGAGTGAGCGCACCCGAGTTGGGATTGATGGCGTAGGCGGCGACGGTCTGAGCTTCAGGATCGGCTGCATACAGAAAAAAGTTTCCCAAAGACGTCAATATCTGACTCAACCCCCAGACGGAAGTCCCGGAAGTGTAGGGAGAGCCGTTTACCTGCGTTAAGACTCCAGTGGTATTGTCCGCCGTGAATGCGGAAATGGTGCCGTCCTGAACATTGGCCGTGTAAAGGAAACCTTGCGCATTGGCCGTAAGTGGCACATAGGCCATCTGCAGCGGGTCATTGCCGGTGGTGAACGGCGACTGCGGCAATGCCGTAAGACTGCCCGTAGTAGGGTTGATGGAGAACGCCGCGATCTTGTTGTTTGCATTGGCCGTTCCAGCCAGAGCAACATACAGAAAGTTGTTGCCGTAGCTGACCATCATCGCTGACGGTCCGGGGTAAGAGCCGGGTGCGCCGGTGGGAAAGGGAGAGCCGTCGATTTGAGACAGCGCTCCATTCTGTTGGTCGATCGCGTAGGCTGAAATCCCACCCGCCGAATCATTCAGATTGCTTACATATAGAAACAGCGGACTGGCGCTCTGGGGCGCCGCCTGCACCGCTTGCATCGGAGTGTTGCCTGCAGGAAAGGGCGATCCCGGAACTGGCGTAAGCATTCCGCTGTTTGCGTCGAACAGAAACCCAGCCACCGCCCCGGCGTTGAGGTCCGTCGCATATAAATAAGTGCCACTTTGAACAAAAGCGCTCAAACCACCTGCGCCCGGAGGCGTACCCCCCAGGGAAAACGGCGAGGTTGGGATCGAGGCGAGTGCGCCCGAACTCGAGATCGAGTAACCGGCGACTCCGTCGTTCAAGAAATCGGAAACGTACAACTGGCCGTTCATAGACGCTACCATGCCGATACTTTGGTTCGGTCCCGCCGCCACCATCGGTGCACTCAAGGCTCCCGACGATTGATCGATGGTGAAGGCCAGAACACGATTGATGCTAGTGGCGTAGAGAAACTCGGGAGTAGGGGGAATGGGCGGGCAATTACTAGAGCAGAGAAGCTGGACCCCCTTCAGTGGATTACACGCGGCCAAGCTCAACAAGAAGACAATCGCCGCGAGGAAGCCCAACAGCTTTGTTGAGGGCGTTAGTCTTTCTGACTTCGCAACAAAACCGTCGCAACCCAACCCATCCCTAAGATCCGCAGCTCGCAAACATTTTGTCCGCATACATTCCCCCATTTTGTTCATCTAGTTGCTTCCCACCACCACACCTGCCGCGAGCGCCGCGTGATCGGAGGGCCACAATCCGTCGGGCAGCCGGCTTTGCGGATTGTTCCCGATCAACACGGCTCCCCACGGACGTACCCTGCCATGTGTCAACACCAAGTCGATTCGCTGATAAAGTTGCGAGACGGGATTGTTGTCCGCTTCATCTTGACAACACGTTAGTCCCGCGCGCCTCGGAAAGAGCTTGGACCACACGTCGTGATAGCCGGCAGCGATAAAATCCACATAGGTCGGGTCTTGTGGTTGAGGGAATGCCTGTGCGTTTGAATCCATCGCGATGATCAGCGGCAAAGAAGTGTTTGCCGGACCCGCACGCAATTCATCACCTTGCAACTCCCGGATATTCGCGTCGAAGGACTCAAGATGGGTGTTGATGAAGAGGAAAGGGTGACCAAAAAACTCTGCATCCACAGACGCCCACGACCTGGGCAGCGGCACAGGGCCGACCGGTGTTGGCAGAACGACTTCATTCACGAATTGTCCAGTTTGCGGGTTACTCCACTTGAAGATCCAGGAAGGAAGATCGGTGCGGGTCAGGATCACGTTGTAATCGTTCACGCTAACGCAAATGTAATCAGTGGGCGGAATAAGGCCTGGGGTCGGCGGGAAGGCATATTGGGTGACTTGCGCGGCGACTTCGTAGTGTCCGCCTTGCGCTGCCAAGTCATTGAGAAGTTCCTGCAGCATGTCGTACTGCAGGGTCATGGTTCCGCATTTGCCTGCTGTCGGGTCGAAAGTCCCGGTGTACCACTGATCTACTTCTTGTATGCTGAGCAGCTCCGGCCGTGCGTCGAGGATTTGCCGGGCCACCGCCTGCATCCGTTCTGGAGGATTGGTGGCTTGAACCTGCGTCAGTATCTGGCCGACACCAATCAGGAATTCCGGCAGAGTCGAGGTTCCCACCACCTGCTGGAAATCGGTTCCTTCGTTGACGTTGTAAGTCATCACAGTGCCGGCGCCGGGAAAGGATTGGGCTATGGCAGAAACAGCCATTGCCGCCCAAATCCCCGCGACCGAAGCGATCACAAATGTTGTTCGTGCAATGTTGCGTGTCATGGGAGTTCTCCTGAGTCGTAGTTTTGAAGCCTCTAGCATCGAATTACCCCAAACGTCGAAATCTCACCCAAAGTCGATATCATCTAGCGCGCGGCAGCAGCGGGGGCGGCACGGTAAATGGTAGTGTGGGCCGGGATCACGGCGCCCACTATCGCCCCGCTCGTGGCGCCAATAGCGATGCCAATCAGGGCATCAACTCCCTCCGAAAGTCCTATCCAGTCCTTCGATCGGGAACCAACTGCAGCGCCAATGCCCGCTCCGGCGAGGCCGCCGACCACCAGGCCGATCACGGCATGCTCGCCGCGTCTGGCGCCGGAAGTGGTTGAGACGCGCACGATGTCTTCCCGTTTTACCGAGGCGTCGGAACCCTTCTCCTGCACTGTGAGCACCTCTTCTGTAACGCTGATGAATTCTCCGTTGTGGAGCTTCATACTGGATTCGATCACGACAATGCCTTGGCCAACCCTCAGGCCACGCAAGTCCGACCACGAGCCCTGCTGCTTCTGAGCACAGAGCGCGGCAGGGAGCCCGAAAGCAAACAAAAGGACCAGGTAGAGCCGAAACTTCATGAGGCGGCTCCAGGGCGCTGGATGTAGTGCCCAGAAACTTGGCACGCGTTAGCCCGGTTTTCTGCCATCTCCAGAACTAAGTGAATCGCAAGCGCCTTGCTTTTCATTGTGTTCTCCATACCGCCAGGTCAATTGCTTCACGTTTCAAGCCGGGAGTTTGCAGCTCGAAGGCCATTCTTCCCGCAGCGACAGTCGGCGGACGAGGGGGTCACGGCGTATCAGTGATTGGTGTTATATTCCCGAGTGAAAGGCCGGTTATGACCGCGAATCGAGACAGTCCGCCAGCCGAACACTTGGATCTTCTCTATCGAGTGTCGCGAGCGCTTCTGAAGGAAGGCGAGTATGGCGAACTGCTTTCCGGGCTTCTCGACACCCTGATCGAAGGATTGGGGGCCGATCGAGGATTCGTAGTCGTGCGTGAAGGCGGAGAGTTCCGAGCGACGGCAGCCCGGAACTTTCGCAGTGAAGTGCTATCCCGGGCGGAAGAGGCAGTCAGCGGTTCGATTGCCCGAACCGTGATGGAGAGCGGGAGAGCAGTCCTGATCGGCGACGCCTCGATGACTGAGCCTTACAGCCGGCAGCCAAGCATCCAGCAACTCTCACTGCGATCGGTTTTGTGCGCGCCTCTGGTGGCGAGCGATGAAGCTTTCGCGCTCATTTACCTGGAAAATCGCCAGGTCACCAATTGTTTTACGGAAGAACAGCGCGACTTGCTGGATGAAGTCTGCGCGTTGGCGGCGCCGCGATTGCGAGCGGCGGTGGCAATGAGCCAGGCGCAGCGCCGCGCGGCGGCCTTAGAACTCGTTCACAGCCAATCCGACGGCATATTGACCTCTGACCCAGGAATGGCGCGCCTGTTGCAGACCGTACACCAGATCGCAACTACCGATCTGCCCGTTCTGATTGAGGGAGAAACCGGAACCGGGAAGGAATTGATCGCCCGGGCTGTCTATCGTCATAGCGCGCGCGTGAAAGGGCCGTTCATCGCGTTGAATTGCGCCGCCATTCCGGCGACGCTGATCGGCTCTGAACTCTTTGGCTTCGTGCAAGGGGCATTCACTGGTGCGAACCGCGATCGCGTCGGTTTCATTGGAGCCGCCCATCGTGGCACTCTCTTTCTCGACGAGATCGGCGATCTCCCCCTCGACTTGCAGCCTCATCTGCTTCGCGTCCTGCAGTCGGGCGAGTTTACGCGGCTGGGGAACTCCCGGACCGAGCAAGTGGATGTTCGGTTCATAGCCGCGACGAACCGCGACCTGGAGAGCGAAGTGAAGGCTGGCAGATTCCGGGCCGATCTGTTTTTCCGCTTGTCCGCCGTCACGCTTCGCTTGCCGCCTTTGCGTGACCGGCCCCACGACACCAGGCTTCTTGCCGAACACTTTCTGCGAACCGCAGCGGCGCGCTATGGCCGACCAGTGCCGCGTCTGACCGAGGATTGTTTATCGGCGTTGACGGCTTACAGCTTTCCGGGAAACGTACGGGAACTTGAAAGTGAAATGGCCCGGTTGGCCGCGCTGGCAACCGCTGACGTCCCGTGTGGAGCAGATTTATTGAATGAGAGGATTCGCAACCGCGGCAACGGCCAGCCCGGAGTCTCGTCGCAAGCAGCGCCCATCGCTCCCATGTCGCTGCATGAGATGGAGAAGCAACTCATCCTCTCCGTCCTACAGCACACGGGGGGAAACCGCACCCGCGCCGCCGAGGTTCTTGGCATCAGCCGAGAGGGGTTACGAACCAAGCTCCAGCGTCTTCAACTTCCTGCGGATCCTGATCCGGCCTCTTAGGATCGCGCACGGTGCTAGAGCGAACGGCCTTACTGGACATCCAATCATTCGCTGGTCAGTCACCGCCGGATCTATCTCCTCACGCGGACCTTTACCTTTTGAGCCCAGAAATAAAGTCCCGCTGGAATTACGGGCCAAATCGGGCGCAAGTCCAGCAACTTCTACACGGGATGGTCTGTCCGGTCTCCGCATGTGCTTGATTCCACGATCCCTGATCTGGTACTTCATTTGCCACTATTACGGGCAAGACAGCCTTGCGACCATGTATAAGATGACAGCACTTCGGAGGGTTCTGCGATCCCACTCCGCTTTCGGGATATGCTGTCTTGCTCTGACCTTGAGCCAGAGCTGTGCCCGCTCCCAGCCCTCGAATCCGACGAACGCCGGGTCGACCGGTGAACAAAAGCTTCCCTTCCGTCCCGATGCTGATCAAGCCGCCTCCAGCAGCGGAGGGGCTCATCCCGCAGTCCCGCCTGAAGCTAAATTGGCTACCGGCCTGCCTTTTCGGGCGGCATCGCATCCGCGCATCCTACCCTCTGGAACCCTCCTGACTGTGCAACTGGAAGACTCGCTTTCAACCGCCACGGCTCATGCCGGGAATGCCTTCACGGCATCGGTCGCCGCTCCCCTCACCATTGACGGGGATACTCTCATCGAACGTGGTACCGTGGTGACCGGACGGGTCGAGTCCGCGCAATCTCAGGCCGACCATCCCGGCTTGGTTCCCAGTTCAGGTTATTTTCGGCTGACTTTGAACGCGATCACCGTCGAGGGCAGACAGCTTGCACTTCAGACCTCAAGCCTGTTTGCCAGAGGAACCTCGGAACGGTCCAATGTCTCGGCCCCCGGCAGCCCACCAGACCTGCGCTCGCGCAGCCTCCAGGTCCAAAAGGGACACCGTCTCACCTTTCGGCTGACGGCTCCGGTCACGCTCGACGGTCCGAATTCAATGGCCGATCGTCAAACTTCCGGGCCCACCTCCGAATAAGTTGACTGAATTCCTCGTCTAATCTCTTCTTTTCGAGTGGTGGCGAGTGCTTATTATTTTCTCTATGTAGCAGAAAATAAACTCATTGCCGAGTTTTCCACAGGCTTTTCCGGATTTGAGTGACGTGTGCCCTTCGCAGCATCGGATTCTCCCCCCTATAGTGAGGTCGAAGCAGCGGGGCGGTTTGCCACCCTCAGCGTTCCCGCTTCGGGAGCACCGAGGTATCAGATAGCCCATCGTGGGGTTTCATTCGGGAACCGTCCCGCGCCACAGTAGGCAGATGAATACCGCAACCCCATTTCCGTGGCCAGAGCTTGCCGCAACAGAGAGCCATAGAACCACTTTCCGCGCCATTTTCGAACATGCTCCGATCGCCGTGGCCCGCTGCAATCCGCAGGGCGTGATTGTCGAGATGAATCCAGCCTTCGAGCGGACCCTGGCGCGGACCCCTGACCGTGGTGTGGCTGGCGGAGGCTTACTACGACTCTGCGAATTAGTGCGTCCGGAAGATCGCGACCAGGCCGAGTTGCTGCTGCGTGACCTGCTCGATTCGCAGCGCGACAGCTTCGGCCTGGAAGCCCCGGACGCGGGCCAAGGGCAGGCAATCTCGAAGTGGACCGCATGGCGCCAGCCCGGTTGCGGAAGCGAACCCGACCACGCGCTGCTGTTCGCCGAGCCCGCGATCGAAGAGCATATGATCGCCGAGCAAACGGTCGCGCAGCAAACGACCGCCAAGCAGAGCGGCGCGGCGGTTCCCGCGGAGGAAAGCCTTCTTCAAACGCAGAGATGGGAGGCGGTCGGCCGCTTGGCCGGCGGCGTGGTGCATGACTTCAACAACCTGCTCACCGGGGTCATGCTCTCCTGCGATCTTCTACTCTCAAGTCTGGATGTGCGCGACCGCCGCCGCCGTTACGCCGAGGAGATCCGCTCCGCCATCGTGCAGGGCACTGGCCTGGTGAAGCAGTTGCTCGTTTTCGCCCGGCCGCAAGCCACACCTGTGTGCGCCCTGTGTCTCAACCAAATTGCCCAAGGGATGCAGGATCTGCTGAGCCGCTTGATTGGCGAAAATATCACCATCGAGCTGCATCTCGATCCCGAGTTGGGCGCCGTCATGATCGACCAGGCCCAGGCTCAGCAGATCTTACTGAACCTGGTTCTCAATGCGCGCGACGCCATGCCTAACGGCGGCCGGATTACGGTTGAAACCAGCAACTGCAGATTCCAGCCCGTCGCCGAAAACACGGCACCTGGCGGCCTGCCCGCTTTTCCT
>Ga0307476_10001435_pt1 | contig 14593 bp, 12 predicted proteins | sample atmos_gasesECM2C_2_FD_203314 | JGI IMG/M metagenome (GOLD analysis project Ga0307476, IMG submission 203314) | Hardwood forest soil microbial communities from Morgan-Monroe State Forest, Indiana, United States - atmos_gasesECM2C_05 | ecosystem: Environmental > Terrestrial > Soil > Temperate... | reverse complement strand
GGCGGAACGCTATTATGGGAATTGTCCAGAACACGCTGATTCTTATGCACTTAAATATGATTTATAGCTGAATGCTAACGCTCCCCTCTCGCCAGATTGTTCGCCGTCTGGGACAATAGAAGACGTCCGGAGTCCGAATTCCTGCCAAGGATCCCGAAGTCATGGGTGTAGAAGTCTCGGGTGACGATGTTCTGGCGGATGAAGTCATGGATCGTGACGTCACCATCACCGCCCCAGCCGTCGGCAAGGTCCCTGCAGAGGCCCTTCCGACTCTTGTGGCGGCCAAGCCGTCCGACGCCCCCCTCTGTGGCTCAGTGCTGGTCCTGATCCAGTTCGACGTCAGTGAAGAAATTCGTCTCGACCGGGTCAGCCAAATCCTGGGTGCGCGCACGGTCGATGCCAGCTTCAAACACCTTGCCCCCGGCTACGTCCGCTATCAGCGTCCTCCGGTCGAAGAGGCTCTCGATCCACTCGTCCTCGAGAGCGGCGAACGCTTGCAGGGTGACATCAAATATTTCGACTACGGTGTGGTCAGCGTCATCTTCGAATTACCCTTTTCCGGTGACTGGGACAAACTCGTGCAACTTTCCAGCAAATGGGTTTGGGACACCAACTTCGAGAGCCTCGCCACTCGCATCGTGAAGCAGAAACTTGAGCGCGTCGCCCCTGCGCTGGTCAAGCCTTACACCAAGGAATGGCTGAAGGAAGACTATTTCATCTTCCACCTGCGTGAAATCGCGGGCTCACCTTCGGCCGCAGATGTGCTCACATCACACGGCGCATTCATTTCCCAGGTGGTGCGCGGCGAAGCGCAGCCGCTTTCCGATGGCGAACGCCAGGAAATTCTTCAGTCGAGGATCTCCTACTATCCCCACGATCTGGCCGTCATCGGATGGAACGCCGCCTTCATCTATGACACTGCCGCGGGTGCTGAGACTGCGATTCAACTTCTTCAGTACGCCAACTCGCAGTTGCTGGAGTTCCGCCACTACGACGACCTGATGACCACGGAGTTGGAAAAGGTTTATGACTTCCTTGATCGCGGCGGCCGCGGCCTCTGGTCGCGCTGGCGCACCGCTGGCGCTGCCTCGAAACTCCACACCGTCCTGCTCGACGTTGGGGAACTCACCGAGCGCGCCGACAATGCTATCAAGTTCCTCAGCGATATGTTCTCCGCGCGCCTCTATAAGCTGGCAGCCCTGAAAGTCGGCGTGCCCGACTACAAAGACCTCGTCCAGGAAAAGCTGCGCACCGCCGAAGAGCTCTACCGCTTCATGGTCGACGAATTCAATCAAAGCCGCGCCTTCGTGTTGGAACTTCTGGTGGTGATCATTTTGATTATCGAACTCATCTACTTCTTCCGCGGCAAACCGATTTAACCAATCTCATCAGGGCTGTCGCCAGGTACTCACCCCAATTTCCTCACAGCTGCGGATCGGCGCGTCAGAACTCCGCCATCACGGTCAAGTCTTTCCTCTTTTCCGTGAATAGCTCTGAGGTTCACAATGGGATACCCGCATTACCTCCGTTACCTATCAATCCAGTTTGCGCAAGCAGAAGATCACTGAGCTTTAACAAACATCCACAAGGAGGAATTTGTGAAAATGAAGAGGCTTGACCATTGCCTCCAAAAAAAGGTCACGTTGTTATCAGCTCTCGCGCCGGTTGCCGTTTGCACGTTCGCGCTCGTCTTAAACTCAGCAGCACAAACAGCAGCCCCGGCTCCCGCTCCTGCCCAGGCAGTAGCTAAGGCCAACAGCTCCGGACTAAAGTTCAAAGCTCCCTCCATTCCAACTCTGAAGGCCGGAGTGCCGACTGCTTTTAATCTGTGTAACGGCCAGTCGATTCAACCACTGCCTGCCAAGTTTTCTGACGCGGACGGCCTGAAGCTGGACAACGCGCAAACGCCATGCGGCGAACAAGCCAATGCCACACCATCGGTGGCAGGGGGCAACGGACCGTACCATTTCCAAATGGATTCGGGATCTTTTCCTCCGCTTGGCATGCACATTGGCATGAACGGGCTGCTTTATGGCACGCCAGCGCCGCCTACTCTTGGTGGCTATAAGCCGTTTCGCGTCTGCGCCGTCGATCTGGGCGGGAATGCGGATTGCCATGAAGTGACGATTCAGGCTCAAGCGGCCACGCCGCCCAAAGCCGCCCACAGCGCGGTTGTTCCCCTGGCTTTGATCGGTGGTGCGGCCGTATTGGGTGGCGCCTACGCCGTCCACCAGATGAACAACCCGAGCTCCTCAAGCGGCAGCGGGGTCAGCGCCGGCCAATGCGACGGGTTTGGTTCTACGATCAATTCGTGCGGACCCTGTTCGTGCGATCCGAATGGAAGCGGCAGTACCGCTTGCCCTGATAGTTCCCAGTGTGGCGGAGGTCAATGCTTTAACTACAGCTCCGACGGGAATCAGAAAGCTCCCTTTTGCTAACACTCACCAGTGCATGTCCTGCTTAAGTTCGTGAACTCTGATGCGATTGGAGAAGAAACTCGGGCTGCTGAGGATTGTTGCGTTCGTGCTGGTCTGCCGATTTTATGTGCAGGCGGAAACTTTGTCAGGCACGGTCGTTGATCCTCAGCAGTTCGTTGTCGCAGGCGCTCAAGTCTTTTTGCTTTGCGGAAACCACATCGACACCCGCAAAACGGACAGCCAGGGATATTTCACCTTTACCCGGCAGTCTTTTCCTGAAAGCTGCAGGATTCGCGCTATCTACCCCAGCTTAGAGACCTTCGAACTCCCCGTTGGCCGAAACCGCACGTTAACTTTGCAACTCCGTATTGCCGAGCAAAAGCAGTCCGTAACCGCAACCAGCACCCCACTCTCGCCAGCCCCGTTGAACTCCGTGTCTCTCTCAGAAAGTGAACTCAGAGATATCTCGGACAATAGTGACGACCTGATTGCCTATGCCAAGCAACTAGCTGGAGTCTATTCCGGATCTGATTCCCTGTACGTGGATGGATTACCCGCCGATCATCCGCCGCCAGCTGACAGAATCGCCGCCATAACCATCAACGCCGATCCTTTTTCTGCCGAGTACTCCGACGGCGGCAATAATCATATCGACATCACCACAAAGCAAAGTGAACGCAAGTTTAGAATCACCAGTCTGGGAATGTCTCTCGGAACCAAGGCATCTGACGGCTTGAATCCCGCTCTCAGTTCGACGCTGAAGACGGACACTCTCGGGCTCACGGGCCCGGTGCCCTACCTTCCGCTCGCCTTTACCGCCAATCTCCATTACACAGATAAGGAAGGTGAGCAGCCGGTCGAAGCCATTGTTCCTTTCGTACCAGGGGCTTCGATCGCTTCAGCGTCCGCAACCCCCACGACCGCCTCAAGTCTGTCCTACGGTTTCGGAACCGACTACTCGAGGCAAGATACGCTGCGCGTGAATACTTCTGTCTACGTCATGAACGCTGCACATACCAACATGAACGTAGGCGGAATATCCTTGCCGGAAGCTGGATTCAGCCAGGATTCTTCAGCTCAAGAGTTTCGCATGACATTCACCAAGACTGGCGAGAATTTTGTTTCTCGTGGCGGCATCTCGGCCGACCGGTTTAATTCTGATTTAAATGCAAACTCGGCCGGGCTCGGCGTGACTGTTTCGGGAGCGTTTATCGCAGGGGGCGCAGACTTGAATCAGGAGAGCACTCAAGGCTCGCGATGGACCCTCAAGGATGTCTTCGAGTTCAATCGCAACCACCATCTCTGGAGTCTCGGCGCTACAGTCATCCGGACGGCAGATGAAGAAAATAATATCCCCAATCCACGCGGCCATATCTACTTTGACGATTCGTCCGACTACGTTCTCAGCGCAACCACCGGCGCTAACAGCGGCACGGGGATCGTTACGCAAGGGCAGGGGCAGGTACGGTATGCGTCTTATACCGTTGCCCCATTTCTCGAAGCCGAGATCCTCCGCAGGCCGGGACTGGCCGTCAGGGGAGGTCTTCGCGCCGATGCTCAAACTGCCGGCGGAATCCTTTTCTCTCCCCGCCTCTCCACGGTCGCGAACTTTCGCGGCTTTATCCTCTCGGCCGGCAGCGGCATGTTCGTTAAGCCTTGGACCAATGACATCTTCCTCCGAACCATGGAGAATGACGGCAATCATCTCCAGCAGTACTTGGTAAGCAACGCGTCCTTAGCCAACCTCGAAGCCGGCACGGCAATCCTCCAATCTCAAATCATTTCCAGAATCACTCCTAGCCTCATTTCGACCCGCAATTGGATATCCAAGCTTTCGCTCGAGCATTCCTTAAGAAGCTTCGTCCCGGGCGTCGAATATACCTGGACCGCTGGCACGCACCTTTTGGGGTCACAACGACTGACCTCACCCGTGGGCTGGACTGACTGGATGCAATCAAACCGCGCTCAGCAGAAGCATCAAATCCACTTCCGCGCGCTCTACAAAATACGAGGTCAAAGCTTTGCTGCGCACTACGAATGGATTCATTCCTACGACAACACCGACGGTCCATTTTCTTTCCCCGCGCGACAGGACGATATTAGCGGTGAATGGGCTCCATCGAGTAACATCGCGGCACACAATGTCACTCTGGTTGCAAATTCAAGGTTAGGAAAAGTACTTTCGCTCACCCTCCTGGATAATTGGCACAGCTCGCAGCCTTTCAACATAACCAGCGGTTTAGATCCGGAAGGCAATGGCCTCTACACCGATCGCGCGGGCTTGCCACGAAACAGCGGACGCGGGCCGGACTACAACATCATGGAGTTGTTTGTCCGTCGCAGGTTTGCAGTGCCCGAGGTATTTTTAGGATCGAGGCAAAGGACGTTTCTGGACTTCAACGTCCAGATTCTGAATCTTCTGGGAAACAAAGACTATTCAAACTTGGGAACCGTAATCGGCTCTCCTCTGTTTCAGCAACCCTTGGCGGCTGCCCCGGGACGATCCATCCGGTTTTCCTTCGGCTTTTCCCACTGATTCAGGCGGACCTGTCAACGACGCAAACCGGTGTTGTCAGCGTGCCACGATCAGGTTGTTAATGGTAGCTGCCGTGTGTACAGCAATCGACAGCGCCGGACCAACTTTCCACAAGCTCCGGCTGGGCTGGCTCCTCTTATAGTGGTAGCTCACATAAAAAGAAATGACGTTTAATGGCACGCTGACCCCGTAGAGTCTGGCCCGCGAGGGATGTTGCCCGAACAAGGGATTTAGCTCGGCAGATTTGGCTCCTTCAAGGTCGTGGGCAGTTGTCTCCAGGTCCGCGACCATGGCCAGGGTGCTGAGTGTGTTAAGAAGAATGAACTTGCTGTCCACGACGCGCGGATTTCCGTTACGCTTCCGCTCCTCAACTGAAGTATTAGTCACGAAGCGTGTGCCGCTAACCACGGGCGCACCGTCAGTGTTCTTAGGACTGCTTGCAATCGCACTTGGCGCTTCCGGAAGCTCGGGCGAAGATGTCGCAGGTGCGGCGTCTACCCTCTGATCAACCGCAGGTCGTGGGTGGTCGAGCTGCGTTGCGGTCTGCGCGACCGCACCAATCGAAAGAAGCAATACGCTGGCAAGTGCGAGTCTGAGCATTTAAGTTTTCCAGTGATTGCCTTTTCCCCGCAGCTCCAAGATGGAGTCACGAATCAATCCGCCACCAGTAGACCGAGTACATCTTTTCGCAGAAACGTCGCGCATACACCTCGGTCTTCTGCAAACATGGCTTCCCGAGCACTCCGCCTGCCAAACGCGGGAAACGTAATGCGCTGATTCAGCTATGGGTTAGCTCCATCTTGAACGTGATCAGCTAAACGAAACTGCAAAAGCGATGCACACGGCTGCCGCCATCGCATGATTAACGCACCGGCGGGCCAGCGCTCGCCGTAACCCGCCTTCCGACCAGAAACGTAAATGGGATGACTGCAACAGAGCATGCGACGGGTATACTCCCAGTTGCACCAAAGCTAACGGCTACGACCTTAAGACCCCTTGGGCCAGGGTCCGCCAGTGAGCGGAGAACCACCATGCGAGGCCTGAAAGACAAACGAGTCCTAATCACCGGAGGCGCCAGCGGAATCGGCGCAGCCACCGCCGCGCGCTTCCTGGAAGAAGGCTCTCGCGTTTGCATTCTCGACCGCGACGCCAAGGCCTGTGAAGCCATTCGTCATCAGCTGCCGGCAATCTCCGAAGCTATCATCGCCGACGTCACCGACCTCATGCAGGTGGAAGCCGCATTCGCCGACGCAGTTCGCGTGATGGACGGAGTCGATATCCTCATCAACAACGCCGGCATCAGCGTCCGCCACAACTTCCTCGACATCACTCCCGAAGAATGGGACAAAGTAATCGCCGTAAACCTTACCGGTGTCTTCTACGTCGCGCAGACCGCCGCGCGCCACATGATGGAGCGCGGCAGCGGAGTCATTCTCCAAACCGCTTCCACCAACGGAATCATGGGCTATCCTTACTACGCCGATTACAACGCAGCCAAAGCCGGTGTAATCGAGTTGACTCGTTCCATGGCGCTCGAACTCGCGCCCAAAGTTCGCGTCTGCGCCGTCGCCCCGGGTTACGTGCTCACTCCCATGCAGCGCGCCGAATATAGCGATGCAATGCTTGAAGAAGTGAACCGGAAAATTCCTCTCCGCCGTCACGCCAAGCCCGAAGAGATCGCAGCCCTGTTCGCATTCCTCGCCTCCGACGATGCAGCCTTTGCCACCGGTCACGTCTACACCGTGGATGGCGGTGAAACCTCCGGCGGTCTCGCCAGCCGCTGAGCACAACTCACGCAGGGACAGCCGGCTCGGCCAAGCGCCGTGCATCGAGTGTGGGTGGAGCAGCGCTTCAGAGTTGCGCTGGTATTACTTGACGGCTAAAGCCCCTGAGGTATCGGGCGAACAAGAGTTCTTATCCGCGCGCGAATCTCGCCGCCAGCCGCGCCAGCCGCACCACCCGATACACAGGAAACAGAATCTTCGGCAGTCGAACCGCATCCCATTCTCCCGGCCCGGGAGTAAAAGTCAGCCGCGTAAGGAATCGCACGCGGTCCAGCCGTCGCTCGCGAAGGCGCATCATCAGACGAAAGTAATGTACCTGTTCCTGCTCATACGAAACTCCGCGAATCACAGGGGCTGCAACTTCGTCGGCGAAGTCTCGCGCTGCACGGTCCGACAGAACCGCGCATTCAATCGGGGCGGGAATCGTGGTCGTCAGAAAGCGATTCACTAAGAGGAGCGTGACCCGCAGAATCCGCTCAACGCCCAATTGTCGCGCCTGCGCCTGCACCCAATCCCAATCCAAGTTGTCTTGCTTCAGGATGTGCGTAATGTCGCACAGCCAAATGAGCCGTCCCCACACATGTTTCGCAGCATGCACTGACAGCACCAGCAGCAGATCTTCAGCCGAAGGCGTTTTCACGTGCCGGCCGGCGACGCTAACATTTACCCCGCGTTCGAACAGTCCATCCATGTCGTAATCCACCGCGTAGAAACGCGGCTGCAGCGCCCATTGCAACTCGAGCAGATTGCATCCTGCCGGACTGTCGAAAGCGCATTCGTATCCCGAATCGAAGTAATCTTCCTCGGCCTCATCCGGGATAGGAACGCGTGTCGTGTATCCCAGTTCACGAATCGCCTCCTTAATGCGCCTTACATCTCCTCTGCGAACGAACAAGTCGATGTCGCCGGAATCACGCAGCGCCATGTCGCCGTAATAGGCCTCCGACAGCGCCAGCCCCTTATAAGGAAGCACTTCGATTCCGAGCGCGTCGGTGCAATCCAGAAGGCGTATCAGCTCTCGCGCCAGAAAAAGCGACTTGCGAACGTTCCTCTCATAGCGATCGCGAAGCGTGCTTACCACCGACGAAGGAACCATGTCGTCCAAGCGCGAGAGATTCTGATACAACAGCGCGCATGTGCCGTGATGATCCGCCAGGCGAAGCACCTCTTCCCAGTCGACGCGCCTCTCGAGCAGAGTACGGATTCTAATGACTCCGCTTTCCTCTGGATTGGCACAGCTGCTCGCCAGTAGAAGATCCCACTCGCGCACGCCTGGGGTACTTGGCGCCGGACCTTCCTTGGATATGGCGGATGGGTTCACTGGTGTCCGCCATGTTATCAGCAAAGAACGCGCCCCCTCGGACGAGGGGCGAAATGCGGTAGTGTCAGAGTTTGCGAAGATGATCATGTGGGGCGCTCGGCTGTCCAGTCGAGCGAAGATCGCCAGCTACTTCGCAATGAGGGGCGGATTGAGACGCTACCGGAAATGCCTCTACCTCCAAACTTCAGCGCAACTGCTGGTTACTTTCGTAATCCTCGACTAGCCATTCTTAGGCCCGCGCCCGGCCTCTATTCTGTCAAACTAGCGTGTTAGGCAGAGTACGAAGTGTATAAGCCGCGCAGATGGAAATACTGACACCCAAGGCGACCCGGCGCAGCACGCGACTACGTGTAGAGCTCCCGGTGATCGTCACCAGCATGGATCGCCGCCATCCGTTCTCGGCCGAGTGTATCGTTATTGTCGTCAGCCCGCAGGGCTGCGGATTCCGCGCCTTGCAAGCTTTGCCGCTTGAGACCCCGGTGTTGTTGGGTGACCTGCCGGGGGGTGGAACCGCTTCAGGCCGCGTGGCAAGTTGCTTGCCGCTGGGCAGTGACGGGAAGTATTTTCTGATTGGAGTAGCGTTGTACAACCGCGGAAATGTGTGGGGAATTGCCGATCCCCCGCAGGACTGGAATTGTGCCGCTAGCGACGCCCCAGCAGCCGGCGAGGCAGGAAAGATCGCGACTAAAAGCAGCAATGCCTGGCCCTATAACCGCTTCTCGAGCCATGGCGAGTCCCATCCCGGTCGAAAGTAGTCTTCAGTGGTCAGTAGCCAGAGACCGCCAGAGACCAGTGATTAGCGCACGGCAAAGTACAGATCTCTTCCTGCGGAACTCAGACTGGTCACTGACCACTGAACACTGAATCCTGTTCTTTCGTAACCTCGTGCCGCTGGCGGCGAGGTGCCATACTTTTAGGCACCATGTCGCAGATGCCAGAATCGACAGCGCTGGATTCATTTTCAGCCAGGCCCGTAAGCCAGGACCGCCCCTTTCGCGTCAAGCTCCGAGGCTCCGTTCTAACTCTGATTCGTCTTCCCAACCAGCGTCAGGTGCGCGGAAAGCTGCATCAGCTTTCCACCAGCGGCGGCCTCGTGCACCTGGAGAAACCGCTCGACGAAAAACTGAAAGTCGAATTCATCTTCCACCTTGGCGACACGACCATCCGCCAGCGCGCAGAGATCATGTTCCCCATGTGGGCTACGCAAGGTTGGCTCCAGCCCTTCCGCTTCGTCGAACTCCCTGAAGCAAGCAAGAGTGCCCTTGAGACCAGCCTGCTGTCCTTCGTCCAGAATGTACAAGAGCTTTCTTCTTAAGCCACTTCGCGTTATCACCCGGCGCTTAGACGCTTGCCGGTCTTGATGGTGTATAAGCCTGACGCGATTAAGCAAAAGGCCGCCTTTGCAGGCGGCCCCGCTACATCGCCTAAAAATGTCGAACTACTTCTCCGCTTGGATCGTCCCGAAAGTCCCCGCGAGATTTCCGCTTGGACCGGCCGTAAAGAACAACTGGTTTGGCGCCCCATTCGCACCCGTTCCATCACCGAAATCAATTCCCCAAAGCTGGTCGATAACGATAACCTTACCGTCCGTGTCCCTGACAGTTCCCACGAACTGCCCAGTCAGGCCATCGAAAGCATTGATGGTTCCCCGGTCAATATTGTTCGAGATCAGCAGCGTGTTGCTCAACCGTCCAAAGTTTCTAGGGGCTACTGCAATTCCCCAAGGCTGGTTCAGCGGAGACCCCTGGAGCAAGTGCTTTCCCGGGCTCACGGGCGTACCGTTTTCATTAAATACGTCGACGAAGCCGTCATTTCCGCCGGCCACATTGGCAAACGTCACATATACAAATCCATTGATGTCGCGGATGCCGAACGGAGCAAATCCTGATGGCAGCGTAGCGTCGGTGAATGAACTCACCAGGTTGAAGGTTCCGTCGTATATATCCACCTTGTTGTTCGCCATATCGGCGGCATACAGGAAGTTCCCGGACGTCTTGTTCGTGATGGCCAGACCGGTATACACAGATCCCTTAGACGAGTTATTTACCGCCACGATAGCTGCGTTAAAGTTCGACTGCGGCGCCCATCCGCTGATTGTTCCATCCAAGGTGGCAAACAGGAAAATTGATTGCCATCCTTGCACCTGAAACTCGTTAGCAGTAGATGGATTCCACACAACGCCCGTCGGCGAACCCGGGCCGTTTTCTCCCGCCGTCGGAACCAAAACCTTCAGAGTCGACACTAAGTTTCCGCCGCCATCGTAAAGGGTCTCCCAGCCGGAGTTGTTGTCACTGACCCACCAGGGGGAGCCAGGTGCATGCACCAAACCCCATCCGTTCACTAGCAGCGGATCCGTGTGTCTAGCGGCGTGTACCTGGTTGGAACTAAGATTTGTGAGGTGATATTGCGCCAGAGCTGCCGTGGAAACAAACATCAAGGCAATCCCGAGGCAAGCGGTGAAAGTAATCCTGCGGTGCTGCATAAAAATCTCCTTTTAGCGCAAGATCAGAGGCAGGGGTGGGTTTGGAGCGAATTTCGAAACAGTCCGAACCGCAAGTTTCTCTGATTGCTGGGGGAATGCTAGGATCGCACCCGCTCTGGTTTGTCATCACCGTGTCACAAGTTTGTACAATTGTTGTTCGCGGTAACGCCGGCGTTGCTGTACAAACGCGCGCATTTGTATAAGAATTGTGTTCCTGCCAAACGTTCGAGACTTCAACCCACGGGGGCATTCGCTGTATCTCAGGCCCAACACGCTCATGGAGGCGGTAGACGCCCTGGCTAACTCTGGCGGGAAAATTCTGGCGGGCGGTACCGATTTTTTCCCTTTCCTTGTGGATCGCCCCTTAAGCGGGTCCATCGTCGACATTTCCGGCCTGCGCGAACTTAGAGGCGTGATTCGTGATCCGCGATACATCCGAATCGGCGGCCTCACTACCTGGACGGAGATTATTAAAACTCCACTTCCACGATGCTTTGATGGATTGAAGGCTGCCGCCCGCGAGATTGGTGGAATTCAGATCCAGAATCGCGGCACCGTGGCGGGAAACCTCTGCAATGCTTCCCCCGCAGCCGATAGTGTTCCTCCACTGCTCGCCCTGGATGCGGAAGTGGAACTGGTTTCGAACTCAGGCGCGCGCCGCATGCCGCTGGCGGAATTTATTTTGGGAAATCGAAAAACGCAGCGGCGGCCGGAGGAAATCCTCTCTCAGATTTTCATCCCGCGTGAAATCGAGAATGCCGCGTCAACCTTCCTCAAACTCGGCGCCCGGCGTTATCTCGTCATCTCGATCGTCATGGTTGCGGTTGTAATCGATAGCGATTCGGCGGACTGCGTTCGCCAGGCCCGCGTCAGCGTCGGTTCCTGCTCCGCAGTTGCCCGGCGGCTCGTCGAGTTGGAGCGCGCCTTGATCGGTGCTCCCGTACAAGCTGGAATAGGATCGCTTGCCACCGCCGCACACATGAACGATTTATCTCCCCTCAGCGATAGTCGCGCCACCGCGGGGTACCGGTGCGACGCAGCTTTGCTGCTGGTCCAGCGCGCGCTCGATGGCTGCGCAGGGAGCGCATGAATGGCCACCATCGCTCCCACGGCGCCACACAAGTCTCTGCTCACTTTCATCGTGAACGGCCGCGAGGTGTCGGTATCCGCTCTCCCCGCCCAGAGGCTGTCGCGAGTTTTACGCGAGCAACTCGGGCTCACCGGAACGAAAATTGGTTGCGACGCCGGAGACTGCGGCGCATGCACCGTATTGCTCGATGGGGACCCGGTCTGCGCTTGTCTGGTGGCCGCAGGCCAGGTAGAAAGCCGTTCTGTCACGACCGTTGAGGGGCTACAGTCGCGCCCTCCACTCTTTGCCGCTCTGCAGAACGCTTTTCTTCGTCATGGCGCCGCGCAATGCGGCGCCTGCACGCCGGGCATGCTGGTCGCGGCCACAGCACTCCTCGAAACCAATAGCGCGCCTTCCGAATCTGAAGTAACGGATGCAATTGGCGGCGTGCTCTGCCGCTGTACCGGATATCGAAAGATTATCAATGCCATCCTCGATGTGCATTCGCAAACCCTGTGTTCTCAAGTAGAGGAAACCACACATCGCGCAGGTGCATCCGTGGGCCAGCGCCTGATCCGCCTCGACGGAAAGCACAAAGTCGAAGGCACCGAAATCTATGGCGCCGATGAGATTCCCGCCGGGGTCTTCGGATTGCGCGTCATCCGTTGCCCTTATGATCGAGCGAAGTTTCGCTTCGAAGATTTCGATTCGTTTCTCACTCTCCATCCCGGTGTCGAGGCAATTTTCACCGCCAAAGATGTTCCGGGGCAGGATTGTTACGGCGTGATTCCACGCTTTGCCGACCAACCCGTATTCGCCCATGAGCAAAACGGCGCTCGGTATCGCGGCGAAGCGATTGCGGCCCTTGTGGGCGACTCCGACGCCATTGAGAATCTCGACCCATTAACCTTTCCCGTAACCTGGGAAGAATTGCCTGCCCTGCGGACGATTGATGAAGCTCTCGCGCCGGGCGCTGCGCTCATCCACCCGCACCGCGCAGATAATGTGCTGACTCGGGGACGCGTGGTGCGGGGCGATGTAGAAAAAGCTTTGGCCGAGTCCGACGCGGTTGTCGAAGCCGAATTCGAGACCGGCTTTGTCGAACATGCCTGCATCGAGCCAGAGGCTGGATTTGCCGTGCGCATCGGCGATCGAATCGAAATCCAGGCCTGCACTCAATCGCCCTACATGGATCGGGCGGATATCGCAAAGCTTCTGGGAATTCCGGCTGAGGCCGTGCGAATCATCCCCACAGCAGTCGGCGGCGGCTTCGGCACCAAGCTTGATCTTTCAGTTCAGCCTTTTCTTGCACTGGCCGCGTGGCGCTTGCGGCGTCCGGTTCGCATGGTTTATTCGCGAATTGAGTCAATCATGGCGACAACGAAGCGCCATCCTGCGCGCATGCGCTGCCGCGCCGGAGCCAGCAGAGACGGAAAACTTCTGGCCCTCGATTTCGCCGCCGACTTCAATACCGGCGCTTATTCCTCGTGGGGACCCACAGTTGCGGCGCGGGTTCCGGTGCATGCTTCCGGACCCTACGCCGTCCCACACTATCGGGCGCTTACGCGAGCCGTCCACACCAACATTGTTCCCGCCGGCGCGTTCCGCGGCTTTGGTGTGCCGCAAACTGCAATCGCTCAAGAGCAACTCTACGACGATCTCGCCATCCGCCTCGGAATCGATCCGCTCGAATTCCGCATCCTGAACGCGCTCGACAATCACACTCCCACGGTCACCGGCCAGGTTATGGGAGAAGGCGTTGGCATTCGCGCTTGCTTCGAGGCTTTGCGCCCTCGCTGGAAAACGGCCCGCGCCGAAGCAGAGGAGTTCAACGCACGAGAGGTTGGCCCAATTCGCCGCGGCGTTGGCGTCGCCGGAATGTGGTACGGGTGCGGCAACACGTCGTTGCCCAATCCTTCCACCGTGCGCATCGGGTTGAGGCGCAACGGCAGGATTGCTCTGCATCAGGGAGCGGTCGACATTGGCCAGGGATCGAACACTATCGTGACGCAGATTTGCGCCGACGCTCTCTCCGCTCCCATCGATTGCTTCGATCTGATTTCCGGAGATACGTCGCTCACTCCTGACTGCGGCAAGACCTCCGCATCGCGGCAAACATTGGTTACCGGTAAAGCCGCGCACATGGCGGGGAAGGAACTGCGCCGCTTGATCCTTTCCCTGGCGAATCTGTGCGACGACCAAGACGCGGTCATTCAGTTCGGCGCGGACCCACTCGTGATCGGGCAAGCCGGGAAACATTATCAAGTCGCCCTGCACGATCTGCCGCTTGATAATCATGGCTATGTGCTGACCGCGGAGCAGACCTTCGATCCGCCGACGAGTCCGCTCGACGAGAATGGCCAGGGCATTCCCTACGCTGTCTACGGATTCGGCGCTCACCTGGCGGAAGTTGCGGTGGACACGGAACTCGGCACCGTGCGCGTGCTGAAAGTTGTGGCCGCGCACGATGTAGGCCGCGCCATCAATCCCACCCTGATCGAAGGTCAAATCGAAGGCGGGGTGGCTCAGGGACTAGGCATGGCCCTGATGGAAGAATTTTTCCCCGGCAAAGGCGAGAACCTGCACGACTATCTAATTCCAACGGCCGGTGACATTCCTCCCATCGAATCAATCCTCATTGAAGATCCGTCGTCGATCGGCCCCTTTGGAGCAAAAGGCATCGGCGAGCAAGCCGTAATCCCGACCACTCCTGCGATCCTCAATGCAATTCACCACGCCACGGGCGTTCGCATGCGCCGGATTCCCGCGACACCCGATCGCATTCGCGAAGCTATCCTCGCCAAAGCTTCAGAAAAGACTGGAGCCGTTCATGGCTGACGACGATGCGATCCGTTGCGACGCCTGCCCCGTCCTCTGCTACATCAAGCCCGGACGCGCCGGCGCCTGTGATCGCTACGCCAACGACAAGGGAGAACTCATCCGCATTGACCCGCACGTGGTTCTCGATCGCGCAGTGTCACGCG
>Ga0307476_10001434_pt1 | contig 14597 bp, 15 predicted proteins | sample atmos_gasesECM2C_2_FD_203314 | JGI IMG/M metagenome (GOLD analysis project Ga0307476, IMG submission 203314) | Hardwood forest soil microbial communities from Morgan-Monroe State Forest, Indiana, United States - atmos_gasesECM2C_05 | ecosystem: Environmental > Terrestrial > Soil > Temperate... | reverse complement strand
AATACCTTTGGCCAGTGGTCGCGGCCCGCGCTGGCGTTGATCTTCGGCGTCCGGCCGAATTCCGAAGACACCATCACCAGCGTCGAGTCGAGCAGGCCCCGCTTCTCCAGATCGGTGATGAGCATCGCGAACGCCTGGTCGAAAACCGGCAATTGACCGGCCATCCCGGCCTTGATCGTGCCGTGCATGTCCCAGCCGCCGTAGGTCAGCGACACGAACCGCACGCCGGCCGCCACCAACCGCCGCGCCAGCAGCATCCGCTGCCCGGCCGGGTTGCGGCCGTACTCGTCGCGCACCGGGGCCGGCTCGGCGTTAATGTCGAAGGCCGCCTTCGCCTTGTCGGAGCTGATAAGGCTGTAGGCCCGCTGATAAAACGTGTCCATCGCCTCCAGGCCGTCCGCCTTCTCCGCCTTGTCGAAATGGTCGTTGACGGCGTCGAGCATGGAACGGCGGGCGGTGAAGCGCTTGTCGTCCACGCCGCCGGGCAGCGTCAGGTCCTGCACGCGGAAATTGCCGTCGGCCGGGTCGGCGCCGAGGCTGAACGGGGCGAAAGCCGACGACAGGTAGCCGGGGCCGGCGTAGGTGGTCGGCTGGCTCGGCACGCAGACGTAGGGCGGCAGATTGTTCCGCGGGCCGAACTCGTGCGAAACCACGCTGCCCATGCTGGGAAATTGAAGGGCCGGGCTGGGCCGATAGCCGGTGAACATGTTGTGCGTGCCGCGCTCGTGGGCGGCCTCGCCGTGCGTCATCGACCGGCAGATGGCGATTTTGTCGGCGAGCTGTGCTGTGTTCTTGAGCAGCTCGTTGAGGACGACGCCGTCGAGCTTGGTGGGGATGGTCCCCAGCTCGCCGCGGTACTCGATCGGCGACAGCGGCTTGGGGTCCCACGAATCCTGATGGGCCATGCCGCCCGGCAGGAAGATGTGGATGATCGACTGCGCCGGCGAGCGGGGGGCGTCAGCCCCCTGATTTGGCGCCGCGTCAGCCGCCTGGGCCGCCTGCAAACGGAAGAACTGGTCCAGCGTCAACCCGAGTCCGCCGACGACGCCGACGTGCAGGAACGATCGGCGGTCGGGCCGGAAGCCGAGGCAATGGGACTGCATGGCGCGGTCTCTCCTTTTTCGCATCCGTTGGGGCGGGTGTGTTCAGGCGGGCGTCGAACCGGATATCAATAAGCGGCTGCCGGGGGAGGTTCGGGCCGGTGTGTTAGTGCATTCGCCGTGCCAAATCAGGCGGGTGGGGCGTTGGGGATACAGTAGGGTCCGCTTGGCCGACCGTCAACGGGGATGTGGGAAAATCGCTGTTTGGACCGGCGCGGGTCGAGACTCATTTCCACAATCGCGTCACGCCGTACTGATCGAAAACGGCGTCCGCACTGACGATTTGCATTTTCTCAATGATGGCCTGCGCGACGAGAAGGCGGTCGAACGGGTCCTTGTGGTGCGGCGGCAGCGTCTCCACGAACGTGGCGTGGCCCAGCTCGATGTTGAGCAGAAGGATGTTGTTCGCCGGCAGTTCGCGGGGAAGAAATGTCGTGGCCGGCTCGCCGAGGTTGAGCTTCTTCAGGCCAACTTTGATGGCCATTTCCCAGCAAGTCGCCATGCTGACGTATTTGCGGTTTAGCGGGTCCTGAATCAACGCTTTGGCTTTCGGGACTAGGAGCGGGTCGCCGTTGAGATACCAGAGCACCGCGTGGGTGTCCAAGAGCAGCTTCACTCCATGTACTCCTTGAATTCCTCCAGCGGTTCATCGAAGTCGGGGGCCATCCAGATCTTGCCCTTGGCGCTGCCCGCCTTGGAGGGCCACTGCTGGTTCGGATCGACGCCGATCAGCTTCGCAACGGGCTTGCCATCCTCGGTTATCACCAGCTCCTCCTCCGGTTTGAGCCGATGAATCAAAGCAGAAAGCTGGGCCTGGGCTTCTTGAATCGTGATTCTCCGCATGGTACTTCCTCCCTTTACTCGCGCCCGCCGCCGGCCAGTCGGTCTGCTCTCATTTTACGGATGTTTGGCGAGCCTATCAGCTCTTTCCCAGCAGCAGATCGACGACCCAGCAGCCGCGGACGTGCTCGCCTCCGCTGCGGCAATGGGCGAGGATGTCGGCGTCGGTACAACCGGCCTCTTCGAGGGCGTCGGCGAGAAGGGGGAGGCGGTCGAATGCCCGTTCTTCGTAAATGGCCGTCGCCATCTTGCGAACGGTGCCATCGTTCCATTCCAGCCAGGTGGGGTCGAGGGCGATGGGGCGGAATGGGCTGCCAAGCAGTTCACGTAGTAAGGTGGCCTGCTCCCGTTGTTCGGCCTTCGCACCGGTAGAGTCGGCGAGCGGGCGCTGGCCTTGTGCCTGAGCGACTGCCCAGGCTGTGTGCCTGGCAGTAACCACGGCAGGGCCGTGCGGATCACCCTTATCAAGCTCATCCTCCCACCACGGGTCAGCAAATACGTCGAGAAACTGCTTTTCAAACGACTTCGGCGGGGCTGGAATGGCAGCTGCGCTGAGGGTAGCTGCCGGGGCTTCGTCCTCGCCACCACGAAGTTTCACGAAGACTGCCAGGGCTGTGCTTCTGGCCTGAATCATGTCTTCTTTAGTGATAATGCCGTCAGCAAATAGCTCCGCCGCCTGCGCAGCCGCACGAAATCGGTCGTCTTTGACAAGGGGCCAAACACGCCGACAGCACGCTACGGCGAAGAGCCGCACCTTGCGGTCACTAACCTTGCCCCGCAGGAACTCCAGCATGGGCGTCAGGTCGGTGCAGCCTAGCCACTCCGCTTCCGTCATACCGCGCCGCCTCGCTCGCGCTTCGGGTTAGTGCATCATTTGCCGCTGGTGGCATCCAGCACGGTGACATAGCTCCCGTTCGGATGCCGCGCGCAGCCGAAGCCGATCCGGCGCAGCTCCGGCGCCAGCAGCGGAATCCGATGGTAAAACGTCGGCAGGCAATCGTCCACCGCCGTGGAGGGATCCGACACGCCCAGCCCCAGGATCGTCTCCTTGGCCGGGCGGGTATTGCTGACGACCACATCCTGGGCCTGGCGTCGGCAGGTGCGCGACAGGTCCGCATCCATCACAACCGGCTTCAGTCCGGCCTCTTTACGAATCTCATTCATCCTTGTCAGGATCGTCGCTTCCAGAGCGGCGACGTCGGCGTCCGCCGGCTTCTTCGTCGTGAAGGTCCACGTCTTCGTCCACGGCTTGCCGTCGTAATCCGCCGACGCCGCGACCGTGTACGTCTCTCCCTCCCGCAGCGGCTCGCGCGGCAAGAGGCAGACGACGCCCAGCGCCACGCCCGGCAGCGGCTGCTGCGGCGTCGAGAGCCAGGCCGGGACCTCCTGGCCGGCGGCGTCGGTCAGCCGGGCCGTCACCTTGTCCACCGGCTTGTGCCATGAGAAGCGGATCGTCACGGGGCACCCGGCCGGCTTGCCCTGGGCCTCCGCGGGAAGCGGACTTGGCTGATCGCCGGTGTAGCGGACGGGGACGCCCTGCTGATCGGCGTACGGATAGAGGATCGGCTCCTTGTTTTCGGACCATTCGCCGGGCGGCGATGCGTCGAGGACCCAGCTGCCCGCCTCGGCGCCGATCCAATTCGATCCCAGTCCGATCCGCTTTACGTTCGGTTCCAGGAACAGCTGGCGCGCGATGAGCGCCGCCAGGAGAAAATCGGCCCATTGATCCGCCCGGCCGACGCCGATCTGCGAGAGGCTTTTGGCCGCGATCTTCCGCCCCTCCTCGCTGTAGCCCGGCCAGTCCGGCGTCTCGTCGTTCCGTTTCAGGTCGCGGTGAGCCGGGATGTTGAGGGAGAGGTAATGGGCGTGTTCGGTGCAGGCCCGCGACGTCGCCGGGTCCAGGGCGATCGGGTCCATCCCATTCTTCTGCCGCGCGGCGTTGATTTTCGCCAGAATGCGATCCTCGAAGTCATGTCGCAGGTCTTCGGGGCCGACCGTCAGGAAAGTCCAGGTTCGCCGCCAGTCCCGGCCGTCCACGCGCGCCTCGACCTGGACGATGTAGCGCGCCCCCGCCCGCAGCGGCGTTTTGGCGATAATGCCGATGGTATTTTGCTGCGCGGCCGCATGGTCCGGGTTGGCCGGCTTCTCCGGCGAGGAAATCCACGCATCCACGGGCGCGCCGGACTCGTCCTCCAGCCGGGCCTCCGCGGATTTCACTTGCGCATGCGGCGGGAACGTCGCCGTGATCGGGAACCCCGACGTCGTGCCCTTCGATGGGACCATCGGCACGGGATCGGGGACCTCGGCGCCGGGGAAGAAGAGCGGCACATGCATCTGGCCGTCGCTCGGATAGAGGACGGCGTCGCCGGCGGGGACGGGCGCGGCGTCGGGCCATGCGAAGACCGACGCCCATTGGCCCTGGACGTTGCGGGCGAAGCCGACGCCGACCGTCTTCAGCTCCGGCCGGAGAAATAGCGTGCGGCACGCCGGCAGCGCGGCCCAATCGGTCACGGCGGTCAGCGGTTCCTTGGCGGCGATCAGGGCGGGCGGCGCGGCCTTGCGGCCGGCGTCGGATCGGCCGGGCAAATCGGCCTCCTCCGCGTGCATGTTCAGCCCCAGCGCCGCGATGCGGCCGGCGTTGCGCGCCAGGTAGCCGGCGTGGGCCGTGCAGGCCGCCGAAGCTTCCGCGTCGGCGCTGAGCGGCGCCGCGCCGGCGGTTTTGCGGAGGGCGTTGATTTTCCCCAGCACCTGGGAGGCAAGGTCCGGCGGCGCATCGGCGAGGGCGATTTCCTTCCAGGCGTCCGGCTCCGCCGGCGGCGCCTCGGGCGGTGCCGGCATGGGCGGCGGCTCGGGCGGCTTCGGCTGGCCCGTGTTGTTCGGCGTGGGCGCCGGTTTTATGCGATTTATCGGGTCGTCCGGAGCGGGGTTGTCCGGATTGGTCTTCGGCGGCGGCTTCTGGGCGATCGGGTCTTTCGCCGGCGGCGGCGAGCCGCGGTCTTTCGGCCCCCACACGATGAAGCCGACGACGGCGCCGGCGAGCAAGACGGCGACCCCGGCGACCACGGCCAGCGTGCGCGGCAGCGACGTGCCGCCGGAGATGCGGCGGTAGCGCGAGGCGTCCACCAGCGGCCCCGGTTCAGGCGGCGGCTCGGCGCGGGCGGCGATGCGGAGACGCTTGCCGCATTTCGGACAGGAAATGGAACCGTCTATCGGATGGATCGCGGACGGCAGAGAGACGCCGCAGGCGGGACAGGATGCATGTGCCAAGGACCATTCTCCATCGGCTCGGGGGCCGACTCATTCCCCAAGCCTCAGTATCGCCGCGCCGGCGACGGCCCGCAACACCGATTCGCGGCGCAAAAAATCGGGGAGCGCGTTCATCGAACGCGCTCCCCGGTTCGTCGGCGGCGAAAGGCCGCCTACTGGTTTTTCCGTGCGGCGGAGAGAAGGTCCGACGGCTTGGCCACGATGCGGTTGGTCAGCTGATCGGCCTGCCGGTGCAGCGAACGCATCTGGTCGAGCATGGTGCCCGGGGCCTTGCCCAGGTCGTCGAGCCTCGACTGCAGCGTGTTCACGTCGTTCTGCGCGTCGCTCAGGTCCGGCGGGTGCAGCGTGTTGTCCAGCGCCGCCTGTCCCAGCTCGGTCAGGCGTTGCTGCAGGCGGTCCATCTCTTTTTGCAGCTCCGCCAGGTCCTTTTTCTTGCTTGTCCGGGGTTGGGCCGGCCGGGTCAGCGTCAGGTCCATCTGCTGCTGCTGCTGCATCATCTGCTGCATCATCTGCTGCATGGCCATGTCCTGCATCATCTGCTGGTGCAGTTGCGATCCCTGCTGCAGACCGAACCATTGCATGGACTGGGGCCGCCACATCCGCATCATGTTGCCCATGCCGCCGCCGCCGATGCCGCCGCCAAAGCCGCCGCCGCCCATGCCGCCGCCTAAGCCCATACCGCCGCCGCCGCCCATGCCGCTGCCAAAGCCCATTTGCGGCATACCGTGGCCGTGGCCGCCGCCGCCCATGCACTGGGCCGGGGCCGTCGAGGGGGGAAGGGCCAGCAGCCCGGTCAGGGCCGCGGCGGCGAACCGTCCTGTCAGGAAACGCATGAGGACCTCCTACAGACAGGTGAGGGCGCTCGGCAGGCCCGGCGGTTCGACGTGTTCCTCGAGGCACGCGGTCGAGGGGGAACGCGCCGGCCTCCTTGATCGTGTACGCTAATCGAGCGGACCGCCGCCGTCAAGAAGGCAGCTGCAGTTATTTTAAAGGCGGGCCCGCGCGGCCGATTTTGATGTCCCCACCTACCCGACGCGTCAGCGAGGGTTTGGACCGCATCCCTCGCTCACGCGCCGGGTCTGCGACTTGGGGCGTCCTGCCGGACCTGTCAGGCGAGGACGATTCGTGCAGCCGCCCACGCGCGCTCCGCCGCCGTCGCGCCGGCGCGCGGCGTTGGACCGCCCTTGCTGGGATTGCCGCAGCCGTTCATCAGGCAGCCGCAACCGTTCACGAACCCACCGCACCCATTCGACGCGCCCCGTGAGCGCTCCGAAGGCGGAGACTGGCGTACCTCTTGCATCATGGTCATGCTCCGATAGGGAATGAATTGCGGGGCGGGCGCCGAATCGCCGTCCCGACGCATTCCTCTAGTTTGCAAGCGACGCGCCAATCAGGGGGCTGGAAGGGAGTCGGAGAGGAAACAGCGAACGGTATATTCCGCAAAAGCATTGCAATCGGCCCGCGAACGCGCAAGCTTTGCGTGTCAGGCCCGATCCAACGTTCGCGCCTTCACGGGGAATTGAATATCTGTTTTGTTCGAATCAGCGCGAGGAGCTTCCGAAGGCGACGAGGGCGCGGCGGGCCTCCTGTTCGTCGGTGTAGCTGGGCAGGATGTCGGATAGGCGGCACAACCGCAGCACTTCCTCCACCGCTCGCCCCGTCTTGCACAGCACCAGCTTGCCGCCGGCCGCCGCGGCCTTGCGCATCAGCGCCACCAGCTTGCCGATGGCCGCGCTGGCCATGTACCCGACCTTTTGCAGGTCGAGGACGAGGCGCGACCGTCCCTCGGCGTCGACCAGGGAACAGGCGTAATCGAAGACGCCGTCGGCGGCTTCCTGGGCCGTGAGCATCGGCGCCAGAACGCGCAGCACGGTCACGTCGCCGTAATCTTCCCGCTCCAGCTCCGGAGCCGCTTTCGTCTCGGCCATTTTGCTGTCCCCCTAAGGATCGTATCCTCGCGCCGTTCGTCCCATGCTCACACGCCCGGGCCGCCGCGTCAAGAGGCTGGACGAAATCGTCGGGGTCTATTTTGCATGGGGCACTGGCGCCCGCCCTTGCAATCAGGTAGCATTTCCGGCGCCGCCCAGCTGCCTGTGAGATGCAACCATGCCGCGACGAACGCTGATTCCAATCGCCCTGGCCATGCTGCTTGGGCCGCTCGCCGTCCTGCTCAGAGCCGACGACCCGCCAGCCCCGGAGGGCCAGGTCGTGCTGTTCAAGCTGCACGCCGAGGGCGTGCAAATCTATGAGTGCGAGGTCAACAACCCCAACGCGCGCGTGGAGCTGCTGCAATGGGTCCTCAAGGGGCCGGACGCCGTCCTGACCGACGACAAGGGCGCGAAGGTCGGCCGGCACTACGCCGGCCCCACGTGGGAGGCGAGCGACGGCAGCAAGGTGATCGGCGAAACGCCGCCGGCGGAATCGACGCCAAAGCCGCCGGCCGTTCCGTGGCTGCTGCTGAAGGCCAAGTCGGCCGAAGGCGACGGTCGCTTCGGCAAGGTGACGTACATCCGCCGCGTGGACACGGAAGGCGGCGCCGCTCCGCTGCGGCCCGACGCCGCTTACAAGGGCGACGAGCTGCGCGTGCCGTACAAAGCGACGTACATCTTCTATGGCGCCAAGTAGCAACTTCTATGGCGCCAAGTAGCAACCATTCTCCACGGAGGTTGGCATGGAGCGCGTCCTCGGCATCGGCGGCGTCTTCCTCAAGGCCCGCGACCCCGCGGTCTTGGCCGCCTGGTATCGTCAGCACCTCGGCGTCCCAGTCGAGGCGGGCCAGACCTACGGAATGCTGACGTCCGCCGCCGCCGGTGAGGCGACCGTCTGGTCCGCCTTCCCGGCCGCTACGACCTACTTCGGGCCGGGGCCGGCCGCGTTCATGGTCAACTACCGGGTGCGGAACCTGGACGCCATGCTGGCCCAGCTTCGCGCCGCCGGGGCGCAGGTGGAGGAAAAGGTCGAGGACTACGACTACGGACGCTTCGGGTGGGCGACCGACCCGGAAGGCAACCGATTCGAGCTGTGGGAGCCGCGGCCTGGTTGACAAGCGCCACGCGCCGCTCGGAACCTGGGCGACGTCGCCTGGCCCCGCACAACATGCTCGTTGCCATGCAAGCGGCGGCCTGAAGGCCTGTAAGCCCTGGGGCCCTGCGAGAGTTGCAGAACGCCGGCTGTCGCCCTACGCGACCGACTGCGAGCGCCTCGCCGGCCGAGCCTATCTTCCGGGGCGAGACCCGCCGAATCGCCATGCCGGCCATGGGCTGGGGATGATGAAGCAAGCTATCGAATTCTTCAGGCAGCAGGAATTACCGTCGAGGACGGGCTGGTAAACGGGTGTGCCGTCAGGGCGTGCGGCCGGTCACGGCGCTTATGGCGCCGCAAGGGTTGGGGCGCGGCGATGGGCGAAGTAGAGGGGTTTCCCGGCTCGTAATGCCTTGTCAAGCATCGCGCCAGCGGCTAAAATCCTCGTGGATGGAGGCGTACCAGTTCGGAAAGCGCGGATTTTGCTAACCAGGCGTCAACCACAAAAAACGCCGCCGACCTGTCAACGCACAGCCTTGTGGCTCTTGGACTTTGGGGAATGGTGTAACGGTAGCACGACTGACTCTGGATCAGTTAGTCTAGGTTCAAATCCTAGTTCCCCAGCTGAAGTAAAGGCCGCCGTAGCAACGAGTTACGGCGGCCTTCTTCTTTTGCGGCCGTGTCAATTCCGTCGGACGTGTCAATTTCGTGTCAATTTTCGAGAACTGCCGCGGGCTTTTCGCCCTGATTTGCCTGATTTTCAGGCCTTTTTTGTGTGACCGTTTCCACACTTCCCCCGATAATGAACCGGCCCCGGCGGTAACCGGGGCCGTGGAATTGACACGCAAATTGACACGTCCTACTCTTCCTCCGATTTCGGCTCCTTCTTGTCCTTTTGACCGTACATCTCGCTCAGTACGTCGTCTGAGGTCCGCTTCTTCTCCGCCGCGGTGTAGTACCGCAGCATCGTCTCCGCAGTCACGTCGAAGGCCACCGCCGCCCGCTTGGGGTGGATGTCCAGCTCGGCGGCGCGTGTGAACGCCGCCCGGCGGAAGTCGTGGCTGGAGAGGTCCTTCCCGGTCGCCTTCTGGTAGTCCTGCATGATCGCCACCACCCACAGGTACAGCCGCCTCGGCGAGAACTCCGGGTTCTGCCGGTGCGTCGCGTAGCCCTTCGCCTTGTTGGCGGCGATCAGCCCCGCCGGGTAGCGCTTCCAGAGGTACGTTTCACCCCGGTAGGCTTCCAGCTCGGCGTACAGCTCGGGGCGGAGCAGGGCGTAGCGCTCGGAACGGTTCTTCGTGGCGTCGGCGGTGAAGATCAGCCGGCCCTCCTGCAGCTGGTCGGAACGCAGGCCGCAGATGTCCTCCAGCCGGCAGGCGGTCGCGGCCTTGACCGAGAAGAAAAGGTGCGGCATCCGCCAGCCGGGGAACCGCCCCTCCATCCACTTGAAGAAGTCGGCCAGGTCGCCTTCCCTGACGTACTTCACCTCGTGCCGGTCCAGCTCCGGCGCCGTCACGTCCTCGAAAGGGTTGGAGTCCACGACCCGGATTTTCTTGAACCAGCCGAACAAGGCCTTCAAGGTGCGGATGCGGCTGTCCAGCGACTTCGCCTTCCTCGACTGTGTGTTCGCGTTGCAGCCCGTCGGCACGTTCCGCTTGCGGGTGAACCTGCCGCCGGCGTACTTCACCTTGAAGTCCCCCGCCATGCGGTCGGTCACGTCGGCCGGCCCCTTGGCCAGCGGGAACATGGCGATCAGTTTGTCGAGGGTTTCGATGTAGCCGCCGATGGTGCGCGGGCGCTTGCCATCGGCCGTCATGGCCGCGGTCAGCCGGTTCTTGGCCACGACCCAGGGCACCGATTCCGAGGTGGGGGCGATCTGCTGGTACTCTTCGAGGATGAGCCGGTGGGCGGCGTCGATGGCCTCTACCTTTTTTGACTGTCCGGTGGACATGCGGGCGTAGCGGCCGTCCCTTGCCCGGAAGCGGACGAAGTAGAGGTCCGAGTCCGGCTTGTTGAAGAAGGCGTACCGGATCCGCTGGCCCGTCGAGAGGGTCACGTAATTACGTTGCCAGGCCCAGGTCATTGTGCGCTCCTGAGAAATGACACGGAATCAGTTAGTCTATTTTAGTCACGCGTCGGGGCCCGGACAAGCTCAGCAGGCTACCTCCTCTGGGGCCGTTTCTTCAGGCACTCGTCCAGCGCCTCGCGGGTGAACAACAGCCGACCGCTTCCCGGTATCGGCCTGACGCGACCACGCTTGACAAGCGCGTAAATCCCCTGAATCGTGCTGCGGATGTACGCCGCCGCCTCGGCGGCCGTCAGGTACGGGCTTTGAATCGGGATGCTGCTCATAGCGTCACCTATCGCCGACTTTTTGACACTTTGACATTTTGACACTTTCCGAAAATGTCACCGCCTCTTGCCGCCTCGCCGGTAAAAGGCGCGCACCGACTTGCCGGGGCGGCTCATCCAGGCGCGAATTTGCTCCTGGCGTGTCGGGTACTCCCGTTGGATCGCATGCACCAGGGCGCGATCCGCAGCCATCTCTTCAGCCCGCGTCGGTGCCGTGTGCCGCATCTCGACCAGATGTTGCTCCACCGAGGCGCTCACCAGGTCCCGCCAGTCGGACTCGGTCCGGCCGCCCTTCCACTGGAGGTAGAGCGGTATCGCCTTGGCGACGAACAGCCGCAAGTCGAAGCAGCAGCCCACCCGCAGCATTTCGCCCATGACGAAGCGGGCCACTTCGAGCCGCTCTCCTGGCCCGACCCCGCGCACGCCGTTCAGCCGCCCCGTCTCCGCGATGTCCAGCATCATCGCGCCGAGCTGCGCGTCGGACGGGTCGTAGTTCATGATGAGGACGCGGCTCTTGAAGGCTTCCAGCACATCGTCGCCGTGCAGCTCCCTGTTGGAGATGCAGGTTATCCCGCCCCGGAAGGGCGCCCGCCGCACCTCGTCCTTGCGGCGGTAGGTCACCACACGCGTGCGGGTGCGGTCGCGGGGGGAAGGGGACTCCAGGGCCGCCAGCAGGATTTGCCGCGCCACGTCGCTGTCGAGGACGGCGGTCACGTCGTCCAGGGGGATCACGGCGTCCGGGTTTTCCTCGATCAGCTGGAACAAGCCGATCGGCGTCAGGTGGCCCCGCTGAGGGAGAATCGCCTTTCCAACCGTCTTCAGGACCTCGTTCACGGTATGGCTCTTGGCTGTCCCTGGTCGGCCGAAGAGGTACATTCCGGTTGCGTTGCCGTCCACCACGAGGCGCACGTAGTCCCGCACGACGCCCTGCCGATGGTTCAGCTCGGCCAGGAGCCGGACGCGGTTGCCGACGATGTAATCCAGCGTCACCGATTCTTGCACGGGCCGTCGCCTTAATAGATGCCCCGAAAGCCGCTCAGCCGGTTCCTCCGATGCCGCCCCTCCATTCTTCGCGCCGCCCACCCAATACGGCGTCACGTCCACCCGCTCGCTCGCCTTGTCCACGACGACGACCACCCGTTCCAGCAGCAGCCGGGCGATCCGCTGACGGTCGGCGGGCGTGGTGGTCGCCGCCGCCCACACCGTCGGCAGGTCGGCCGCCAACGCGCGGATGGATGACAATGCTTTGTCACTCAGCTCGGCCGGGGCGCTCCGCGCGAACCGATCGTACTCGTCGTCGAGCCGCCGCTGCTGCTTCAGGGCCTCCTCCCAGCGGCGTTCCAGTTCGCGGGCCACCAGCCGGTTCTCTGGCTCGTACGCCTGGTACTGCCGGGCCGCCCGGTCCACCGCGATCGCCGCCCGCTCGGGTCGCAACTGCCACTGCCGTGTCAGCTCCGCCCGCCGCCGCTCGACCCCGGCCACCGCCGCCAGGCTCGCCTTCAGCGCGGCCGGTTGTACCGCGGCCAGGAGTTGACTGGCGGCCAGCTCCTCCAGCGTGCTCGCGTTCGAGAGCCCCTGGCACAACGGCTCGGCGTAGTCGACCGACCCGCGCGTGCAGGTGTACGACACCCGCTTCTTCGGCCCCGAGTAGCGCACCACCAGGCGTCGTCCACACCGCCCGCAGCGGATCAGCCCGGCCAGCAACGCCGGGCCCCTGCTGCTGACGAGTGAGCCGCTGGAAAAGATCGCAAGCCGTTGCAGGATGTCAGCCGATGCAGTGGAGGCCTATCATCAGCTCTTCTTCGAGGTCCGCCCCCACATGGCCGCGCGGGACCGGATCATGGCGCGGGCCGTGGGCGCCACTGGCGCCTGCTTCGCCGGGCTGCCGCTCGGAGCGATTTGGAAGCTCTTCGCCGTCGCCGGCGGCCCGATCGCTCTGGACGCCGTGGTCGCGGCGACGACGGACGCGCCCCTGGCCGACCTGCTGCGCGACGCCTGCGGCGGGGCGACGAATTACACGGAACGCCTCACCCGGCTCCAGCTCCGGCTCTTCATCGCGCTGTTGTGTGCGACCTCTGCCGAGGAGCTGATGCCGCTGATTGAACTGCGCAGCGGGCTGCGCCGCCTGGACCGCCGCTGCGGCGAGCCCGACGAGGAGGAGCGGGGCCTGCTCCCTGCAATCGAGCTGTTCCTGCGGAAGTGCGTTGGCCGCAAGAAACAGGCGCAACGCAGGGACGCTGTGCAAACGACGGCCAACGCAAGAGTCATCGACGTCGGCGAGCCGACGCGAGGCGTACCCGCCTCCGCATCGACGCGTCCGGAAGCATAAACCGAAAAAGGAGGTTGATATGGCTGCCAGGAAGGCCGAGGAGACTAATCCGCATGTCGCGGGCGATCGCGAGCCAGACGGCGCGTCCAAGGCACGCGCTGCAGACCCGCCGCCCAATAATCACGAGCAAACCCTCAACGGCGCATCAGCCGGCGCAGGAGCGCCCCCGGCGCCGGCGACGCAGGCCGCCTCCCGAGGGCTCGACGACGTCCCGCACGCTCAGTCCCAACGGATCGCCGCGCAAGCCGATTTCCTGCACAAGGGCCTTTTCCCTGCGCTAATAGCGGCCGCTTTGCGGCTCGACGGGTCCATCAACACGAAGAGCTACTGCCTCTACCTGGACCAGATGTTAGAGGCATGCGGCAGCCCCACGGACCCGATCGAGCGCATGATGGTGGAGCAGCTATGCCTGCTGCACTTCCGCATCGGTCAGGTCCACGGGGGGGCGGCCGAGGCGTCGAACTCGGAGATCGAAAGGCAGTACAACGGGATGGCGGCGCGCCTGCTTAGCGAGTTCCGGCAGACGGCGCTGGCGTTGCGCCACTATCGCAGCCGCACGCCGGATGCGAAGCCGGGAGAGCGCGTGGCGGCTCTCAAAGCGGCCCAGTGACGGCTTGGCGGAGCATGGGCCGCCGAGTAGGGCGGTCTGTGTCTTGCGCGGCGACGACCGCTCACGCAGGGGGAGCGTGCCGGCGATCCACCTGCCGGAGGAAAGGATTCATCTGCAAATTGGGAGCGCCGAGATGGGAAGTAAGGAGATCGCCATGACGGCGGAAGCTCACCAAGGCCCGAATCCGAAGCGCGTTGCGGCGGGCCGGCTCAACCGGCTGAAGCGCAAGGGACTGACTCCCGAGGGGCGCGAGAAGCTGCGCCGTGCAGCGCTGGAGCATCAGCCGTGGCGCTACGCGCGCGGCCCGACGACGCTGCAAGGCAAGGCAAGATGGGCGCAGAACGGCAGAACTCGCCAGAAGGAGCCGGTGTCGCTGCGCCAGGTGCGCGCCGAGTTGGCCGATCTGCGGTCGATGGTCGCGGCGATGCAGGAGACCCGACGTGCGGCGGCTGAACCGCTTGCACCGGGCGTATGAGCCGCAACGCAAACAAGCCAAACGGCCGCACGGTTCCAGCAGGCGTCGCAGGTAGGTCTGCGCCGCGCGGCGTGAGTCAAGCCGTCGGCTCGTCCTCCGCTGGACCGCCAACCTCTGGAGGACTCAGGTACAAGGCCTTCTGGTGGTTGCCGATTTGGATGGCACATAGGGGCAAACACAGCACGGCCCGTCTCGATAATGCCGTCGAGATCGGTCGATGCGACTCCGCGCTGCACGCTATGACACGAACATACCGCGGCGTGTCCGAAACGCCGACGAGCGCCTTGAACGGGGTGGCAGCGGGCGTTCTTACCTTAGAAACCGGGTCTCTGCTGCTCGTCGAGGCGGCTAGCCAGGAGGTTCATGTGGCCGTACAACTCGCGGTCGGGGTGATCGGCCCCCGCAAGGCAGTCGGCGCACTGGCAGGGATGAACGACGCCGTCGGCCATGACGATGGCCACAACGGGGCCGCGGACGAATAACCCCTGTGGAAGTCGGATGCCGCCGCTCCGTGCCCTGCGGTAGACGGCGGCAAGGACGGCGCCGGCATCCGCGCTGGTCAACGGGGGGTCGCGCTCGACTGCGTCGCCGCCGCGCGAACGG
>Ga0307476_10001433_pt1 | contig 14599 bp, 10 predicted proteins | sample atmos_gasesECM2C_2_FD_203314 | JGI IMG/M metagenome (GOLD analysis project Ga0307476, IMG submission 203314) | Hardwood forest soil microbial communities from Morgan-Monroe State Forest, Indiana, United States - atmos_gasesECM2C_05 | ecosystem: Environmental > Terrestrial > Soil > Temperate... | reverse complement strand
CGTGAGTCATACTCAAGCATGCTAGGCTTATACGGTGGAAAGTTTGAACCTCGGTCCTGAAACCCCCGGCCGCAGCCTCAGCTGGGTGCGCCGAGGCGTGCTCGTCCTCGCGCTGCTCGCCGCCGTGCCCCGAGCGAACGCGACGACGTATACCCTCTCCAAACCCGATGACACGGTGGTCGGCGAAGATCAGACCATCATGACGGTCTATGAAGACACGCTTTATGATCTGGCACGCGCCTACAGCCTAGGTTCCGAGGAACTCATCCGCGTCAATCCGGGTGTCGATCCCTGGCTGCCGGGAGCCGGTAAAATGCTGGTGGTTCCGGGGCGGCACATTCTTCCGCCGGGTCCGCATGAGGGAATCGTCGTCAATCTTCCCGAACACCGGCTTTATTACTATCCCAAACCCAAGCGTGGCGGACCCATTGAGGTCATCACTTACCCGGTCAGCATCGGCAAGATGGATTGGCGCACGCCGCTCGGCGTGACTCATGTAATCCAAAAGGAGAAGAATCCGACCTGGTACCCGCCTGAATCGGTGCGCAAGGAACATGCCGAAGCAGGTGATCCGCTGCCGCCGAAAGTGGGGCCGGGGCCTGACAATCCGCTCGGAGCCTATGCAATGCGCTTGGCGGCGGGTAATGGGACCTATCTCATTCACGGTACGAACAATCCGATCGCCGTTGGACTTCCGGTTACGCATGGCTGCATTCGCATGTACCCCGATGATGTGGCTGCGCTGTTCCCGCAGATTCCGGTCGGTACGCCGGTGCGTCTCATCAACGTGCCGGTGAAGGTCGCATGGATCGACGGCGAACTCTTGCTCGAGGCGCACCCGCCCGTCGATGCGCAGGGTCAAAGCTTTGAACCGGACATCGATCAGTTTTCGGACCTGTTGAGAGCCGCAGTCGGCGATACCACGGTCGCCATTCATTGGGACTACGCGCGTGAAGTGCTGCAGAAGGCCGATGGCGTCATCGCCACGGTAGGTCTCGAAGCTGAGTTGCCCGCCGACAACGCCACGCCGTCCGCGCGCGCGGCGACTGCGAGCGCGACGCCGGACGGCGCCCGCAAGTAGCCGGCAGCTAGCGAGCTCTTGGAGTGATCGCCGCGGCGGCGCGCTGGGGCACCTGTGCCGCCAAGGATTCGATCTCGGATTCGGTCACCACACGCCATCCGCCTTTGGGAAGCTGGCCCAATTGAAGATCGCCGATGCGGACTCGTATCAAGCGCAACACCTCAATATCGAAGGCTCTTAGCAGGCGGCGTATCTGCCGGTTTCGCCCTTCATCGAGGGTCATTTCAAGCCAGCCGTTCTTTTGGCCGCTTCGCAGACATCGAATTGTTTTGGCCCGTAGCAGTTCGCCATCGACATGGGCACCGCGATTGAGATTTGCGATCAGCGCCGCGTCGGGCACTCGATTTATGTGCACATGGTAGGTCTTGTTCGGCCCCGTCGAAGGGTGCGTCACGCGGGCAGCCCAGGCCGAGTCGTTGCTGAATAACAAGAGACCTTCGCTGGCTTTATCGAGTCTTCCCAGCGGCGCGAGCCATGGCAGGTCTGCTCCGGCGAAACAACGGTAGACCGTTTCGCGCTGGTGCTCATCCCGGGTCGTCGTCACCAAGCCCCGAGGCTTGTTGAGCATGATGACCACCCGCGGCCGCGAGCTTTCCACTCCCTCGACCGTAACTCGATCGCACCCGTACTTTACGGGGAATTCGGGGTCTGTCACCACGCGGCCGTTGACGCGAACCCGCCCTTCTTTTACCCATCGCGTCGCTTGCGTACGGGAGCCCAGTCCAAGTTTTGAGATTGTGCGCGCCGCCCCGTAATGCGGCGACTTACGTGTCATGGATGAAGCGATATGGATGCTTTAGATACGCTGCTCAATGCACTGCCGCTGCTGGTGTTGCCAAGGACGACGTAGAATAACGCAGTTCGCTTGCGCGCCGCATTCGGCAGAAGCTTGATGAACAGACTTACCGTGCGCACGCCGGCCGGGAAAAAAACCTTGGTCGGCGTTTGCGGCGCAAAGTCGGCGCCGGCGAGCGCGGAGGCGGGTTCCGTCCACCATTCGAAGCTCGTCGTAGCCTTGGACCCGGTCGAGCGATGCACGCGGATCTCGGCGAATTTCTGGCCTGGTCCAAACGCATAGGAACCGGCCACCAAGCCAATCCTCTCGGTCTTGTCGATCGGTCGAGCGGCGGCGTTTTGGGCCTTGGTGGCAGTCTTTGGCGCCGGCGGCGCCTCGGTGGGCGGCGCATCATCGGCGTCTGCATCCGCCGGCGCACTATCGGCGATGACGACCGGCGGCTCCGCATCGGCAGCGGCGGCATCCACGGCGGCGGGTGCCGCCTTCGGGCGGCTGAGCACGGCCCATGTGACTCCGCCGACCAGGGTCACCGCGAGCAAGGCGGTCAGGGCGGACGCGAGAACGCTTCTGGTCAGGAGCGACGCTTTAGAATTCTCAGGCTGTGGAATCGGTCCTAGGGGCGCGCGCCCCAGGTCAAGGTCCGCCAGCCAATCGCGCAGCGACGCCGGACGATCGGTACGATCCCAGGCGAGACCTCGCGTGAGTGCTCTCCACTGTCGTCCCGTGAGCCCCGCCGGACGGGACGGCGTCATCTTGAGCGTGCGCGCCTCGGTTGAGCGTCGATGCTGAAATGGATGCTCGCCCGCCAACAATTCATACGCCAGGCAGGCGAGGGAGAAAAGATCGTCGCGCGGATCAGCCTCGCGCCCCTCCAGCAATTCGCACGATGCGTACGCCGGCGTCAGCGTAGCCGCTTCCCGCGATGTGCCGAAATCCAGAATGCGCACCTCTCCGGAATTCGTGACCATGACGTTTTGCGGCTTGATGTCGCCGTGAATCACGCGCCGCTCGTGCGCGTGTACCAGGCCTTCGCCTACCTCGCGGATGACCGCGCACGCGTAGGAGCGCGGCAACGGCAGCGGGTGAAATTTCTGCATCACGCTCGGCAGGTTTTCTCCGTCGATCAATTCCATGGTGAAAAAAGGCAATTGATGCAGATCAAGCTCGTACACCTTGACGACGTTTCGGTGCGATAGCGCTTGCGCGCAATAGAATTCGCGGCGCAGCTTGGCCAGCACGTCCGATCGTGTCCGCGCTTTCTCGTGCAGCACCTTGACGGCCACATAAGCATCCGCCGCGGTGTGTTCGCTCCGCGACTGATCGAGCGCCTTGTAAATGGTACCCATGCCACCACTGGCCAATTGGCTTTCAATGACGTAGCGACCGCACAGAACTTCGCCAAGACGCAGATCCTTGGTTGTGGATTCGCGCGGCGCAGGCGTATCGAGTTCGGGGATCGGAGCCGAGGCGATGGGATAGAGATCCACGCTGATGCTGTCCGGCGCGGCGCCTTGGTCGCGCCGTGCAAGCCTCGACCTAATGGAGTGAAACAGGTCGTCCGGGTCCAGTGACTCCGATTCCTCGATTGGATCGCGCTGCTGTCGTGTCATGGGTGCGGATTGGGGTCCATTTGACCCGGCAGCCTACCCGGTAAGTGACCATAAGACTGAAGACCGATCCGCATAAAAAGGCGGCGTTTGCCGAAAAAATTGGCGGCCTGTGCGCTAATTCACACCTGATTTGGTTAAATCGCGGCGCAACCAACGAAGTACCGGCTTCGGCGTTATGTTTAAACGCAAACGCCGTACCCGGCGCCGCGCCTAGTCGGGCTTCAACGCGGGCGCAAACGGCTTCACGCCCAATTCGCCGTACAGTTCCGCGGGATAGTAGGCATCTCCGTCCTGCAGCACCAAAGCCACGTTGCGCACGGCAGAAATGTCATTGGTTGGATCGCCGTCGATGAGTATCAGATCGGCGCGCTTGCCGCGCTCGATGGATCCTCGATCCGAAAGCACGCGCGCGTAGGTGGCACCGTTCCAGGTGGCGATTCGCAGCACCTCGTTCGCCGGGATTCCCGCCTTGACGTACAACTCCAGTTCCCGCTGAAACGCGAATCCCGCGACATCGTCGGTGCCCGAGACGATTTGAATCCCCGCGCGGTGAAAACGCGCCACCGCGGCGAGCATCTTGGCGTAGGACGCGCGCCATCGCGGCGCCATCTCCTTGGTGATTTCGCTTTCACTCTTGTAGAGACCGCGGCGCAAATTGATCGGCAGATGATCCGCCGCCGCGGCGAACGATGGATTCAGCTCACCGGGCATCTGCGTGAATTGCGCCTCGAATGCCGTGAGCGTCGGATCAAGCACCGTCTTGTGCGCGACGAAGAGCTTGACCAAGTCTTGGAAGGGCTGCGCATCGAGGTCCAGCGAGTTGGCATTTTCCGCAATGAGGGTAAAACGCTGCAGCGAACGCGTATCGGTATCGGGCTTGACATAGAAGTTCAGCAACACTTGGTTGATGTGCTGAATCTCATCGTAGCCGTCCTTGACCGCGTCCTCGGCTTTCATGAACGCCGGGATATGCCCGCTGACGCGCAGGCCGCGCTGATGCGCATACGCGGCAGTCTCCTTGACCCATTCCGGCTTGAAGGAGTTGTAGATTTTGATTTGCGGATAGCCGCGCTGCGCATAGAAATCCACCGCGCGTTTCGCGGCGTCGAGGCTGTCGACCAGTATGCCGCCGCTGGCATTGAATGGACTCTTGCCTTCGATGAAGCCCGCCGTAATGATGTGCGGCCCGATGGATTCATGACGATCAAGGCGGCCGATCGCCTGCGCCAAGGTGGCATTGTCGTTGCCCATGTCGCGCACAGTGGTCACGCCGGAGGCGAGATTGAGCAAGTAATCGCCGGGCGAGACGTGTGCGTGCATGTCGATGAATCCGGGCAGCAGGGTGCGCCCCTTCGCATCGATGACCGTCCCCGGCGCCTGGCTGGGGGAACCCGCGGGGTAGACTGTGCCGATCCGGCCGTGATTCACATAAACATCCTGCAAAGGCCCGAGCACCGCGTGTTCGGAGTCAAACACGCGTGCATTCTTTATCAGCACAGGCTGCGCCAGCTCGTGCCGATCGCGCCTGGCGATGTCGCGTTGGTATGCAGCCTGGGCCTGCAGCTGCTGCTGCTCGAGACCGGCCGCCTGCGCTTCCCAGCCTTTCAGAATCAGTTGCGCAAAGCCGGGAAAAATCGTGGCGAACGCCCGCTGTCCGTCCGCTGTCATCCACACATAGTTGGGTTCCAGATCCGCGCCACGCAGCGCGTATAGCGCCACGGCTTGCGAGTCCTTGCCGTTCGTCACGGTCGTATCGATCAGTTTGACTATGGACAATTCGCCGCCCGGAATGCCCGGCAGCTTTGAGCCCGGTTCGTGGATCAAGGCGCGCAGCATGATGCCGGTGACTTCGATGGTCGAATCGATCGGCACGTACAACGCCTTGCCGGCGACTTTAAGCGTGCCGTGATCGACCTTTCCCGACCACTCAGCGCGGTCGCCTTTGCGTTCGAATCGCTCGTCGACCAGCGAGCCAAAGGTCGATTTACCGGAGATGGCAAAGCGCCGCAGCGTGCCGTCAGGCGCCAGGATGAGTTTTTCCTTCAAATCCGGGCCGCGACCGTTATCGCGGTAGCTAAAATCGGTCGTGACACTGCCGTCATCGGCGACGCGCGTGACATGTTCCCCGCTCGCCCGGCCCGCGAACAACATGGTGTAGCGATATTCCGTCGCTGCCTGCGCGGCCGCGGCGGCGCAGGCCGTCAGCAATACTGCGCACAACCTTACCCCTGAATGCATGCGACTCTCCCCGATTCTAATTGCTGTTATGCGGCCTTGGATGCCGATTTAGGCGTGCTTAAGCACGCTCGAGACGCAAATCATAACTCAATCGTTCACAGAACTTGACACAGCTTTGCAACTCCAGGGATCAACAGCTCACATGCGACCGGGTAGCATTTTCTTCCCGCTACCAAGAGGAAAAGCTCATGTCCCAATTTGCAACGAAAGCTGTGCTTGTGCGCGCCGTCGCGATTGCCGCACTGACGATTGCAGGCGGCAGCATCGCGCTCGGCGACGATACCCCACCGCCGGCGAATCCCGCCCCGGGCGGCGGGCGGCATAACAACCCGGCCTGGGCAGGCTGCAAGAAACAGGCGGACGATCAAAAGCTGGCGCCTGGTGATGCGCGTCGCGAGTTCATGAAAAACTGCATGAAGTCGGCCAAGAATCCCGGAACCGCGCCCCCCGCATCGTGAGTTCGCCGCGCCGGCGCGCGCGTCTGTTATGGATCTCGCTGGCGCTGCTCATCGTGCTCGCCGCGGTTGCCGTATGGTGGTGGCGGGGCCGCAATCCGCCCCTGCACTACGTCACCGCGCGTGTCACTCAGGGCGACATCCAGCGCGCCGTCAACATGACCGGCGCACTGAATCCAGTCGTGACCGCGCAGGTCGAATCCTTTGTGTCCGGAAATATCAAATCGTGGTCGTGCGATTTCAATACGCCGGTCACGGCGGGCCAGATCTGCGCCTTGATCGATCCGCTGCCGTTTCAGGTCATCGTCGATCAAGACACGGCTTCCTTGCATTCTGCGATGGCCCAACTGGCGAAGGATCGGGTCGGAGCGGCCAATCAGGCGGTGGTCTATGCCTATGACCAAAAGCTCATCGACCAAGGAATCGTCTCGCGGGAGACACTCAACGCCGACAAGGCGACATTGGACCAGGATCAGGCGCAGGTAAAACTTGACCTCGCCAACATCGCCCAGCAACGAGCGCTGTTGCATGGCGCGCAGGTCAATCTCGGCTATACAAAGATCCCCTCGCCGGTCAACGGGATGGTGATCACGCGCTACATCGACGTCGGCCAGACGGTGGTGTCGAGTCTGTCGGCATCGCCGCTGTTTCTGATCGGCAAGGACATGCATTTCATGCAGGTCGACACCAATGTGAGCGAAGCGGACGTCGGCGGAGTGAAGCCGGGGCAGCGCGCCTACTTCACCGTTCAGAGCTACCCGAACCGCACGTTTTGGGGTTCAGTCCGCCAGGTTCGCGAAGGCCCCATCACCGTGCAAAACGTCGTGACCTATGATGTTGTGATCGACGTCAAGAATGATGATCTGGCGCTCTTTCCAGGCATGACGGCCGATGCACACATCATCACGGCCGAGCGCAGCAACGTGCTGCGAGTCCCTCTGCCCGCGATTCGCTTCAACCCCGAAGGCGTGAGCCGCACACCTCGAGGCGGCGGCCAGGGCCGCGAAGGCGGCGCAAACCGCGGCGCGCCTGAAAATCAGAGCTCATCCGGCGAGGAGCGCCATGCGCCTGGCGGCGCGGCCGGACCTCGTGCCGGCAGCGGCCGATCGGGTGCCGCCGGCGGGCGCGCACAGATATGGTTGCTTCGCGACGGCAAGCTGGTTGCGGTGCGCGTGCACACGGGTCTTGACGATGGAACCTTGATCGAGGTCGCCGCTGAAGACTTGAAGGTGGGCGATGTCGTCGTCGTCAACGCGGTGCGACCCAGCGCGCCGCCGACCGAAGTGCCGGGTGAAAACCGGCCGCCCGGCACGAATCCCAATGTCCGCGGAGGCTTCAGAATGTGAGCGATCCAGCGGCTGGCGAACCGATTCTTTGCGTGCGCGATGCGACCAAGGTTTATCAGCTGGGCGACACGCTGGTGCACGCCCTGCGAGGCGTCACGCTGACCATCAACCGCGGGGAGTTCGTGGCAATCATGGGCGCCTCGGGGTCCGGCAAATCCACGCTGATGAACATTCTAGGCTGCCTCGATCGCCCGAGCAGCGGTGAGTACCTGCTCGAAGGCATCAACGTTGCGCAGCTGGATGAGCCCGCATTGGCGCGTATCCGCGGGCGGCGCATCGGCTTCGTATTCCAAACCTTCAATCTGTTGCCGCGTACCAGTGCGCTCGAAAATGTCGAATTGCCGTTGTTCTATGCGGCGCAGATCGAAGGCAACATCGCGCGCGCCCGCGACATGCTGCACATGCTCGGACTGGGCGATCGGGAGCGCAATCAACCCAATCAGCTTTCCGGCGGGCAACAGCAGCGCGTCGCCATCGCCCGCGCGTTGGTAAACGATCCGGCCATCGTGCTGGCGGATGAACCTACCGGGAACCTCGATTCGCAGAATGCACTCGACATCATGGCGACCATCCGCGCCTTGAATCTGGAGCGCGGCGTGACCGTGGTGCTGGTGACGCACGAGCGCGATCTGGCGGAACTGGCGGATCGAATCATCATGCTGCGCGATGGCCGGATCATCGCCGATTCGCCGACCGCTCACAGCGCCGGGCGCGGCGCGACGCGCACGCTGCCCGCGGTGCAGCCGTATCGTGAGCGCCGCTTCGTCAGCCGGTTTGACAGCCTGCTGCGCGAAGCGGGCTCAATCGGCTGGATAGCGCTGCTCGCGGCGCTTCGGGCTATCGGCAGAAACAAGCTGCGCGCCGGACTGACGATGCTCGGCATGTTCATCGGGGTCGCCGCGCTGATCGCGATGGTCGCGGTCGGCGAGGGTGCGCGCGCCGCGGTGGAAGCCCAGGTTCAGAGCCTCGGCACGGATCTGCTGGTCGTGCTGCCAGGGACCACGCGCGTGAACGGCGTGCGCGCCGGCAACGGCAGCGCGGCGAGTTTGCGAGTCAAGGACGTCGGCGGAATTCTAGAAGAGGACGGTGCGGTGGCCGATGTCAGCTATGTCAATCGCCAGAATACCCAGGCGGTCAACGGCAATCAGAATTGGAGCACAAGCGTTCAAGGCATCTCGCCGAGTTATCTGTCAATTCGCCGCTGGCCCGTGGTGGCAGGCCGTACGCTCAACGATCAGGACGATCACGACGGCGCTGTCGTGTGCCTTCTGGGTCAGACCGTGCTGGCCAACCTGTTCGGCGAATTCGCCGACCCGATCGGTGCCACTGTGCTGGTAAAAAATGTGCCGATGACGGTGGTTGGCGTGTTGGCTGCGAAGGGCCACTCCGCCAGCGGCCAGGATCAGGACGACGTGATATTCATCCCGTTCACGACATCGCAAGAGCGCATTCTGGGTGTCGCGACGCCCTCCTCCGCTCAGACGCTGTCGAACAATGTGTTCGCAACGATCGGGCCGCCCCCCAATCCCTTCGGCGTGGTGCCAAAGCTGGAAGGCTTCGTCAATACGATTTTCGTGCAGGCACGCAGCCCGGCGCTGGTGAAAACCGCGCTTGACCAAGTGACCAAGACTCTCGAGAAGACGCACCGGATTCTCCCGGGCAAACCCGATGATTTCGTGGTGCGCGACCTGACTGAGATCGCCGAGGTGGCGGAACAGAGTTCGAAAGCCATGGAACTCCTGCTGGCTGCGATCGCCTCGATCTCGCTGGTCGTCGGCGGCATCGGCATCATGAACATCTTGCTGGTTTCCGTCACGGAACGGACGCGCGAGATCGGCATCCGCATGGCCACCGGCGCGCGGCGGCTGCATGTATTGGCGCAGTTTCTCGTCGAGGCCATGCTGCTGGCGCTGATGGGCGGTGTTGCCGGTATTGCGGCCGGAGTGGTCGCCTCGCTGCTGATCTCACACCTGGCGGGGTGGCCAATACTGCTGGAACTTCGCGTCATGATTCTGGCGTTTGCGTTCTCGGGAGCGGTCGGCGTGTTCTTTGGTTTCTATCCCGCGCGGCAGGCCTCGCGCCTGAATCCAATCGATGCGCTGCGCTACGAGTAGTAGCGGCTTGCCTAGCCGCTTGCTGCCATGGCGGACAATCGGCATCGCCGCGGCCGCGGCGCTCGCGAGCTGCGCCGTCGGCCCCAACTTTCATCAGCCGAACCCTCCTGACGCATCAGGATACCTGCACCCGAGCTCAGATATCGCCCCGGTGCGCCCTGAGGCGCGGGACGTACAGAACATTTCGCCGGGCGCGGAGCTCGCCGGTGAGTGGTGGCAACTATTTCACTCCGCACAGCTGGACGAGGTGGTTCGCGCCGCAATTGCCGCGAGCCCCACGCTGGTGGCAGCAAACGCGACCTTGGCGGGAGCGCGGGAAGAGGTGACGGTGGCACGCGGCGCGTTGCTGCCCGGCGTCAACGCCACTGCCGGTGCGCAACGCGCAGGCGCGGGTGCGATTCGAGAACCCGGCACCGGCGCCACCGCAAATCTCTATAGCATCGGTCTGTCGACGAGCTACAACCTTGATATTTTCGGCGGCACGCGCCGCGCCGTCGAGCAGCAGCAGGCGCTCGCAGACTTCCAGCGTATTGAGCTCGCGGCGGCGTATCTGACCCTGACAGGCAACCTCGTCGATGAAGTGCTGATCATTGCGTCGACGCGACTGCAAATCGCGACGACCGAGGAATTGATCGCCAGCGATCGCAAAAATCTTGCGCTGACGCAACGCGCATTCGATGTGGGTACCGTGCCGCGCAGCGACGTGCTCACCGCCGATACGCAATTGGCCGCCGACCTGACGCAGCTGCCATCGTTGCACAAGCAACTCGATCAAGCCTATGACGCGCTTGCGGTGCTTGCGGGCCGCGCGCCTTCCGAGTGGCAGGTGCGGCCATTCGACATCGAACAGTTCACTCCGCCGCGCGACATTCCGCTGAGCCTGCCCGCGCGACTGGTGCGGCAGCGTCCGGATGTGCTTGCCGCCGAGATGCAACTGCACGCGGCGAGTGCGGCGATCGGCGTGGCGATCGCTCAGGAGTTGCCCAACATCAGCTTGTCGGCCTCGATTACTCGAGAGGCCCTGCGGGCGGCCGATCTCTTTCATCAGTTCGACACGCTCTGGGCGGTCGGAGGCTCGTTGACTCAGCCGCTATTCAAAGGCGGAGCGTTGCGCGCGCAGGTGCGTGCGGCACGCGATACTTTCAGGGCCGAGGCCGCCACCTATCAGGCGGTAGTGCTCGAAGCGCTCGGACAGGTGGCCGACGACCTCTGGGCGCTGCAGTACGACGCTCAGACCCTCACTGTCGATCGACATTCGATGGACGTCGCCTTCGAGTCTTTGAAGCTGCAGCAGCAAAGCTATTCGGTCGGCACGACCACGGTGTTGAACTTGATTGCCGCGGAGCGGACCTACGCACAAGCGCGGCTGAGCTATGTCAACTCCCGAGTGCAGCAGCTTACCGACAGCGCAAGCCTCCTGACCGCCTTGGGCGGAGGATGGTGGAACGACAAAATTGAGGTCAGTGCACAGTAGGCACCGAGGCCCGCGTCGATCTCTGGCGGACTTGCGGACGGGGCCGATCCGGTCGACGGCCGCCGCGCCCGCGCCGCGCTGCCTCAGTTTCCTTGGCGCTGGAGCCGCCATGCATCCCGATAGACGCGTTCGACGTGCCGGGCGAAGCGCGGCGCATCCATGAGTGCGGAGCGCTCGAGGCGTGTCCGCAGTTCCCGGCGCAGCGCCGCGAGCCGAATGAGATCGTTGCCGAGAGTCGCCGCGATGCCGACGAACGCCTGGTCGGAATCGGCGGCAAGCTCGAGCAGATCGATTTGAAATAGCTGGCTGAGGCCGCCCCGACCGACGCTGGTGCGGCCGACTCGGGTCACGACGGGCACACCCATCCACAGCGAATCCAGGCTGGTGGTATGGCCGTTGTAGGGAAATGTATCGAGACCGAGATCGATATCATGATACGAGCGCAAATACTCGCCGCGCGGCTGAAAGGCGCGAAAATCGATCCGTTCCGCGGCAATGCCTTGCGCACCCAGCCGCTGCGACAAGTGCCGGCGATATCGGCCGGGCGGTGCCATGAGTACAAGCCGCGCCTCCGGCAGTGCGCGCATCACGCCGCCCCAGAGGCGCAGGGTGTGCTCGGTCAATTTGCAGGGATTATTCAGGCATCCGAGCGTCAGATAACCGCGCTCGATGGCGGGCAGTTCGTTGACCGCGAGACTCTGCGTCAGCGGGTCGTAGCACCAATATGAATCGGGGAGCCTAAGGGTACGTTCGCTATAGTGGACGTCAAAGCCGTCCGGATCCAGCCGCGGATCGCTGAGGCGATAGTCCATCGCGCCGATTCCGGTCGTTCCGGGGTAGGCGAGCCATGCGATTTGGATCGGCGCCGGCTTGCGCGCGAAAAGCAGCGGGCGACCCCCCGCCATGTGCATGGTCAAATCGACGAGGATATCGATGCGATCCTCGCGAATGAGCCGGCAGAGGGCTTCGTCCTCGAGCGGCCGCACGTCGCGCCACACATCCGCGTACTGCGCGATGCGGCGCGTGTGATCGTCGGGGCGCTTGATACTGGCATAGCAGAAGATTTCGAACGCGGCATGGTCGTGCCGCGACAGCAGCGGAATTGTGAACAAACTTTGACAATGGTCGCGAAAATCCGGCGAGACGTAACCGATTTTCAGCCGATGGCCCGGCTCGCCGCGATCCGGTGCGCCGCGATCCGGTGCGCCGCGGTCCGGTTCGCCGTGTTCTGTGCGGCCGCGACCGTCCGGGAGATGCACGCAACGGGGCAACCTGGCCGCAAATCGCGCGTTCCAGCGCAGGCATTCCTCGAGGACCGGCCCGGCCTCCGGCGCTTGAAAGCTCAGCGTGTACGCCAGATTGCTGTGAGCCGCGGCGGAGCCGGGATCGAGTTCGAGGGATTTGCGGAAACTTGCGATCGCCGCGTCGAGGTCGCCGGCATCCTTGTAGACATTGCCGAGCGTGTCGTGGAGCGCGGCGTTGCCCGGATCCAGCTGCAGCGCCCGACGCAGCGCGGTTTCCGCAGCGTCGATGCGCCCAAGGCTTCGCATCAGACAGGCCGCGTTATTCAATGCGACGACCGAATTAGGATGGGCGCGAAGCGCTGCGTCGTAAGCTTCCATACCTAAGGCAAACTCGCCGAGTTCCGTATGCACATTGCCGAGGTTGATGAGGGCGTCGGCATAGTCGGGACGCAGCTTCAACGCCTGCCGATACCGGTCAATGGCTTCCCGCTGCCTGCCCAGCCCATGCAGGGCATTGCCGAGATTGAAGGCGACGTCGGGGTCTTCGGGCGCTCGCGCCAGTGCTTCATTCAGCGTGTGCTCCGCCTCCGAGAATTTGCCTTGATTCCAATACGCAATGCCGAGATTGAGGCTGTGCGAAGCGATGGCAGGTTCAAGATGCGCGGCGGCGCGCAGGAGTTCGACGGCCTGGGGCAGATCGCCCATCTCGCGCAGCGCCGTGCCGAGATTGGCCATGACGCCGGCATTTTTGGATTCCAGCAGCAGGGCCTGACGATAGGCCGCCGCTGCCTGCGGAAATTGACCGCGGCGCTGCCGGCAGATCCCGAGGTTGTTCCAGGCATCGAGGAAATCCGGCTGCAGTTTCAGCGCCGCTTCATAGGCGTCAATCGCCTTGTCCCAGCGGCGAAGTGCCTGGAGCGCCTGACCCAGCACGAATTGGTAGCGCGGTTCATTGGCCTCGGCTGCAATGGCCCGCTCCACGAGCGCGAGGGCGGTGTCCGGGTGTCCGTCCTGCAATTCCAGGAGGCCGCTGCGATAGAGCGCCAGCGTGTGCGCCGGGGCTTGGGCCAACAATTGCCGGTACAATCCGCGCGCCTCCGCGAATTTGCCGTCGCGGTGCTGCGCGGTCGCAGTCTCCAGCAATTCTTCGATGGCTTGAATGATTGAACTCGCTCGCGTCAACGCCCGGCGCCTGCGATGCGACACGCGTCAGGTCCAACAGAGGGATACAGTACCAGGTTCGCGCAGCCCAGGACGGCCGCGTAAGGCCAGCACGGAACGCCGTGTTCCGTGCTGGCGAATCATCTACCAGAAGTGATACCAGGCCTTGTGCACGTTCTGCGTGGCCACTGCCTTCTTATTATTCTCGGCGGTGTTGCTGGCGAGTGTCGCCGCCGTCATCCGCGGATTCGCGCTGCCGACCTCATTGCGAACGTTGCCGTGATCATCGTTGCGCATGTTGCCGCGGTCGTCGTTGCGCAGATCGCCGCGATCCGCTCGCAGGTCCTGCCGGTCCGAGCGGATGTCGCGCTGATCCGTGCGCATGTCTGCCCGATCTCGCGCGATATCTTTGCGGTCAGCCTGTATGTCTCTGTTGTCGGCCTGAATATCCTTTCGATCCGACCGGATGTCGGCCTTGTCGCGCGCAATGTCCGCTTGGTCATTCACACCTTCGCGCCGTTCGGCATAGTCGTGGCGCAGATCCCTTTGGTCAGCGCGAATATCCGACCGATCCTTTGCGATATCTGCGCGGTCAGCGTGTATGTCCTTCCTATCGGCCTGAATGTCCCTGCGGTCAGCTCGAATGTCCGACTTGTCCTTTGAAATATCGCTACGGTCCGCTCTGATGTCGCGTTGATCGCGGACCGTATCGCGCTGATCCTTGGCCTGGTCGTTGCGGCCGGCGCCGCGTACGTCTTGGCCGGCTGCACTCGCGGTCGCGCCTGCACCCTGGGCAGTGGCGTGCGAGGTGGCGGCTCGGCCGTAGGCCCCTTCGGTGGTGGCCGCCGCCTGCTGTTGACCATCCTGACTTGGAGCGGCAGCGGGCGGTTGGTCTGCCGCGTACGCGCCCGGCAGCGCCACTCCTGCGATTGATCCAATGGCAAATGCAATTAGCGCCTTGCGGTGCATAGTACCTCCTCTCTATTGCTCTATTGGCTGAAGTAAGACCGGCGCATGCGGATGGGTATCCGCTCGCCCTCTAGTTGCCCTGATCGCCCTGTTTGGATATTTCAGCGTGTT
>Ga0307476_10001432_pt1 | contig 14609 bp, 13 predicted proteins | sample atmos_gasesECM2C_2_FD_203314 | JGI IMG/M metagenome (GOLD analysis project Ga0307476, IMG submission 203314) | Hardwood forest soil microbial communities from Morgan-Monroe State Forest, Indiana, United States - atmos_gasesECM2C_05 | ecosystem: Environmental > Terrestrial > Soil > Temperate... | reverse complement strand
GCCGCCTATACGCGCGCCGAGCTCAAAGCCGTCACCGACGTGCTGGTGCGTTATCCGCAGGTCCACGTCATGGCCGACGACATGTACGAGCACCTGGTCTACGACGACTTTCAGTTCTACTCGCCGGCGCAGCTCGAGCCGCGGCTCTACGAGCGCACGCTCACGGTGAACGGCTGCTCGAAAGCCTATTGCATGACCGGCTGGCGCATCGGCTATGCCGGCGGCCCCGAGATTCTGATCAAGACCATGGCGATGATCCAGTCGCAATCGACCTCGAATCCGACTGCCGTCGCCCAGTGGGCGGCGGTCGAGGCGCTCAACGGGCCGCAGGATTTCATCGCCAAGCACAACAAGATCTTCAAGGAACGGCGCGACCTCTGCGTCTCCATGCTGAACCAGGCGCGCGGCCTGCAATGCCCGAAGCCGGAAGGTGCGTTCTACGTCTATCCGTCCTGCGCCGGCACCATGGGCAAGACCGCGCCGACCGGCAAAAAGCTGGCAACCGACGAGGATTTCGTCACCGAGTTGTTGGAAGCCGAAGGCGTCGCAGTGGTGCAGGGCACGCCGTTCGGCGTCGGGCCGGCATTCCGCATCTCTTATGCCACGGCGACCAGCGCGCTCGAGGAAGCCTGCACGCGCATCCAGCGGTTTTGCGGGAATTTGCAGTAGGCTTGGTCAGTTCGGCCGTCCGTTTTCCGTCCATTAGCAATCATGCGAATGGACGGCAGACGGCGGCTTTATTCTCGCCTACAATCATACCGAAAGGCCCGCCAGGTGGGCCGGTGAGGGGAGATTTCATATGTTTCGTACCGCCTTTGCAGGAGCGGTGCTCGGGGCTGCGGCACTCGCAACGGTGCTGACGATGCCTGCCGGCGCGCAGCAGGATCGCGTACAGGCTGGCTCGCTCGAATGCTCGCTGTCGTCCAGCATCGGCTTGGTCGTCACGTCGTCGCGCAATGTGGCGTGTAATTTCAAACCGAGGGGCGGACCGCCCGAGGCCTATGTTGGAACGTTGACGCGCGTGGGTCTCGACATCGGCGTGACCGGCGGCGGCGCCATCATCTGGGGCGTGTTCACCGGCACCAATCTCTATGCCGGCATGCTGAGCGGGACCTATGTCGGCGCCTCGGCGGAAGCCTCCATTGCCGCGGGTCTCGGCGCCAACGTGCTGGTCGGCGGCTCGAATCGTTCGGTGGCGCTGCAGCCGCTTTCGGTGCAGGGCCAGACCGGGCTCAATATCGCGGCCGGCGTGAGCCAGTTGGAGCTGCATCTCGCCCAGTAAATTGCCGTGCGGCGGGTGCGACCCGGCGCGCAATGTCGCGCCCCTTGACCAGCCCCGCCGCCGCCTGAAACGATGGGTTTCCGGCGGCCGCGCTGGAACAAGCGGCAGCCGTGGGAGGTGACCATGGCAACGAACGGCGGCAATGGCACAAGAGCGACCGGTCCGCGCTGCATCGCGCTGGTCGGCCCGTTCCAGAGCGGCAAGACCACGCTGCTCGAGGCGATCCTTGCCCGTACCGGCGCGATCCAGCGCCAAGGCACGATGGAAGCCGGCAATACGGTCGGCGATGCCACCAAGGAAGCGCGCCATCACCGCATGAGCGTCGAGCTCACCGCCGCCACCACGAATTTCATGGGCGACAACTATACGTTCCTCGACTGCCCGGGCTCGGTCGAATTCGTCCACGACATGCGCGCCGTGCTGCCGGCGATCGACGTTGCCGTCGTCGTCTGCGAGATGGACGAGAAGAAGGTGCCGCAGCTCCAGCTCATCCTGCGCGAGCTGGAAGACAAGAAAATCCCACGCATCCTGTTCGTGAACAAGATCGACAAGGCCGATGCCGGCGTCCATGACGTCCTCAAGCTGTTGCAGCCGGCGTCGCGCACCAAGCTGATCCTGCGCCAAATCCCGACCTTCTCCGGCGACATCATCTCAGGCTTTGTCGATCTCGCCCTCGAACGCGCCTTCGTCTACAAAGAGCATGCTCCCTCGGAAGTGGTTCCGCTCGAAGGCGACGCCGCCGATCTGGAAAAGACCGCGCGCTTCTCCATGCTGGAGACGCTGGCCGATCACGACGACGAGCTGATGGAGCAATTGCTCGAAGACATCCAGCCGCCGCGCGACAAGGTATTCGACGACCTGACCCGCGAATTGCGCGAAGGCCTGGTCTGCCCGGTGCTGCTGGGCACGGCGACGCGCGCCAACGGCGTGTTGCGGCTGATGAAGGCGCTGCGCCACGAATCGCCGGGCATTGCCGAAACCGCCAAGCGCCTGGGCGTGAAAGCCGGCACCGACGCCGTCGCCTATGTGGTGAAAACGCTGAACACCGCCCACGGCGGCAAGATGTCGGTCGCGCGGGTGATGTCCGGCCAGGTCGGCGACGGCACGACGCTGCTGTCCGGCGACGACGAAGCCGGCCGCGTCGCCGGCGTGTTCAAGCTCGTCGGCCAGAGCACCGAGAAGCGCGGCCCCGCCGCGGTCGGCGAGACCGTCGCCTTCGCCAAGCTCGACCGGGCCAAGACCGGCGACACGCTCTCCGCCGGCAAGCAGGCTCATCCCGCGCTCGCCAAGGTCGAGCCCTATCCGCCGGTGCTCGCCATCGCCATCTCGGCCAAGGAGCGCAAGGACGACGTCAAGCTTGGCCAGGCCTTGAACAAGCTCGTCGAGGAAGATCCCTCGATCACCATCGAGCACAATGCGGAAACCCACGAGGTGGTGCTGTGGGGCCAGGGCGAAATGCATCTTCGCGTCGCCACCGAGCGGCTGAGCGACCGCTTTGGCGTCGCCATCGAGCGGCGTCAGCCGAGCGTCGGTTACCGCGAGACCATCCGCAAAGGTGTCGTCCAGCGCGGGCGCCACAAGAAGCAGTCGGGCGGCCACGGGCAATACGGCGACGTCGTGCTCGACATCAAGCCGTTGCCGCGCGGCTCAGGCTTCAGCTTCGAGGAGAAGATCACCGGCGGCGTCGTGCCGCGCAACTATATTCCAGCCGTCGAGGAAGGCGTCGTCGACGCGCTCGCCCATGGCCCGCTCGGGTTCCCGGTGGTCGATCTCTCGGTAGCGCTGATCGACGGCTCGTATCACACGGTGGATTCCTCCGACATGGCGTTCCGCCTCGCCGGCCGCCTCGGCGTCGTCGAGGCCCTGCCGCAGTGCCAGCCGGTGCTGCTCGAGCCGATCGACCTGGTCGAGATTGCCTGCCCCACCGAGGCGACCGCGAAGATCAATGCGCTGATGTCCGGCCGCCGCGGCCAGATCCTCGGCTTTGACACCCGCGAAGGCTGGGACGGCTGGGACCTGGTGCGCGCGAAAATGCCGGAAGCGGAAATCGGCGATCTCATCGTCGAGATCCGTTCGGCGACCGCCGGCGCCGGCACCTTCACCTTCAAGTTCGATCACATGGCCGAGCTGACCGGCCGCACCGCCGACCAGATCATCGCGGCGCGCCGCGCGGCGGAATGAAATAAAGACCGGACTGAAGTGTTTTTATAAGTCCAGCGGCCTGACAACGATCGTGAGGACCATCATGCGCGCGATGATCGCAGCTGCGGCCTTCGTGGCGGCCATGGGTTGCAACATTTCATCCGGCTATGCTTTTGGCGACGCGCCGTGGTGCGCGGTAAAGAACTTCGGCAGCGACGTGGTCTGGGATTGCGAATACCGCTCGGTCGAGGAATGCACGCCGCACGTGATCGCCGGCGACCGCAGCTTCTGCAATCTCAATCCCTGGCCGGCGACGCCGGCGCCGCGCACGGATCGCCGCAGGCGTTAGGCGGACCTCTGACAGCCCGAACGACGATTGTGAAATTTGCGCTGTCGGAATTTACTCTCGAAAAAGCATGTTGCGGATTGCAAACGCCGCGTTAACGCGATTGTCCGGCGTCACCCGGTATAACTTCCTCGTAACAATGCAAACGCCGGCGCATCACCGCCGGCGGTTTTGCGAGATGCGATGCTGCGGACCCTGCGCAAGCTGTTTGAACCAGAGACCGCCCCGCCCCAAACGAACGGCGGCAAGCTGACGCTGCGCGACATTCTGCTGCGCGGCTGGGAGGAGCTCTGGTACCAGCCGAAGATCGAGCTGCGCACCAAGCGTCTGGTCGGCGCCGAGGGGTTGGTGCGGGCGCGGCTGCCGGACGGTTCTATCGTGCCTCCCGGCGACTTCCTGCCCGGCGCCAAAGAAGAGGAGATGCTGGCGCTCACCGAGCGCGTCATTGTCACGGCGTTGCGCGACTTCGAGGACTGCGCGGTCCAGGGTGCTTCGGTCAAACTCTCGGTCAACGTGCCGGTCTCGGCGCTGGTCAAATTGCCGATCGCGCGGATGCTGCGCGAGCATCGGCCGCCGACGCCGAACTGGCCAGGCCTCATCCTCGAAGTCACCGAGGACGAGATCCTGCACGACCTCAAGCTCGCCAATCACGTCGCCGAGGAGCTGCGCAGCCTGCGCTGCACGCTGGCGCTGGACGATTTCGGCGCCGGCTATTCGTCGCTGGCGCGGCTGCGGCAATTGCCGTTCAGCGAGCTCAAGATCGACCGCAGCTATGTCAGCAATTGCCACGACGACAAGGTCAATGGCGGTCTGTGCGAGACCATCGTCAAGCTCGCCAAGCGCTTCGAGTTGATGGCGGTGGCCGAAGGCATCGAAAAGAGCGCCGAATGCGACAAGCTCAAAGCGATCGGTTGCGATATCGGCCAGGGCTATCTGTTCGCCAGGCCGATGCCGAAAGCCGAATTCGTCGCCGCGCTCTCGCGCCGCCTGGTCGGTCCGCCGAAGCGTCCGGCAAAACAGCGCGTAGCGGTGACGACGCTGACGCGCGGCGCCTTCGCCGATACGTAATTCCAAGGGTGCAAAGCACTGACTCATCTCCTGTCATCATCCGCCCAGGCGGATGATCCAGTAATCACCGCACGACGGCGTTTACTGGATGCTCCGCCTCCGCGGAGCATGACAAATCAAGAATTATCGTCGCTGGTATAATCCGGGTTTTCGTCCGCGTTGCGCGCGGCCTCTCGCCGTGAAATTCTCCACGCGTCGTATTTCGCGGAGAACCGCCAATGCCAGCCTATTGGGTCGCGCGTTCGAAGATCAACGATCCGGTCGCGTACAAGAGATACACCGATCTGGTGCCGGCGATCATCGCCAGATATGGCGGCAAGGTTTTGGCCCGCGGCGGCAAGTTCCAGATCATGGAAGGGCCGCAAAAATTTCAGCGCTTTGTGGTGATCGAATTCCCGACCTTCGCGCAGGGCGTCGCCTGCTTCACCTCGAAGGAATACGACGAGGCCGCCGCGTTTCGCCGCGCCAATGGCGCCGGCGAAGTCGAGACCATCATGGTCGAAGGCGGTGACGCGACGAAGTGAGGCGGTGTGGGAGGTTACGCCGCAGCCCGCGGCTCGCCGCCGCCGGGTGGCGGCACAGGGACGCCGTCGGCCGAGTATTCGTTGAGCTTGTTGCGCAAGGTGCGGATCGAGATGCCGAGCACGTTGGCGGCATGGGTCCGGTTGCCCAGGCAATGCTTGAGCGTCTCCAAAATCAGGTCGCGCTCGACCTCGGCCACGGTGCGCCCGACCAGCGCGCGCGAGACCTGCTCGGCAGCCAGCGCCGCGTGCGCCACGCTCGGCGCGCTGCGTTGTTGGTCGAGGCGCACGCCGTCGGGGGCGAGGATCGCCTCGGGGCCGATCGCATCGCCGCTCGCCATCAGCACGGCGCGATGCATGGTGTTCTCCAGCTCCCGCACATTGCCCGGCCAGTAGTTGACGGTCAGCGTGCGGCGCGCTTCGTGCGCCAACGGCCGCGCCGGGACGCCGTTGGCGATGGAGTATTTTTTGATGAAATATTCGGCCAATTCGATCACGTCGGCCGGTCGTTCGCGCAACGGCGGCAGTTTCAGGTTGACGACGTTGAGCCGAAACAGGAGATCCTCGCGGAAGGTGTTCTCGCGCACCGCCTCGGCCAGGTTGCGGTTCGAGGTGGCGATGATGCGGATATCGATCGGAACCGGCCGGGCGCCGCCGACCCGGTCGATCATCCGCTCCTGGATGGCGCGCAGGAGTTTGGCCTGCAGCCGCACCTCCATCTCGGAAATCTCGTCGAGCAAGAGCGTGCCGCCGTTGGCCTCCTCGAACTTGCCGACACGCCGCGCCACCGCGCCTGTGAAGGCGCCTTTCTCGTGGCCGAACAATTCGGATTCCAGAAGCGTCTCCGGGATAGCCGCGCAATTGACGCAGATGAACGGCTTCTTGGCGCGGCCCGAGCGGGCGTGGACGTAGCGCGCCAGCACTTCCTTGCCGGTGCCGGATTCGCCGGTGATCAGCACCGAGGCGTCGCTGCCGGCGATCTGCTGCGCCAGCTTGACGACCCGCGCCATGCTGTCGTCGCGATAAATCAGTTCGCGGCTGTCGTCGGCGACGGCGGCCAGCACGGCGGCGATCAGTTCGGCGTCGGGCGGCAGCGGGATGTATTCCTTGGCGCCGGCGTGAATGGCGGCGACCGCGGCGCGGGCGTCGGTCGCGGTGCCGCAGGCGACGATCGGGGCGTGAATGTGCTCGGCCTCAAGCCGCGCCACCAGGTCGCGGATGTCGATGGCGACGTCGACCATCAACAGGTCGGCGCCGCGGCCGGAGCGCAGCACGGCGACGGCCTGGGCGTTGTCCGCGGCATGGGTGACGGTCGCGCCCTTGTCCATCGCGATCTTGGTCGCGGTGGTGAGCTGGCCATTGAGCGTGCCAACGATGAGGAGCCGCATGGTCTTGTTCCTTTAACTTCTCTCGGCCTTGATGATTTCCGTCATCGTCACGCCGAGCTTTTCTTCCACCAGCACGACTTCGCCGCGGGCCACCAGGCGGTTGTTGACATAGATGTCGATCGCCTCGCCGACCTTGCGGTCGAGTTCGAGCACGGTGCCGGGACCGAGCTTGAGCAGGTCGCCGATCTCCATGCGGGCGCGACCGAGCACTGCCGAGACCTGGACCGGCACGTCGAACACCGCTTCGAGGTCGGCGGCGATGCGCGTCGTCGGCCCCTCCGGCTCAGGCACCATCGGGACATCGGCCTGCGCGCCGCCGTCCTCGAGATTGGGCAGCGGAACTTTGGCATCCTCACTCATGCTCGGATCTCCTCAGCATTTCGTGTGCGTCGGCGAAGCTGCGCCGGGCGCTGACATAGCTCGCGACCGCGCCGCCGATCGCCGCGTCGGCCGCGGCGGCGTCGCGGCTGATGCCGCCGTCCGCCCATTCGATGCGGCAATCGCCGACGGCGATGTCGGGCTCGGCGAGCACGACCAGCCGGCCTTGAAAGCTTTTCGCGCGCACGATGTCGTCGAGTTTTTCGCGCGCCGGGGCGTAGAGCGCGTCGTTGACGCGCACGGCGATGTGCGGCGACGACACCAGCTCCCGGAAGCAATCGCTCGCTAGCGCCGCGATTTCGGCAAACGGCTCGCGCGCGATCAGCGCCGGCGCGAGCTTGCGCGCCACCGCCACCGCAACCTCGACGGCTTCGCATTCGAGCCGGGTTTCGATCGCCTGCAGCGCGTCGTTGGCCTTGCCGAGATTGACGGCGATGCTCTCGAGCGCGTCGGCGATGCGGCGGTCGGCCTCGACCTTGGCGTCGGCCTGGGCATCGGCGTAGCCGCGGCGATGCGCGGAGGCTTCCGCCTCGGCGAGCTTTACCGCGTGCTCGGCGAGCGTGACGGTCGGCTCGGCCGGCTTGCGGTCGCCGCCCGAGGCGAAGTCGACGTCGAACAGGAATTTTGCCGGTGCGCTCATGGCTTAATACACCAGCTCTTCTTCGCCGCGGCTCTTGGAGATGATGATCTCGCCCTTGGCGGCGAGGTCCTTGGCAAGATTGACCAGGAGCGCCTGCGCCTCGTCGACCTCGCGCAGCCGCACCGGCCCCATGGCCTGCATGTCGTCCATCAGCATCTTGGCGGCGCGCGTCGACATGTTGGACAGGAAGAACTGGCGCACCGGCTCGGTTGCGCCCTTGAGCGCGACCGCGAGCTTGTCCTTCTCGACGTGGCGCATCAGCGTCTGCGCCGAGGCGGTGTCGAGCTTGGTCAGGTCGTCGAACGTGAACATCAGGGTCTTGATGCGTTCGGCGCTCTCGCGGTTTTCCTCTTCGAGGGCGGTGAGGAAGCGGGTTTCCGTCTGCCGGTCGAAATTATTGAAGATCTCGGCCATCACCTCGTGGGCGTCGCGGCGGCGCGTCTGCGACAGATTGGACATGAACTCGGTGCGCAGCGTCTGCTCGACCCGCTCCAAGACTTCTTTCTGCACCGCTTCCATGCGCAGCATGCGGTTGACGACGTCGAGGGCCAGTTCCTCCGGAAGGATGGCGAGCACGCGCGCGGCGTGTTCCGGGCCGATCTTCGACAGCACCACGGCGACGGTCTGCGGATATTCGTTCTTGAGATAATTGGCGAGCATCTCCTCCTGGACGTTGGAGAGCTTCTCCCACATGTTGCGGCCGGCAGGGCCGCGGATTTCTTCCATGATGTTGCCGACCCGCTCCGGCGGCAGGTATTGCTGCAACAGCCGCTCGGTGGCGTCGTAATTCCCCATGATCGCGCCCGAAGCCGACATGCGCGAGACGAATTCGAGCAACAGGTTCTCGACCAGCTCCGCCTCGATGGTACCGATGGTCGACATCACCACCGAAATCTGCCGCAGCTCATCGTCGTCGAGCATGCCCCAGATCTTGGCGCCGTGCTGCTCGCCAAGCGCCAGCATCAGCACGGCGGCGCGTTCCGGCCCCTTGAGCTGGCGTTTGCCGGCCGGCGCCGCGGCCGGGCGGCTGGCCAGGCTCGCCAACGCGCTCGTAATCTCGCGGTGGGCGTCGCCGCCCTCGGATCTGTCTCTTTCACTATAGGCAGATGGCATGGCGTTGATCGGTCAGGCCGCGCTCTCATGCAGCCATTGGCGGATGATGGAAACGGTTTCGCGCGGATTCTTGTCGGCGATCTCGCCGACCTTTTGCACCGACTGGGCGTGGACCTGCCCCTGCACCTGGGCAAGGTCGATCATCTTCGACGTTTGATTGATTTCGGCCTTCAGCGGCTCGCTGCTTTCGATGGCCGCGGTCGCGGCGAGACCCGGATCGATCGGCAGACCGTCACCGAACGCGCCGCCCGGCGGCAGCACCGGCACGGCGCGCTCGTCCGGCGTGATGATGCGGCGTACCAGCGGCCGCACCACCATGAACAGGACGACGAAGCCAAGAAGACCCATCACCACCGTCTCGATGGCGCGCATGATGTCGTCCTTGGTGAACTGGAACGCCGACAGCCAGCCGCTCGGCTCGGTGATCGGCGCGGCCGCCGTCTCGGCGAAGCGCAGATTGACGATCTCGACCTGGTCGCCGCGTTTCTGGTTGAAGCCGATCGCCGAGCGCACCAGCGCGGCGATCTGGTCGAGCTCTTCCTTGCTGCGCGGCTGATAGGTGCTTTCACCCTTGTCGTTCTTGCCGTAGGTGCCGTCGACCAGGACGGCGACCGAGATACGATTGAGCCTGCCGCCTTCGAGCACCTCGGTCTTGGTCGTCTTGGAAATCTCGTAGTTGACGATTTCCTCCGATTTGCGGCTTTCGTCGCGCGCCGCGGGATTGTCGGCGCCGGGCGCGGCCTGGCGCTGACCGCCCGGGATCTCGTTGCCGACCGTGACCTGGTTCTCCTTGCCGTCGTTGGTCGCCGAGGTCTCCTCTCGGGTCTGACTGGAGCGGACGACGCGGCCCTCGGGGTCGTATTTGTCCGAGGTCTGGGTGACCCGGTTGAAATCGAAATCGGCGGCGACCTGGACGCGGGCATGGTTCGGGCCGACGACCGACGAGACGATCCCTTCGACCTGGCTGCGCAGGCGCTTTTCGAACGCCGCCTGCCGCTCGTCGGTGCTGACATCGCTGCCGTTTGCGTCGTTGCTGGCACCGTCGGCGAGCAGTTGGCCGCGTTCGTCAACGACCGACACCCGCTCCGGCCGCAGCCCGTTGACGGCGCCGGCGACGAGGTGACGGATGGCGCGGACCTGGTGCGGCTCCAGCGTGCCGCGGACCTTGAGCACGATGGACGCGGTGGCATCGACCTTGTCGCGGGAAAACAGCGGGCGGTCGGGCATCACCAGATGCACGCGCGCGTCCTGGACGCGATCGAGCGAGCGGATGGTGCGGGCGAGTTCGCCTTCGAGCGCGCGCACATTATTGATGTTCTGCACGAAGCTCGTGGTGCCAAGCACCTCCGACTTGTCGAAAATCTCGTAGCCGACGCCGCCGCCCTTGGGCAGGCCGCCTTCGGCGAAGGCCATGCGCAACCGGGCGACGCGGTCCTTCGGCACCATCACGATGTTGCCGTCGTCGCGCAGCTCGTAGGGGACGGCCTGACGGTCGAGCTCCTTCACGATCGCGGCGGAATCCTCGTAGGCGAGGTCGGTGAACAGCGGCGTCATCTGCGGCGTCGTCACCCGCATGATGAGGAAGGCGAAGAAGCCGATCAGCGCGATGGTGACGGCGCCCATGGCCGCGATCCGCGACGCGCCCAGAGTTTTGACGAACTCGACAAGACCTTGCACCGAGCTGCACCCCCCGCCAGGCGGCGCAAGCGCCGCACTGGGCAAGATTTGCCCGGTGGATGGTTAGCACCCGGTTAATAAGGACATGCTCGTACGCAATAACCCGCACAGTGTGACTTTGCGGCGCGATCGAAGCCTTGATCGCGCGAAGATTTGGCCGCGCGAAGATTTGGCGGCGCCAACAAGTCGCATCGCGGCCGACCGCTGCGGCCAAAAATGCGAAAGCCGGCCATGGCGGTCGGCCGTTGGCGACTTGGTGGAGGCGGTTACTGTCGGTATTGCTGAATGCGCGTGGTGCGCAGACCGGCCAGGCCGTGCTGGTCGATCGAATATTGCCAGGACAGGAATTCCTCGACCGTGAGCGTATAACGGCTGCACGCCTCTTCGAGGGAAAGCAGTCCGCCGCGCACGGCTGCAACCACCTCCGCCTTGCGGCGAATGACCCAACGCTTGGTTCCCGGCGCGGGCAAATCCGCAATTGTCAGGGGGGAACCGTCCGGCCCGATGACGTATTTGACCCTCGGGCGATGAGGTTCGGTCATATCAACTCTCACGTACTCGACAGCACAGGCTGTGACACTACGCATGGCGGCTTAAAATTTACCTAAGCGGGCCACGTAATTGGCCGCAAATTGGCGGCGACCGCCGTGTCGAGAGCGCTGCTTCGCCGGGCCGGCGCTTAAAGATGTTGTTAAGATGGCGCACCGATCCGTGGCCTGGCAGGAGCGGACCGCGGCATGTCAGTGCAGCAACCGGGCCAGAGCATTGCTGCGGCTGATGCGGCTGCTGCCGCCGCTGCCGCCGCTGTTGATCGATTGGATCGCGTTGATCGGGTAGTTCTGTCCGTCGACCGTGATCGTTATCGGGCTCTGGCTGACATTGACCGAGCTGATGATACCCTGCACCTGCGTGGTGACGGTGACCGGTTGGCCGTTGGCGCCAGTGGCGGCGATCGACATGGTGTAGTTGCCGTCCGGCCATGTGACGCCGTTATTGCCCTTGCCATCCCAGGTATAGTTCTGGTTGCCGGCGGAGAGCGATGTGGTTCCGGTGAAGGCGACCTGTCCGGTCGAGCTGGTGATGGTGACGGTACCGGTGGCCGGCGATGGCGAAGAGAAGTTCCAGGTTGCCGGGCTTTTGGTCGCCTCGGACAGCGTCGTGGTGCTGCTGTCGATGGTGACATTGGCGCCGACCAGTTGTAGCGCCTGCAAAGAATTCGAAGTCTGCTGCATCGCGAGCAGGCTTTGCAAGTTGGTGTTCATGTTGATCTGCTGCTCGACCGAAGCAAATTCGACGAGCTGCGAAGTGAATTGACTGGTATCCATGGGAGACAGCGGATCCTGGTTTTGCAGCTGCGTCGTCAACAGCTTCAGGAAGGTATCGAAATTGCCGGCCATTTGCTGCGATCCGACGGCGCTTGCCGCCTGAGCCGTGCTGGTCGATGAAGTGGATGTCGTCGGTGTCGTCGTTGTCATGGTCCGTCCTCGCAAAATTGTGGCTTACACGCGGATGTCGACACCGCTGCCGAGCCCGGCGCGGGAATAGATTTGGGTCGTTGGGATCGCCCGCTGATCGGCGTCGGGTATGACAAGCTGGGTCACGCTCGATGGCGTATCGCGGTTGCCGTTCTGGCCGGCGAAGGATTGATCGCGCAGCGTGAATTGCAGGCCGTTATCGGCGGTTTTCAACCCGGCCTGCTCCAGCGCGCGTTCGAGCTGCGGCTGCTGGCTCTGCAACAGTTGCAGCGTATCGGCGCGGTCCACCGTGACGTGGGACGTCACCTGGCCGTCGCGGTTGACGTCGAGGCGGACATCGATGCGGCCGAGCTCGGGCGGATCGAGCCGGATGTCGAACTGGTTGGAGCCGGCCTGCGCGCGCGAGGCGATGGCGACGGCAAGGCCGGCAATGGGGACGGTCGCCACCGCGGCGGTGCCGGGCGCTGCCGCTGCCGCCGCCGGCGCGGCCTGATTGGCGACTATGCCGAAATTCGGCAGGCCCTCGGTCGCCGCCTTCGCCGCGTTCCATCCGCTCTGCGCCGACGGCGCTCCGCCGGCATCGGATGCCGGCGTTGCGGCGAGGGTGTCGACGTGCGTCGCGGCACTGCCGCCGCCGCCGCTCTGCGACGTTATGGTGGTGTCGCTGTCGGCGCGCGCGTGGCCCTGCGGCGCCGCGCTGCCGCTCGAGGTTTGGCTGGCGGGCGCATCGGCATTATCGACGTTCGCGATCGGAGCGTTGCCGTTGTTTGTTTGTCTGCCTGCCGCGCTCGGCTTGGTGGTTTGCGCCGGCGTGGCGACCTTGGCGGCTTGCGCCGGTCCGGCGATCTTGGCGTCTTGCGCCGCGACGACGGTCTTGGAGTCTCCCGCCGAGACAGCCGCTTTGGCGTCTTGCCCCGCGGCTGCAGTCTTAGTGTCAGTCTTGGCGTCCGGAGTCGGCACCGTTTCTTGCACCGTTATGTTATTGGCGTCGGGAGCCACCAGAGCATTGCTGGCGTCCGACGTCGCCAAAGGCTTGCCGGCGCTCTGGGTCGCGGTGACAGCATTGGCGTCGGCAACCGGTGGCGCCGATGTCGCGCTGGCCGTGGCCGAACTGCCGATCACCGTATTTGGCGCGGCCGCAGCGATTGCCGCCGGCGGCGTAGTGACGACCGTATTAGTGATAACGGCCGCTGCAACGGGCTGTGTCTGGACGTTGGTCGCGGCTGCCGCGGCCACGACGGCGGCGCCGGCGCTGCCGCCGGTCTCACGGCCGCTGTCATCCTGGTTGTCCGTTTTGGTCGTGACCTCCAGTGTCGTGGCATTGGCCGTTGCGCCGGTGACGGTAACCGCCGTTACCCCGGCAAAAACGCCGAGTGCCGTGGCGCCGGCGGTGGTGTCGGTCGACCACACGGCTGCGCCGGCCTGATTGGGGGTCGCGCTCTGGGCCGGGCTTGGATTTACCGCCGCGATTGAACTTGTGACGGCAGCCGCTGTGGGATTGGCGTTTTTCGCCGCGTCAGCGGGGACCTGCGCGCTCGGCGTGGTGGCCTGGGCCGCGCCGGCCGCGCCGTTGGTGCGGCGGCTGGAGAATTTCGCCGGCTGGTCGGTTGCCGTGGGCGTGCGTGGGGCGGCCGGTTGCGGCGTCGGCTGCGTATTCGCGGTGTCCGCGGCGGCCGCGGCATCGAGCATGGCCGCGAAGGGGCTGCCACCATTGTCTTGGGAGTTGTCTTGGGTTGCCGCCGGCGTCTGCGGCCATGGCGAAGGCGCGGCTGCGGGCGTGGCACTGACGTTCGACGCTGTACTCGACACTGCGGGGCCTCTGCGATCTCTGGCGCAGTGACCGGCTTGCAACCCGTGGGCCAGCCCGGCGAATATGGAAACTATAGCAAATGCAGTTACTTACGGAGAAAGCACGGCAGCCAAGCACGGCAGCCCTTGCGCCCGCCCGGCAAATTTTGCCGCGCCCCCCGTCATTCGCACCCGCGGCCCACGAAATCGCCGGTGCCATGGCGGAGCCGCAGCCCGGCGCTTATAGTAATAATCGGAAAATGGAGCGCCGCGGCACGATCGCCATGCACAATAGTCTCGACATCGAGGGGCGGCCGGCCGACACGCGCGTTGTCGTCGCCATGTCGGGCGGCGTCGATTCTTCGGTCACGGCGGCGTTGTTGGCGGAAGCCGGCTATGACGTGGTCGGCATCACGCTGCAGCTCTACGATCATGGCGCCGCGACCCACCGCAAAGGCGCCTGCTGCGCCGGCCGCGACATCCATGACGCCCGCGCCGTCGCCGCGCGCCTCGGCATCCCGCATTACGTGCTCGACTACGAAGGCCGCTTCAAGGAAGCGGTGATCGACCGCTTTGCCGCGAGCTATGTCGCCGGCGAGACGCCGGTGCCGTGCGTGGATTGCAACCAGTCGATCAAATTCCGTGACCTGCTCGAGACCGCACGCGAGCTCGGCGCCAAGGTTTTGGCGACCGGCCACTATGTCGCCTCGCGGGCGTTGCCCGGCGGCGGCCGCGCGCTCTATCGCGCCCGCGAAGCCGAGCGCGACCAGAGCTATTTTCTGTTCGCCACG
>Ga0307476_10001431_pt1 | contig 14610 bp, 19 predicted proteins | sample atmos_gasesECM2C_2_FD_203314 | JGI IMG/M metagenome (GOLD analysis project Ga0307476, IMG submission 203314) | Hardwood forest soil microbial communities from Morgan-Monroe State Forest, Indiana, United States - atmos_gasesECM2C_05 | ecosystem: Environmental > Terrestrial > Soil > Temperate... | reverse complement strand
TCAAGGATGGCCCTCGAATGAGTAAACACCGGATACGAGACACCAGAAGGTCAGAAAAGATCTGAGCTTCCTCTGTCACTTCAGGCAACCCCCCCTGACCCCCTAGTTAGGGTAGATTGTCCCACCAAGAAAGACTACCCTAAGTAGGCCTAAGACCAGGGACTAGTTCCAAGCTCTATGGTCTTCCCCATGCTTAGGTCTGGATGTCCCAATTGGGCAGCCCAGGAGTCAGCTTGGTCCAGCCCATAGGAGTGTATCTGGACCAAGTATGTCATGGGGAGGTCCAACTGCTATGGGCACTCCCATTGTACATCTGGTCTAGTCCCCAAGTGTAGGGACTCCCCAGTCCTGTCACGTCACATTTTCCAATGGGATTCCCTTGCCAGTGAGTTTGGTCAAATGTTTTAGCCTGCATTTGTAACACTTAATGCATCAAAGCCCAAGCCCTCTGAATTTTTTAACATACTATTTATCAATAAGTGTGTACATTAGTAAGACTAATATCCTTAATCTTATTTTAAGTCAACTTATCCACACCCCTAGATGTGGCCAAGATCCAATGTGTAAATTTGAATATGCTTACTACAAGCCTTCAATTATACATGAAGATTTTATCTGAGGCAATCCACTGGTTGTTGGCTGTGCTGCCTTTTATTGGAGATATTGAAGGGGTAAGTTGTAACTTGCATCTAGGACAAAGCCAACTTATACTTACTTTTGTACATATATATTTGGGCCAATCTACTAGTTGTTGATTATGTGGTGACTATGCTGCCTTTTTTTTCAGTTGTAACTTGCTTCTTAGACAAAGCTAATCTTAAACTCACACAATGCTAGCATGTTGAGCATTTTGTGACAGTTGAACCCATCCACAGATTTTTTTGCTGTGTACCTCCATAAGTTTTCGCTTGTCTAATTTTTTTTGCCTGTCATGAGTCACCTTGCTTGCAAGGTATCACCTGAGAATCAGTTGTGTCATGCATTTCACAACATGTGCAAACTCTGGTCATAGTCTGGGTAATTTGTATTTTTATACTGGGATCATAAATGCCATCTGGAATCTTATAAAGATGTCAAGGATACCTTTATAATTGGTGGTTGAGTGACAGTTGTACAAACTAACTTGAACTGTCCCTTTGGCAGGTGACATAAGACATTGTTAAGAGTACTAGCCTACAGATGTCATAGACCTATTCATGTGCTAAGGCAGACAGCCATAAGCAACTTGAAGGTTTCCACCATCACTTGTGCCTAGTCATGTATGATGTGTGGTAATGTTTTCACTTTGGTTGAAACAATTCATCATTGGTCCCTGGTCCACTAGCATGAATTGAAGATGTCATGAATATCATTAGTCAAATTCAGATTTTAAATCCTCAGTACTATTTTATTTAATAGCTTGTTGACCAAGAATCAACTAACAACTGGATTCAAAATCTTACATCGAATGAAAGGCAAGTGCACCTGGGTCACATTTGTCCTACTAATGGGAATCCCCACTTCTCTTGTGGGATCCCCACCTTTTTCATGGGATGCCCATGTGTCTGTGGGTAGTCCTCATGGGAATCCCAGTCTCTTTGTGGACAAGTCCAATGGGAATCCCCACCTCCTTCATGGGACACCCAGTTCCTTGTGGTCAAGTCCAAGGGGATCCCCACCTCCTTCATGGGACACCCAGTTCCTTGTGGACAAGTCCAAAAGGGGTTCCCACCCATACTGGGACACCCATGTATCTGTGGGTAGTCCTCATGGGAATCCCAGTTTCATTGTGGACATGTCCAATGGGAATCCCCACCTCCTTCATGGGACACCCAGTTCCTTGTGGACAAGTCCAACAGGGATCCCCACCTCACACTGGGACACCCAACAAGTTCAATGGGGATCCCCATCTCCTTCATAGGACACCCTGCCAAAGAAAGACTTATATATGTCATCAAATTAACAAGAAGTAACAAAAATAAAATTAGAAAAATACAGAATAACTAGCATATAGACGATTGAAACACTTCCCGATATGCATCTGCACGATCAACAGCATCTAAGGTTTCAAACAATCCTGTTTCCCACTCATTGTCCCCTACTGGAAAGTCATCCTCCCCAATGCAATCATCATCCTCGATACCACCTTCAACAGCACTCTCTTCACCATCCTCAGCTTCCTCCCATGAAGCAGTCACCGCTGCTACGCCTGCTTCGAGGATCTCATTCTGAGATGGACCCCAAGGTGGTAATGGATGATTGCCAGAGTTGATTCCAACGAGGTGCTTCTGCCAAATGACATAAAGCCTGCAAAGATCTTGTTTTCGAAGCGCTAGTTGGTATCGTAAGCAGTCCGACTCTACAAATGAAACATAATTTGTTATTACGATGCCAACAAGAGTAAGGATATAATAGCACGCACCAGTAGCCTGACATCCTTCCGTAACAATTTTCCACTCTTCTGAAAACCAGACTTGCAACGCCCGCCTCTCATGTACCAAACGAGCCTCTTCCTCCAGACAACGATCAAGTTCTAAAAGCGCCTTGATTCCTCTTCTTACGTCTTCATCGCACATCCATAACGGAGGGTCCACGAGGTCTTCATCAGCCAGGCCTACGTCTTGCCATATAGCATCATCAACGTCAAGGGCAAATAGTCCAGTCATTTCAATCTTCTCCGGAACTGTCGCGCCCTGTGGTGCCTTTCTCTGAGCGATAAGCTCTCGCATCTTATCGCAAAGTTTATTGTAGTCGCGTGCAAGTTGTTGGATAGATGGATCACGCTTCTGTACGGAAGCCCTTGTGTGATCGTGAATTTTTTTATCTGTACGAACATTAGTTAAGTAAGATTACGATAACCTACATGATGACGCACCATTTTTCTGACGTCGAAAAGACCGTTCAAGTGGATCCAACTCATACTTGCGGGCACACAACCGTTCTCGGAGCCTAATTTTCAGAGCCAGTGCATTCATTCGAGTAGCAATGAAGATGCTTTGAGTGAGCCTGCGCAGTTCAGTCCTATCATCAACTCCCAGGACATTTTCCTTGGCCTTGACCTTGGTTTCTGCATGTTGCAAGGCCGTACGGGCATCTTCCAGGCGTCTCTCAGCGTCCACCGTGGAAGCAAGATCAGTGAAACCATCGATAATAGAGTTTTCGATATCTTCAACGCGTTGCTTGAGGACATCCCGTACTTTGCGTAGTCGCATTGCTTCCTCGACAGCATTCTTGCCTTGGTTCTTTGATTTTCCTACTCACCGACCTAGTTAGCTTTTGGAGCAGGTAATTGGAGAAACAAACGCACGTGGAAGAGGCTTAGTCTGATGCTTAACTTGCGCATCCCATTCACGGCGAAGAACATCACTATCTTGCCTGCAATCACGTAATATTTCTTCGGCAGCCATTCGTTTATCTCGACAGTGCTTAGTGCGACGCCAGAGCCAGTAACCCAGCCTTTGAAGGCTTTCATGATCTGCGTGGTGGACTTGCCGATCGAGAGTATATAGCCGTTGATGATGCTATGAAATGATACTCAGTAGAATGCTTAGCATGAAAGCAGTGTAGACATACCCCACAAACTCGCAAGTACGCAATCAGCTTGCTGATTGAATGCCAGAAACGTTCGCACCCTTCGCCATCCGACAGTCCAAAGCCTTCACACTTGCGAGGATGGTAAACAAGTTGACATGCCCATCGATGTCCAAAGGCATGGAAAACTGATATTGCGAAGATGAGGCGGTCAAGGTAGCGATCGAGAAACTCCCACTTGATGCAGGTCCGATGCAGTTGGCAGCTTATGTCATACAGAGCGCCAACTGTAAAGTTCTGGGGAAGATGTTGGAACAGCATTTCTAGGAGAACCAACGCGTAGTGTCGCTTTTCGCCAGCAGAATGCATGTTCGCTATCCACAAAACGCGATCGTGACGACAGAGTAGAGCCATCAATGCTGTGTCGTCAAAGAATTGTGTGCTAGCCTTCTCTCGAGCAGCGTCAGCAGCAGTGAAACTAGCTTCACACCCATCTAGCACAGATGTTGGAACGCGCAAGTCGCCTTCATATCCATCTTCTTCATTCGATGTATCGACTCGGGCACGGCGTGAAGGTCGTGAATTGTTAGACCGTGAACCGCAAACATCCTCCCAGTGATTTTCCATGCGAACCGTATCAACTTCTGGAATAAACACCGACTTCGGGTGGGTACGCGGAGGGTCTCGTTCTCCTTTGTTCCTTTTCTGTGTAAAGCAGGCGTCGAGACAAACAATGGCATCCGGACTAAGAGTATTGCATAAGCAACTGATAATCCGTAACAATAGCCCTCAAAACAAACTTACCCTGTAAGTGAGATACGAGGAAATTCTCCACCAAAGCAGATGGGACAGCGCGAGCGTAGATAGTCACTGGGTCGGGAGCGAGGAGCGGGATCTGGGAAGGGGTTGATTGGTGTGTCGGATGGATCATTATCATCGAGATCGACCTCTGAACGTCGTCTTTTTGAAGGAGAAGGAGCGGAAGGGGCGGGAGAAGTTTCAGGTGAGCGATCTTGGAGTTCCGGAGTCACTGATGGTACCCTAGCCCAAAACGAGAACTCATGATCATGAGTTTCATCATCCGTTGTATGCGGGTCAGGGTTGGAGATAGCTATTGGTGCCATTCGCATTGGAGTAGGAGAAGTTGGCGGTGTTGGAAAATCTGAATCTGGTGTTGCATCCTTGAGCAAGCCATCATCTATTCCAACTGTAATTCGTCGGACATGCGTTAATATATTATCCACATGTTTATTGGTAGCGTCTTGAAGAGCGTGGTACCATTGTAGCGCACTTCCGAATCGTCTACGAAGAGAATCCTGCATGATATATTTCAGTAATGTCACGTCGTACTCGATGAACGATGATACCTTTGTGGTCAATTTATATCCTTGACTGTCAAGAAATTCCTCAACGGTTTTGCACCACCCTGTATTGTTCGGTGGGATGTGAACAAATAGACGTGTGACAAACTCCAGTACTTGCAAGTCCACGGCTAATGTTGGCGCCAGGGGAGAGCAAGGGAAAAGTCCCCGCTGCATAAGCTGCCTAAAGACTGGTGCACAAGAGCATGAATGGATCGTCAAAGACTCGAGGACTGTATGACAGACATTAGCTAAGGGAGTCGCATAATCATGATTATCAGCTACATACCTGAAAAACGCACGACGGCAATCTGCAAAGATCGACCACCCTCTTGACACACGCAGATGGGCCGTGAAACATCTGGTTGGTTGCGAAGAGAGAGTGTTTGATGGACATATTCCATGTATGGTAGGATTAACTTGGGGATCACTTCGTTTGCCCAGCGCGCAGTTTGATTTGCTCTCTTCCTACGATGATGGCTTGCTACAGGTGTATCATGGAGATCGGGAGCCAAGTCGTCACCGAATACGTCAAAGTGCTGTAGACCTTCGTCCACGACATCAGGCACGGGGGCTGCACGTAGCTTTCCATCTTGTGGTCGATCGCCTGCAAAGCCAACTTGCCCGGGCAGCCGTGGAAGGTTAGGTTGCTGTATAAGGGTTTCTCCATGGGTAAGGTACACCAAAGGTTGAATACCGCTAGGCTTTGTAAGATGATGAGGGCGAGATGGCCCAGGTTGAGGTGCGTAGATCTTCCGTGGGCTGTCTGCGCTCCTGAATTTCTTTGAGAATCGGGGGCGCATATCGCAAGAGAAATATCATCAGCAAAACGTAGGGAGTCCGTTCAAATAGCGGTTGAGAATTCAGTGGCATTATCATCATGTGCCACCCAAAACGTGTTGACGTCGCCAAGACAACATAGCCACAAATAGCAATTGACAAACTGAAAACGGGCCATAGACACGACATAAAATACAGCACAATGTTGAGAGTAATTCCACCTGCCCACCCTGCTTCATCACCCAACCGTATGGCGAACCGTCCACCACAGGCGCGAAAGGAATCAGATATTAAAAGAGTTCATCGACAACCATTAAGTCTGTCCGAGTGACTGTATCGTTAGCTGAGCAGTCCTCGCAAGAAGTTTGGCTACTGCACCTTGTAAGTCGTCGATCGTCCCCTATAAAACCCACCCTCCCTCGTATGCAGAAGTTGTCCTTGAATATCTGCAAGTAATCTTGTAAGTTGCGAAACCCTTAAGCTTTGACAGAGAAGCTCACAAGCATCGAAAGCAGACGAGGTTAAGTGAAGTTACATAAGGGTGTGGACAGCAAGAGTTCGGAACTCGTATCAAAGCTTGGAGCAAGTCTTCGTCATAATGAGCGGAGAGAGGGGTACGTAGACGCTCGTGAACGTATACACCGTGAGTGAAATTGAGGGTGGTAAGAGATGTTAACGAAGCCTTGAAAGGTGTCACGATTGCGTTGAAGGATGGCTATGTGCAAATGAGTTGAAAACTGACAGGAGAACTGACAAGAATTCAGGAAACGAACCAGTAAGTAGAACACCCGAAAGATGTCGATGGTAGCCAGAGGGCGCGAGAGTGGCGAAGACCGAGAGACAGTACGCGCGATCTGTAAATGAGAGGTGGTTAGAGACGCAGATAGAAGATACTATGCTGTGAAAACTAAACTCAAGAACGCCAGACGACGTGAAGTCAGAATCTGGGTGAGTAACCGACGGAAAGTCAAAAACGACGGACGCAAAGTCAGAAGTCGTTTGTGTCATGATCGACGCGAAGTCAAGAGTCATGCACGGGAAGCAAAGTGAAAAGAAATCAGTTATGCGATGCTTACCTTCCGGTGTTTGCAGCTGATGTACCGAATTCACGACGTAGTAGTTGAAAAAATTGATGACAAGGTGGTATTTGCGAGAATACTCCAGACGACGAGCAGTCAGAATCTGGTAAGTGATCGATGCGAAATCGAAAATCACTATAGAACGACAACTGATGCGAAATCAGACGTTGTCGACCCAATACTCATGCATGACCGACACGAAGTCAGAAGCCATGGTGAGAATATGGATGGAAAAGGCGGAGGGATGTAATTGATCTTACTGATGAGTCAGTTCTCGACTCCGCCCTAAGTCCGCATTACCTCCTCAACGTTCAACTCTCACTCAAGCCCGCGCGAATTCAAGCGCTGCTACTTCTTCGTAAGTTTCCTTCCTTCCGTTCAAAGTAATAATTGTAACCATTTGTAGGCACTCGAGGATTCTGTTTCCAGACGTATTCGTCACACGGAGTCTTGGTCGACTTTCGGTGGAGATAGATTGGCTGGAAGGCAGTGGGGGTTAAGGGTTTCAACAACGGAAAGTGGTGAGTACATTTTGATTCAAATTCCTTCGTCTCGTCTTCCTCCCTCCATTGACTTCTGACTTCGCGTCGGTCATGGATCAACGACTTCTGACTTCGCGTCGGTCGTTTCTCCATGTGATTTTTGACTTCGAGTCGGTCACTTAACCAGATTCTGACTTCGAGTCATCTGGTTTTATGTTCGTCTTGATTTCTTATGTCACAAACTGACTCACTTTTAGCCTTGTTCACAGACGTTGGGTTGTTCACAAGTTTTTGAGTGAGTAACGCGCTGTCTTCTTCGTAGCATCTCATTCAACCGTTTCTTAGTTATCGTTGGATTCCGTGGGTTAAGGGCTTAGGTTTACTGTTAATCGACGACGGAAACTCGTGAGTTTACTTCCATTCGAAATCCTTTGTCTCGTCTTCCTCCATGACTTCTGACTTCGAGTCGATCGTGGATATTAACGACTTCTGACTTCGCGTCGGTCGTTTCTCCAAGTGATTTTTGACTTCAAGTCGGTCACTTAACCAGAATCTGACTTCGCGTCGTCTGGTTTTATGTTCGTCTACGGTCTTTATTTCTAATTTTGCAAATCTACTCATTTCGCCTCGCTCCCTGTTTCTCCAGGTTGTGTTGTTGAGTAGATTTCGAGTAAGTAACTCTGCTTCCACCTTCCTTAGCATCTCATCGAACCGCTTTCTTAGTTATTGTTGGATTCATCACGCGTAGAGTACGATGGCTAGCCAAAGCATTATTCACATTACACCTCAAGCACTGAACGCGGATCACTCATTACTCCTCCACAAAAAAGATAATCAATCATGTACGTCGACAGGTTTATGCATTACCATTATTTCTGACCAGGATATCAGGTAGGAGTTTCGAACATGGTGACGGGCGTGTGGGTGCTGTGGTCGGAAACGGCCAATGGTTCGTCACCAGCCCGAACATGGAATTCGTTCCTCAGCCGGCTCTTGGGTGTACCCGCAACATGCGTATCCGTGCCGACTTCCGATATGGAGAGGACGACCCGCTTCAGTGGCCGCAGCCATACTTTGCCTCGGATTGTCATTTGGGTGCGATCCCATTACGCCCTGGTCCTGACGACGCGATGTCCGTTATGTGGTGGGAACCTGAACCCAAGGACTTTGTGCCGACCACTGCAACTACCATCGGCGGGTTGGGGCTAATCGACAGGAAACACTTCACATATCTCTCGTATATGGTGTCTTCACTATGTTCTCGCGCAGAAGAGTTCATGTCAGCAGAACCCTCTGGGCAGAAGAATGAAGCCGTACCTTCGTTCATGACTGTGGTTAGGCAGGGCATGAAACGGCTGGAAAATTTGCCCATGAGTCGTCGTCAGGTGTTCATGAATGTACGGTATGTGCAGAGGTGCTATTTGGAGCTACTTGCTGCATTAGACTATTTGGAAGTATTCCGTCCACGTATGCGAGGTCTTCGCCCTGCTGCGAGCATGGTGGAAATGAGGATGGGCGTTTTCACTTTTGATCCCATTGTGGTCCAAGACTTCATGCGTGCGGGCCTACCTGTTTGGCTTATTCGTCCGTATGATATGCTCTACACTGCGAGGATCAATTCCGTGAAGGATGTACGGCTTCCGGAGGATTACCTTTGTCTTGAAGATACCAGTCCCCCCTTCAAGGTATTCTTCTCCGATCGTGTGGACCACCCGAAACGATTTCATGCGTTCCATGCCTACCTTCGAGCTTTCTTTTCCTACCCTAATCCATTCGACGTTGTGGATGAACCCTCAGTGGACGACGCGCCATCATCGTCTAGCTCTATCCAGTGTTCAACTTCGTTGGCCAGTCGGACCGTAAAAAACAAACCTTCTCAGGGACAACCATGTACACACCATCTCTCCCTCCGCATTCGATTACTAACTGAGTTTTCAGATAATCGAAAAACTGGTCAAACTTCAAAACCTTCAGCGGGGCGAAACAAATTCATAGAGGAACCAAATCCACTGATACCCCCGGCAATTCCTGCGTGGTGTCATGCGTTGGCGCAAGTTGATACCAATCCAGCCAATCAAGCAGGATGTTTCAGTCGTCCAACCGATGCGGGTTATGCATTTCCTGAACCTGGCATTATCTACGGAGGTCAATCACCAGAAAGACAAGCAAAGTTACTCCTCAGTTGGCTTCAGCAACGGCCAGCTCTGATCTACAGGCTGACATCCTCGGAATCGTCCGCACGAGTGTTATCAAATCAGAGTTTCCGTACAATGCTTACCTTTGGTAATACGGAGATCTCGGGTGGGAGTAACGAGCAGACGAAGAGCGGTCGTCGTCGTGCAGACATGCGCGAGCTGCTCGGGAACTGTCTGGATGAAGCAGGGCTGGAATTGAAGACAGGGGGTGAGCAAGTTTTCTGGCGTGAACAAGAACTGTCGACAGGAGTGCTACCTTCCTTCGAGGTCTGCCAGGAGATCCTTTGGGAGCTCTACGAGCTAAATTTCAGATTCGAATTGCTTGCTCTGCACCGCCGAGCACAATTAGCGGTTGACGACTCACCGGAACATCAAGATCGTGTGCTGGCTTGCTTCCCTGGACATGGCCCACTTCTGGTTGCTGATCTTAGTCTTGCCAATCAAGGATTAGCTGCTCTTTCGACGGCGGAGCGAGCACCTTACCTTCTCGCGTTGAAGAGGCTGATGAAAGGATGGAAGGGAAACGCACCATCGCAAATTGGTTCCGAGGAAAAACCTGTTGAGCAATACTCTGCAGTTGAACTGACTGTTTTAGAACAGGCAGTGGCAAAGTTCTATACACAGTCATTCTTCAACTTTTTTGGTCGTGCAGCAATAGTCCCTCATCGGTTGCAGGTTCCTTCGTCCAGGCCCTAACATTCATTGTCTACGTTCCAATTCCCTGTTTTGGACATCTAGCTATCATTTTCATGTTGCTGTTTTTGAACATCGTCATTGTTGGGTCACTTCTCATGTTATAAATAGATCTTTGGACAATGGCATTACATTGTTTGCTTTAGCCTTCGGGCCACCTCAATAAGTATGGTTCGAGTTGAGTTAGAGTATTTTTTGCGTTTATTTTTTCATTTGACTCTTTACCAGACAATCCGTCTCAAGTTCAACTTATCACCATCCTACTGCACACTATGCCGGTTACTCGTGCTGCTGCTGCGCGCAATACACCCGTCGATGTTGAGGATACCCATCCTAAGCCTGTTCCGAAACGACGACGGAAGACTACAAGAGTGAAAGCCAAAAAAACAGCCGCATTGCCTACTGGTTCTGGGGATGCGGCTGCTGCAAGTGCACCTCTTTCTCCCGACTCTAATGATTCCACCCGTGCTGCGCACCCTCAGAATCTTGCTCCTCCCCCTTCACGTCTTCCTCGCAAGGTTTCCACCACTTATAGTGTGCGTATTTCGAACCCCAGCGACATCAATCGCCCTGCGCCGCGATTACTTGGGCGTGGCGAAAGCGACCCCGATCCTGATCCCGATGCCGCATTCATTTCCACCCGCGTAAGGTGGGGTCGTGATGATCGTGGGGCTCCTCAAACTCCAGTCCCTGAATCGCCTTTGAATATGGACGTGTCTCCAAGCCATCATGTGTCTTGCTCCCCTCCCTGGATGGAGGATGTGCAGAATAATAATAATGAGTCACAACGCAGTGAAACACCACTGTATTTTCCTTCATCTCCCCCCGACGACAATCATGAGACCCCACGACCAGCCCCTTCATCTTCAGCCAACTCCAGCAAATACTCATCTCCAGCCAACTCCAGCGGACACTCATCTCCAGCCAACTCCAGCGAGCACACCCCCAAATTGCGACTCAGCTCCCCCTCTGGGTCTGATTATTCCGAGAGGAGAAGGAATGATGACCAGATGCGTCTGCAGAAAATTCGCCTTAGAGGACCTCGGGCTGTTACTCCAACACAAGAAGAACAAGATGAGGAAGATGATCGCATGCTTGATCAGGAAGCACCAGTCTCGCCACCACGGTTCACAGCTGCTCAGAAGGGGAAAGGAAAGGGGAAAAGAAAGGCGTCCACTAGTCGTCGTCCATTGAGCTATGATGGGGATGATGCAGGCAATGTCTCGGACCACAACACTAGCGAACGACAACTGTTCAGATCAGGCCCCGTTCAAGCAGCCGCTAAAGCTCAAGTGATTGAGGCCCGGCGAATTTACCATGAGACAGTGGCGGCAATTGCACGTGAAGAGGGGAAGCCTGTTGATTTGTTGTTCAACATTGTTGGCGAAAACACAGTGAAGCCTCGTCGCATCAATGTATGGAATGCCTTCCAGTCATGGTATCCTGAGCATGGCGAAATCAAATGTGAAGATGATAGTATGCATGATTTTTTTTTACGTTTTTGCTCAGACTTCTAACCTTACTGTAGTGTCTAGCGCAGATTACGCCGGCATCATTCGCGAAGAGTACAACAAGAAGCTTGTTGAGCTTGGCGATGAGGCCAACGACCCAGCAGCTAGACGGCTCCATTTCAAGGTGCAGCTCGACTGGTACGAATCAAAAATGCAAGATTTCGTCTACTTGAAGAAGAACGATGGTAACTTCGATGCTGTGGTAGCCAATATGGTGGACAAGTTTGATCATTTGGTAAGTTCTCATTCATTTTGTCGAACGTTTCTTGAACAGTCCGCGACAGGGTCTAATTGCATGGGAGCAGTACGGTGTTCATTGCTTCGGGTTTATCATCGACCCCAGCCGTGATTCGAGAGGTCGTACATCCAGCGTGGCGTGGGGTAGTGGGCCGCTGTACAAGGAGTTGCGGAATACATACGATTCGACAGTAATGAAACAGCTAAGTGATTATGAAGGGATGTTCAAGTAAGCTATGCTAGCTTCCATTTCATCCTTTCTTTTATGCTCAATCAACTACAGGGGCTTAGAAGCCCTGAAGGCTGGAAGAGAATATGCACAGGAGCGATATTCAGTCGACCTTCGCAAGATACATGGTGAGGGAGAACGTGATCGTACACGTCGCTTATTTGGGGAATTTCTGCGTGTCGATATCTGTACGTCTTTCTTTCCCAGATGTTCAATGTGATACTAATCCTGTCATCTCTAGTACGTATCGTTCATGAGCAAGTTCACCCTGGCGATGCAAAGAAGATGCAGATGGCTTGGGCACGCTGGCCTGAATTTGCCTTCCGTTACCAAATTCGATTGGTTGGTTGGCCAGCTGAGATCGGAAAGGTTCCTGGGCCTGGCTTTAACCACAAAGTCGACCTGAAATCCAAAGTCCTGGCAAAGTTGATTTCTGCACGCATTCAGGCATTGTCTCATGATGAAGGCGAGGATGAGGTTGTGGATGAGGGCCCGCTGTGTCGTATCGAACCTTGGACAGATGGTATGTGGTTCATTGATTAGTTTTATGTTGTATCGTGACACCTGTTGCACAGAGGAGAAAGAACTACCCGACGAAAAGCTGATGTCGGTCCCCCTTGTGCTCGACGATTGTGAACCAGCAAATACACTAATGACGCTCATGGAATCCAAGAAATTCATGCAAAGGGTTGGGCAGAGCAAGAGTGAGCGGTCTGGCCAAATACCAACCCATCCGTCGCCTTCAGAGTCGTCAGATCTCGATGAAAATCCACACTCACGCCCACGCCGTCCTCATCCGGCACATGCTCCACGAACGGCTACTACAGACGCTCCGGATATTAACAAGAACCAACACCGACGTCATGTACCCCCCTACGTTGCACTTGGTTCATGCACTGCTGCAGAGGCTTCAGATCCAGAAGAAACTCCACGCGCACGTGCACGCCCTCATCGAGCACAGTCTCAGGTGCCACATGCTACCGAGAGTTGGGATGAAGATGCTCATCCAACAGTTGTCAATGACCGTGGACGTGTTTCCAATGCGACCACTCATCGTCATGAATCCCTGCAATCCCTTCGCCGCCACCCGGACACTGCGCAATATGATGAGCAAAGGTCACGCGATGTTCCTCTTGCCACCCATCACCATCAGGGGTATCATGAGGAATCTTACCGGAACAAGAGATATACCTCACTCCAGGCACCTGTTCAAGCCCATCATCAACGCCGTGCCGCTGATGCAGACCTCAACATTCGTTCTCGTGCGGGTACAGGTGTACACATGCGAAATATCAATTATCATGAGTACGACAACGAACCCATTGGAGATGGCCATTACCTGCCACGAGAGATACCAGCAGATACACGCATTCCATCTTGTCGATCTCCTCCAGGTCCCACAGAAACTGGACAATCCAACAATAGTCGAGGATATCGCCAACCTCTTGCGCATAATAGACGTGATCTAGTCGAATCTCAACCCAGCCATGTAAATCAAGCTCATCGTTTCACGGTCTCTCGACAGCGTGAACATTCTGTTGAGCCGTTGGCGAAGAAACGAAAGATTCATGACACTGATGAGCACGCTCCCCGCCAAGTACTTCCTATGCCACGTCGAGCTGGCAATCAAGTAGCTGGTTCATCACGTTCAAGAATTCCACATTCTTCGGAAGCGGGACCTTCACGACACAGACAACATCGAGTGTTTGAAGATTACCTTGAGCCACTTGGTGAGGATCCCAACGGTTATGACTTGTACAATGATGCTGGTTATTATACCTGACCGTTCATCATGTTGAATGAGTTTTCCTTTATCTGGTGATCGTTCTGAACCAGTTTTCCTTTATCAATACCATCCATACTTATGTCCACTCCATACTTATGTCTATCTGTACTATGATGTATGATTTATGCCCAACTTATGTCTATGCAAATTATGTATTCAATGTTGATATCTCAGTCGTATTTGACACCATCAGTTCTAATGTCCTCTCTCATGAACACTCTTATTTATTAAATAACTGGGAATAGTACTATGTCGTTGGCTGACTCCAAGATTCAACTTTTAATGGTCACAAACTTCTATACTACTACAAATTCCTTTTCAAATCCACTATTATAAACATAACAATAGAGTAGTTACTGGGATCAATACTGAAATAAGATATCCATATTGTTGTATATCTGAGTCATACTTGTGTGCAACTACAAAACTAGTAGTGGAGTCTCCACTACTTTCTCATCTAGTATTATTTCCACCAACAGACCATGGTAGTCATTTCAAGGCTAGGACTACATAACTTTCAAATAAGATTTGTATGGCTGGAGATGCCCAGTAATGTGTGACGTGACAGATAGGGAGTCCCCTATACTTGGGACTAGACCAGATCTACAGTGGGAATGCCCACAACAGTTGGACCTCCCCATGATATACTTGGTCCAGATACACTCCTATGGGCTGGACCAAGCTGACTCCTGGGCTGCCCAATTGGGACATCCAGACCTAAGCATGGGGAAGACCATAGAGCTTGGA
>Ga0307476_10001430_pt1 | contig 14612 bp, 13 predicted proteins | sample atmos_gasesECM2C_2_FD_203314 | JGI IMG/M metagenome (GOLD analysis project Ga0307476, IMG submission 203314) | Hardwood forest soil microbial communities from Morgan-Monroe State Forest, Indiana, United States - atmos_gasesECM2C_05 | ecosystem: Environmental > Terrestrial > Soil > Temperate... | reverse complement strand
AAAATGACGACACCGGTTCCATCATCATCGTCGTCGCAACTGACGCCCCGCTCATCCCCACGCAACTAAAGCGCATTGCGCGCCGAGTCTCTCTCGGCCTTGGCCGCGACGGGAGCTACTCAGGCGATGGTTCTGGAGACATCTTCCTCGCGTTCTCGACCGCCAACGCGGGCGCTGTCGGCCCTAAGGGCATACATCAACTGAGCATGTTGCCTAACGATTTGCTCGACCCACTTTTCCTGGCGACGGTCCAAGCCACGGAAGAAGCCGTAATCAACGCTATGGTAGCTGCCGAAACTATGAAAGGCATCGACGATCACGAAGTGATCGCGCTCCCGCACGATCGCCTCCGCGAAGTATTAAAGAAGTACAACCGGCTTGCTGTGAGGTAATGTTTTTTTCAAAGGCTGCCTCCTTGGACCACTCGCGCTCATCCAAAAGAGAAATTGGAGGAATGCAAATGCAGAAACGCAAATTAGGAAAGACTGGGTTCGAGATCGCTCCCTTGGCTCTAGGAGGCAACGTTTTTGCCTGGACTGCGGACGAACCGACATCTTTCAAAGTGCTGGACGCTTTTGTGGATAAGGGATTCAGCCTGATCGACACAGCCGACGTTTACTCGCACTGGGTCCCCGGCCACAGAGGCGGCGAATCCGAGACCATCATCGGTAATTGGCTTAAAAAAAGCGGCAAGCGCAGTCAGTCAATCATTGCCACAAAAGTCGGGATGGAAATGCCCGGCGTAGGAAAGGGACTTTCGGCGTCCTATATTAAGGCCGAGGTCGAGGCCTCTCTGCGCCGCTTGCAGACCGACTACATTGATCTCTATCAGGCTCACAAAGATGATCCCCATACACCTCTTGAGGAGACGCTGCAAGCCTTCACCGATCTACTTCGGCAGGGCAAGGTGCGCGCCATCGGAGCCTCCAACTACAGCGGCAAGCGGTTAGCGGAAGCTCTTGCGGTAAGCCAACAGAAGGGACTGGCCAGCTACCAGACGATGCAACCGGAATACAACCTTTATGATCGCTTCGGGTATGAAAGCGATGTTGAGCCTGTCTGCAGGAAGCACGAGGTTGGTGTGATCTGCTATTTCGCGCTGGCCAGCGGATTCCTCAGCGGCAAGTATCGCTCGGAGGCCGATCTCTCGAAGAGCCAGCGCGGACAGATGGTCAAAAAGTACCTGAACCCGCGCGGGTTTCGCATCCTCGACGCCCTGGACAAGGTGGCCAAGCAATACAGTGCCACGCCCACCCAAGTTGCTCTCGCGTGGCTTATCGCACGGCCTAGCATTACTGCGCCTATCGCAAGTGCCACCAATCTCCAGCAGTTGGATGACTTGGCCCGCGCCACCAGCCTTGAACTCGATTCATCGTCGATCGCGTTGTTAGATAAAGCCAGTGCGCCAGATTCGAAAAGTGAATCTCGGCCTTCCGCTGCGGCGGACTGAATAGGCGGTTCTCCGGCATGGTGCGGCTGAGCGGAACTAAGCCGCACCATGTTGAGTCCGACCCGTCCTGAGTCGAGCCCCCCGAGTAGCACCGGACATTCGACCATTCGCAGTATCATAGGGTCGCAAGCTCATGCTGCCCTTCAAACTCGTCTACAGCGACGCCTATTACCTGCCGATCGGCGACCATGTTTTCCCTGCCGAAAAATATCGCCGCGTTCGCGAGCGTCTGATCGCTGACAAAATTGCCGAAGCCCAGGATTTTCTCGAACCTCAGCCTGCTACCGATCAGGACATTCTGCTGGTTCACAAACCGGAATACGTTCATAAGCTGAAGACTGGAACCCTCAGCCCGCGCGAGGAAATGGAAATGGAAATCCCCTACTCGCGCGATTTGGTGGAGTCATTCTGGCTCGCGGCCGGCGGATCAATTTTGGCGGCGCGGCAAGCCCTGACTGACGGTGTCTCCGTCAACATCGGCGGCGGATTCCATCATGCCTTCCCCGACCATGGCGAAGGCTTCTGCATGATTCACGATGTAGCTGTCGCGATCCGCCGCATGCAGCGTGACGACAAAATTCGCACGGCGATGATCATCGATTGCGATGTGCATCAAGGTAATGGGACTGCCGCGATCTTTGCCGGGACACGAACCGCAAGTGCGCTTTTGCCTTCAGCTGGAGCGTCGACCCTCGATCCGTCGGCGCTCAGTTCAGCGCTGCCCGGCAAAATTCACGGCGCCCACGCCGGCGAAGTCTTTACCATCTCGCTGCATCAGCACAACAACTATCCGCTGTGGAAGCCCCCATCTTCCATCGACGTAGATCTTCCCGACGGCATCGGCGACGATGACTATCTCGCCTGGCTCGACAACGCTCTCAGCTCCGGCTTGCGCAAATTCGAGCCAGATTTACTGTGCTACGTCGCCGGAGCCGACCCTTACCTGGAAGACCAACTCGGCGGATTGTCTTTGACCATCGACGGACTGAAGCGGCGCGACGAACTCGTCTTTCGCGTGGCGCGAGCCCGCAATTTGCCCGTGATGGTGACCTTCGCCGGTGGCTACGCGCAAAATGTCGAAGATACGGTCGCGATCCACAGCAATACGGTCGTTGCTGCGAAGGATGTCTTTGGTGCACGAGCTTTAGGTTAGTTTCACCAGCTATACTCGATGGGATGATCGTCATTCCGTCCGATATTTCTCACAGCGAGCTTTACAGCATTCTGATTAATTCTGTGGTGCCCCGTCCGATTGCATGGGTATCGACCATCAATTCCTCGGGACAACCAAATCTCGCGCCTTTTTCTTTTTTCAACGCAGTGTGCGCCGATCCTCCGTTGCTGGCATTTGCGCCCGGGCTTCGTCTGTCGAAGGTTCCGCGTAACAACCATGGCGAGCCTAAAGACACGCTGCACAATGTTCGTGAGACCAAAGAGTTTGTCATCAACGTCGTCACCCATGAACTGGCGGAAGCCATGAATCTAACCAGTGGCGAATACAACCCCTCGGTAAACGAGTTCGAAGTGGCCAAAGTTGCCGCTGGGCCATCTCACGCTGTGCGTCCGCCAAGAGTTGCTGAATCTCCCGTCAGCTTTGAGTGCAAGCTTTATCAGATTCTCGATTTTTCTCCGCAACCTACCAGCGGAAGCCTGGTGATCGGAGAGATTGTGGCGATTCACATCAACGATGCCAACCTCAAAGAGGGCCGCCTGGACCGCAATTCCCTGGATCTGATCGGCCGCATGGGAGGAGCTCAGTACACCAGAACCACGCAAAGATTCGAAATGATCAGGCCCAAGATCGAGTCCAAGACTGCTCGGTCCTAATTCAATCTCATCGCCTCTACATTGCCATCCTTCGCACAGGCACGATAAAATACGGAGTACACATCTTCTCGCCTTTTCATCCCAAGTTAGCCTTTCGAGTATTCGCGGCAAGGCGTGTGCGACCCCTGGTGCGGACAACTTTGCGTCCGCAAATCCCTGTAGCGGAGTTGGCATTGAAACGAGGCAAGACCGCGGTAATTGTCGGCGCCCAGTGGGGCGACGAGGGCAAGGGCAAGATTGTCGACGTGCTCTCGGAGAGCTTCAGTGTTGTGGCGCGCTATGCCGGCGGCCATAACGCCGGGCACACTGTCATTATCAACGGCAAGAAGTTTGTGCTGCAACTTGTGCCTTGCGGCGTGTTGCGTGCCGACTGCCGCAGCGTGATCGGCAACGGCGTAGTGCTCGATCCCATGGCTTTTCTGAAGGAAGTGGGCGCTTTGCGCGAGGCAGGCGTGCGCGTCGACGGAAATCTATTTGTTTCTAATCGCGCGCAAGTGATTCTTCCCTACCATCGCATGATCGAACTGGCGGCGGAAAACGCCCCGGGACGAGTGAAAATCGGCACGACCTCCCGGGGAATTGGCCCGGCCTACGAAGACAAAATGGGACGCCGCGGCCTACGGGTGGCCGATCTGCTCGATCTTCAGCTCCTGAAAATACACATCGAGAACGCCGTGCGCGAGAAGAACATGATTGCGCACGCTCTGTTTAATACCGAACCTCTCGACGCCGACAAGATGTACACGGAATACGCCGCTGCGGCCGAAAAGATTGCGCCGTTCGTTTGCGACACTGCGGTCTTACTGAATGAGGCTCTGGCTGCTGGCGAAGCGATTTTGTTCGAAGGGGCTCAGGGCACAATGCTCGACATTGATCACGGCACTTATCCGTTTGTGACGTCTTCGAGCGCGACCTCAGGAGGCGCTGCCATTGGTACTGGCGTGGCCCCGAATGCAATTGATTCTGTCATCGGACTCACGAAGGCGTACTGCACCCGCGTGGGTGAAGGTCCGTTCCCCAGCGAAGACAAGGGAGAACTGGGAGAGCAACTGCGCAAACGCGGCAATGAATTTGGCGCGGTTACAGGCCGACCGCGACGCACCGGATGGCTGGACTTGCCTCTGCTGCGCTACGCTGGCATGATTAACGGCATCTCATGGCTGGTGGTGACCAAACTAGATGTGCTCGACGAACTGGCGGAGATTCCGATTTGCGTTGGCTACTTGGTGAACGGAAAAAAGACTTCGGAGATCCCGGCTCAAGCCAGCGGCTACGACAAGATCGAGTGCGTCTACCGGAAGATGCCGGGCTGGCGGGCCTCCACGCAGGGCATCACGACGTTTGAACAATTGCCCAAAGCAGCCCGCGAGTATTTGGCGTTTGTGGAGCAGGGAACTGGTGCGAAAGTTGGAATGGTTTCGACCGGTCCCGACCGGAACCAAATTATTTTTGTAGATGAGTTTGCGGCTGAAATGAATGCCGCATTAGCGCGGAAAGTCTAGAATCAAGTCTCTGTATCCCGGGCCCCAAGACCAAACGCTGAGTGAAGACTAAGTAAGGAGTGCACGAATGGTGGTTTTAGCAGTGACGTGGATGGCGAAAGCTGGGCACGACGCCGATGTCGTCGCAATTTTTGCGAAGCTTACCGAAGAATCGCGCAAGGAACCGGGCTGCCTGATGTATCAGGTGCACCGGCACAAAACCGAGCAGCGGAGATTCTTCATCTATGAGCAGTACAAAGACGATGCCTCGCTCGAGGGTCATCGCACCGCGCCACATTTTTTGCAGTACGCCCGCAAAGACTTGCCCAAGGTCGCGGATCGTGTGGAAGGCCACCTCTACGAAGCGTTAGGGTAGGTTGTGTGGCGCGGGCGCCCTTGCCCGCGTCTCTCCGCGGGATTGGTGCATCCAGTGCGCACCTGCTTCCCGTGGAGACAGCCTCGGGGCTCGCCGATCCGACTATTACTACTGCGCCAGTTCATATCCAGCGAAAAAGAAACTCAACTCAAAGCGCGCCGTGTCCTCGGCATCGGAGCCGTGGATCGCATTGTGCTCAATGCTCGACGCCCACTTTTTGCGGATGGTTCCCTCCTCGGCGTTCGCCGGATTGGTCGCGCCCATCAGCTTGCGCAGGTCAGCGATAGCGTTTTCTTTTTCCAGAGCCAGCGCCACGATCGGCCCGCTCGACATGAAGTCGGTGAGCGAGTTATAGAACGGACGGCTGGCGTGCACCGCATAAAACTGTTGCGCCTGATGCTTGGAGATCTCCAGCATCTTCATGGCAAGAATGCGAAAGCCATTCTTCTCGAATTGTTCGATGATGTCGCCGACGCCGTTTTTGGCGACCGCATCAGGTTTGACGATAGTAAGAGTGCGTTGCAAAGTTTTCATAGGAAGTCGTTCGTTGGTCCTTAGTGATTAGCTGAATAGTTTTTATCCGTACTCAGTACTAAACTTTCACTCCCAGCGCGGCCACCAGCGTCTCGCCGATCGCCGCCGGGGATTTCGCCACGCGTATGCCGGCCGCTTCCATGGCTTTGATTTTTTCCTCTGCCGTTCCCTTGCCTCCAGAGATGATCGCTCCGGCATGACCCATGCGACGTCCCGGAGGCGCAGTTTGGCCGGCGATAAAGCCGACTACTGGCTTTTTCATTTTCGTCTTCACGAATTCCGCGGCAGTTTCTTCCGCGTCGCCCCCGATTTCGCCGATCATGATGACGGCTTCAGTTTCAGCGTCGCGGTTGAATAAGTCGAGGGCGTCCACAAAATTAGTTCCGATAATCGGATCGCCTCCGATGCCGATCGCCGTAGACTGTCCAATACCCCGCTGCGTGAGTTGATGTACCGCTTCATAGGTGAGCGTGCCCGACCGGGAAACAATCCCGATGGATCCTTGCTTATGAATCGATCCCGGCATGATTCCGATCTTGCACTTTCCCGGTGAAATAATTCCCGGGCAGTTTGGGCCAATCAGCCGCGAACGCCGGTCCTGCAGGAACTCCCAGGCCTTCACCATATCGAGCGTCGGAATGCCTTCGGTGATGCAGACAATAAGATCGACTTCGGCGTCGGCCGCTTCCATGATGGCATCGGCGGCAAACGGCGGGGGGACAAAAATCACCGTCGCGTCGGCGCCAGTTTTCTCTACGGCTTCTTGCACCGTATTGAAAATGGGCCAGCCCTCGTGCGTGGTGCCGCCCTTGCCAGGCGTGACTCCGCCCATCACCTGCGTTCCGTAGGCGGCGCAGGCCTTGGCGTGAAAGGTACCCTCGCGTCCGGTGAGCCCTTGCACGATCAGCCGAGTTTGTTCGTTAACCAGAATTGACATAAGGTGATCCCCAATAATTGCCGTCGACGTAATCGCGATTGGCTCGCTTCCGTTTTATCCTCGCGCCGCAGCCACCACTTTATCCGCCGCTTCCTTCATCGTATCGGCCACCACAAAATTGAAACCGGATTCCATCAGAATCTTCTTACCTTCATTCACGTTCGTGCCTTCGAGCCGCAACACAATCGGCAACTTGATGTTCGTCTTTTTCGCCGCTTCGACCACGCCGGTGGCCAGTGTGTCTACGCGCAGAATGCCGCCAAAAATATTGATCAGCACGGCTTTCACGCTCTTGTCGCTGAGCAGGATCTCGAAGGCATGCGCGACCTGCTCGGCATTGGCTCCGCCGCCCACATCGAGAAAGTTCGCAGGCATTCCTCCGGCATATTTGATGATGTCCATGGTAGCCATGGCCAGGCCGGCGCCATTCACCATGCAGCCAACGCTGCCGTCCAGTTTGATGTAGTTCAAGCTGTACTTCGAAGCCTCGACTTCCAGCGGATCTTCTTCTGTGATGTCGCGCAATTCGCGAATATCGGGATGGCGGAACAGCGCATTGTCGTCGAACGTCAGTTTGGCATCGAGCGCGAACAGGCGGCCATCGGTGGTGGTAATAAAAGGATTGATCTCGACGAGCGAGGCGTCCGTGTCGAGAAACGCCTTATAAAGATTGGAAAGAAATTGCACGGCAGGATTGATCTGCTTCGCACTGAGCCCAAGTGCAAAAGCCATCTTGCGCGCCTGAAACGCTTCCAGACCCATGCCCGGATCGATGTGCTGCTTCAGAATGGCATCGGGAGTTTCAGCCGCCACCTGTTCGATATCCATTCCACCGGCGGCAGATGCCATGAACACGGGCTTGCCCGCGGCGCGGTCGACCAGAATTCCCAGATACAATTCCTTCTCGATCGGCAGCGTTTCTTCAATCAGCAACCGCCGTACGATGCGTCCTTCGGGACCTGTCTGGTGTGTAATCAGCCGCATGCCCAGCATCTTTTCGGCAATGTCGCCGGCCTCGTTGGCCGATTTGGCGATCTTTACTCCGCCGCCCTTGCCTCGTCCTCCGGCATGGATCTGTGCTTTGACCACTACTCCGGTTGCCCCGGCGCTGAACAGTTCTTTGGCCGCCGCGTCCGCTTCTTCGCGCGAGGTGGCCATCGTTCCCCGTGGCACGGTCACACCATACTTCTTGAGAATTCCTTTTCCCTGGTATTCGTGGATTTTCATAATTCGTTCGTCAGCTAAAAATTGGAAGGAACCTGCTTGCGGCTATCGGCTGAGGGCAGCAAACTCTTGATTTTATCGAAGGGCTGACGATTTGAGCAAACCGGCGCTTAGTATCTTTTTAATGAGCGTCACATCTAAGCAATCTGAACAAATCGATCCGCGAAGTTTAAGGCACAAACCGTGAAAGTGATTTCGCTGAATGTCGGGCGGCCGCGCCTTGCCGTCTATAAAGGGGCAACCGTTAACACTGGAATTTTCAAGCAGCCAGTGACTGGCCGCCTCGCGCTGCGCACGCTCAATCTGGATGGCGATCGGCAAGCCGACCTCACCGTGCATGGCGGACCTTATAAGGCGGCTTACGCCTATCCTTCCGAACACTATGAATTTTGGCGAAACGAGTTGCCTGAGATGGAATTGCCCTGGGGAATGTTCGGCGAGAATTTTACGACGCAAGGTCTAGCGGAGGAGAATATTCATGTTGGCGACCGCTTTCGCATCGGGTCGGCAACGGTTATGGTTCGCCAGCCCCGTATGCCTTGTTACAAGTTGCCGATTCGATTTCAGCGGGATGACATTATCGAACGCTTCCTGGTGAGCGGGCGCAGTGGATTTTATTTTTCGGTGGAGCAGGAAGGTGATGTGGGTGTGGGGGATTCGATCGAACGGATCTCGACCGACGAAGACGGCATTACCATCGCCGAAATGAACCGCCTTTTCGTGCGAGATCGATATAATCGCGATCTTCTGCAGAAGGCCATCGCCACACTGGCGTTGCCTGAGAGCTGGCGTGAATATTTCTTGCCTCGGCTGAAGGAGCCAGCCGTGAACACGTAGCCGGTTGATGGCGTCCTAAATTTGTTCAGCTTATAGCAATCCGATGTTATCCCTTACAATTCCGACTGGGATGATCCTGGAAGCACTGCATCGCATTGCGAATCGCAAGGAATCACTGTCGCGTGCGGAAGCGCGCGAAGTAATGGCGCAGGTGCTCGCCGGAACTTGTACCGACGCGCAAATCGCAGCGCTGCTGCTTGCACTTCGCATGAAGGGCGAAACCGTCGAAGAAATTGTGGGCTTTGCTGAGGCGATTCGGGCCGCAGCCACTCCTCTGCCGATCTCTAGGGAAGAGAGTGCGAACAACGCCAGTCCGCTGGCCTTAACCGGCACGGGCCGCGATGCGCTGGCCGAGTCCTCTCTCGTCGACACCAGCGGCACCGGCGGCGATGCGTGTGGCACTTTCAACATTTCTACCGCAACCGCATTTGTCACTGCGGGCGCGGGAGTCCGCGTGGCCAAGCACGGCAACCGCAGCATCAGCTCGAAGTGCGGCTCGGCGGACGTAATGGAAGCGCTGGGCGTAAACATTCAACTCTCTCCGGAGCGTGCTGCGCAATGCCTGCGCGAAGTCGGAATCTGTTTTTTATACGCGCCGGATTTGCATGCTTCGATGAAGCAGGTGCAAAAAGTGCGGCGCGAGCTTCGCTTGCGTACCATGTTCAACCTGCTCGGACCGCTAACCAATCCGGCGCGGGCCTCGGGACAAGTCGTGGGAGTGTATGCGCTGGAGATGGTCGAAAAGCTGGCCGAGGCGCTCAGCATGCTGGGGCTGCATCGCGCGCTGGTGGTGCATGGGCTGGAAGGATTGGATGAAATAACTATTACCGGGCCAACTCGAGTCGCCGAGGCACGCGATGGAAGCGTGCGAAGTTATGAAGTCGATCCCGAGGAATTCGGCATGAAGCGAGCTACGCTCGCTGATATTTCCGGCGGCGATGCGGCGGAGAATGCAGCCATTGTTCGCGAAGTCCTAAGCGGAAGGAAATCTGCGCGGCGCGACGTGGTGGTGCTGAACTCCGCTGCCGCGCTGGTGGCTGCTGGACGCGCCGATCATTTGGCGGATGCAATTCCGTTGGCGGCGAAGTCGATCGATTCCGGCGCGGCCGCGGGAAAGTTGGCGGCACTGGTAGGGTTCACCTCCAAACAAGTGCTCAGTGGTTAGTGATCCGTTTGTCAGTGATCGGTGGTCAGTAATTGCACCGGCTTGCTACCCACTGATCACTGAGCACTGGCCACTGATCGGCGCCTACTTCGCTGCGTCACTTGCCTCAATCTTGAACGCGTTGTTTGTCGTGTCGCTCTCCGGGACGCTGCCGTCGTTGACTACGATTTCCTCCGGCTGTTTCGTAACCTCGATGCGAATCACGCCAGTGCTCTTGCTGCGCACAACCAACCGCTTCGTCACCTCGCCGCCTGCATATTTCACCGTGACCGGAACTTCTGCTCCGGCCGCGCCAAGATTCTCCACCGTGACAGTCACCATGAATCCTTCCGGCAACAGCTTTCGCGTAAAAGCGGAGGCCACTTTAAAATCGGGCAGGCCGTGATCACGGTAAACCCAGTCATCGAAAAACCATTCCAGATCTTTTTGCGTTTGTGCCTGAATCAAGCGCGGCATGTAAGAGGGCTCTTTATCATCCTCTGCATGGTATGACGCCAACGCTTTCTTCAGCGCCTGGTCCCCCAACATATCGCGCAACATCCACCAGACGAACATCGCTTTGCTGCGATAGAGTTCCTCGTCATAGGTGTTGATTAGAGAATTGCTGGTTGCATCGTCTGGCGTGGGTGGGGTCACCAGTTTCTCTTTGGTTTTGTTTTTGCCATTGAGTGCGGAACGGTGCACTGCAAGGTAGTCGAGCGCGGCTTGACGCCCGCTTTGATGTTCCAGGTAGAGCGCCTGCGCGAAGTGGGCGAGACCTTCATTGATCCAGGGCCGCAGCGACGAAAAAGCCGCGTGGGTTAGCTGGTGGGCGGCCGCAAGCCCGGCAACCTTTGGATCGATGCCGGCCAGCGGTGTCATCAACAGCGGGCCGCTTTCAAACGGAGGAGAAGCTTCATTGGGAAGGTCCGCGGTTTGCGCCTTGGTACGCGGCGCACCGAACCAGTCGTTGATCAGTGGAACTGATTTCCCCGCCGCATCGATATAGTTTGTTGCCGACGCGTCGTGGCCTCGCAGAAAATGAACAGCGATCGCCGCACGGTCCAGAACTTCGTAGTTGGCAATCAGAAATGTTGGCACCACCGACCCTACTGAGCGATAAGTGCAATCGGCAACGAACTGATGCTGCGCTTCATTGGACGAAGGGCAGCTCGTAGCGTTAACCAGAAGCTCGGGAGCGTCGCCTTCGCCAGCAGAGACCGCAATTTGCAGATGCATGGTCGAACCGAATTCTCGTTCTTTCCAACGGCCCAGTCGCTCGGCCAGGCTGTTGCCCTCGGCGAGGCTCGCCGCCTCGGTCGCAATGGGGTACCAAGTTACGTACCCGGCCCCACGCACTGCAGTGAACTTCGTGCTGATCTGGTCCCAGTCCGTAGCCTGGGCGGCGGACTCGGGGGCGTTGATGCGGGTGAGGCGCGTAGCATCGAGCACGATAACGCCTTCGTAAGCGATCTCGAGCTCGACCGTTTCTTTGGGTGCAACCGGCGCCGGCAGAGTAACGATAGCCTCGGAGAGCGTGCCAGTATGGTCGATGTCAGAAGTGTAGGGCTGTGCGACGAACTGCAGCATCTTGCCGCCGGTGCTGATCGAACGCCATTCCAGAGACGAAGAAATCTGCAGCACCGCGATTTTCTCCGGAGTTGGCGAATCGTTGCGCAAGACGATTTTGCCGCGAACACCAAAGCGCTGTTGTCCGGGTTCGACACGAACATTCAGGTCGTAATGGCTGAGCGTGAATGCTTCACGATCGAGAGAAAAAGCATTCACCACAGAGACACAGAGGACACAGAGAAAAGAAAAACGCGAAAGCAACTTCATTTTGTGCCTGAAGATGCTTCTTTGCTTTGATTGCTTCGATTCCGCCTCTGCCGCACAATTTCGTACATCACCACCGCGCCCGCCACCGAGACATTCAGAGACGGAACTTTTCCCAGCATCGGAATTGAAACCAGAAAATCGCACTTCTTCTTCACCAGGTCGTGCAGTCCCTTGCCCTCCGCTCCGAGCACAAGAGCGCAGTCCATGTTGTAATCGAGCGCGTCGTAGGTCTGCGGGCCGCGCTCGTCAAGTCCAACGGTCCAGATGTTGCGATCTTTCAATTCTTCTACGGTGCGGGCGATGTTGGTAACCTTCGCAATCGGAAGATATTCGCTGGCACCGGCGGAAGTTTTGGTGACTGTGCCGGTGACGGGGGCGGCGCGGCGCTCCGGAATGACCACGCCATCGGCTCCGGCTGCATCGGCGGTGCGCATCAACGCGCCCAGATTGTGCGGATCTTCCACGCCGTCGAGCACGATGACGAAAGAATATTCGCCGCGCTTCGCGCCGACCACATCATCGAGATCGCTGTATTGTTTTGCAGAAGTAACCGCGACTACTCCCTGATGGGCAGCTCTGCCGGCCATCTGGTCAAGTTCAGTGCGGGTGAGAAAGCGCACCGGCACGCCCAGGCGGCGGCATTCTTCAATCATGCGCTGCAGGCGGATATCGTTGCGCTCCTTCGCCATTCCGACCCATTGGAAAGCGCGTCCGCGGGCCTTGAGCGCCTCGGTGACGGCGTTGATGCCGTAGATGTAATTCATGAAGTATCAGTGTACCGAAAGCAGGGCAGCGCTGGGTATTTGGGTGTGATTGCGTAGCTTGGACGAGAAAGCGGAGCGTTTCCGCGCAGTTGCTGTGAGCTAAAGCTAAGGGCAAAAACGCTAAATACCCGCAGACAAAAACCCATCGAATGCTTGCTTGGGGCGTGCTCGGGTCAGCATCCGATGGGTTACCGTTTCTCCTTACTCACCCTGTTGTTTTCAGGAGTATGTTGAAATCATTAAACCGCAGAACCGTCTTAAGTACCGTCTAATTTTGTAAAGCTTTGTAATTGTTATTACAGCAATGTTACTCAGCAGTAACCGTTCGACCAGTAACTGCCCAGACGATCAATCCGGGATTGCCGGAGCTTTCGACGCCATCAGTTCGGTGAAGCGCGGACTTTTTCTGAGTTCCGCGAACTCCTGGTCCTTGTACACATTTTTCAGGTCTTTATAGCCGGCTTCCATCGCCCTTCGCAGATACTCGAGCGACTGCTCCGAAAACCCCATTTTCGCGTACAACTTTGCGACCGTGTAGTCGTAGCGCGCACGGTCTTCAGGACTAGGCAGTTGCGCCTGCACGCCCGCCCGCGAAGTTCGCTCAAAGACCGAGGGATCCAATTCCATCGCGTGTTGATACGCCATCACCGCGCGCTCAAAGTCCCGCTTGGAGAAATACGCAGCCCCCAGGTTGCTGAAGAACGAAGCCGAAGTATTGTCCTTGCCAATTGCCTTCTCGTATTGCTTTACCGCCGCCCCGTATTTTTTGGCTTCGTAGTAGACTACGCCCAGATTGTTGTAGGCGTCGGCGTAGCCGTGGTTGTAGTGGATGGCGCGCTCGAACGACTTGCGGGCCTCTTTATAGCGCTGGATGAGAAGCTCGGTGATGCCAATCTTATTCAGCAGGCGCGCATCGTTCGCCTTCTTGGCCAGAGCCGCGTGATAATAATCGAGCGCGTCCAGAAAAAGTTTTTGCGCGCGCAGCAGATCAGCTTGCTGCTCCAAAGCATCCGCCGTCGCATCCGGCGCGGGAGGGTCAACGCCCCGCATCAATGGCGGCGTAATCTGCACTTGTTCTGAATGTGAAATTTGCGCGAAGACTGCGGTGGAACAAACGAAAAGAACGATCAGGCAGGCTTTCCGGCAGGACATACACACCCCCAGACGACCAGTTCTGAAGCCCATTCTGACACAGTTTGGGCCGGGCGGCGCAGAATTTTGTGTAAGTCCACCGCCGCCATCGGACTATGTATCTCTCGTGAAAATAGAGTTCGCGCAAGGGTAAGCTCGATGGGTCTGGGCTTGCGCCCCGGAAGGATCTGGGGTACCCCTCCGCCTCCCCCCTCGATCTATGAAAATCTCTAACTTGGCGCGAAAATGTCCGCAAAATCCGGGCGTCGAAGCACTTAGTTCCTAAAATCCGTGAAACAAAGGACTTAGAAGCATGACGCTTTGGGTTCACCCGACCGTGGCGAGCTCGACCATGATCGCGCAAATTGGATGGGCGTCACAAGGTTGGATGTCACGATGGGATGTGGAAAGTCTTTGGGAGCGAGTGATGTTCTGGACAAGGACGGGAAGCCGCTCGATTTGACATCTTAATCGGAAAGGATGGGCCAGCCCCCGAACTGGAACTTGGGAAACGTCCCGTGTGCCCCCACATTCCCTTGATGTGAACCACTTCCCCTTGAACGAGAGGATTCTACACCGCGTCTCGCTCCTACTGATCGCGTTACAGCCAAGGCGCTGGCGGCGTCTTCAACGCACATTTCAGCCACTACCCGATGACGGTCGCAGAGAAACTGTAAGCCCACATCGCTGGGTTGTGACATCAGTTGGGGTGGCGAAAAAGACGAACTCCGATACTCACTTCGGGAACGAGAGGGTAATCACCGATTTGGATTTCTGAGAGGCCGCGTGGGCGGCAGAATCCCCGCCGCCGCAATTGCTCTGCGCCGATTCGGCTGCTCTCTTGCTTCCAGATGTTGATGCCGGCTGACTAGCGGCGGCACAACCGTTAGAAGAGCCCTCAATGGAGGCAATCATAGGTCCCTGCGCTGGCGCCGCGCCGTCACGAACCGCGCCGCCTTTTACCGCAATTGTCCGCCGGACTAGCACTTGCGACGGCGCCGGCTGCGAAGTTGATTGAGGAACACGCGCGGCAAGCTGCTTGGTGCTTTGGTCTAATGCCGAACCCAA
>Ga0307476_10001427_pt1 | contig 14630 bp, 10 predicted proteins | sample atmos_gasesECM2C_2_FD_203314 | JGI IMG/M metagenome (GOLD analysis project Ga0307476, IMG submission 203314) | Hardwood forest soil microbial communities from Morgan-Monroe State Forest, Indiana, United States - atmos_gasesECM2C_05 | ecosystem: Environmental > Terrestrial > Soil > Temperate... | reverse complement strand
TTCGATCCCGACGCTGTGGTCCTGGGCGCTGATCCGCCCCGACTCGATTGCTGTGACCTTCTTTCCGAAATCAAGGGTTCCGAGCACACTCGTGACATACCGGTTGTGATGCTCTCTCCGGGAGGATCTCCGGAGCGTACTCGGGGCCTCGATCTCGGCGCCGACGATGTACTGTCTCTTCCCTTCGACGCGCACGAATTGCTGTCGCGCCTTCGTTCGCAGCTTCGAAGCAAATCCCTTACGGATAAGCTGCGAGAGCGGCTGCGGCTTGCCGAAGAGAATCGAAACGCCAACCAGCAGGTAGTAACAGCCGTCAATGAAGAACGGCGGACGCTTCGGTTTGGCGGACTGGCGATTATTGGAGTGGTTCTGGTTGCGGCCCTGGTCTTTGGTTTTTTGTACCGCCGCACGCAGCAGCAGAATACCCGGGTTTATGCGGCCATCACTCGATTGCAGACTGGCGTTCTGACTCAACAGCGGCTGATGGAACGTTCGCGTCAGGCTCTTGCGAACGAGGGACACGGTTCATCCTCGGGACCTGATCCACAGACGCTTCAGCTGCAGAAGAAAAGCGAGGATTTGCGATCGCAAATTGCGGCCAGCAAGACGGAAGACCCTTCGGTTCTGCGAGGTCAATTGACCGCCGTAGAAACCCGTCTGCAGAAGCTGGAGACCGAGGGCAAGGTGGCGCAGACGATTATTCAGTCCTATGAGCCGAGCGTCTGCCTCATCCACGTGGTGCTTGCCTTTCGCGACCACACTACCGGATTGAGATTGCATTACGCGGATGTCACGAGCAGTGGCGTGCCGACGACCGACGATCACAACAACCCGCTAGTGAGTGTCACCGGAAACGGACCGGAGGTACGTCTGGACGCCTTCGGCACTGGGTTTCTCGCATCCACCAGCGGACAAATCCTCACCAATCATCACGTGGCCGAGCCCTGGTGGCAGAATGACGATCTGAAGGAAGTGGTGGATCAGGGACTCGAGCCGGTTGTAGCGGAAATGACAGCCTATTTCCCAGGCGTCCCACATGGCATTGCCATCACCACCGAAAAGATTTCCTCAGCCGCTGACGTTGCCCTCGTTAAAGCGGATGTTTCGCAACTCGGAATTAAACAGATCGTCCTTGCCGATGGCCGCCGCTCAGCGATCAGTGGCGGCCCGGTGGTGCTACTCGGATATCCCACGGCGCTTGACGCGATTCTGGCTCGGGCCGGCGCCGAGACGCTCCAGTCCATCGCTACAGCGACTAAAGGTGATCCGAAGCAAGTGATGGAAGAACTAGCGCGCCGCAATCTGATCAGACCTATCACCACGCAAGGGCACATCGGCGACGTATTGCCTGACAAGATTGTCTATGATGCCCAAACCACTTCGGGGGGGTCTGGCGGTCCGCTTTTCAATAATGAGGGCAAAGTCATAGGAATTAACTTTGCCATGGTGCGCGAGTTCGGCGGCTCGAATTTCGCCATTCCTGTCGGCTACGGGAAATCACTTCTGAAACCTTAAGCCCGCAGCAACACTAGGCCGCGTGCCTGGCGCGTAAAGAAGAAATGTCTAGTTGGGGTGTAATTGACGCCGGCGGATTAGAGTTGCGCATGAAGGTTCGTGGCGCCTGAAACTGGTGCCCACTCCTCGCAAAAGACGCGAGAAGTGGGGCACGCCAGATTTTCTTTGTTAGTGAATAGTTCGCTCGGTCTTGCGGACGCCTGGAGAACTCGTTGAGCCTTCGAATTTTGGCTCGCCGAGTTTTGTGATCCACAGGCCGGAGTGGATGTCATTGAAATAGATCAGGCTGTTGAGCAGGGGACTGTCGCAGGCGACCGAGCAGGGTTGGCCTCCCCAAGTGAAGGGCAGGTTGGGGCGGAAGCCTTTGGCATCGCCGGTCCAGAAGCGGGCGATTTCCCGGCCCTGGCGGTAGAGGTCGCCGCGCAACTCGCCGGAAATATCGAGCACGCGCGCGCCGCCGCTGTAGTAGCCCTCGTAGAGCATGTCGTTCGCGGCCCAGAAATTGTGCGACCCGCCTTCGGGCACTTCATACTGTGCCACTTCGCGCGGATGTTTTATGTCGGAAATATCCATCACGTGGCAGATGGCGCGAACTGGAATGCGGTCGCGATCGTCGATTTCGAAAATCGCGGGGAAGACTTCGTCTCCTACAAAAAGATAATTCTTGTAGCGGAAGACGCTGTGCGTGCCCGCCAGCCATCCATCGCCGTAAAGTTCGTAATGATTGAAGTGGTACTGGCTGACTAGTTTGGGATTTTCCGGGCTGCCTCCGGCCATGCCGTTACCCACGTCGAGAATGACCAGGCCATCGCGCCAGTAGGCGAGATAGGCAAGACCATCCTTTACTTGCAGGTCGTGCAGATAGCGGCCGCTTGTCATCGACCCCTGCTTGGTGTTGATGCTCACGGCGGTGGGATTTTGCGCCTCCCAGCGCGCGACTTCTTTGGGATGTTTCGGATCCTGAAAGTCGATGATGCGGAGCGAGCCGGTGGCGTCGTCGGTGATGTAGACGTCGTGGCCGTCGATGTAGGCGCTATGCACGCCGCCGGTGACGGTAGCAGTGTATTCGGAGAGAACCTTCAGATGCGACGGGTCGGTGGTGTCGAGAAAGACGATTCCGTTCTTGCGGTTCGACGCGCCTTCGCGGGTGAAGACTCCGATTTTTTCGTCGGGGGTGGTGCTGATGTCGTTGATGATGCGCGCGTCGACCTTCAGCGTATCGAGCAGTTTCGGGCTCGCGGGATCAGCGATGTCGTAGACAAAAACTTTATCGGCGATGGTGGAGAGATAGGCGTGGTGGCCGATGATCCACTCTTCCGACATCTGCAGGTCGGGCATGGGAACGTGCGAGACGACTTCGAGGTCGCGTTCAACGTTGCGGGGACGGACAACGACCGAAGCGGCGGCGCTGTGCTGGCCGCTGCTGGCCATGACCACGTAGGTGCCGGCTTTCTCGGCTACGAAACCGCCGTCGGGATAGACGGATGCTCCTTCGCCGCTGATCGACCAGCGCACGGGAGGATTTTTTAAATGGCTGCCAGCGCCATCTAGCGCGGCGACGCTGAAGTGGACTACATCGCCGGTGCGAGCCTCCGCAGTAGCGGGCTGCACCGTGAGTTTATGCGCGGTGTCGCGAGCCACTTGCAGAGTGACGGTTGTCTTGGCCTCGTCGGAAGTGGCTTTGATGGTGACACTGCCGGGGGCGAGGCCGGTGACCAATCCGGTGGCGTCGACGCTCGCGACCGAGGGCTTTTCCGACGACCACTTGATTGCTGCGTCGGATCGAGGATTGCCGTTTTGCGTGCGTGCGATCGCCACAAGCTTTTCCGCGCCGCCGACTACCACGGGGTATGCCGGCGGTTCAATCTCAAGGGTTGCAATTTTCGAAGTGCCGACGTTGACCGTGGCGTAGCCGGTTTTGCCTGCGATCACCGCGCCGACGGTCACTACTCCAGGCGCATGAAGACTTACTTCTCCGGAATCGTCGGCGCCGGCAAGATCGAATGGAGCGGCGAACCAGACGGAAGGTTTTTCGTCGATGGTGTTTCCGGCTGCGTCTTTCGCTGTGGCGCTGAACTTGATTTTCTCGCCAACGTGCGCGTCGATGACGGCAGGAGTGATCTCGACATTTGCGGGAGCTACCGAGGTGCTGGGCGGCTCTTGCTTGGCGGCTTCAGGAGGGGGTTCCTGTTTGGGCGGATTCGCGTCCTGTTTGGCCGCGGGAGCGTCGGGCTTCGCGGGAGTTGCATTCTGTGAGCGCGCGAGACTTCCAGTTGAAAGAATCGTTACTACAACCGCCAGCAACAGTGCACTGTGTTTGAACATGCGCCCTCCGGGCTGAAGCGAATCACTGTATGCAAAACTGTTTACGGCTTTGCCGGCTCCGTCTTCCAAAAATCTATGCCGGCGGCTTGCGACCCTACATCGACAGTCGCAACCGTTTTCAAAGTGCTGAGATCGATGACTTCGACTGTGCCAGGCTCTGCTCCTACGCCTTCGACGGAAATGAATGCATAACGGTCGTCGGGAGAAACTACGGCGCCGTGCACCACTTTTCTTTTTGTGGGAATCTTTGCCAGCTCACGGCCGGTGGCAGGATCGAAGATCGATACCGACTGGCCGCGCTTGTTGGTAGCAATGAGCCTTCCGTCTTTGGTCATCGCCAGGTTGTAGACGCCGGTTCCGGCGGGGAATCGGCGGGCCAGAGTCCACGTGTCGGTGCTGATCGCAACGATTTCGTTCGATTGATTGCAGGCCACGTAAATCACCGATCCATCGTTCGAAGGCTGTGCCCAGGTGGGCGTGCAGGAAGGTTTGTGCTCGGCCATGGAATGCGCGGCGGGCGCGCCCGCCATCCCCATTTCTTTTCCTTGCGCCAGCATGAAATAGCGGTCGACGGCAAATTTTTTGGTGTCGATCTCGACCAGCATGTCGTCCATCATGCAAACAGAATAATGTTTTGTGCCGGCATGGTTGAGGCGCGAGCCGTGCGGCATGGTGCAGGTGGGAATGCGCTTGACCTCGATCATCTGGTCAGTGGCCACGACGGAAATTGAAGAGGGAACCATGTCGCCGTGGAAATTTGCGTTGGCGACGTAGATGAAGTTGCCGTCAGGGGTGATGTCGGTGGTGGCGGGGAACAGGCCGAGGCTGGTGTACTTGATCACGGTGTCGGTGCCGGCGCCGTATTTCCAGGCCGAACCGTCGGGGCGGCCGTGGCCGACAGAGACGTAAAGAAATTGTTTATCGGGCGAGACAGCGACGCCGTGGGGTCCGTTGATATCCATCGGCATGAGGCCGGTGCGCATCTGACTTTCGATTTTCGCGCCGGAGGGGCCGAAGCGAATCAGCACAATCTTGTCGGCGGATTCGCAGACTACGTAGATGAGGTAGTCCTGTGTGGGAGCAGCGGGTGGCGGCGAGGTTTGAGCAGCAACCACGACTGCGAGGAGTAAGAAAACTATGCAGGGGATGAGGCGCGGGAGGCGCAACAAAAAAGTTCGGACGTGGTTCCGGCGAGAAGCGGAGATACTTTTGAACATGTGTGGACGAAAGCGCTGAATCCCCTGGTATGCTCGAAGGCAGAGGCACGCTTGGGGTCGGAGAAGTATACCAAACAAAGAGCAAAGAGATGGAGCGCGGTTATCGGTGGTCGTTTGAGGCTACGGATTCGCCAGCGCCAACATAGCCAGTCGTGAATTTAGCCCGTCGCAACTCCATGTGTGAAATCGACATCCAACGCGGTATATGCCAAGAGAGAACACCGTGTTATCTCTCAATCCTGACAGGAGAGCGCTGCTGGGCTACGAATCCGCGCTTCGGCAAAATGGTTTCGAGATCATATCGGTCGACTCCCCATTGGGAGCGCGTTTTGAGATCGAAATGGGGCGATGCGGTGTTTTTATGCCCAGCTATGTGACACCACTCGCGATCTATCGAGATCTGGCATCTCTTTTCAGGCGCTACTGCCCAATTGGTCGTGTTATTTTCCTAGTCCAGCGTCCGCACGACCGAATTCCGGACGCCAATGTGCTGCTTTTGGAGGGGGATGAGCCAAATCTTCTGGTGCGGAGACTTCGCGACGCATCGAGCGAAACCGAGCGGCCTCTTAGCCTGCCGAACGAATCGTCATTGTAGCCTGCTCAAATATTGGAATTGTCGCCTCTACGAGAGTGCCTGGCTCTGCTCGGGAAACTCTCAACTCGCCATTGAGTTGTTTCACGCGCTCCTTCATTCCGCTAATCCCGACTCCCGGTGGTGGCATGGTTAAGTCGCCGCTTTCACCGATCCCTTTACCGAAATCGCGAACTCGAACTCTAACCGTCTCCGCCCCTTGATCGATTTCGATGCGAGCGTCCTCGCTTCCGGAATGGCGGTACACGTTCGTCAGCGATTCCTGGATGATGCGAAAGATGGCGTTTTCCAGTTCGCGAGGCAGGCGCTGGAATACGGCAGGCTTGTAATCAAAAATGATGCGCATCTTGCTGCGCTTTTGCAGCCCGTCGATATACCAATGCAGGGCAGGTAATAGCCCGGATTCATCGAGCAGTGGCGGGTGGAGCAGATAAGAAATATTGCGAACTTTGAGCAAAGCCTCGTCGGTTAATTCGATCGATTTCGACAGGCTTACCTTCTCGTCGGCCTGTTTTGCCTCCAGTTCCAATTTGAGGGCAACCAGGTGCTGCGACAAATCGTCATGGAGCGTGCGAGCCAGTCTGCGCCTCTCTTCGTCCCCCACCCGCATCAGCTCGGTCGAGAGTTTCTGCAACTCCAAAGTGCGAAGTTCGATTTGACGTCGCGAATCCAGCAGTTGTGTCACGCGCGCACGCAGCTCCGTGTTGAGCTGGCGGCTTCGTTCTTCGAGCGCCCTGCGTTCTGTCAGGTCACGGGTGACCTTCGAGAACCCGCGCAATTCTCCGGTTTCGTCTCGAAGCGCGGTGATGACTACGTTGGCCCAGAACGTCGAACCGTCTTTTCTTACGCGCAAGCCCTCATCGACATAGCGGCCCTCTTTGGCAGCAATTTCCAGCTCGCGATCAGGCCATTTGCTTTCTATCGCTTCCACCGGATAAAACCGGGAGAAATGCTGGCCAATAATCTCGCGAGCCTTGTAACCTTTAATCCTTTCGGCTCCCTGATTCCAGGTAGAGACCTTACCGGAGGGGTCCAGCAAGAAAATCGCATAGTCTTTGACACTTTCAACCAGCAGGCGAAAAAGTTCATCGCTCTGCTGAAGACGGTCTTCGGCGTGTTGTCGTGCCTCGGATTCCTGCGACACTAGCGCTAAAGGTTGGTATGGTTTGGCCATGCTTGAGTTTTTTATTCTATCCGGGTTCGCGGGCCCAGCCATCACGTGCTGATCCCTTGAGAACACTTATTTTCGCGGGATGCGCCTAAGTCGGTGAATACAGGAAATACCCTAAAGTTCCCTACAGGAGTCGCACTAGTTCGGAGTATGGCCCGGATGGATGCAGCCATTCAAAGCGCCCTAGATAACGGCCCCGAACATCAGCAGCCATCGTGCTACTAACGATTGCACAGCAACCGATTCGGAGCGTGTTCTGATTCGTTTCGCATAGCATTCATCGTGCACGGCCTTGCCCAGTTCGTCGGAACAGAGGTCTGCGCTCAGATCAACGGGTTTGTTGCACAATATGCAGTGGATTTCTGGAACAGTGTGACCAATCACAAATACCTTCTGTGGACGGCCCCAAGTAATGTAACTAAAGGGCGAGCGCAACGCTGCTCAATACAGCTCATAACGTGCGCAAGCGCAGATTGCGCTAGCATCGCCCCGAGATTGCCATGCCTCTTACACCCGAAGAAGTGACCCAGATGAAGGAAGAGATTGAGCGGCTAGAAAAGCTGCGCAAAGAGTGCAGCGATCGTGGCATCGGGAACGCATCGACGCTTGGATTAAGGCAGAAAAAAAGAAGCTGGAATGCGACCGATCAAAATCTTGAGTAGGATCGATGATTTAGATCGGTACCCAGCAAAAAGGGAGTAGCCAAAGAGCAATATTGCACAGTTCTTTTTTGGGACCAGGAGTAAGGTGGAAGGATGATTTCCCAGAATATGCACTCCGCCATAGACAATCTGTTCGACACAATAAGCTCTGAGCCTCCTCACGGACGTTGCTTCAAATGTGGGTCGAAAATGATGCACTTGGACGCTACCTTTTTCTCGCCTGGACCAAGCGGAAAAATCTGGACTGTTCCTTTGCCAGTGTGTCCAAAGTGTGACCTCAAGAACGATACTGCTAAGTTCGTTCTTCCAGTGGCCCGTTAGTCTTCTTCAGGATTAACCTGTGGCTCAACCGGTTCCAACTTCTCCAGCGCTCTTTGGAGTGACAGAAGTTCTCCCTGGATTCGTTCCAATTCGTCGATTGCCTCGCCGATTGTCCTGGGTGATTTATTAGCGCGCGTCATGACGAGGAGAGCGTAGGCTTGGAAGCTGACGCTGTCAATCCGCTAGCGCTCATATCGTCAGCCCACTAATATTGCGCATAGGCGCACTCACTCCGCGGAGTGGGAATCCGCTAACTCATTGAGGAAATGGTCGGGGCGATAGGATTTGAACCTACGACCCCCTGCGCCCAAGGCAGGTGCGCTACCAGGCTGCGCTACGCCCCGACATGACTAGCAGAATTGATTCTAAAGTACCTCCCGACTTCGTTCCACCTCGAAACCATGATTTTTGGCCTCGACCGTGTCAAAACCGTGTCAATATTGTGCTCACTGCGCGGTGACCGTGCCAGAATGCGCACCTGCTTTTTCAGCAGGCATCTCGTTGGCAAGGCGGTTGACCTTCTCCAGAGCCTCGCGCTTCATCTGCAACTTGACCGGTGCCCGCATGGCGTGGGTACATCAAAGCCGGTAGATCGTGAAGGCTACCTTGCCGAATGGGCGGCATCGGCAAGGCTTATCCTCGAAGCTCGCACGCTCGCCCCATCAACTCCGTGCATTTCCCGAGCGATGCCCACGGATGACTTGCTCGACCAATTCTTCGCCGAACCGTCTGGTAAACGGGCCCGAGCCTAATAAGAAGCGATAATAGATCGCGCCAAAGATCGCGTCGTTCAGCAGGTCAGGTTCTGTATCTGACCGCAATTCGCCTGCATTCTTGCCCCGCTGCAGATCGGCGATGGTAGCGGTCCGCCGAGGACTAACCCATCGGTCGAAGAACGCCTGGCGAATAGCTGGCTGGCTCTGGCCCTCGGCGATCAGCCCGGCCACGATCTTGCCAAATGGCCCGCTGAAGGCGTCGATCAAGCGCCGCACCCGAAGGCGCAGAGACTCTTCCGCGGTCAGGACCGTCGGCTTCTCCAGGTTGGGAGCCATCCGCTCGCAGAGCATGGCCAACACCAGGGTTGCCTTGGTCGGCCACCATTTATAAAGGGTGGGTTTGCCGACCCTGGCCCGCTTGGCGACTTCTTCTATGGTCAAGTCTCGGATTGACTTTTCCTGAAGCAGGGCATAGACCGCATTCATGATGGCGGCATGCGATGCGGCCATCTCGCTGGGTGGCCGGCCTTTGCGCGCAGTGTTCTTCTTCATAGAGTTAAGTTTAACGGAACGTAGCGTAAATTCAATTGACACTAGTGACATTTTATTATAAAACGTTACGTAAAGTAAAATAAATGGTCGGTCGGATAGCCGGCTGAAACCAGTATCACCGCAAAAGGAGAATGTAATGAATAATCAACCGCGTCCCTACGAACCGCTGACTTCTCAAAACGCGGCGCTTGTGCTCGTGGATCATCAGATCGGTCTGATGACAGGCGTCCGGGACTATTCGACCGGCGAGCTGAAACACAATGTAGTTGCTTTGGCCAAAGCTGCAAAAGCGTTGAAACTTCCGGTCGTCGTTGCCACGACGGCGCGCGACAGCATGTGGGGTCCGACGATCCCCGAACTCGTGGAGGCTCTTCCGGGCATTGAGATCATCGACCGTTCATCGGTCAATGCATTCGACGACGTGCGCGTGGCTCGCGCGATCGAAGCGACCGGTCGCAAGAAGCTGATTTTCGCCGGCATCTCGCTCGAAGTCTGCGCGGCTTTTCCGGCCATGACAGCCGTGGCAAAGGGGCTCGACGCTTATGTGGCGGTCGACGCCTCAGGCACATTTAGCGAAACCAAGCGGCAGGCTGGGATCCTGCGCATGCTACAGGCGGGCGTTGTTATCTCGGACTATGCAACCTTAATGGTGGAGATCCTCAAGGACAATGCGCGACCGGAGGCCGGAGAGGTCTACGCGGCCATGGATATGGGCTGGGCCAAGCTCGTCGGCCAGATCGCCCAGGCCTTCGGAAAGTGAGTGGGACTCCTCTCCGAGTGCGTGCTCCCACTGACAGGCTGGCGGCGGCGGTCCGCTGCAACCGCCGCCGTCCTTCACGACGAAAGCGGCGGACGCAGCAATTGTTGGCCGCTGCTCTTGTAGTCGGTGCAGCCGTACCGATTTGGGCGCACGAAGAAACAATCGTTCGTCCGACAACTAGACTTTTATTACCTCGGGCTAGACCGTAAGAATGCTCAGTTTGACCAAGGAGATTTACAGTTAGGAACCTTCGGATCCGGGCGACTGCTTGCATGGAAGTTTGCGGATGGACTGTCCTACTCACTTCCAAACATTCGGCAGCATCCAACTCTCGAACTTCAGGGAGCAAGTTCTAGCGGCGACAAAAGCTCGCAGAACGCGACACCCTTGCGCCCTGGGACTACAATCAAAAAGTGAATAGTCAAGGCTCATCCGCTACCTCTAATAGTGGCTTTTCCCACGAACGGTGGCACGCGGCTACTTGGCAGTACGTCTCAAGAGTGTTGATCATCTTGCTTTCTTTGGGAGCAGGACTCGTCAACGCGACGGCACAATCCCATACCAGCGCCTACGTGACCAACGTGTCCGGCACCGTGTCGGTCATCGACACCACAACCAACACCGTGTTTGCGACGATTCCTGTTGGCATATTTCCTTCTGGGGTAGCTATCACGCCAGATGGAACCAGAGTCTACGTAACGAATATCTTCAACTCCATTTCGGTTATCGACGCCGCGACCAATATGGTTGTTCTGACGATTCCTTCCGGACAATTTCCGACGGGAATAGCCATCACGCCAAACGGAACCCGAGCATATGTGGTCAATCAATTCGTGACCAATCAAGGCAACAACACCGTCTCGGTCATCGATACCACGACCAACGCAATAGTGGCGACGATTTCTGTTGGCCTAGGTCCTTCCGAGATAGCCATCACGCCAGACGGAACTCGAGCCTATGTCCCCGATCAACAGGATTCCATCATCTCGGTCATCGACACTGCGACTAACACTGTGGTTACGACCGTTCCGGTTAGAGGTACTGCGGGGATAGCCATTACGCCAGATGGAACCCAAGCCTACGTGACGAGTCCCGGGGCGGGCACCGTCTCGGTCATCGACATCGCGACCAATACTGTGCTTGCTACCATTTCACTTGGTACAAATCAGAATCCTTTTGGGGTGGCGATCACGCCAGACGGGACCCGCGCCTATGTGACGATTAGTTTCCCCAACAACTTCGTCTCGGTCATCGACACCGCGACCAACACTGTCGTTGCTACCATTCCGGTTGGCGTAGCTCCAAATGGTGTAGCCATCACGCCAGATGGGAGTCGCGCCTATGTGACTAATGATGATTCTGACTCCGTGTCGGTCATCGACACCACGACCAGCACTGTCGTTGCGACCATTCCTGTCGGAGTGGGTCCTGTTGCGGTAGCCATTACTCCCATGTCACCGACCCCGACGGATAAAGAGCAATGCAAGGATCACGGGTATTCGAAGTTCGGTCCGCCTGCCGGACCCTTCAAGAATCAAGGGCAATGCGTCAGCTATGTCGAGCATCATTAGATGTAACTGACGAAGTCAGGCGACAGCACTCAAAACCCCTCAATGACCGAAATCGCCTGTTCTCGCCATTTGGCTATGGGTTGTTAAGATATTTCGATGGGCACACTCACAAAGGCCAATCCGAATGCACGCGAACTCTTGACCGAAATCCTTGACAAGACGCGCTGGTTGGCTTACTTCTCATCGTGCCGCCGATTCGCAGCCGCGAGATCGCTTGCGCTAGCGGTCTCATATCGGGCACCGAGAAGATGCGTTCCAGCAACTCGATTTCAGCGATGCTCTGTTCAGCGTCCATTCGTGTCCATCATCTAGTACGAACCCGCAACCGGTCAAACGAAAATCCCCAATCAATGACGTAACCGCGAGAGTAGTGGATTGCGCCGGGTCAAGACAGGCGCAGACTCTTAAGCGAGGCGCGAGCCCTTCTCGACAGATGTCAGGAACAATGACCAATTCGAGAACCCTGACCTCGGAGAGACATTGGCTTGGAACCCACGTAACGAGCTTGTCGCCGGAGGAGACTGTCGGCGCGCAGGTGATTCCGTCTCGCTAGCCCCCAGCGTCCGCCAGAATTCCTCGCTGGCTCCCCAACACTTGCCGTTCGGACAATTTGCTCACTGATTCGCGCGGTGACCGAGATTCGGATGGAACGCCATTTGAACTCTCAAACCCGATCGATTCCGCCTTAGGAACCGGGCATAAGAATGATTCACCAAATATGGATCGCCCTGACGCGAGGGGGGCCGGAGCGGCCTTGGATCACCTGGGTTTCCAGCACTATCTCTATGTTTTTCTTCTGCCAATCCTGGGGAGCGTGCGCCAGCATTTCTTGCATCCGATGCTCGTCGACGAGAAATTCACCCGCCGCCACTGTTCCCCCGCGACCGATTCCCGCTACGACCACTGCATACTGATCGGTATCCGGGGGAATGAACCGGGCAACGATGGCGTAATCTTTATAGTCTTCCGTCTTCTGTTGCAAACGGTCGAGCAGCCATTCCCGCTTCTCGGGATGCTCTCGATCTTCAATCCAGAATTTCGACATCGAAGAATCATTCCCGAAATGGAAGCGCAGTGCTGAAGTCAGCCGCAGGGTCCACGTATTGTCGAAGGCACCGATGAAAACCGAAGGGTTGCGGCGAAGGTCCGTGAGGCTGGTTGTCGACTCCCCGAGCACGCGATAGTTCTTGCTATACGAGCGCAAGGTCCCGGCAATGTTCACCAGAGGATTTAGATCATCAATGATCACGGTGACCATGGTATCGGGAAGAGTGATTTCCTTTTGCGGGTCGCCGGCATCACGCAGCTGAATGTTTGCATACTGCACCTGGTCAGCGATACAGAACAGGGCAGGATCGGGGGAGCTCACAAAGGGTGCCCAGAACTCTCGCAAGATCGTCGGCCGGGATCCTCGCCACCAGATACCCGCCACTGCGATCGTCACCACCACTACCAGGACGGGGAGAACTGCTTTTGTAGAGATCCATCGATGAGCGACAGCGACAGACTTAGTCTTTTCGGATTCAGTCGCAGTTTCAGCGGCAACCGAGGAGCCGTTTGGTCGCGCGGAAGTGGGCGCTGCAAGGCCGTTCGGGTAGCCGGGCCAGGAAAACTGGGTGACATAGGAACCGGACGGCAGGAAAAGCCGAATTTCCTGGCTGTGTGTGGGATCGTGATAGTACTGATCAATGCGTTTGCGGATTTCTGCAGCGGTGACGCGAACGATCGGATCCGTATTGGTGTCGTAATCCGGCGGGCGATCAAAGACCTCGATTCCGAGGATTCGTTCCTTCAAGTCATGTCCCTGGCCTTCCAACGTGCGTCCGACTACGAACCTCAAAAACCTTGGGTAGCGCTTACTAGAATGAAAAAGAGGAGAAGCGAGCAACCGCTCCAGCTGTTGCTGAACTGCTCGTTTTTCTGCTTCGCTGGACGGAGTCCAGCTCTCAATGACGGGCTCAGGTATCAATCGGCTCCGGCCTTCCGATAGGTGTCACTCTGGTGCGGACCAAACAGGATTCAATCGCGAGCGAACTCTGTTTCCGGGATACTACTGCGGCTCGCCGGGTGAGTTCAACCATAAACATGATGCGAACCATCTTTTCTCCCATTTCTTAACGGTCTCGGAAACACCAGAAATCAAAGGAGAAAATCATCCTCTAAATCGATTATCCTTCTTATCCCCTTCTTCTTAACCTGTAAACGCTTGCTATTGGTCATGGTGTGCCTCACTATATCGCGGCTCGGGTTCGGTTTTCGTATTGCGCATTTTGGGTCGAACCCAAGGCCGCGGTCTAGTCCGCATGAGCTCGGCTGCAACCGGCCGGTCAAGAAGCACAGGAGGGTACCAATGTTGCCTAAAGTGAGTTGGCAGGCATGCTTTGTATTTGCGGTTCTCGCTGCGTTCTTGGGTGGGACCTACCTCGAGGCTCAGAATCAACAGGTGGCTGCCACCCTGAGCGGCGCGATTACTGACCCTACCGGTCTAGCATTGAGAGGTGCAAAGGTGACCCTCACCAGCGTGCAAAATGGGGTCATCCGCCACTTCGTGACTCAAGAGGACGGTCTGTATTCGTTTACCCTGCTGCCGGCGGCCGTCTATACCCTGGAAGTCGATGTCTCTGGCTTCAAGGACTACAAGCAGCATGGCGTTTCGCTGCAAGCAGGTCAGACCGCACGTCAGGACGTGCGGCTGGCAGTAGGAGCGACGTCCGAAACCATCGAAGTCACTGCTGAAGCTCCCCTTCTGAATACGGACAACGCGAACATCTCCTCCGACATTTCAGCCAGGCAGTTGGTGGAAACGCCGTTGAACCTGCGCAACATCATAAGCCTCGCCGAGCTGAATTCCTCGGTGAGCAACGCCGCCGAGGAGCAGGTCGTGGGAGCGCCAGGCATCTCGGGAAGCGCCGACCAGGATGTTTCGTTTCTCAACTTTGGCGGCACCTTCTTTGGGACCGCGCAATACCTGCTCGATGGCACCTGGGACACACGATTGGACTGGGGCGGAGTGCTTTACGTCCCCTCGCTGGATGACGTCCAGGAATTCAAAATTCAGACTAATGCCTTCACCGCGCAATATGGATTCAGCAGTGGCAATGTGATTAACGTGGTCACCAAGTCAGGGACGAATCAGATCCACGGCGACGCTTGGGAGTTTTACCGGAACAGCGCGTATGACGCCCGATACTATTTCAATAATCAGAACCAGCCGGCCTTCCATCGAAA
>Ga0307476_10001426_pt1 | contig 14632 bp, 13 predicted proteins | sample atmos_gasesECM2C_2_FD_203314 | JGI IMG/M metagenome (GOLD analysis project Ga0307476, IMG submission 203314) | Hardwood forest soil microbial communities from Morgan-Monroe State Forest, Indiana, United States - atmos_gasesECM2C_05 | ecosystem: Environmental > Terrestrial > Soil > Temperate... | reverse complement strand
TCAGAAAATCCACCCGCGCCAGCCCCGCGCAGTCCACCGCCTTGAAAGCGCCGATCGCCAGCCTTTGAACTTCTTTGGTTTCGGCCTTGCTAAGCTTGGCCGGAATGATCAGCTGCGAACCTTCGTCCAGGTACTTAGCATTGTAATCGTAGAACTCCGTGCTGGGGACGATCTCTCCCGGCAACGAGGCCTGGGGCTGGTCGTTGCCGAGCACGGAGCATTCGATCTCGCGCGCCTTTTGCTTACGTCCACCCACTCCCTGCTCGATCACAATCTTGCGGTCGAACTTCGCCGCCTCATCAATCGCGGGGCCGAGTTGCTTGCGATCACGCGCCTTTGAAATTCCCACCGACGATCCCAAATTCGCCGGTTTCACAAACACCGGATACTTCAGCTTGCTCTCGACAAGTTTTTCAACCTTCTTCGGGTCTGCTTCCCACTTGCTGCGCAGGAAGGTGACGTGCTTCACAATCGGCAATCCGCCAGCGCGAAAAAGCGCCTTCATGATGTCTTTGTCCATCCCCGCGGCCGAGCCCAAAACGCCAGCGCCCACGTAAGGCATGTCGGCCAGTTCCAGCAGCCCCTGAATTGTTCCATCCTCACCGAACGTGCCGTGCAGCACGGGAAAAATAACATCAACGTCGATGGCGCGGTCGGCCGCACGCCGCGTCAGCGCGTGCGACGACTTATCAGTTTCGAAAGGCGTGATAGAACCGTGACGTTGCGGCTCGGGAGGAACAACAACAGATTCGCCCTTAGCCAGAACCGCAGCGCCAGGAGTGGCCTCAGGATCGCCGGCGCGCAGATGCTTGTGATCCTCAACTTTTCCATGCAGCAAACGCTCCGCATCCGCTGCGGTCACCCATCTCCCTTCCTTGGTAATGCCGATGGGCACAACCTCGTATTTTTCTTTGTCAATGGCATTGAAAACCGACGCAGCCGAAAGCAGCGAGACTTCATGCTCCCCACTGCGCCCACCGAAAAGAATTCCGACTCGAATCTTTTTCATGGCTCCAATCTTTACAAGATCTTTTTCCCAAACGCCGACAACGCCAACTCCACCGCCAGGTCCGCAGTCTGATTGTGCTCGTCGATCACCGGATTCACTTCGACGATTTCGTAGCTCAGCATGCGCCCGTGGTCGGCAATAATTTCCATCGCGAGATGGGCCTCGCGATACGTGGCTCCTCCGCGAACCGGTGTGCCCACACCGGGCGCGTCTTCGGGATCGACCCAATCCATGTCGAGAGAAACGTGGTAGCCGGCGGTGCCTCGTCCGGCCGCGCGCAGAGCCTCTTCCATTACCGTTCGCATGCCGCGCTCGTCAATATCGCGCATCGTAAACACGTGGATTCCGGCTCGGCGTACGTGTTCTTTTTCGATGGCATCGATGTCACGCACGCCCACCAGAACACAATTTTCCGGACTGACTTTGGGGGAAAAGTCGAAAATGTTGGACAGCTCAGGAGGGCCTAATCCCATGATCGCGGCCAGCGGCATACCGTGTACGTTTCCGCTGGGCGAGCTGTCAGGAGTGTTGACGTCAGTGTGAGCGTCAATCCAGATCAGACCGATTTTCTGGTTTTGACGCCGGTAGAATTCCGCGACCCCAGCGACCGTTCCCGCGGCAATGGAATGATCGCCACCCAGAGTGATCGGCACTTTGCCCGCCTCCAGCGTCTTTACGATCAGCTCTGCATGCTTGGTGCAGGTTGCAGTGATTTCCTTCAGATACTTTGCATGAGGATCGCCTTCCTTCTTCTGCTCAGCGATAGCGACCGACACGTTTCCCGCGTCTTCGACGACATGGCCAAGCGCCTCCAGACGCGCTTCGAGACCAGCCACGCGTACGGCCGAAGGGCCCATATCCACTCCGCGCCGCGATTGGCCGAGGTCGAGCGGAACGCCAATAACCCGGATCTTCCGAGGCGTGATACTGGAAAAAGATGGAGTGGTTTGTGCCATAAAGTTTTATTGACGAAATCTTCAATCCCAATTTTAAAATCACGGCTTAATCGTCAATTTAAAATCGGGAATCGCAAATCCTACGGGTACAGTCGGTGCAGCATTCGGGCAAACGGAATCGTCTCCCTCACATGCTCCAGCCCACAGATCCAGGCCACCGCTCGTTCGATCCCCATGCCGAAACCCGAATGCGGCACGCTGCCATATTTCCGCAGGTCGAGATACCACTTGAAAGCCTCTTCCGGCAGACCGTGCTCGTGAATGCGTTTGAGCAGGAGATCATAAGACGCCATGCGCTGCGAGCCGCCGATGATTTCCCCATAGCCTTCAGGCGCGAGTACATCGACGCACAGTGCCAGTTCCGGCCGTTGCGGGTCCGGCTCCATATAGAACGCCTTCACTTTTGCAGGATAGCGATGCACCATCACGGGCCGATCGAACTGCGACGAGATGTAAGTTTCGTCTGGTGAGCCCAAGTCTCCGCCCCACTCGAACTTGTTTTCGAGCGCACCTTTGGCATGAGCCTCCTCCAGCATCTTTACCGCTTCGTCGTAGGTGATCCGCGGAAACGGAACCGCGATCTTCTCTAACTTCGAAACATCGCGGCCAATGGTTTGCAGGTCGGGCCGTCGGCGTTCCAGACAACGTTTCACCAGAAAGCTGAGCAGCCCCTCGGCCAGCGCCATAAGGTCATCGAGGTCCGCATAGGCGACCTCAGGCTCAACCATCCAGAACTCCGTCAAATGCCGTCGGGTCTTACTTTTCTCCGCGCGGAACGTAGGCCCAAAGGAATACACCTTGCCCAGCGCCATTGCTGTGGCCTCGATGTAAAGCTGTCCCGACTGCGTGAGGTAAGCCTGCTCATCGAAATAATCGACCGGAAACAGCGTAGACGTCCCTTCGCACGCGGCCGGCGTAAGAATAGGCGGATCGGTTAAGGTAAAGCCGCGCTCGTCGAAAAAATCGCGTGCTGCTTTGATGATCTCCGCGCGCACCCGCAAAATCGCAGCCTGCCGCGGCGTTCGCACCCACAGATGCCGGTGCTCCATCAGAAAATCGACGCCGTGCTCTTTCAGCGAGATGGGGTAAGGATCATTCTCAGCAACCCGCTGCACCACCTGCACATTCGAAATGTCCAACTCGTAACCACCGGGAGCGCGCTTGTCGGCGCGAACCTTCCCTTCAACGATCACGCTGGATTCCTGGGTCAGGCCTTTTACGGCGTCGAAGACTTCCGGCGAAACTGCGTTCTTCGGCACAATCCCCTGAATCACGCCCGAGCCGTCACGCAACTGCGGAAACAGCAGCTTTCCACTCTCGCGCAGGTTATAGAGCCAGCCGCGGATGGTAACGCTCTGGCCTTCGTGCTTGCCGACGTCGTTGATAGTCGTTACAGGAGATGACATATTCTAATTTGGTAATTTTGCAATTGAGTAATTTAGCAACTGAAAAAGCTGCGGTCGAATGGCCCGATTACCAAATTCCCACAACTGGTTAGTCTGTCTCCAGCTTTTCGAACGCTTCGGCCATTTTTTCTACCGGATTTACTTTCTCGTCGCCTTCGATCTCCAGAAGCAACGGCGGAGTATGCGGCGCCGACCGCAGCAACTCCATGGCCTGTTTCCAGTCAATCGATCCGCTTCCGGGCCACAGATGCGAGTCGCGGTCTTTGGCGTTGTCATGCACGTGAGTGGAATGCATGTAGCCCTTGACCGTCTCAAACGCCTGCGCCACGTCGCTCATGATGTTTGCGTGACCGAAATCGAAGCACACGCCCACGTCATCGAAGTGGGCCGCGCGAATAAACTCCACCAGGCGCTCTGGTGTCGATAACTCATTAGGAATGTTCTCCAGCAAAATCCGCACCCCGAGCGGTTTGGCGAAAGCACGCAGGTGTTCAATCGAGGTCATCGCCGCCTCAAATTTGCGGTCGTCAAACATTTCCCCGGTCGCGCCGAGATGCTGCACCAGAAAACGAAAAGGGATCTGCTCCGCCAACTCGAGCGCGCGCTTAATTTCATCCATGGCTGCAACCCGGCTCGCCCGATCCGTCGAAGCCACATTCATTGCGGGCGCACCGGTTCGTCCCCATTCGTAGTCCGCGTAGAGCGGTGCGTGGACTGAATTCAGCGTAATTCCGCTGGCGCGAAACCAGTCCGCGATTTCTCGCACATGCTGCTTGCGGTTGGCATAGTCGAGGTGCTGCCGCGCGGCAAAGATTTCAATCGCCTGGGCTCCGCCCCGCACCAATCCGTCCAGCAACCCCGGATGTAGCCGTTCCTTAACATAGACGAACGTCGATATTGCTTTCAGCATCAGTAGCCGACTGCCTTTCCATTATTCCTGACGTCGCTGGCGCCCAACCGTTCGCCGGTTTTCGGCTCGATTGCGATGCACTCTCCATCGCTCCAGTAAGGGATCCAGTCTCCGCCCACTGTCTCTCCAATCTCGACCTTGTGCCCCATTTGCTCCAGCAACTTCACCGTGTCCGGAGAAAACCATTGTTCGACATTCACCTGATCGGGCATCCATTGATGATGGAAGCGCGGAGCATTCACCGATTCCTGAATATTCATTCCGTAGTCCACCACGCCCATCAGAATATTTGCCACCGTAGTTATAATCCGCGCCCCGCCCGGCGAGCCCAGCACCAGTGAGAGTTTTCCGTCTTTCAGCACAATGGTTGGCGTCATCGCGGAAAGTGGCCGCTTGCCCGGCCCGATCGCATTCGCCGGCCCTTGAATCAGCCCGTACAGATTGGGGACGCCTTGCTTCGCCGCAAAGTCATCCATCTCATCATTCAGCAGAAAGCCCAAGCCCTCGGCCGTCACCCGCGAGCCGAAGGTGTCATTCAACGTGGTCGTCACGGCCACCGCGTCTCCCTCTGAATCCACCACGGAATAATGGGTGGTGTGTTCCGGCTCACGAACCGCCGCGGGCTGGGGATGCTGCAAGGCATACTGTTCAAGCTCACTGAAGATGGCTGGCCGTTTCAGATCTTTGCTGACGCTGGCACGCGCCGGATCAATCGACTCCCGCCAAGCCGCGCCATACTTCTTGTCGATCAACTGCGCTACGGGAATCTTGGAAAAATCCGGATCTCCCAGAAATTCCGCCCGATCAAAATACGCCCGCCGAAAGGCCTCCACCGTCAGATGGATCGACGCCGCTGACCGATCCCCGGTTTTGGCCAGGTCGTAACCTTCCAGAATATTCAGGAGTTCCAGCAACGCAGTACCGCCTGATGAGGGAGGAGGAGCGCTGATGATTTCGTAGCCGCGATAGCTTCCGCGGATGGGCTCACGCTCTTTCACTTCGTAGCGAGCAAGATCTTCCGCTGTAATCAACCCTCCGCCCTTCTGAATCGAAGCTACCAATTCATGTGCCATTGCCCCGCGATAAAAATCGTCTGGGTCTTTGGCGATCCGCTCCAGCGTCCGCGCCAACTCCGGCTGCCGCAAGACCTCGCCTTGCTTGAAGTAACTCCCGTCGCGCTGGAAGATTCGCCGCGACTCCGCGAATTTCGCCAAGTCCTTGTCATGCAGATCGCGCGCATCTTGCCAGGCCAGGGGATAACCATCTCGCGCCAACTTGATGGCTGGCGCCATGACCTGACCGAGGGTCAGCTTGCCGTATTCTTTTTCTGCGTAAACCATGCCTGCGACCGAACCCGGTACTCCGATAGCCCTGTAACCAACGACGCTGGCATTGTCGATGACATTGCCTTGAGCGTCGAGATACATATTCGCGGTTGCAGCCGCCGGAGCTTTTTCACGATAGTCGACGAAATGGGCGTGCCCGTCAGCCATGCGAATGAGCATGAACCCGCCGCCGCCCAGATTCCCGGCTTGTGGATGAACCACCGCCAAGGCAAAGCCGGTAGCGACAGCGGCATCGACTGCGTTTCCGCCAGCCTGCATAATCTCAACCCCGGCCCCCGAAGCCAGTTCGTGAACACTAACCACGATGGCATGGGGCGCATGGACGGGCTGCGTGGCCGCGACCGCGGGTAACGCCGCCAACACTGCCAGTAGCACGATGAATGGCTTGCGCTTAAGTCGCATGGGATCGAAGACTGTGGGCAGACTTCTGAGGCTAGCGTAGCAAGCGAGTAGGAGTCAAATTATTAAGCCATCAGCCCTCAGCCTTCGGCTGTCAGCTTTCTTTCCTTCGTGCCCTTTTGTGCCCGGAGCCAGCCCTGAGCGACGTCGAAGGGTGGTTTAAGCTTTTGACTTTTATGTTGACTTTGACTTTCTCGCCTTTGACTTTCTTGACTTTGACTTTCGCTCTACCCTTCGGTGCCACCATGTCGTGAGACTGGTGAATCAGATCTTTCATTTCTTCATCACCCAACGCATCCAGGCGCTCCAGCAATACCCATTTATAACGGCCCACATAGGGCGCTGGACGGATCCCTTCCTGCTCGCACAAGTCCGCAAACCTGTCGGGCGTGCACTTGAAGCAAAGGCTTGGCGGGACCGAATCCAGGCTTAACGTCGCGAAAATCTTGCCATTGATTTTGAAGCACAGAGTCTCGCCCCACTGTAAAGTTTCCTTTGCCCGCGAAAAAGAGAGACAATAGGCTCGAACCGAATCGACGTTCATGCTGCTTGCACCATCTGCTTTAGCTTTGGAACCCGCGAACAAACGACCTAAGGAGATTGGAAATGCAAACCCGGCGGCTTGGCAACTCCGATTTAAATATCACTCCGGTAGGCTATGGCGCCTGGGCCATCGGTGGCGGTGGCTGGCAATTCGGCTGGGGCGTGCAGGACGACAATGATTCCATGGCCGCGATTCACCGCGCGCTGGAATTGGGCGTGAACTGGATCGACACTGCCGCGGTTTACGGGTTGGGCCATTCCGAAGAAGTCGTCGCCCGGGCACTCAAAACCTGGTCTGGCCCCAAACCTTATATTTTTACCAAGTGCGGTATGCGCTGGGATGCGCAGGGCAACATCCAAAAGATTCTGCATGCGGATTCGATTAGCCGCGAAGTTGAAGACAGCCTGCGCCGCCTGGCCGTGGACACCATTGATCTGTACCAGATTCATTGGCCGCCGGATCCGGACTCGCCCGAGCTCGAAGAAGGGTGGTCCATCCTTGCGGCATTGCAACGGCAGGGCAAGGTGCGCTGGATTGGCGTCTCTAACTTCGACGTCAAACAGATGCGCCGCGCGCAAAGCATCGCGCCCATTACCTCGCTACAGCCGCCGTATTCGCTGATCAATCGCGGGGTCGAGGAAGACATCCTTCCCTACTGCTTGCGGGAGAATATCGGCGTGATCGTCTATTCGCCCATGGCCTCAGGGCTTTTGACGGGTGCGATGACCCGTGAACGCGCCGCCAGGCTGCCGAAAAACGACTGGCGTAGCAGCGATCCTGAGTTCAAAGAGCCCAAGCTGTCGCGGAATCTTGCGCTGGTCGAGCGCCTACGCGAGATCGCCAAGCGTCACGGCCGTTCCCCAGGCGAAGTGGCCATTGCCTGGACCCTGCGAAACCCCGCCGTAACTGGCGCAATTGTGGGCGCGCGCAACGCACGCCAAGCCGATGGCGTGGTGCGCGCCGGAGAACTCCTGCTCACCGACAAAGAAGTCAACGAAATAGAAGACTTCTTCGAAGAGACCGCCGCGTAAAACTATAAGGGCCGGCTGAAAGCTGCACTACACCTGTTGTCGAGCCTCGCCCAAGGTCACATTCACATCCATCTTCTTCTTACCGCGGTAAATCGTGACGCGGACAACATCACCCGCGCGATGGTTATTCATGACCTGCGCCAGTTCCTGCTGATCTTCCACTTTTTTCCCGTCAATGGCCACGATCAGGTCTCCGCCCACCATAATCGGAATGTTCCCCAAAAATGCGCGCTCACTTCCGCCTCGCAGGCCCGCATTGTCCGCGGCTCCTCCCGGCACCACTTGCACAATCAGCAGTCCGTAATCCGCCGCCAGTCCCATCTGATTCGCCAATTCAGGATCAACAGGAATCGTGCTCACACCCAGCGCCGGACGCCGCACCCGGCCCGAGGTGAGCAGGTCGTTGATCACCGCTTTCGCAGTGTTGATGGGAATGGCAAAGCCAATGCCCGCGCTTTGTCCCACGTTCGAAGCGATCATGGTGTTGATGCCAATCACTTCCCCGTGCATATTGAGCAGAGGGCCGCCGGAATTTCCGGGATTGATCGAGGCATCGGTCTGGATGGCGTCGTCAATGGTCATGCCGTCGGGCTCCTGCACCTGGCGAATCGAACTCACGATACCGCGCGTCAAGGTGCCCGCCAACCCAAACGGATTGCCGATCGCGTACACCTTCTGTCCGACCTGCAAATTGCCCGAGTCGCCGAGCACCATGGGAGCGAGATCCGGAGCCTTGATTTGTACCACCGCCAAATCATGTGAGCGATCGGTGCCGACAATGCTGGCCCGGAACTTCTTGCGGTTGTGCAGCGTGACTTCGATCTGGCGTGCATCCGCGATCACGTGATAGTTGGTCAGGATGTGTCCTTCTTTGTCGATGATGAAACCCGATCCCTGTCCTTCCTCCGGCACCAGTCCGTAGAAGAAGTCGAAGGTCACAGCTTTCGACGTAATGTTCACCACCGAGCCAATATTCTTGCGATAGACCGTGATATTGTTCTGCTCTTCCGCGTCCAGCACATCGTTGCTGGAGGCCTCGCTGATCTCAATTCTGCCGGGATGTCCGACCCAATCGGTGAGCGTGCCGCGGCCCGAACGGTAGGTGGTGAAATAAAAGAATCCGCCGGCAAGGATGACGGCGAGTACGACCGGTCGAAGCAGCCTCATAGTTTCAGTAACCTTGTTCAGCAACCTTTCACAAACTCATAATCTGAATTGTAATAAATTATCCATTGGCCAAGGGGATTCCCTGTATTACCAGATAAAAAGGACGACCCAAAGCGGGTGTGGAGGCAGTACTCGGAATACCCCGGCAGCTTCACGCGCAAAACTTTTTCCTCGTTGAGGAGGCGAAAACGTAAAACGGGATGAGCAGTGCAACAGCCGGGCAGGGTCCCTCACCGGCTCTACGCCATTTGTCCCTTGGCCGCGCGTTTCAGTTCACCATAAACTTTACCGGCCTGCTTCCGGGTTTCGTCCAGCGATCCCGAGTTGTCGATCACATAGTCGGCCGCCTTGATCTTCTCTTCATCGGGCAACTGCGCCGCCATGCGCCGCTCAACCTCCCGCCGCGCAGTTTCTTCGTCCACGCCCACACGCGCGGCCCACCGTTGAATCCGCTGTTCGGGACGGCAGGTGACAACCACCAGACGATCAAAACGCTTCGCTGTTCCCGCTTCCAAAAGCAATGCGGCTTCCACTATCGTGATCGCGCGTGGATCGCTCCGGCCAACTTCCTCCATCCATTCTTCCTGCCTTCGAATCACCGCGGGATGCACAATCTGGTTCAGCTCATGAATGCGGGAAACTTTGTTTTCGCCAGACGGGCTAAACGCAGCCTCCGCCAGCCGCGCGCGATTGACGCTGCCGTCAGGATTGAGAATTCCTTCGCCGAAATGCCGCACCACTTCCCGATAAACCGCTTCTCCCGGCTGCATGAGTTCGTGGGCAATCGCATCTGCCTGAATCAGGTGCGCGCCGAGCGCCACAAACATTTCGCCCACCACGGATTTGCCCGAAGCAATTCCGCCGGTCAGTCCGACTTTCAGCAATCCAACCTCATTTCACCACAGAGGCACAGAGACACAGAGGAAGCCATTTTAGGATCCTAGTTCCGTTTCTAGCAGCGCAGAAGTAGAGATTACGATAGCCATAAAATTCTGAATTGCCTTTCTCTGTGTCTCTGTGGTGAACAATTCTCAAACCCGCGAAAGCTCCGCCACCCGGCGCCGCAGCTTCGCCGCCCGCACCGTGTTCGCCATCAACATGGCGATCGTCAGTGGCCCCACCCCTCCCGGCACCGGCGTAAGCGCACCCGCAACCTCCGCCACGTGAGGATGGACGTCCCCGACTAGCGTCGAGCCTTTCGCGCGAAAAGTTTCTTCCCGTTTCGCATTCCCCTCAAACAGACGCTCAAACTCCGCCCGCTCCGTCACCTGGTTCATACCTACATCGATCACCGTCGCCCCAGGTTTTACGAATTCGCGCGTAATCATTCCCGCCCGGCCAATCGCGGCCACCAGAATATCCGCCCGCCGGCAAACTCCAGGAAGATCTCGTGTCTTCGAATGGCAAACCGTAACCGTCGCATTGCCATTGATCAACAGCATTGCTGTCGGCTTGCCCACAATATCGCTGCGCCCCACCACTACTGCTTCCTGTCCGGCAATCGCAATCTTGCTTCGCTTCAGGATCTCGATAATCCCCGCCGGCGTGCACGGCACCAGCCCCGGCCGCTGCGTGGAAAGAAATCCCACATTCATGGGATGAAAGCCGTCGACATCTTTTGCCGGATCGACCGCCATCAAAATTTGTTTTGAATCCACCTGTCGCGGCAACGGAAGCTGCACCAGAATGCCGTCAATCTCATTGCGCCGGTTCAAGTCAGCGATCAACTCAAGCAATTCCTCGGTTGAAACTGTCTCAGGCGGAGTATGCTGCTCGCTGTAAATTCCAACCTCTCCGCTGCTCTTCACTTTGCCTCGAACGTAAACTTCCGAAGCCGGATTGTGCCCAACCAGAACCACCGCGAGCCCCGGACGCATACCCGCGGCCGTCATCGTCTTCACCTCAGACGCGACCTCCGCGCGAATTTCGCTGGCAATCTTGTTACCGTCCAGAATAATCGCAGCCACAAGTCCTCACTTCTTAATCACCCGCCTGATTAGCTCTTCCCTATCGCAAACTCCGCACTGCCGCCCACTTTCGCGACGTTGGCCTCCGCAAAATCCCGCACCCGATCGAGCGCCGCTTGCAATTCTCCATGAAAGCGTTCTTTCTGAGAATCATCTGCATCCGCCGGAACCACAATCCGCCGGCTCACCCGCATCAGCGCTCGCGAAAACGGCTTCGGAATCATCGACCGGTCCCACGTATTCAGAATCCAGGCGTTTTGCACCGCGACATGAAATGCCACCATGGGCGCCCCCGTCGCGCGCCCCAGTAAAACCGGCCCCGGCTTAGCCACAAATCGCGGACCCCGCGGCCCATCAATCGTAAATGCCACCGCCCATCCCTGCTCCAGTTCCCGGCGCATGCCCAGCAGCGCCCGCACCGCTCCCCGGCTGCTCGATCCGCGCACCTTCACAAAACCAAATTTGCGGATGATGCGTCCGGTCCATTCTCCATCAAAACTATCGCTGCTCATCACCCGGATCTGAAGCTCTCGCCAGACATAGGTCGCGGGAAAAATGCAGCTATGCCAAAACGCAAGAATCATGGGACGCGTCTCGACCCCCGCCGGTCCTCCCTCTTCAAACGAAACCGCCACACGCAACGTGGGACCGATCAGCCGGATGACAAGAAATCCAGCCCAAGTAATCAGCCAAAGCAAGAATCTCTGCCACAAACTGTATGGCCGGCGCTGTTTCGATGCCTCACTCGCAACCGGCGACGTAGCTGCGCTCACCCCGCCATTGTACCGTGTAGAGTGGACTCTTCTGTCCGCTGCCATCGACCTGACCCAAACATATCTGCCAAACAATCTAGCCAATCCTGAGCCATTAGTTGTAATTTGTTTCTGGCATCTTAATTTCCAATGGCTTCCCCTATTATCGACATCCTTCGCGACGCGGTTTCGCAGAACCGTTGGAATGAAGCCGTGGCTCTGCTGCAGACCAGCGAAGCGGCCCATGCGGCGGATGCTATGGATGAACTCCCTTTCGACCAACAGCAATCCCTATTCCGCCATTTGCCTCTAGATCTTGCCGCTGCCATCGTGGTTCACTTTCCCTACTACCACCAATACGTCCTGCTGCATTCACTGCCCGCAGATGAAATGCGCGCCCTGATCGACAAAATCAACCCCGACGACCGCATGCGCTTCTTCGACGAACTTCCCGAAGAGGCGTGGCAGCGAATCATGGACGAGCTCTCGGGAGAAATACCCGCTGAGACCTCGGCCCAGCACGAACCGGAAGGGGTCCGTGCGGCGGAACCGCAGCCGCCATCGCCCGGCGAAACCATCATCGAAGGCCGTCAAATCGAAAAGCGTTACGCGCAACCCGAGGGCAGGGAAATTCAAATCATCGCTCCCATGGACCTGTCCGTCGAGTCTGGCATTATCTGCGCTCTGCTTGGGCCCTCGGGGTCGGGCAAATCGACGTTGTTGAGAATTCTATCGGGATTGACCGCTCCCTCCAGCGGCACCGTGCTGGTACATGGTCAGCCCATCGACGGCGCCACTCCAAACATTGGCATGGTCTTCCAGAGTTTCGCGTTGTTCCCTTGGCTGACCGTGCTGGAAAACGTTGAGGCTCCGCTCGCAGCTCGCGGGTTCGAGCACCCCGAGCGGCATCGCCTGGCCCTGCAAGCTCTCGCTATCGTGGGACTCAAAGGTTTTGAAAATGCCTATCCCAAGGAACTTTCCGGCGGCATGAAGCAGCGCGTCGGATTTGCTCGTGCGCTCGCCGTCGAACCCGAAGTGCTTTTCATGGACGAGCCCTTCTCCGCGCTCGATGTGCTGACCGCAGAAAGCCTTCGCCGCGAACTGATGGAATTGTGGATGAAAGACCAGATGCCCACAAAAAGCATCTTCCTCGTCACTCACAATATTGAAGAAGCAGTTTTGCTCGCGGATCGAATCGTCGTTCTCGGAACTCATCCCGCAACAATCCGCGCCGATTTCCGCATTTCCATGCCGCAGCCCCGTGACCGCAAGACCGCCGAATTTCTAATCTACGTCGATTACATCTACAAGGTGATGACTCAACCTGAACTGGAATGCGGCCCGATGCCCGCGCCGCGCAAGCCTTCATTCCAGGTGCTGCCCCACGCCACCGCCGGCGGGTTGGCCGGACTGCTGGAGTTCCTGAACGATCGCGGCGGCAAAGAAGACATGTACCATCTCGCCGAGGAATTGCTAATGGAAGTCGACGACCTCTTTCCCATCGTCGACGAAGCGGTCATGCTGGGCTTCGCCGAGTCAACCCAGGGCGACGTGCAGATTACCGCGGCGGGAAAGGAATTTGCCGAAGCCGATATCACCACCAGAAAAAAGCTTTTTCGCCAAGCCGTCCTCAGCCACGTCACCCTGATTCAGCAAATTCAAAAGGCTCTGGAGCGCAAGTCCGACCGCGCCGTCCCCCTGGAATTCTTTCGCGACATTCTGGACGAGCATCTGTCTCAGGAAGATGTGCAACGCCAGATCGACACCGCCTTGAACTGGGGACGATACGCTGAGATTTTCACCTACGACTCCGAAACCGGCAGGTTGCTGCTGAATGAAGCCGGCGCCAATTCCACCGAAGCCGCCCCGCTTCATTGATACCAAAATAATGTAGAGCGGACAGGAGTGTCCGCTCTACATTTACAGGGTGTGCAGGTAGGCCAGGAGGTCGGTTATTTGTTGCTGGTTTAGGACTTGGGCGTAGCCGGGCATTTTGTTGCGGCCTAGACGGATTACGTCGGTGACGCGATCGTCGTTGGCGGGCATGCCGCTCATGGGCAGGTATTGGCGGCGGAAGACACCTTTCATGCTGGGACCCTGGCGTCCGCGGGATGAGTAGGGGGCGTGGCAGCGGTCGCAATAGTTGTCATAGATGCGGCGGCCGAGGATCTGCTGGGGATTGAGTCCGAGTTCGGCATCGCTCTTGCGGCGTTGCACATCACAGGCGGCTAGCAACAACACACTCACCACAGAGACGCAGAGACACAGAGACAGACCTTTTGGATTTTTAATTCTGCGCTTTACTCGGCACTGTCTTCTGCACTTTCGATTTGTAAGAATGCGCAATTGCTCCATTCGCCCTTTAAACAAACTACAATAATAAAGCAAAGTCATGCCCAGCGCGGAAAGCCAGTGACAGCAAAGCCGGTCGCCGTGAAACGAATTTACGAAGCGCCAGCGCGCTCCGACGGAACGCGGGTTCTGGTCGACCGCCTGTGGCCGCGCGGGCTGAGCAAAGAACGCGCGGCGGTAGATCAATGGTTGCGCGATCTGGCCCCATCCGACGCTTTGCGCAAGTGGTTCCATGCCAGCCCGGGAGCGTGGGCCCTTTTCCGCAAGCGTTATCTCAAGGAGTTGGCGCGGCCGGAGTGCGTGCCGGCGCTTGATGAGCTCTATCGCCTGGCGAACCGCAGAAAGAAGCTGACACTGTTGTTCGCATCCCGGAACGAAGAGCACAACAACGCCGTAGTTCTGAAAGACCTGCTGGAAGGAATGCGCAAACCCCCTACTGGCAGCGGCCCCGGCGGCATCCGCGCAGTCCGCGACCGTGAAGCAAAAAGAATGAAGGGCGGCGGTTAGCAATTGGCTTTAGCTCACGGCACGGCTAAGGTATGCCCTTTCCAAACCGTAGCACCTGAAGATTTTTGCGCAATCTGTGAAGGCGTGCCCTGATTCGGCCCCTGCCAGCCTTGCTCGGCCGCCCGCACGAAGGCGTCCGGGCATACGTGTGGGTACGCTACGAGATCGTTCTTTACAGTTTTGAATGCTACTTCTTGCCATCGTTCACGATGGCTTCGACGATGCTGTCGATGGTGTCGAGAACGCGTTTGCTGGGCAGGTTGAAATTGTTGGAGAGGATGGAAAA
>Ga0307476_10001425_pt1 | contig 14636 bp, 11 predicted proteins | sample atmos_gasesECM2C_2_FD_203314 | JGI IMG/M metagenome (GOLD analysis project Ga0307476, IMG submission 203314) | Hardwood forest soil microbial communities from Morgan-Monroe State Forest, Indiana, United States - atmos_gasesECM2C_05 | ecosystem: Environmental > Terrestrial > Soil > Temperate... | reverse complement strand
CGCCCGGCGCGGATCAGCGCGAGCACGAGCGCGATCGGCGCGCGCCCGAGCATGAAGCCGCCGGGCGAGATCCAGGCGCCGTCGGGGACGGTCGCCGCGGCCTCGTCGACGCTGCACCACGCGGCCCGGGCGCCGCCGCTGCGTTCGGCGCGTCCATCCTGTAGATCCAGCGCATTGGTGTTCATGTCTACCTACCAGTCGGTAACCGACCAACTGGTCAGTACCAACCCTGACGCTCCGGGTCAAGCGAATTGCGGAGATCACGCCGGCCGAGGAGCGGCATCGGACCCGCACCACGTTCCGATCGCGCCCGCGGCACGATGAGCTCACGGCGCGAGCGCGCGAGACGGAGAGCCCGCAGCCACCGGCGCTCTGGCACCCGGGCGCCACCGCCCGGTGACGGCGAGCGGACACCCGTCAGAATGCGCTGCCGTTCGTCGTCGCGAACCATACGCTACACTCACCCCGATGGTGGCCCCGCTGCGAAGGCCAGCGACATTCGAGGACCTGCTCGCCTGCGATGATCCGGATCGCCTCGAGATCATCGGTGGCGAGATCGTCCCGAAGGCGATGCCGTCTCCGCAGCACAGCCACGCGGAGATCAAGCTCGGGGTCGCCGTGGATCCGTTCAACCGCAAACCGGGGAGCCGAGGTCCCGGGGGCTGGTGGATCTTCACGGAGATCCATGTCGCCTACCCGCGCGGCGAGATCTACTGCCACGACGCTGCCGGCTGGCGGCGAGACCGCGTCGCTGCCCGACCCACCGAGTGGCCGGTCCGGATCCGGCCCGACTGGGTCTGCGAGATCGTGTCTCCGAAACACGAGCGTCACGACCTGGTCGACAAGCCGCGCGTGCTCCATGCCGCCGAGGTCCCGCACTACTGGATCCTCGACCCCGAGGAGCGGATCCTGCTCGTCCACCGCTGGTCGCACGATGGCTACACCGTCGTGCAGCGCGCTGCGGCGGGCGAGGCGGTCCGCGCCGAGCCGTTCGACGCGATCGAGCTGCGGGTGGGCGTGCTGTTCGGCGACGAGGAAGACGAGTAGGCCGGGGGCCCAGGATCCGCGCCGGCTCGCCTGCGCTTCGGCGCGCCAGCCCGTACAGTCAGCCCATCGACCGGATCGCCCCCACCCGCCGCCCGGACGGACCGCCGCAGGGCTACCAGCGCTGGCGGCTGCTGTCGTTCGTGCACTGGCGCGTCCCCGCGGCGGTGCTGCGCCCGCTCGTGCCCGTGCCGCTCGCGATCGACGCGTTCGACGGCGACGCGTTCGTCGGCATCGTGCCGTTCACGATGCGCGGCGTGCGACCGCGCTGGGCGCCGCCGGTGCCCGGCGTGTCGAGCTTCCACGAGACCAACCTGCGCACCTACGTGCACCGCGACGGCCGCGATCCCGGGGTCTGGTTCTTCACCCTCGACGCCGCCCGCCGGCTCGCGGTGTGGATCGCGCGGACGTTCTGGCACCTGCCCTATCACCATGCGCGGATGACGCTCGCGGCGGGCGACACCGTGCGCTACGAGTCGCACCGCCGCGCCGGCGGCGCGATGTTCCGCGGCACGGCGCGCCCGATCGGCGAGCCGCGCGCCGCGGCCCCCGGCACGCTCAAGCACTTCCTCGTCGAGCGCTACCTGCTCTACGCGCAGCGGCCCGACGGCGCGCTGCGCCGCGGTCAGGTCCACCACGCGCCCTACCCGCTGCAGGACGCGGCGCTGTCGGACTGGGACGAGTCGCTGCTCGCGGCGGCCGGCATCGCGCGCCCCGCCGGCGCGCCGCTCGTCCACTTCGCCGCCGGCGTCGACCTCGAGGTGTTCGCCCTGACATGAGCCGCGATCGCGGGCTCGAGCCGCTCCCCGAGCTCGCGATGCGCAGCGACATCACCGACGTGGTCTACGTCAACGACCTCGTACCAGCGGACCGCGTCGCCACGCTGGTCCCGCCCGGCCTCGAGCTCCAGCGGCTCGGCCGCGATGGCCGCTGGGCGCTGTTCACGTTCCTCACCTGCCGGCCTGGCCCCAGCCGGCTCGCCGCCGCGATCGCCGGCCCCCCCGCCACTGCGGCGAGGACGTCGAGCTCGGCGACCGCCGGCGGCCGAGCCTCGACGGGTCCCCGTCCACCAGCTCGCCACTGCCGACCGCGAGCTGCTTGCCCGCGTGCCTCGAGCTCGCCCACGGCCGAAGCAGCCGCCGGTGAGCTCTTGCGACTCGAGCGTGATCTCGACCGGATAGTGCCAGGCCCGCGGCGGCGAAGCCGGTGATCACATTCGCGAGATCCACAATCACCACCCCTCCTGAGTTGTCTTAGAACGTGTGACACACTACGACGATGGGAGAGAGAGCGGTGGCAGGGACATAAAGCGCGGAGCAGATGTTTTGCCGACCGATGCCCCACTTCTCCAGCCAGAGTTTGGCTCCATTACCATCGAATCGGCCTTTCCTGGTGACGTGCCAGTGGTGGTTCGTCAGCGTCAGGAATGAGCTAAGGGTCGCAGCCTTGTTGTAGTTCCAGGCCAACAAGTAGGCGTGCGGGTGAGTGTAATTCCACCCAACACAGACGTAGAATCCGCCACCTGAGCTACAGGATCTCCTGGTGGTGTCGGCCATTGCCGGAGACGGCAGCGCCTCGGCGAGGTCGTGCACCTCGGCAGCCGACCCGGACGTCGCCGTGGCGTCGTCAGCCAGGGTTGCCGGCTCCGAGGCGTCGACCGTCGCTCACGCGTTGCCCCGCCGCTCCGGCGGATCGAGCACGACCGCGGCGGTCATCGAGCCCGTGACGTTGGCGGTGGTGCGGAAGATATCGGGGATGGTGTCGACGCCGAGCAGGATCCCGACCCCCTCCACGGGAAGCCCGACGGACAGCAGCACGGGCGCCATGATCAGGATCGATCCGCCCGGGATCCCGGGCGCCGAGAACGTCAGCAGCACCGAGGTCACCCCGACGGTCACCAGCTGCGCCGCGCCGAGGTCGACCCGGTAGAGCGCGGCGATGAACAGCGCGCCGACCGGGAGGGCCTCCGCGGCGCCGATCCGGAACAGCGAGGTCGAGAACGGGAGGAAGAAGCCCGTGACGCGATCCGGCATCCCGAGCGCGGACGCCCCGTCGATCAGCGCGGGCAGCGCCGCCAGCGACGAGCGCGACGAGATGGCGATCCCCTGGGCCGGCGCGACGGCGCGGGCGAACCGCCGCGGCGGGATCCCGCGGAGCCACGCCAGCGAATACATCGCGGCGATCGCGATCACGGACAGGACCGCGGTGGTCACGACGTACATCGCGACGGCGCCGAGCGCGGTCGTACCGAGCCGGACCGCGAGCGGCACCGCGAGCGCGAACACGCCGTACGGCGCGACGGACAGGATCCCGCGCACCGCGACCAGCGTGACCGCCTTGATGGCCTCCGCCGTGCGCTCGAGCCGCTCGCGCGCCTCCGTCGGGAGACGCGTCGCTGCCACCGCGAAGATCAGCGTGACCACGATGATCGGCAGCATGGCGCCCCCGGACAGCGCGGCCACGAGGTTGCTGGGCATGAGCCCCACCAGCCAGTCCCGGAACGAGGGTAACGCGTCGTGGGGCGCCGCGCTCGCCGCGCGCAGCGCCTGCGCCGCGCCGGGGTCCAGCGGGATCTGCGCGAAGACCGCGGGCACCACGACCAGCGTGAGTGCCGCGACCACCGCCAAGGTGATCGCGAAGAAGCCGATCCCCTTGGCGCCCAGCGCGCGGAGCCCCGTCCCGCCCACGCTCACGCCGGTGAACAGCAGCGTCGTCACCAGCGGGATCACCATGAGCTGGAGCGCCCGCGTCCAGATCGTGCCGATCGGCTCGATCCATCCGGCCAGCGGCTGCCACGAGGCAGGCAGCCACGACGCCAGCGCGATGCCCACTGCGAGGCCCGCAAGCAAACCCAGCAACACCCGGGTGGTCAGCGACATGGCCGACGATGGTTCCACGTCCCGGTGACGAGGACCAGTCGAGGCGCCGGCACCGCTCCCGAGGACCGCACGCGCGTCCCCGGGTCCAGGTCGGCGCCGATGGCAAGCCACGCATGGGTTCCGGCGTGGTGCTGCCGCCGGAGTGAGCGGACCATTCGGCGCGCCGCCGGCGCCGGTCAAGCCGGGCGGTGCGCCGGTCGCTCGCCCGGCCCGGCCGCCGCCTCCAGCTGCCCGAGCACGTGGCTGGCGCCGACGATGACGATCGGCCGGAACGCCAGGTTCAGCACCGGCACCGCGAGCACCGCCGCGGTCGACAGCGCGAACCCGAGCATCAGCGCCGGGTGATCCTCGACCAGCGCGACCTCCTCGCGCCAGGGCAGCGACAGCCGGTCGGACAGGTGCGCGAACCGCCGCACGAGCCGGCCGCCGACCGGCACGCGATCGGCGGCGTGGTGGAGCCAGCGCACGAACCACGGCAGCCGCACGCGCAGGGCGGCGGCGTCGAGGTCGGCGAGCGTCTCGCCCGGCCGCAGCACGCGCGCGCCGTCGAACGCCTCGACGACCACCCAGTGCAGCGCCCACACGGCGGCGGCGACCTGGACCAGCAGCCAGCCGGTGCCCGGCACGAGGCGGAGCAGCCCGCTGACCGGCGCGAGCACGATCGCGATCAGGATCGCCTGCTTGACCGCGCGACCGATGTTGCGCCGGAGCGGCTCGATGCACGGCTCGACGCGTGGGAACCCGAGCGCAGCACGCGCGCGCGCCGCGAGCCGCGCGTAGTGGTCGGCGAACACGATCGACGGCAGCGGCGCGAGCACGGCGAACGTCGTGTAGAACCGGTGCAGGAACCGGCTGGGGCCCCCGAGCACCGCGACCACGGCGCAGAACGCCGCCAGCAGGCCGACCGGCACCAGCGCCGCGCGGAGCAGATCGCGATGCGCGAGCAGCGTCCGGGCGCCGACCACCGGCTGGCACAGTCCGTAGACCACGCGGTCGAGGGTGGCGTCCGGCGGCGGCCGGGGCGTGACGTGGTCGCGGACGGCAGAGAACGGATCGTGGACGGTCATCCGGAAACCCAGTGTGTGTACGCTCCCGGGGGAAGTCGAGGCGCGACACGATGGACACCCCGCGACGGGGGTGCGACCGCGCGCGCGATGCCGGCCCTCGACCGGATGGGCGGGAAACTGCGATCTTCGAGTAGTCCGCAGCGCCCCGCCGGCGCTACGGCTTGAGGTGGCCGACGCCGTAGACCAGCTTGCCCAGGCCGGTGCGCAGGTGCTCGACGAACTGGGACTTGTGGGCGTTGTCGTGCTCGGTGGTGACGTCGCCGGTCTCCCGCATGTGGCGATCGTCGTGGTTCGGCACGTCGTGGCCGGCGGCGAGCTCCTCGTCGGCGAGCGGCATCGAGGTGTGCTTGGCGAGCGGGTTGCGCTGCAGGAGGTTGCCGTCGGTCATCTCGTGGTTGTGGATGACGCCCGGGGTCAGCGCCTGGCCGCCCTGCGGGACCAGGTCGCCCTTGACGCGGTGGTGCGATGACTCGATCTCGTGATCGGGGTGCTCGGTGTTGTACTTCTCGAGCTGGGCGACCATCTCGCGGGACACGCCGGGCGACTGGAACGTGACGATGCGCTGGACGCGATCGGGGAACGTCGCGGCGGCGATCTGGGCGAGCGCGCCGCCGAGGCTGTGGCCGGACGAGATGACCTGGCCGTGGCTCGCGGCGGCGGCCATCTGGGCGTCGATCAGGCCGCGGTTCGGGTTGAACTGGTACATGCCGATGCCGGTCGGATCGAGGTCGGCGATCACCGTCTGGATCTTGCTCGGCCGGGTGCCGCGGAACGCGACGATCGGCGGCTTGCCGGACTGGGTCGGCAGGAACGTGCGCATCACGAACTCGTGGACGCCGCGGATGATCGGCAGCGCCTGGTAGCCGTTGACCTGCAGGAAGTGCTCGTCCCGGGCGTCGAGCTCCTTGTCGATCATGCCGTGCGCGAGCTGCTCGACGACGGCGTCGGCGTTGGTCAGCGGCTGGTCCTCGGCCTTGGCGGGCTCGGCCTTGGCGGCCTGGGCCCTGGCGGGCTCGGCCCTGGCGACCGCGAGCTGGCCGGTGAGCTCGGCGAAGCTGGCGGCCGGCGGGACCTGGTGCCCGGTGGACTGGGCCTCGACCGCGGGCTCGGGCGCGTGGACCGGGGCGACCTCGAGGGCGTCGTCGTGGTGGCTGCGTTGCTGATCGTGTGCTTGCATGGGGGTCACTCCAGCCTGCCAACGGCGGTCAATTTGCCTCGCTCGCGATACATCCGGTGGATGGTCACGACCAGGCCCTGGGTGGACATCGGCTCGCTCGTCGCGGCCGCCTGGAACGCCGAGCGCTCGGCGGCGACCTTGATGAAGCCGCCGGACAGCTCGAAGCGCTCGCCGAGCTCCTCGAAGTCGATATCGCCGACCTCGGCGGTGGCGGGAATCGCCCGCCGCCACAGCTCGGTGCGCATGTCGGGGTCGGGGAACGTGAACTGGACATCGTACGCGAACCGCCGGCGGAACGCCGGATCGACCGCGCCACCGAGGTTGGTGGTCAGGATCGCGAGACCGCCGAACCGCTCGAGGCGCTGCAAGAGGTAGTTGGTCTCCATGTTCGCGTACCGGTCGTTGGAAGACTTGACCTCTGTCGTACGCTTGCCGAACAGAGAATCTGCCTCGTTGAACAGCAAAACCACGTGGCCGGGCTCGGCGGCGTCGAACACCTCGCCCAGGTTCTTCTCGGTCTCGCCCAGCCACTTGGAGACCACGCGGGACAGATCGATCTCGTAGATCGCCAGGCCGAGCTGGCGGGCGATCACGGTCGCGCTCATCGTCTTGCCGACTCCCGGGTCGCCGGAGAACAGCACCGACACACCGGCCGCGCCGCGGAATCCCCAGCGTTCGCGCACCTTTCGCCGCTCACGCAGCGCGCCGACGATCTCCTTGAGCGACCCGGCGGTCTCGTCGTCGACCACGAGGTCGGCGAACCCGTGGACCGCGTCGATCCGGCGGCCGAGCCGGATCAGGCGGTCGTGGAGCTGGTTGCGCACCGCGAGATCGAGCGCCGGCAGGTCGGGCGGGCCGGCGGCGGCCGGGCGCTCGGCGCGCGCGGCGCGGGCTGCGAGGGCGATCACACCGCCGGGCGCAGCAAAACGCGACGCCAGCGACTCGGCGTCCCCGCCGGACAGGGTCGGCACGTGGCCGCGCCACAGCGCGGCGCGGTCGTCGAGCGGCGGGACCTCGAGCGCGAACTGGACGAGCGGCCGGAAGTCGAGCCGCGGCATGCGATCGCGGCCGAGCGTGACGGCGAGCGCGCCGGTGTGCTCGGCGGCGAGCTGGGCGACGAACGGCGGCAGCTCGCTGCGATCGCCCTGCTGGACGAGCGCGTCGTCGAGATCGGGGAGCACCGGGATCGCGTCGAGCAGGCGGCACTCGCGCAGGATGCTGCGCACGACCGGCCGCTGCTGCGGCGCGGGCAGCGCGGCCAGCGCGGCGGCGTCGATCAGGAGGATCTCGCGGCCGATCCGCGCCGCGGCGACCTGGAGCAGCAGGCGCTTGCCGACGCCGCGCACGCCCTGCAGCACGAGCAGCGCCTCGGGCGAGCCCAGCGCCGCGGCCGCGCGCGCGATCATCGGCTCGGGGAACAGCGCGGCGACCTCGCCACCGCGGAGCTCGGCGACGTCGGACAGCTGGGGGTCGAGCTGGCGGTTGTCGCCGGCGAGCAGCTGGACCAGCCGCGCCGCGGGGCGCAGCCGGCGGAACAGCACCGAGTCGTACGACCCGGCGGTCTCGTCGAGCTCGATCAGGCGGTAGAGCAGCAGCGGCGAGGTCGGCGCGAGGTCGCGCGACAGGTCGGCGCGGCGCTCCGAGCTGTCGTAGACCAGCATCGCGAGCAGCCGCGCGTCGAGCCCGCGGCAGGTCGGATCGCTGGTCAGGTAGCGGTAGGCGATCACGAGCTTGGGGTCGACCTCGGGCATCACCGCGAAGTTCAGCGCGAGGCGCTGGGCGTAGCCGAGCTCGAACCGGACCCACAGGTCGAGGTACGGCAGGTGGATGCCGGCGGCGAGGGTCGCGGCGACCCGCGCGTCGGTCAGCATCGCGTGGTGGCGGTAGGCGGCCCCGACCACCGACGCGCCGGCATCGTCGCCGCCGAGCAGCGGCTCGCCGCGGTACTCGGCGAGCGCGGCGCGGAACACGCCGGCGACGTTCTCGGGCGCCCACGCCGCGGTCGCGCCGTCCTCGGCGGTGCGCGGCAGCGCGCCCATCGCCCAGCGCTGGCGGATCTGGTACTCGACGGCCAGCCAGCACCGCCACAGCTGATCGCGCAGCAGCGCCTCTGGCGTCTCGTACGGCCCGAATTCCGGCACGGTTCGCGTCGTCTCCTGGTTCGGCGGCCCGGCGCGGGGCTCAGCGATGGCGGTACATGACCACGGTGAAGCGCACACCCGGGGGCTCTGCTCCCGGGCCTCCCCGGGGCCCGTACATCGCGTCGAGATCGACCGGGTACGCGTCGTTGTCCTCGAGCTTGCGCGCGACGCCGTCGGCGTCGAGATCGGCGTACCACGCCCAGCTGGTCGCCCGGGCGCGCTCGGCGACCGCGGCGAGCCGCGGCACGCCCGCGTCGACGTAGCTGCGCAGCCGGACCAGCGCGCCGCCGAGCTCGAGCAGCCTCGCGTCGAGCTCGGCCGGCGGGACGCCGAGGAACAGCCACGACGGTCCGGTCCGGTCCTCGACGATCACCGCGAACCGCCGGGCGCCGCCGGCGGTGTAGGTCGCGAGGTCGGCGATGCAGTGCTGGTCATCGAGCAGCGCGCGCACGCCGGCCTCGTCGAGATCGACGTGCACGCTGGACAGCGGGCCCGGTCCGGTCTCGAGCACGACCGAGAACCGCACGCCGCCGTCGCCGGCAGGACCGGCCGTGATCGACACCGGCCGCTCCCCGGTCTCGCGCAGCCGGGCCGCGAGCGCCGCGGCATCGAGGTCGAGCGCGTAGCGGCGCTCCGGGCCGGCGTCCTTGTAGATCAGCGCGGCGAACCGCGGGCGGTCGGTGCCGCCGTAGGCCGACAGCCGCATCAGCCGCGTGCCCGGCATCACCACGCTGTCGATCTGCGTCGACTTGATGTCGTGGGACCAGAACCAGGTCTCGGGTGGCTTCTTCACCGGGTGCCGCCCCGCAGCCTATCACGGCGGGGCGGCGCGCCGCGCGGTCACGTGGATCTCGAACACGAACATCGGGCGGCCGGGCACGGTGCCGGCCCGGCATCGCGTGTCGCCGGGCTGGACGCCGGTCACGCGCAGCACGTTGGACGCCGGGGTCGCGGAGCGGAGCTCGGCGTGAACGATCGAGAGGTCGTCGCACAGCAGGCCGATCGCGATGCCGACGTCGCGCTCCGCGGTCTGGCCGACCTCCACGTCGATCCGCGGCGGCTCGTCGGCCCACGCGCTGCCCGCGACGAGGCCTGCCAGCGTGGCGATCGCGACGATCCGGACCATGAGCTGCCAATACCAGACTCCGCGGCGGATCGCGAGAAAGCGCAATCTCCCGGATCGCGACCGACGGCCTCACCGTCCACGCGCTTCGCACTCCACGCGGTCCGCGCTGTCAGGGCGCTCCGCACGGTCCCCGCACTCCACGCGCGCCGGCGCACTCCACGCGCGCCGGCGCACTCCACGCGCGCCGGCGCTCTCCGCCTCGCCTCGGCCGCTCGCACGCGGTGCCGCTGGACACCGCATGCGGCCTCACGGTGAGGCCAGCTCCAGCGAGATCACGCAAAGCAAACGTGCTGCGAGCTTCCAGTCGGAGCACACGATTGCAGCCTGAACAGCGCCCGATCACGACGTGATGTTTCTATTGTGAGACACCGAGCAACTTCTTCACGACGAATCACCAGGCTGCCAATCGTGGCTTGCATCGTGACGCACTGCGATGCTAAGTGGCCCACGCGAATTCTCGAGGTGGAGGCACACTGCATGGTGGCACAGGTCTATTTGATTCCCGGCTTCATGGAGTTTCACTCGCTGGGCAGTCTGAGTTATTTCCGGCGCGTACCGGAGCTCCTGACGCAGCTTCTGGCAGAGCGTGGGCTGACGGATACCGTGGTCCGGGAATGTCCGACGTTCCCCGCCGCGTCGATCGGCCGGCGGGCGGAGCGGGAGCTGGCGTACATCGCCGACTGCGGGGGTCAGACCGCCGACAGCATTCACATCATCGGTCACTCCACCGGCGGCCTCGACGCCCGGTTGCTGGCGACTCCCGGCGTCCGGCTGCTCCCGGGCACCGTGGAGCGCGAGATCGGGGCGCGCATCCGCTCGGTGATCACCATGTGCACACCGCACTTCGGTGCACCGCTGGCCGATGTCCTGCTATCCATCCCGTTTCGCCGGAGCGCAGAATACCTGGGATTGTTCGGAGGGTCGAACAGGGGCCGCCTGGCGCTGCTCGGGCTATCGCGCATCCTCCAGGTCATTGCCCATGCCGATGACTGGCTGGGGCGCAAGGATACCGCGCTCGACTGGTTCGCCTTCAACCTGCTGAAGAAGGTCACCGGATCCGCGGAAGATCCGGTGTGGGAGTTCATGACCGAGATGGGCAAGGACCAGGGAGCCCTGATCCAGCTGACCATGCCGTCGCTGCACCTGTTCAATGCCGCCGTCGCGGATCGCCCGGACACGCGCTACAGCAGCGTGATCGCCGTGTCTCCGCCGCCGTCGCTGCGCTGGCCGCGGGGCGAGGCGGTGACCGTGGCCGGGCTGGCATCCAGGGCCGCCTACTGGACGCTGTACGCGATCGCGTCCCGGGCCACGCACTGGTACCCGTACACCTCGCTGGAGATCGAGCAGGTGAACCTCGCCCGGACCTCGGCGCCGCTTCCGATCACGAAGACGTCCAGCGATGGCGTCGTCGCCTGCCGGAGCCAGGCCTACGGCAGGATCCTCGACGTCGTGCTGGGGGATCACCTCGACGTGGTCGGTCACTTCCCGCACGCCGATGGCGATCCGCACGCCGACTGGCTGCCCAGCGGCGCCCGGTTTGACGAGGCGAGCTTCCGCCGCGTCTGGTCGCTGGTCGCGCAGGAGATCGTCGAGGCCGAGGCCAGGCAGCAGGCGCCGGCGGCAGAGCCTCGCAGCCGCGCCGCGGAGGATGGCGCGCTGCAACCCACCGGCTGAGCCGGGATCTCGCATCGCGCGGTGAACTCGTACGAGGTGGTGGAACATGATGTTCGCATTGAATGATCCCGATCGCATGGACAACCGCAGTCCGCGATTCATCGCAAGCGCAGTCAGCCTGTTCGAGCGGACGATCTGGCCATATCATCGGGCCGAGGTCCGCGGGCTGGAGCGTATCCCGCGCGACCAGAATGTGATCTACGTGGGGAACCACAACGGATATCCCTACATGACCGAGTTCTTTCTGTTCACCTCGGCGCTGTTCACCCGGCTGGGGATCGACCGATACCCGTATATCCTGGCACACGACTTCTCGCTCAAGCTCCCGCTGATCAACCCGTTCCTGACGAACTACGGCTGTGTTCGCGCCAGTCTCGACAACGCCAGGCGCGTCCTGGAGCAGCGCGAGTCGCTGCTGGTCTACCCGGGTGGAGACGGCGAGCTCATGCGCCCGTACCGGGAGCGGACCCGGCTCCGGTTCCAGGGCCGGATGGGCTATGCACGCCTCGCGATCGAATACGGCCGCCCGATCGTGCCGGTGGTCGCCGTCGGCGGGCACTCCACGGCGCTGATCGTCGACGACCTGCGCTGGCTCGCCGAGCTGACCGGCGCCAGGCGCAAGCTGCGCGTCGGCGCCTGGCCGCTCATGCTGAGCATCCCGTGGGGCGTCACGCTGGGTCCGTTCATCCCTCCGTACCTACCGTGGCCGTCCAGGATCCTCATCGAGGCGCTGGAGCCGATCGTGTTGCCGCCGGCGAGCAGCACGGGCATGACCGGGAAGGCCTGGGCTCGCGCGTGCGCCGACCGGGTGGAGCGCACGATCGAGGACGCGCTGGTCCGGCTCGAGGCCGAGCGGACGGGCAAGCCCGCGCCCGCGGCGCACGACGATCCGACCGCGCACGCGGCGCGCCGACGGTTCGAGCGTGGCCCGGCGAGCAGGCCGCGCGCCGCGACGCGCACCGCCCCGGTGGTCCGCGCCGGTTCACCGGCGGCCGATCGCGCCGACGTCGCTCCTCCCTGACCGGGTCGGACGGGCGGTGCCTGCGGCGCATCGCGGCAGGCGGATCAGCGCGCTGCGGTGATCGCCGCGAGCGCCGCCTCCGCAGCGGGCCCCGCGCGCCGCTCGTCGAGCGCGTCCGACCAGCCCTCGACCCGGCGCTGCCAGTTGGGCCGCTGCGTCGTGGTGCCGGGGACGTTGTGCGGGACGGGATCCATCACCAGGTCGTCGAGCGCGACCAGCACGACCTCGGCGGGGCCGACCGCGAGATCGGCGGCCGCGCCGACCATGGCGCGCTCGACATCGGTCAGCTCGTCGCGCGCGATCGCGGGCGCGCCGGGCCGGTCGACGTACGCCAGCAGCCCCGCCCGGATGCGATCGCGCTGCAGCCGCTCCTCGGCCTCCTGCGCGTCGGTGATCAGCCCGAGATCGCGGCGGTCGTCGATGTCCGAGCCGCGCCACCAGCCGGCGAACGTCGCCATGTCGTGGGTGTTGAGGCCGGCGACCGATTCGGGCGGCGACGGCTCGGCGGACTTGCCGGGCTCGGTGGGGAAGAACCACTGGCCGACGTGGATCCGGAACAGGCCGTGGCGCGCCATCGCCGGCCGGACCTCCTCGGGGACGGTGCCGAGGTCCTCGCCGACCAGCGCGCAGCGCGAGCGGTTCGACTCCAGCGCGAGCACGGCGAGCAGCTCGTCGTAGGGGTAGCGCAGGTAGACCCCGTCGGTCGCGGGCAGCCCGCTCGGCACGCAGTACAGCCGGAACAGCCCCATCACGTGGTCGATCCGCAGCATGCCGGCGATCCGCATGTGGTGGCGGAGGCAGCGGATCAGGTAGCGGTAGTGGTCGCGGCGCAGCGCGATCGGCGACACCGGCGGCAGCCCCCAGTCCTGGCCGCCGAGGAACAGCGCGTCGGGCGGCGCACCTGCCGACATCGTGGTCAGGAACAGCGCGCGGTGCCGCCAGACCTCGTAGGCATCGCAGCTCACGCCGACCGGTAGATCGAGGTAGAGCTGGACCGACCCGGCAGCGAGCTGCTCGAGCTGGCGCTGCATCGCCCACTGCGCGACCGCGTGGGTGGTGACGCGGGTCGCGTCGGCGCCGAGCGCGATCGCCTCGCCGCGGCTCGCGATCACCGGCACGCCGTCGCGCCACATCGCCGGCCAGCCGTGCCAGCTCCGCCGGGTCGCCTCGCCGAACGCGCGGAACGCGGCGTAGTCGTAGGCGCCGGCCTCGGCCGCCCAGGCGTCGATCTCGACGCCGCGCGTGGCGAGCAGCCGCTCGGCCATCGGGTCGAGCGCGTGGCGGCGCCAGTGGTACTGGGCGCGGTAGTCGATCCGCGTGCCCGCGACGACCGGCGGCACGGGCGGCGGCTCGACGCCGAGCTCGCCGGCGAGCGCCGCGAGATCGAGGTAGAGCTCGTTCCAGAACATCCGGCTGATCGGCGCGTAGGGCGAGAACTCGCAGGGCTCGTCGAGCGAGGCCGCGAGGATCGGCAACGTGGCGACGTAGCGCCCGCCGCGCGCGGCGACCTGCGCGAACAGCCGACCCAGCGTCCCGAGATCGCCGGCCTGCCCGCTCGTCGGGCCGGCCAGGCCGTAGACCGGCGCGAACACGCCCCACCGCCGGGCCCCCTCGCCGGGGCCGCCCCAGGCGCGCCGCGGCGCCGCGATCGCGAACGCCTCGCCGGTCGCGCCGGCCGCCTGCCAGCGCACGGTGTGGTAGCCGAGCTCGCCGACGGCGATCCGGGCGCGCCGCACGCAGTGCACCACCCCGCCCGGCCACGCGTGGCCATCGGCCGCCAGCTCGAACAGCCGGCCGTGCGCGCGGACGGTCCGGCCGGCCTCGGTCGCGACCTCGACCTCCCAGCGGCCGTCGAGCTCCGCCGGCACCGAGAACGGCACGACGATCGCGCCGTCCCAGCCGACCACCACCGGCGGAACGATCTCGGCCCAGCGCATGCGCGCCAGCGCCGCCAGCGCACCCGGCGCGTCGGCCGCGCGCTCGAACGCGACGCCGAGGTCGGGCGCGAGCGCGCGCAGCGCGGCGATCAGCGCCGCGTCGCTCGCGGTCACCGGCTCGCCGCTCCAGCTCCGGTAGCTGGCGTCGATCCCGGCCGCGGCCGCGAGCTCGCGCAATTGCGCCGTCATTTTATAGGGGGCCTTCCCATGCCCCCCCGCTGGGGGCAGGCCCGGCAAAGCCGGGCGGATCATTCACGACCGGCGACCGCGCGTCGCGTCGCGCGGGCCCAAACCCTGCCACCGCCGTCATCCGATCAGCCGCAGCCACCAGCCCGGCATCACGCCGAGCTCGAGCACCAGGATCGGGCACACCACGATCACGAACAGCAGCGGCCCCGACGCGGTCGGCGTGAATGGCTGGGTGGCGTCGCGGAAGTACATCGCGGTGACGATCCGCAGGTAGTAGTAGATGCTGATCGCCGAGTTGATCACGCCGAGCACGACCAGCCACAGCAGCTGGCCGTCGCTGGCCTCCATCGCGGCCTTGAAGATGTAGAACTTGGCGAAGAA
>Ga0307476_10001424_pt1 | contig 14641 bp, 11 predicted proteins | sample atmos_gasesECM2C_2_FD_203314 | JGI IMG/M metagenome (GOLD analysis project Ga0307476, IMG submission 203314) | Hardwood forest soil microbial communities from Morgan-Monroe State Forest, Indiana, United States - atmos_gasesECM2C_05 | ecosystem: Environmental > Terrestrial > Soil > Temperate... | reverse complement strand
CGGCCATCGGCCCGGCGATCGCGAGCGACCCGTGCGGCCCACCGCGCGGGTCGCCGCGATGACCACACCGGCGCCGTGCCGTACGTGCTCCGTGCGGCCGGTGTGGACCTTTGCATACCCGGATCCGCCATGTCGGGTTCGAGACCGACAGCCGGTGATGCATTGCTACATCCAATTCGTGAGTCTCCGTGAGAATCGGATCGACGTTCACCTGGAAGCTACATCACGCGGTATGCAGGTCGTGCTCGGGCGGAGGAATCGGCAGGGGGACTGGCGATCGAGCAGTTGGTCAGACTGACCAGGGGACTGCGGAATGACCGTGAAGCGATTCCTCATCGGTGGACTCGTGGGACTCTGGCTGGCAGCGGCGTGCCGCCCGGCACAGGACCGCGCCGCCGGGTCGCCGCCCGACAGCGGCGGTGGACCGCCGACCGGCGGCAGCGATTCCGGATCGCCGATGGGCGGCGAGGACGCGGGCATGCCGTCGGGCGGCAGCGACGCCGGATCGTCGGGCGGCAGCGACGCCGGATCGTCGGGCGGCACCGACGCCCGGCCGCCCGGCAACGGCAACGTCGATCCGGACCCGCGCATCGCGTTCACCCAGGTCGGCATGGCCACCGGGATCAACCGCTCCAACGAGCCGCCGTCCGCCGGTCGGTTCGACCCGAACTTCGCGGCCGCCTACGGCTCGTGGCTGGCCGATCTCGACGGCGACGGCCGGCTCGACTACTACGCGGTGCACCACAGCCAGGCGCCTCACCTGTCGGGGATGTTCCTCAACAATGGCGCCGGCGGGTTCGGCCGCAACCTGTTCACGGTGGCGGTCCTCGGGTCGGACATCGATCCGCCCATCCTCTACAACTCCAACGAGATGCGGTTCGTCGGCGATCTGACCGGCGACGGCAAGGTCGACCTGTTCTTCCTCGGCTGGTACGGGCTGGGCACCCACTGCGTCAACCAGGGCGTCGCCAGCCACAGCGACTGGGTCGGACCGAGCTTCGTGTGCTACGGCGTCGCCGACGGCCTGGCGTTCGCCGACGCCGACGGCGATGGGAGGATCGATGTCCTCAGCATGGACATCTCGAACTTCGATCCCTATCCCGCGTATTACGCGCAGACCGCGACCTACTTCTGGCGGCTGAACAACGGCGATCCGGACATCAACAAGTGGCCGACCACCACCGACTTCCTGTCGCTGCGCTTCACCGATCCCAATGCCGCGGCGGCGGGCGCGCCGTTCGTCGACCTCAACGGCGACGGCATCGCGGACAAGATCGTCGGCGTCCCCGCCAGCAACCGCGGCCCGTACGACACGTCGCTGGCGGGGCAGCAGGTGTTCCTCGGCCAGGCCAACCACACCTACCGGCCGATGACCGCGACCGGCCTCGAGGGCGTGAAGGAGCCGATCACCCGGATCGAGGACGTCAACGGCGACGGCTGCCTCGACATCGGCACCGACATCACCGGGTATCGCGACAACCAGAACTGGTACGTCCAGAAGCGCAGCGGCGGCACGTGCACCGTCACGTTCACCGCCACGCCGCGCACGGCGCTGCCGTTCTATCCGGGCTTCAAGCACTACGCGGTGGACATCGACAACAGCGGGCTCTTGTCGCAGGTCGTGCTGATCCACGCCGGCTACGGCAACAACGACGGGCTGCCGCCTGGCGCGTCGATCTACCGCCAGCTGCCCGACGGCAGCTACACCGCGATCCGGCCCGCCCAGACCGGCGTCAACATGGTCCCCAACACGACGGAGTTCTACGCCGACAACCTCTCTCCGGGAGACTGGGACGATGACGGCCGGATCGATCTCGCCGGCACCGGCGACAACGGGATCCCCGGCACCGACATCGGGTTCGGGCTGTGGACGTCGAAGCTGTCGACCACGAACGGCTGGATCAAGGTCACCCTGCCGACCGTCACCGGGTTCTTCACCGGCTCGGCGACGATCGAGGTGTTCGACGCCGGCTTCGCCGGCGACGCCGGCCACCTGGTGACGCCGCCGAAGGCGCTGTTCACCGGCCGGGCCTGGGCGACCCAGGTCTACCACTTCGGCATCGGCATGCGCAGCGCGGTCGACGTCCGCGTGACCTTCCCCGACGGCCGCAAGGTGACCCGCACCGGCGTCGCGCCGAGCAGCCGGCTCACGATCCAGCCCGGGCCGTAGCATCACCGGCGGCGAGCCCTCGCGGTGAGCGATCGCCTCGGCGGTGACGTGGCCGGGGACGAGCGCCGGCCACTGCCGCGAATGTTCATCGTCCTTCAGGCGCGGCATGAACGAGATCCCGAGCAGGTCGCAGAGACCAAAGAGCTGCTCGGTGAAGCCGTGCGTGTCTGTATCGGCACGGGCGGCTCCTTCGTGGTCTTCGCAACCCGCGAAATCGTCCGTGCCGGCTCCGGATTCCCGACTACGACCGCACCGCTAACTTCTCGACTTGTGATCCCTTTCGGGCATGCCGCTCAGCCGATCCTGCCGCCCCTACGGTGCGCGCCGGCCGGTGCTGCCCCTGCGCTGGCCGTGGCCTCGCGAATGATCCGGGTTAGTTCGTGACTCGGGCGTGGAACAAATGGTAGTGCTGGTCGGCGTCGCGATCCGACGCGAAGTACAGCTCGCAGCCGTCGTGGCTCAGCACCGGACCGATCTCGTTGGAGCTGGTGTTGACCGTGGGGATCTGGGCCGCCGTACCGAAGCTGCCGGTGGCGCTCGAACGCGTCGCGTAGTACATGTCCACGGTCGCGTTGTTTGGATACGAGCTGAACACCAGCAGTCGCTCTCCCCGGTACAGCGTCGGAACGAACTCATTGAGGGAGTTATCGTTGATGCCAGGGACGAGCGACGGTGCATCGAAGTCGTCGGCTGCGGTGGAGCGCGCCGCGATCCACAGCTGAAACTCGCCGCCAGGCCCCGTGTTCGCCGAGAAGTACAGCCGCAGGAGGTCGTCGGTAAGGAACGGATCGACGCGCTCGGATCCCTGGGCGTTGACCATCGCCAGATGACTGTTGTCCGGCGTAGCGAATGGCTGACCGGCGCCGCGCGTGGCCATGTCGATACTGAGCGGCCCGTCACGTGTCGTCGACAGCGCGACGGTCAGCTCGTCCGAGGTCAGCCAGGCGCGCGCCTCGTGGCCGGTGGTATTCAGGTTTGTGACCGCGGTCGCCATGCCAAAGGTCCCCGTGGGGGAGTTGCGACTGGCGAAGTAGATGTCGCCAGGCCCCGGCGGCGTGAGATCGCGCGAGAAGTACATCCGGAGACCGTCGTTCGAGATCCATGGCTCGAGGTCCTGTCCGGTGCTCGACAGCTCGGTGATCTCCTTTACCGTCGAGCCATCGATGACGACCGAGCCGTCCATCCAATGCCCGAAGCAGTCAGGCGGCGCACTCGATCCGCCGTCGGAGCCGGTGCTAGATCCGGCATCCGTGCCGCCGCCGCCCGGCAGCTCGCAGAAGCCCTGCGCGCTGCATTGCAGCCCGCTCGGGCACGCGTCGCCGGTGCCGCACCTCACGTGGTCATAGTTGGGGTGGAAGCACCCGGGGAGGACCACGACCAGGGCGAGCGCGCGAGCACGGAGCAGCACGCGCGCATCTTCACCGAGTGGCGAGGCGGTGTGTAGCGCAGCGTTGTGCGGCAGGCCACCTCCGCTCACCCCCACGACACCCATTCTGCGACCCTAGTGGATATTAGGGCGGAGGACACAATAACCCTGAGTGCGACGTACCGCAACCCCGCCCGTGGTCGCAGGAGGCGCCGCGTGGCTCGTGCTCCACCTCGGGACGAGCAACAGTGCCCAGTCAGGGCGCGGCGAGCTCAAGCGTCCCTCGTGATCACAACCGGTGCAGCCAGCTGCCTGGACGCCGCTTCGCGTGTTCGATGGCGATGATGCAGATCGCCGCTGGCTCCACGACGTAGACGATCGCATACGGGAACTTCGACACCACGCGCCGCCGCACGTTGGGTCGCCCCGGCCACGCGGGGGCCGCACGCGGCATCTCCGTGATCCACGCGATCGTTTCATCGATCACCTGGATGAACTCGATCCCGACGATCGACGATCAGTGACCGCTCGCCGTAGTAGCTCACCGCGTCGATGAACTCGGCGTCCGCCTCGGGATGAAAGAAAAACGGCAGCGGCATGAGCTTCGATCGTAAGCCCTCGGCCGCCCCGAACGAAAAATGCGGTCAGCGCTTTCGTGCCGCCGCCGCTGCAACAGCTTCGCGTGCACGCGCCATGGTGATGCTGCCGTCGATCGGCTCGACGCGGCCCTCCTGTAGGTCCTGCACGCGTCGATCGATGACCTCGGTCCACGCGGCCTCGTGGCCTGGATCGGCGTGTGTGGTCTCGTCGAGGCTCTTGAGCAACCGCGCCACCAGCTCAGTCCGGTCTTCCACCGACAGGCGGAGCGCTTGCTCGACCAAGGCTTCGATCGTCACGCGGACTCGCTGTGTTCGAGGGAAGAAGCTTGGGGTGCGGTAGCCATAGTCGCTCTTTATGCAATAATCTCGCCATGATGTAAGGCGTTTGATCGTGAGCGCTCCATCGCCGGGATCGTGAACGGGCGTTCACGGCTCCGGGCTGAACGCGTGCTTCGAAATCACACCCCTGGCCGAGCCCGTCCCTCGCAGAGCATCGTACGCGGCCATCGGTCGAAGGTTACCGCGCGTCGGACCCGGTGCGTCGAGGTTGCTCGCGCTCGCGGTACTCGATCAGCTCGTTGCGATCAGCCCGGCGAGATCGGCGGCGGCGCCTGGTGGACCTTCTCGTCGTCGACGTTGTCGTTGAAGTACGACGCGATCGAGCCCTGGCGCTGCGCGGGCGGCAGCAGCGGCGGCAGGCTACCGGGGGTGATCGTCCGCGGGTCGGCGGGGGCCCGGCTGGGATCGATGCCCATGCGGCTGTAGAAGTTGCCCCAGTTGTGGGCCAGCGGGTGCGCGCCGTTGGGGTCGTGCAGCACCATCGTGCCGTTCATCGCGGTCAGCTCCTGCATCATCGTGTCGAAGATCGGCTGCAGGATCACCAGCTGCTCCTGGAACCCGACCAGCAGGTTGGCGTGCATCGCCTTGGCGTGGCGCTGCTGCAGCTTGGTCGCGGAGTCCGGCGTGCCCGGCGCCGCGCGCGCCTCGTCGCCGAGCCGGCGGACCTCGCCGTACTCGGCGAACGCGGCGGCGAGGAAGCCGTTGGTGTCGCCGGCGAACGCCATCGGCCCCGGCACGCCATTGGGCGCGCCCTGCGCGGCCTGCAGGAAGTTGTGGGCGGCCGGCGCGACGTTCTCGTAGATCTCGCGGTTGCCGCGCTTCATGTTCTCGTAGATCTTCTCGACGGCCGCGATCACCGCGGGGATCGCGGCGATCAGCTTGCCGGCCATCGCGGCGACGTGCCCGATGAACCGGACCATGTGGTACATCGCGATCGGGTTCATGCCCATGGTGGGCGACTCGATCAGCACGGTCTGGGCCTCGTTGACCAGGCTCTGGATGTCGGCGACCGAGATGCCGGCCTTGGCGAGCGCGAGCTGGATCGCCTGCTGGATCAGGCCGGGCGTGTTGATCAGATCGAGGATGCGGCGGAACGACCGGATCGCCGCGACCGCGGCCTGGAACGCGGAGACCGGGTTGCCGAAGTTGAGGGTCGCCAGCGTGGTCAGCACGTCGCGCAGCACCTGCAGCCCCTCCTGCAGCGCGCGGATCTCGGTGCCGGCCTCGCGCGACGCGTGCTGGCCATAGGTGTACCAGTTGGCGACCAGCGGATCGCCCAGGTAGCCCGTCATCGCGCCGTCGATCACGTGATAGGTCTGGTTGATCACCTGGTTGCGATTGACCGCGTCCGGGATCGGCGCGAGCGCGGGAATCGCCGGTACCGCGAAGCTGTGGCCCTGCGCGACCTGCCCGGCGGGCGGCTCCGCGGCCGGGCCCGGCGGATCGGTCGGCCCCTTGCGCTGGATCGCGCCGCCCGTGCCCGCGACGCCCGCCGCGGTGCTGCCGGCGCCGGCGGGGAGCCCGTGCGCGGCGAGCTCGCCCCGGCGATCGGCCTCGGCCTCGAGCGATGGATCGGCGACCACCGCGGCGCCCTTGCCCTGCGGCACGCTCGCCCGGCCCTCGCGCTGCTGCACCACGTGCGCGAGCTCGTGGCCGATCAGCGACTGGCCGGCGTGGCTCGACGGATCGTAGCGGCCGGCACCGAAGTGCAGGTGCTCGCCCTGCGCGTACGCCTGCGCGCCCATCGCGTCGGCGCGGCCGTCCTGGTGCACGCTGACGCCGGAGAAGTCGGCGCCGAACGAGTGCTCCATCTTGCCGCGCACCGCGGCGGGCAGCGGTGCACCGCCCGCCGCCGGCTCGCTCGCCACCGCCGCGGGGTCCGCGGCCGCGGCTGCGCCCGGCGCGCGCGCGAACTGGATCGCCTCGACGGCGGTGCGCTTGCCGACGGCGGGCGCGGCTGCGCTCGACGACGATCCCGGCTGGTGGTCGGTTCCGGCTGCGCCGCGTGACTCTCGCATGTGCCCCTAGAATGGGACGTGTCCCGATCCAGGGCAACTCCGAATTACGCAGAATCCCTTGTGAAATCAGGGAAGGAACGCCGCGCGCGCTCCGTATCCTGTGACCGGAGTCGCTCGCTGCCGACCTGGGCTAGCCTCGACGGGAGAAGGGGCAAGGATCTACCCATGCGCAACGTGGTGTTCGTTACGCCATTCCCCAGCAGATCGATGAAAAGCGTGCGCGCCGCGGCGGGCCTCAGCGAGGTCCGCCTGCTCGGCATCACGCAGGAGGCGGCCCGCGGCGGCGACGCGGAGGCGTTCGCCGATCTGGTGACGGTGGACGACACGGACGACTCCGCACAGCTGGTCGCCGCCGCCCGCGTGCTCGAGAGCCGCCACGGCCGGATCCACCGCGTGCTCGGCGTCCGCGAGTCGCTGCAGGTCCCGGTCGGCGAGGTCCGCCGTGCGCTCGGCGTGCCCGGGCACGGCCCCGACACCGCCGACCGGTTCCGCAACAAGGCGCGGATGAAGGACGAGCTGCGACGCCACGGCCTGCCGTGCGCGCGCCACCGCCTGCTCCGGTCGTGGAGCGACGCCGCGGCAGCAATCGCCGAGCTCGGCCTGCCCTTGGTGGCGAAGCCCCTCGCCGGCGTGGCCACCCAGGGGGTCTGTCGGGTCCACACGATCGACGAGCTGCGCGGAGCGCTCTCGGCGCTCCATGCCTCGCCCGAGAACCCGGCGCTGGCCGAGGAGATGCTGGTCGGGCGCGAGTTCACGTTCGATACCATCACGGTCGGCGGCCAGGTCCGGTTCTACTCGATGGCGCACTATCACACGACGCCGCTCGAGGCCACGGAGGACCCGGAGCGCCGGTTCGTGATCGTGCTGCCGCGCGACATCTCCGGCCCCGAGTGGTCCGACGCCGTCGAGCTCGGCACCCGCGCGCTCACCGCGCTCGGGTTCGACACCGGCGCGACCCACATGGAGTGGTTCCGGCGCGACGACGGTTCGCTCGCGATCGGCGAGATCGCCGCGCGGCCGGCGGCCTTCACCATCCATCTCATGATCGGCCTGGCGTACGACATCGACATCGAACGCGCCTGGGCGCGCGCCGTGGTCGACGACGCATTCGACGGCCCGTTCACCCGGCGCTACGCGGTCGGCTGTGCGTGCCTGCGCGGGGCCGGCAGCGGCCGGGTGCTGCGGGTCACCGGCGTCGATCGCGTTCAGGAGCTGCTCGGCCGACTCATCGTCGAGGCCCGCCTGCCCGAGCCGGGAGCATCGCGCAACGACAGCTACGTGGGCGACGGCCACATCATCGTCCGGCATCCGGACACCGAGGTCGTCACCGGCGCGATAAAGACGATCCTCGACACGATCCACATCTCCTACGGATAGCTGCGCCGCTGCCGATGTGCGACGCGACGCGGCGCGACGCGACGCGGCGCGGCGCGACACCGCACCAGACTTCTCCACGATATGCAGCCCCCAATCTCCGAGCGCAAGCTCGTGTTCGGGCTGGCGGTGACGTACGACCGAGCTGGAGCGACCCGTCCGGCCTCGGCGTCTACATCGGCTCGGTGCCGGCCTGATCGGGACATCGGAAACGTGTTTTCGAGCGAGATATGCACGCTGGAGGCAAGCCGATGACGGGCGGCGCCGCTCACGAAGCTCGTGACAACCGCGAGAGCTCGTGCTCAGATGCCGGGGCTCGCTGCGCCTCGTGCATGCGGTGAACAGGGGAGACCAGGCCATGTTCCAGGCTGCGCTGTACGATCTGATTTACATGTCCATGAAGGATTACTCCGCCGAGGCCGGACAGATCACCGACCTGATCCGCCGGGCGCGGCCGCACTGCCGGACGCTGCTCGACGTCGGGTGCGGCACCGGCGAGCACGCGCGCCTGCTCGGCGAGGTCCACGGCTTCGAGGTCGACGGCGTCGATATCGATCCCGCGATGCTCGCGATCGCTCGCACCAGGTGGCTGCACGGCCGGTTCGACGTCGCCGACATGACCGACTTCCACCTCGGCCGGTGCTACGATGGAGTGCTCAACCTGTTCGGCGCGATCGCCAGTGCGGTCACGGTGCCGCGGCTGCGCGACACGCTGGCCTGCATGCGCGATCACCTCACGCCCGGCGGCGTCGCGATCGTCCAGCCGTACCTCACGCCCGACGAGATCCAGGTCGGCACCGGCGAGTACACCGTCGAGTCCGGCGACCTGCGGGTCAAGCGCACTCGCCGCTCCGAGCGTGACGGCCAGCGCCAGCGATTGCACTTCCACTTCACCGTCGAGGGCCCCGACGGAACGCAAGAGCTGGACGAGATCCACGAATTCGGGCTGTTCACCATCGACGAGATGCTGGCCGCGTTCTCCGCCGTCGGGCTGACGGCGACCTACGACCCGGGCTGTCCGGACGCACCGGGTGGCCGCGGCTTCTACGTCGCCACGGCGCAGGCCTAGATCGACCGACACCACGAGCGCCGCCGAGGTCCAGCCGGCCAGAGGTCCGGATCGCGTATGCCTACCGGAAAGCCATGCCCGATGCCTAGAGCCCGAGTGCTACCTGTGCAAGCATATCGCGATGTCAGCAACCCGGGAGGTATGGCGATATGACCCGCAGAACGATTGCCGCGCTGAGCCAGCTGGTGCTCGTGCTCTTGACCTGTCACGCGTGTGATCTCAAGGCCACCGGCACCAAGACGGCTGCCAGTCCACCCGGCGGGGCTCCACCCAAGCACAACGAGGCTCCAGTCGAGAAGACACCGACCGAGGAGCAGCGTCTGGTGCTGGGGAAAGAGCTCTACGTTCGCTACTGCAAGTTGTGCCACGGCGAAGACGGCGCAGGGTACGCCGCGGATAACGCCGGTCAGCTCGGCAACCCTCTGTTCGTGGCATCCGCAACAAGGGATCAGATCTGGTTCGGGATCAAGTATGGGCGACCGGGGACACCGATGGCCGCATTCGGGAAATCGCAGGGCGGGCCCCTCGAGGACGAGCAGATCAAGAACCTGGTCCGGTACATCAAGAGCCTCAAGTACTATCAGCGCGATGCTCCAGCACCGGCAGGAGACGGTGGGCGCGGAAGCGCGCTGTACGGGACTCATTGCGCCGCGTGTCACGGCCCCCGCGGGGAGGGCAAGACCGGCCCCAGCCTCAGCAATCCGTATTTCTTGATCAGCGCCAGCGACTCATTTCTCACCTATGCGATCAAATACGGGCGCCCCGCCACTCCGATGAAGTCGTTCGCTGGAGAGTTGAACGAGCAACAGGTTGCCGACATTGTCGCGCTCCTCCGTTCGTGGACGCGCAACGTCAACGATGGACCGGTGGAAGGCGAGCCGATCCCGTCGCTCTCCAACCTCGTGATCAATCCCAGTGGGCCGATCGCCAAGCTCACACCCACCACGGGACATTATGTTCCTGCCGAACAGGTCAGCAACGAGTTGAAGGCTGGCGCCCGGATGATCATCCTCGATGCTCGCGTCACCTCTGACTGGATGAGCTCCCACATCCCGGGTGCCTATCCCGCTCCGTTTTACGATGCCCTGTCCGCTGAACTGTTGAAGGCGCTTCCGCGATCCGGAACACCGATCGTGCTCTACTGTGGTTGCCCGCACGCCGCGTCTGACGAGGTTGCCGGGTTGCTGGAGAAGGCTGGCTTCACGAATGCGGTCGTGATCGAGGAGGGCATCCTGGTCTGGGCCAAGCGCGGTTATCCGCTGACATTCGGCAAGGCGACTCGAAGGGTGGATCCCGGTGACAAGTAGTGAGGACATGAGCTCGAGGGTCTGCTGGCACCCGAACGACCCGTCGAGCTCGATGCGGTCGTCGTCGTGACTGGCCAGGATGCCGTCGTCCAGGCTCTGGAACCGGCGCGCGGACCGCTCGAGCTTGAGCGCGCTCCACGTGATCAGACCAGCTCGCGCAGCGCGCCGAGCAAGCGCTGGTTCTGGTCCGGCGTCCCGATCGTGATCCGCAGCGAGCCGCGCAGCCGCGGCTCGGCGAAGTAGCGCACGAGCACGCCGCGCTGCTCCAGCGCCTGGTGGAGGTCGGGCGCCGAGGCGTGCGCCGGCACGGCCGCGAGCACGAAGTTGGTCTGGCTCTCGGCGGCCAGCGCGAAGCCCAGCTGCCGGAGCGCCGCGCCGACCCGCGCGCGCTCGTCCCGCACCCGGCGCCAGGTGTCGGCGGCGTGGTCGCGCGCGTCGAGCGCCGCCACCGCGAGCCGCTGCGCGATCGCGTCGACGTTGTAGCTGTCGCGCGTCTTCCACAGCAGCGGCGCGATCAGCGGCACCGCGCCGAGCCCGTACCCGAACCGCAGCCCGGCGAGGCTGTAGCCCTTGCTCAGCGTGCGCAGCACCAGGAGGTTGTCGTGCTGCGCGATCAGCCCGACCGCGTCGTGGCCGAGCTCCGGGTCGACGAAGTCGACGTAGGCCTCGTCGACCAGCAGCACGCCGTGGAACGCGCGGGCGAGCGCGGCGAGCGCCGCCGCCGGCGCGAGATGACCGGACGGCGCGTGCGGGTTGACGATCAGCAGCAGCCGGACCCCGGCGCGGTTCATCCGCTCCGCCAGATCGGCCGGCCACGACCAGTCGGGCTCGGCGTCGGCGCGCACGATCGGGCTGGCGTGGATCTCGGCGAGCACCGGATACAGCGAGTAGCTGGGCTCGACCACGCCGATCGGGGCGCCGGGCTCGACGAACGTGGTCACCGCCATGCGCAGCAGCTCGTCGCCGCCGTTGACCGCGACCACCTGGTCCTTGCCGAGCCCGTGCAGCGCGGCCGCCCGCTCGCGAAACCCCTCGGCGCTCGGCGGCGGATAGCGGCGCAGCGCATCGGCGGGGATCGCCGCCAGCTCGCGCATCACCGCCTCGCACGGCGGGTACGGGTTCTCGTTGGTGTTGAGCTTGATCGTCTCGATCGATGCCGGCTGCTTGCCCGGCACGTAGCCGTGCATGCGGGCGATGTTGGCGCGCTCGTGACCCATGCCCGTCGCATACCACGGGCTCGCGGGATCGCGCCGATGTTGATAGGCTCCGGCGGTGCCGGGACCGAACGAGGAACTGCTGTCCCCTCCCCGCGCGACCGCGCGCACCCGCCGCCGCGCGTGGGCGTTGCTCGCCGTGGCCGTCGCGGCGCTCGCCGGCGCCGGCGTCGGCGCTGCGTGCAGCCGCGACACCGCGCCGGCCGTCCAGCCCGTGGGGCCGGAGGAACCGCCGCCGCTGCCACCCGCCTCGGGATCGCCGATCGGCTTCCTGCTCGATGACGCCAGGCTGTCGCTGCGCGACGATCAGCGCACCCAGCTCCACGCGATCGACAGCGAGCTCGGCGCGAGGCTGGTCTACCTCGACTCCGTGATGCGCAACACCGGCTCGGCCGCCGCGCCGGCGGGGGACGCCAGCCGCGGCGACATCACCTTCGGCGCGTCCCAGGCGCGGGGCAGCGACGTCCAGGGGGTCGGGGCCCGGGACAACGGCGGGCCCGAGAGCGGCGCCCGCTCCGCGCAGATCGCCGCCGACAACGCGGCGGTCCGCAAGCGGGTGCCCGAGGTCCGCGCCCACGACGTGCGCGACGCGATCGCGCGCGCGCTCGCGGTGCTCGATCCGCCGCAGCGCGACCTCGCGCGCAAGGTCCTGGTCGAGCGCGGCGTGGACCCCGAGACCGGCAAGTCCGAGGCTCAGGGCGAGCCCGGAGCCGTCCCGCGCGATTCCGGCCCGGTGCCGCGCGACACCACGAAGTGATCGCCGCGCGGCGCGGGGGATGCGCCGCGCCGGGCAGTCACCGCCCGGGCAGCAAGCGCGGCCGGCGCACAGGCGATCGTCGCCGGAGGGTCCGACCTCGCCGGCGAGCGCATCGCGATCGGCGCCTGAACGCACGAGCCGCGCGCAGCGCGGCTGGGCGCTGGACGCGATGGTCCTCGCGATGACCGCGCCGCGCCGCGAGTGGCCGCCGTCCGCGCCGCCCGCCTGGCTCGCAGCCGCGCGCTCGGCCTGCGCTCCGGGTGCGTCATCGCCGAGCGGTGGGGCGCACGCGAGGGCGGTCGGCGCTGCGCTGCGGAGTCCGCATCACGGGCGGACGATCGTGTTGTTGATCAGCGTGACCGCGGTCTGCGACAGTAGCCTGCCATGGACCGACGCGGTCGATCCCAGCGCGATCGCCGTCTTGGCCAGCACGATACCTTCGAGGTGCGCGGTCGAGCCAAGCGTCACGCTGCCGCTGACCTGCCAGAACACGTTCTTGGCCTGCGGAGGGAGGAGACCGAGCGGGAGAGCGGAGCGGAGGATGACGCTCGCGGAGTTGCTCAGGGTCAGGTCCTGCGCGATCTCGAAGATCCACACGTCCGTCGCGAGGCCCTTGAGCGTGACGCTGGTCGGGATGAGGACGCTCGTCCCCCATTTATAGACACCGGGGGAGAGGGTCCGCCCACCGAGGTTCCCGGCACCGAGCTCGGTGACGTCCGCATCGCGCCCGGCTGCATCGGTGAATGCGTGCTGCATGTCGCCGATCGCGGTGGTCAGCTTCGCCGGCGTGGGCGACGCATAGTCGGCCGCGTACACCTTGCCGGTCACCTGCGGCGAGGTCGAGAACGCGTTCGAGGCGTCCAGGGTCAACGAGAAGCCCGTGATCCCTGTGGCGGCGATCGGGCTGACTCCCATATCGCCCGTGATGGCCGAGGGTGGGACGGTGGAGATTCCGGCCTGGGACAGGATCGCGTAGCTGCCGGCTGTGCCGAGGTTCACCGGGTTCCCGACCAGCGCCTGGTCTGCCGCGGCCTCGCCGTCCAGCTCCTCCTCCGGGTCACTGGCGCAGCCGGCGACGAGCGAGAGTGCCAGGACAGCGCTGCTGAGGGCCCGCAGCTTCGAGATGGATGTGATGGTCAACATGAATGAGTTCCTTCGTCACGTGATTCGTGGTTGTCAGGTCTGGTCGTTGTTTGCCAACGCCGGCATTTCCGCGCGTTCCGCGGTACTTCCGAGTCTCCTGTCGAGCGATCACCACGCGATGCACGCCGACGCGGAGGTCGACTTGAGCGCCGTGGGTCGTGTCGGTTCGATCTGTCGCGCCGCGAAGATGGCGCTCCGGATCCCGATCGACGGGCGGATCTGGCTCACAGCACGCCGTGTGCCATGGGCAAGATACTCGCGCAGCCGCCGCCACGGCGGTTTACATGGCAACTTGTAGCGTTCCGGTGCGGGCGCCGGTCGTCGATCGAGCACATCCGCCCCGCCGCACGCGGCGGCAGTGCGAAGAAATCGCGTTTTCTGGAGAGTTCATGAATGAATGAATTGGCGGCGGCGGGGGGCAACGATTGCGCGACTACCGCGAAGGGCCCGTGCTTCGTCAGAGTTTCAGTTCTACCATCCTGCCGGAAATGACCCACAGTCGCTTCCTGCGTGCCCACAACATGCCCATTACCGATCGAACACTCCGGCTCATGATCGGCGTTGACTCAGGTTGAATGCGATGACCTCGCAGTCGCGGTCACAATCGTGTCAGAATCGCGTCCGAGGGCAGTGCGCACCTTGTAAAGCCCTCGACGCTCACCCAGATTGACCCTGGACGAACTCGTTCGTCTCGCGATCCGAGATCCGCCAGATCATGCGCGGAAGATTCGACATCGCGCGACGTCCGACTGAGCTATATCTTGGCTGATCGTGGGCCGGCGCCTGCCATGCAGCGCATCAGCTAGAAGATGCCAGCAATACCGGTGACGCGAGATACGAGCAGAGGTTCGTATCGCGGAACGTGTTACCTCGGTGCGAATACTCGGTAGGGAGTTGCAAAGAGGAGGACTTATGGTGAATGCGATTCGAGCATTGCGAGCAAGTCAGGACGCGGATGGCCGCCTCGAACTGTTCTACGTCGGGACCAACGACGTGCTCTATCACGACTGGCAGGTCACGCCCAACGGGAGCTGGAGCGGCGCGAACCTGCTCGCCGCAGCCAGCAACAAGGGCAAGCAGATCACGGCGGCACGGAACGCGGACGGCCGCCTCGAGGTGTTCTACATCGGGACCAACGATGTGCTCTATCACACCTGGCAGGTCACCCCCAACGGGAGCTGGAGCGGCGAGAACCTGCTCGCCGCAGCCACCAACAAGGGCAAGCAGATCACGGCGGCACGGAATGCGGACGGCCGCCTCGAGGTGTTCTACATCGGGACCGATG
>Ga0307476_10001423_pt1 | contig 14646 bp, 14 predicted proteins | sample atmos_gasesECM2C_2_FD_203314 | JGI IMG/M metagenome (GOLD analysis project Ga0307476, IMG submission 203314) | Hardwood forest soil microbial communities from Morgan-Monroe State Forest, Indiana, United States - atmos_gasesECM2C_05 | ecosystem: Environmental > Terrestrial > Soil > Temperate... | reverse complement strand
CACAGCGATGGACGCCACGGTCTGCGTCACTCGCGGCACGGCACGGACGCTCGCTGTCGCCGCTCGCGGGGCAACAGTCGGCGGCGCCCGCGGTGTCCAACGCAGATACACGAAGAGTGCGACGACGGTGGCGAGAGCGACGAAGAACGCCGCCCAGGCGAGATTCCCCATGTGCAGCGGTTTGAGCAGCGGGGCAGGTGTTGCCGGCTCCGCGACGGTACCCGGCGGGGCGGGGGCTGCTGCCAGCGTTGGCGCTATTGCAGGCTCGCTCGCGACGAAGGGACGGACGGTGGAATCCTCCGTGGTCGAACCATTCGCAGCCGAGCCGTTCGCAGAGGTAACCGCGCCCACCGGTGCGACCAGGCGATAGCCCTTGCGCGGGACGTGCGCGATGTAGGAGGGATGATGACTGTCGTCGCCGAGTGTCCGACGCAAGAGCGCGACCGCCTGGTAGACGGAGCCGGGCCCGACGATCACGTCGGGCCAAACCTCATCGAGCAACTCCTGCACGGTGACGATGTGCCCGGCACGGCGGACGAGAGACATCAGCACGCGCATTGCCCGGGGCTCGATCTTCGACGAGTGCCCGTTGCGCGCAATCAGATCGAGTTCCGGCTGGATACGCCAGTCGCCCACCTGCACGGTGTCTGGCAACGAGGACACAGAGGCACCCGTACGACGGCCCGTGGAATTACGAGCGTCGTCATAGTATGCCTCCGGCGCCGGGCTCGGTGCCCGCGCGCCGCTAGTCGTCCGCGCAGGGTTTTACGTAATGCTCTGAACTCTCTGATTCACCTGGCCAACCCCATAGCTTGGGGGTTCGCCGCGTCAGTTGCCGGCGGGAGCGGCAGCCGAGTAGAACCCCGTAATGCTCGCGCTGGCCAGCACGTGAGTGCGGCGGTGGTCGCCGTGGTGCTCATTATCGATCAGTTCGCGATAGAGCCCCTCGGGGCCGGCGGGAACGAAATCGCCGAACGTGGGCACGATCGGCAGCCTCGTATCGAGTGCATACACCGTGACCACGTACTTGTGAACCAGCGGCGTCGCAGTTGTCGGCGGGCACGGACCGTTGTAGCCCGCAATGAAAAAGTCGTTGCCGTTTTGCACTCCAAAGCCGCTTCCCGGAATTCCGGCATTCTCCGGCAGGCTGGTCGTGCTTGCCGGGATGTTGTACATGGCCCAGTGGGTAAACTGCGCCACGACATCGTAGACGATGACTACGAAGCTGCGCGTCTCGTCAGGAGCGTGTCTCCAGGTGAGCTGCGGCGACGTGTTCCCGCCCGTGGCACCGTTCGCCGTGCAGCCGCCGGGGATGGTGCCGATCATGCTGAGCGGCAGCGTAGCTCCATCCTCAAAGGTCGCGCTGCGAAGCGTCATGCGACCATCATCATCGTCCCCGAAAGCAGGCCCCGCGCCGGCTGAGGCAATGAGTGCCGCCGAGGCCGCAATCATCCAGCGGCGTATGTGCCTGGTGTGTCGCTCCCTCATCTTCGTGTCTCCCATTTGGTGTTCTTGAAGGTGATGTTCCAGCGACCCGTGAACCGTGCCGGTCGACGAGCCTGAGGCGAAACGTACGCACTCAAGACCCCACAGCGCCTTAGGGTTGACCGAAGGTTGGCTGAATCTTTTTTCCAAGCAGGCGCGCGTTATTCATCTACTCCTGCTTCGGCCAGGCGGTACGCAACTGGACCGCGAGCCGACTGCTCCCCAGCAGTCCTCAACCGGCTGAGCTGGCTCGGCTAGGCCTCCCAGAGACGCCCCTAAGAACTGCGGCGAAGGGGCGGACCACGAGGGTGGTGTCCGCTGATGCTCCTGCGCATGGGGTATGCGCAGGCGTTACGCGCAGAGGTCATGCGCAGAGGTCATGCGCAGAGGTCATGCGCAGAGGTCATGCGCAGAGGTCATGCGCAGAGGTCATGCGCAGAGGTCATGCGCATTGGCTCCCGCGCAGGGACTGCCTCCTCGATAATGTGATGTAATGCACACGAAATGCGGTCTAACTCATTGGCGAAACAAAAGTTTCATAATTCCGTCACCCCTTTGACGCACTGCGGGAACAGGCTGAGCGTGTCACTCCATGGGCCGCGCACAGGAGGCGATGGGCCGCATGAAAGCGACGGGCTTAACGACCTTCATGGCACGCGTCGATGCGGCCGAAGTGGGCCTATGCCGCCAGCTGAACCGCGGCGCGCAGCGCGCCGCGCCGCGGCGCGTCTTCCAGATCGCGAGCCGATTGGGCGACGGCGTCGCCTGGTACGTTCTGATCCTCGCGCTGCCGGTTATCTACGGCGTCACCGCTTTGCGGCCGGCCGTCGTAATGGGGCTCACCGGTGCGCTCGGCGTGGTGCTCTACAGCCTGCTGAAGCAGCTCTTCGTCCGCGAACGCCCTTTCATCACGCACGCGAGCATCGACCTGGCGGCAGCCCCGCTCGATCGCTACAGCTTTCCTTCCGGACACACGCTGCACGCGGTCTCGTTTGCCTGGCAGGTCAGCGCGCATTTCCCGGGGCTCGTCTGGGTGGTACTGCCGTTCGCGGCGCTGGTCGCTGCCTCCCGGGTCGTCCTGGGTCTGCACTACCCCTCCGACGTGCTCGCCGGGGCCGCAATCGGCGCGGCCCTGGCGGAGCTCGGTCTGGCCTTCAGCTAAATCCGACCGGTGCGCAATCCCGATCGCTACCCGGACACGCTCGCCTGACTGCGGGCGGCTTGCGCGCAGGCCGGTAGCGCGTGCGCGTCCTTTTCATCTCCGACGTCTACTTTCCCCGCGTCAACGGCGTCTCGACGTCCATCCGCACGTTCCGGGAGGATCTGGCCCGCTGCGGGGTGGAAACGCTCCTCGTGGCGCCGCGCTATGAGCTGCGAGATGCGCGCGGAACGCAGGCGCTGAGCGGTGGGGATGACAAGGCGCCTGATGAGGCGAAACGTCCGAGCAGTGTGGGTGAGAGCAGTGTGGGTGAGAATGGTGTGCTGCGAGTGCCGGCATACAACGTACCCGGCGACCCGGAAGATCGCCGCATGTCGTGGCGCGCTCTCACCCGCGAGCTCGACAACCTCGAAGCGAGCGCTTTCGACCTGGTGCACATTCATACGCCTTTCATCGCGCACTACGCCGGCGTGCGCTTCGCGCGGCGTGCCGGGCTGCGTGCCGTGGCCACCTATCACACGTTTTTCGAGGAGTATCTGCATCACTACCTGCCGGTGCTGCCGCGCCGGATCGGCCGGCTGCTGGCGCGCAGCTTCACGCGCTCCCAGTGCGCGGCCATTGATTCAGTGATTGCACCCTCGGAGCAGATGCGCGCGGTACTCACCGACTACGGCCTCACGACACCGATTCACGTGCTGCCGACCGGTCTTGCGGCCGACCGCTTCCGTGCGGGCAACGGCGCTGCCTTTCGTGCCAGTGCCGGCATTCCGACCGATCGGCCGCTCGTGACCTACATCGGCCGCGTCGCACACGAGAAAAACATCGCATTCCTGGTGGAGGTCTTCGCCGAGGTCGTGCGGTCGATGCCGGCAGCGTTGCTGGTGATCGCAGGTGAAGGGCCGGCGCGCGAATCGCTGCGCGCGCAGGTGAGGGCGCTCGGTCTCGAGAACCAAGTGCACTTTGCCGGCTACCTCGAGCGCGACACCGAGTTGCTCGACTGCTACGCGGCAGCGGACGTGTTGGTGTTCGCCTCTCGTACGGAGACGCAGGGTCTCGTTCTGCTCGAAGCGATGGCGCAGGGGGCACCCGTGGTCTCGATCGCAGAGCTCGGCACGCGCTCGATCCTCGTGCCCGGCAGCGGCGCGCTGGTCGTGCCCGAGGAGCGGGACACCTTCACCGCCGCGGTGGTGCGCGTATTGAGCGACAGCACGCTGCGCGCAGAGCTCTCTGCGCGCGGGCGCACCTACGCGCGCAGCTGGTCCTCTGCGACGATGGCGGCGCGCCTCGCGCAGCTGTACGGCGACCTCGTCAACGCGCCGCGCAAGGTGCCCGCCGCCGCCTGATCCGGCGCGTCGCGTCGAGTGTCGCGTAGCGGCGTCGGATCGGCGTCGTGGGTTTCGTCGGGCCGCCCGTTTTGCGACGCTGGTCTCGTCTTTGACTGGCGACAGCGGTTGAACGGCCGCCCCTCTCAGCTACACTGCGATCACGAGCTGCAGGCGTGTGGAGCCGAGCATGGGGGCAAAGCGGGCCTTGATCGTGGACGATTCGAAGTCCGCGCGCCTGTTTCTTGCCCGGGTTCTGGAAAACTACGACATCGACGTCGACAGCGCCGAGAACGCCGAAGCAGCGATCGACTATCTCGGCAGCAACCGCCCCGACGTGATCTTCATGGATCATCAGATGCCGGGGATGGACGGCTTGCAGGCGGTGCAGGCCATCAAGAACGATCCGCGCACCGCGACCATTCCCATCATGATGTACACCTCCCAGGAAGGAGAGCTGTACCTGGGGCAGGCGCGCGCGCTCGGTGCGGTCGGCGTGCTTCCCAAGCAGATCAAGCCTGCGGATGTGTCCAAGGTGCTCTACCAGCTGCACCTCGTTCCCGATCGTCGCAGCGGCGAGCAATCGACCTTTACGCCGCTCAACGTGCAGGTCGACGGGCTCGCCTCGGGGCCGCCGGGCATGATGGCGAAGGCGCTCACCGACACGACGCTGCGCGAGCATTTTGCCGAGCTGCGGCGGGCGCTGGTGGCCAGCCTCGACACGCAGACCGATCGCATCACCGGCGAGGTACGCGCATTGCTGCTCGAGGCGCTGCCGCCGCCGGAGCCCGGTGCACCGCCGCCCGGCAGCGGGCGCTCGCCGTGGCCGTGGATCGTCGCCTGCGCAGCGCTTGCGATCGCGCTCGTAAGCAGCGCACTGTGGTGGCGCAGCGTGAAACTTCTCGAGGGGCTACGCGTCGAAGTGGGGCAGCTGCAAGCGGCGCAGACGCGCGCGCTTCAGCAGGCGCCATCGCAAGCCGTGGCCGCTGCCCCGGCTGCCGCGCCGCAAGCGCCTCGGGCGGCTGCGACTCCGCCGCCCGACCTCAAGCCGACGATCATCCCGGTTCCCTATGGTGCGGAAGCTCTCGGCGGCGCACGCCTCGATACAATTCGCCAGGTGCTCTACAGGCTGGCGCGCCAGCAGAAAGCGGTGGGTATTGTCGACATCAGAAGTTTCGCGGGTCGATTTTGCCTCGTGGGCAGTGCGCTCGAGGGCTATTCGCTCGCGCCGGAGGAGACGCCGTTCGCCAAGTGCGATGTGGTCGGCAACCCTTCCGAAGAAGCACTCTCTCCGGCCCAGCGTACTCCACTCGTCCTCGCCAACCTCATCGGCGAGATTCGCAGTAGCACACATGGCACGCTCGATCCGCAGGTGTCGGTTGGCGATCCTACCAGCGTGCTCGCCCCCTATCCGGCAGCCTCCAGTGACCTCACCGCCGGGGAATGGAACCGCGCCGCGAGCGCCAACAACAGGGTTGAAATCCGCGTGCGTTGAAGGCACTGCCTGCTCGCATGGATTCCGCTGAGTCCGATTTCCGGCCGTCGCGCTGGCTGCGAAGCCGCCATTTGCAGACGATGCTGGCGAGCACCGCCTGGCGCCGCGGTCGCGTGCTGCGGCTCTCGCGGCCACTCCTAGCGGCGGCCCGGGAGCAGTTGCTCGATTGCGGCGAGGGTGTGCGGCTGCAGTGCTTCATCTCGAGCCCGCCGCTCAGCCCCGGCACGCCGGTCGTGATTCTGCACGGCTGGGAAGGCAGCGCGGACTCTCTCTACATACTGTCACTCGCCGCTCAGTTGTTCGAGCGGCGCGTCGAGGTCGTGCGGCTCAACCTGCGCGACCATGGCGAGACGCATCATCTCAATCGCGACTTGTTCCATTCCTGTCGCCTTGCGGAAGTCGTCGGTGCCGTGCGCGCCCTGCAGCAGCTTTATCGCGGGCGGCCGTTGCAGCTCGTCGGCTTCTCGCTCGGCGGTAACTTCATGCTGCGCGTGGCGGCGCAATCGCGCGAGGCGGGTCTCGATCTCGAGCGCGTGATCGCCGTCTCACCCGTGCTCCAGCCGGCTGAGACGCTGACGGCTCTGCAGGGCAGTATGCCGGGCTACGAGATGTATTTCGTGCGCAAATGGCTGCGGAGCCTCCTCAAGAAGCAGGCCGCCTGGCCCGGGAGCTACGATTTTGGCGCCCTGATGAAGATGCGCGATCTGAAGCTCATGACCGCTGAGCTGGTGCGCTCGCACACCGAGTTTCCCTCGCTCGCGGATTATCTCGACGGCTACGCCATCACCGGCGCACGGCTCGCGCGGCTCGAGGTACCGTCCACGATCGTGACATCGCTCGACGATCCGATCATTCCCGCGAGCGGCCTGGCACAGCTTGCACGGCCGGCGGCGCTGTCGATCATCGCGACTCGCCACGGCGGCCACTGCGGCTTCTTCGAGCAGCTGAGCGGTCCCAGCTGGCTGGAACGGCGGATCGTTCAACGACTCGGCGCCGGTGCACCGGAGTCTGGCGCCGCCACCGAAGGGAACGAGGAGCTTCGCGAAACGAGCGGCTGATCAGCGCGCTTTGCGCCTCTCATCGAAGTGCAGTACCGGCTCGCCGCTGGTGACGGTCACAGAGCCGTCGATGACCGCGCCGCGAGCGATGGCGATGCGCTTCGCTACGACATCGGCGCGGATCACTGCGGACGCGCCGATCTCGACCTTCTCCTCGATGACCAGCTTCCCGGTCAGCCGTCCGGCGATCACCGCGGAGCGCGCATGCACCTCTCCAAACCACTGTGCGCTGACTGTCATTTGCAGTGCCCCACCGACCTGTCCGTCGCCGCGGATCGTCCCGCAGACGACCAGCGACCCGGTAGTCTCCACGTCACCGGTGACGCGGGAGCCCTCGGTAATGAAGGAAGGCGCCTCCCCGAGCTTGTCCAGGAGCCTCCGCTTCAGGGATGTGATCATGCCAAGCTCCCACGGCGCTGCGCAGGGGTCATAATACGAAGGCGGAACGTCGCCGGATGCCGACCATGGTCACATTCCACGCAAGAAGAGTTGCGCTCATCGCGTTGTTGACGGCGCTCGTTGCAGCGTGCAGTCGGGAACAACAGGACTGGCGTTCTGCCGAGGGTGCCGACACCACGGAAGGATGGACGCGCTTCATCGAGCAGCATCCGGTTAGCGAGCTCGTGCCCGAGGCGCGTGCCCATATTAGCGAGATCGCCGAGGCGCGCGACTGGCAACATGCCAGCCGCATAGCGACGGTGGCGGCGTACCGCGAGTTTCTCGCGCGGCACCCCAGCGGCCACAGATCCGAGGATGCGCGGATCCGCATCGAGGCGTTCTCACTCGGCTCGGCGCCGCGCATAGATTTGTCTTCGCCTGCGGTGGCCGACTCGCGCGGACGAAGTGGCGTGCCGGCGCTACAGATCGCGACGGGCGCGGCTTCGGAGGCGAATGTGGCTTCAGGGGCGAGTGCGGCGATACCGGCGAGCGAGGCGCCAGAGGCAACCGCGGCGTCAGGGACATCGGTGACGGCGCCGAGCGTGGCCGACAGGCACGGTCTTGCGACGCCCGGTGAGGCGGCGCAGCCTGCGCCGGCCGCCACCGAGGCTCCGACTGCGATGTATGCCGCAGTCGTCTCGAGCGAGGTTCCCGCCACCGCTGCACCCGCCGTTGCGCTCGCGACCTCCGACGCTCTTGCGAGTCCAGACGACCCGTCGTCGCGCACCTCCGGCTATGGTGTTCAGCTCGGCGCCTTCGGGAGCGAAGCCAGTGCCGACCGCGAGTGGCAGCGTCTGCAGGGGCGCTTCAGCGCGCAGCTCAACGGACTCTCGCCGCATATCACTCTGACGAGCACCACTGCGGGCCAGCTCTACCGTCTGCAGATCGCCGCGGGCGGCGAAGCGCAGGCGCGGGCCATTTGCGACTCGCTCCGCGAGCAATACCAAGCCTGTGTGCCGGTGCTCCCGCAACTGCGCTGACGCGTACTGCGCTTCCCGTCCGCCGTTCGCTCCAAAGTGACAATTTGCGTCACCGCGAGAAGGCGCTCCTCTTTGTAAGTCATTCTTCCTCAAGGACTTTTGGCTTGGCACAGGCCTTGCTCCTCCCTCGGTGCAGTTGCGAACAAATTCCCCGTGTTCGCTCCTCACGCGCCGCGACGCGAATTCCCCCGCCTCGCGGCGCGCTTTTTTGTGCGACCGATCGGCCCCGGCCGACGGCTAGAATCGCCCCTCCCGTTAGGTTGTGTGCGCTGCCTGTGGCGGCGGGGCGATGATGGAGTTTCGCGACTACTACAAGGTACTGGGCGTCGAGCGTGCTGCGACCGCCGATCAGATCAAGACGGCGTATCGCCGGCTTGCCCGCAAGTACCACCCCGACGTCAGCAAGGAGGCGAACGCCGAAGAGCACTTCAAGGAAGTGCAGGAGGCGTACGAGGTGCTGCGCGATGCAGAGAAGCGCGCGGCATACGATCAACTCGGAAGCCAGTGGAAATCGGGCGAGCAGTTTCGGCCCCCGCCCGACTGGGGCAGCGGATTCGAGTTCTCCGGTCGTCCAGGCGGGGCGAGCGGTCGCAGCGGGCGCGCGTATAGCACTCGTGGCGGGGACGGCGGCCAGGAGGGCAACTTCGCACCGGAGGATTTCAGCGAATTCTTCTCCTCGCTCTTCGGCGGCGGCTCGCCCTTTGGCGGCGCCGGGGCGCGCGGAGCGCGCGGCGGGCGCGATCATCATGCGCGGCTCGACGTGAGTCTCGAAGAAGCCTTCGCGGGCACGACGCGCACCTTCGAGCTCAAGCACCCTGAGGTAAAGAGCGACGGCACCGTCGAGCTGCGCTCGCGCACGGTGCGCGTCAGCATCCCTGCGGGAGTTACCGAAGGCCAGCTCATCCGTCTCGCCGGACAGGGCGAGCCGGCCTCGGGCGGTGGCAAGGCGGGTGATCTCTATCTCGAGGTGCACGTCGAGCCGCACCAGCTCTATCAGCTCGAGGGCCGCGACATCACGCTGACCTATTCAGTCGCGCCCTGGGAGGCCGCACTCGGATCAACCGTCGCGGTGCCGACGCTCGGCGGCACTGTCGAGATGCATATTCCCGCGGGGAGCCAGTCCGGTCAGAAATTGCGACTGCGAGGGCGAGGGCTGCCGGGCCAGCCGCCTGGCGATCAGTATGTGCAGCTGAAAGTGGTGCTGCCGCCGGCGGACTCGCCGCAGGCGAAGGCGTTGTACGAGGAAATGCGCAGCAAGCTCAACTTCGACCCAAGGCGCACTGAGACGAGGTGATCATGGTACGCGCGACGCAGGTGCTCGAGGCTCACGTGCTCGGCGAGGGCGACTGGATCGCAGCCACCGAGATCTGTCAGATCTGCCAGATCGATGCCGAGGCCGTACGCGAGCTGGCGGCACTCGGCGTGGTGAGCGCGCGCGAGCCGGTGCCCGGAGGATGGGAGCTCTCGGCCACGGCGCTGCCGCGACTGCGGGTAGTGGGCAGGCTGATGCGCGATCTCGGTGTCAACGTCAGCGGAGCGGCGCTCGCGATCGAGCTCCTCGAGGAGCAGCGCTCTCTCGAAAGCCGCATCCGTCAGCTCGAGCGATTGATCCGCGATTTTTGAAGAGCCGCCTCACTGGCCGAAGCTCTCCCCGCCGCTGCGCAACCACTCGACCTCTGCGGGCGTGCTCTCGCGTCCGAGCAGGCGGTTGCGGTGCGGGAAGCGACCGAAGAGCTCGATGATCGCGCGATGATTCTCGGCCGAGCGCAATGCAGCCGCAAACGGCTCCCGCAGCTCATCCTTCGCCTCGTGGAGCAGTCGCCGGTACGCGGCGACCGATTCGTCCTGGGCTTCGCGGCTTTCGGCATGCTGCATTGGCATGTAGAAGAAGAGGCGCTCGACCGCCTGGAGAGCCGCATCGGCTGCAGACTGCATGCCCGAGAAGGTGAGTGACAGCGCCTGCTGGTCGTACGCGAAAGCGCGGGCATCGCCGCGAAAGATGTGGCGCGGAAACTGATCGAGCAGAATGATGAGGCTCAACCGGCGCCGGGGACCGTCGGCCCACCCGTCGAGCCCGCCGGCAGCAGCGCGCTCGAGCAGCGCACCGAAGTGCTCGGTGATGTAGGCATCGCGCTGCTCGCGCTGCGGCGATGTCTCGCTGCCGAACCAGAAGCGCACGCGCCGATTCAGGCTCTCGGCCGAGAGCGGCATTCGTCCGAACCAGAACTCGCGGATGTTGCGCGCCTCATCCATCGGACGTCCCGGTGGCGGAGCGGTCGGCTTCGAACAGCTTCTCGAGCTGCTGTGCTGCCGCGATCGTCGTGGCGCGGAACTTCTCCTCGTCCTCCTTTACCGCGTATTGCGCCATGAGCGTCGCCTCATCGTGGCGGCGGAACCGCCGCACCGCCTCACGTGCGGCAGCCGGGCTCTCGCCGAGTGCCTCGAGTACCGCCGCGGCCATCTCCAGGCTTCCCGCATAGGTTTCGCGGATCACGTCGGTGACGCCGGCGTCCATCAACGCGAAGGCATGCTGGCGGTTGCGTGCGCGCGCGAAGATCCTGAGCTTCGGGAAATGCTCGCGCACCAGCGCCGCGGCGCGCACCGACGCGTCCACGTCGTCGATTGCCAGCACCAGCACCTGGGCGCTGTCAGCGCCTGCGGCCCGCAGCAGGTCGAGCCGCGAGGCATCGCCGTAGTACACCTCGTTGCCGAAGCGGCGCACGAAATCGACGCTCGTCTGGCTGCTGTCGAGCGCGGTGAACGACCGGCCCTTAACGCGGAGTACGCGCGCGACGATCTGCCCGAAGCGTCCAAAGCCGGCGATGATCACCGGGACGTCGCTCACCTGGAAGGTATCGAACGGCCGCGTCTCGTCGGCGACCCAGCGGCGCATCAGCGCCTCATGGGCAATGAGCAGCAACGGGCCGATCAGCATCGACAGTGTCACCGCGAGGACCAGCAGGTCTGCCGTGCCGGCATCGAGCAGTTGCTCGCGTGCGGCGAGAGTGAAGAGCACGAAGGCGAACTCTCCACCCGTCGGCAGCGCAAAGCCGAGCCGCCAGGCGGATTCGTGGCGAAAACGAGCCACTCTGCCGAGAGCGGAGATCGCCAGGATCTTGATGGTGAGGAAGCCTGCGGTGACGGCGAAGAGCGTCTGCGGCTCCGAGCGCAGCAGCCCCAGGTTCGCCGACATCCCGACCGAGATGAAGAACAGTCCGAGCAGCAGTCCCTTGAACGGCTCGATGTCCGCTTCGAGCTCGTGCCGGAACTCGCTGTCGGCGAGCAGCACGCCGGCAATGAAGGCACCGAGCGAAGCGGACAGACCGACGAGATCGGCGAGCAGTGTCGTCGAAAGGACGAGGAGCAGCGCCGCGGCCGTGAAGACTTCGCTCACCTGCACACGCGCCACGATACGCAGCGCCGGCCGCAGCAGTATCCGGCCGCCGGCAATCAGCACCACGACGATCACCCCTAAGAGCTTGAGCAGCGCCAGCCACGCACTGCCTGCGGCGTGTGCGGCGTGCGGTGCCAACAGCGGCAGCACCGCGATCGCCGGCAGTACCGCCAGGTCCTGGAACAGGAGGATCGCGAAAGCGGCGCGCCCATGCTTCGCACGCAGCTGGTCGCGCTCGGCGAGTAGCTGCAGCACGAGTGGCGTCGAGCTCAGCGACAGCCCGAAGCCGATGATCCACGCAGCGGGGGAGTGCTGGCCGAAAACCCAGGCAGCGCCACTCAGCAACAGCGTACACAAGGCCACTTGGGCTGCGCCGAGCCCGAAGACGAGCCGCCGCATCACCCACAGCCGCGTCGGCTGCAGCTCGAGCCCGATGATGAAAAGGAGCAGGACGACGCCAAACTGCGCGACCTGCGCAATGCGGCCGACGTCGCCGATCAGGTTCAGCCCGTAGGGACCAATGACCAGCCCCGCCGTAACGTAGCCGAGGATCGAGGAGAGGCGCGCAAAGCGAAACAGCGCCACCGCGATGACGGCCGCCGCCAGGAGGATTGCGGTCTCGGAGAGAGTGATCATGCAGTCGTGGGCGATTCTCGCAGGAATCTGCCACGCACGGGCGCCGGGACCGGACAGGGGGCCGCCCCCTTGAGATTGAGCGACGCGTCCCCAGCCTTGGGCGATGCTCGACAGCGAACTGCCGCCGCCTGAGGGCGCGGAACCACTCGATGCCTACTCCGCTGCCGTGGTCGGCGCGGTCGAGAAGGTCGGGCCAGCCGTCGTAAGCGTCTACGTCGGCGGCGCCTCAGAGGCCGAGCGCGCCCGCGGCGGCGCGGGTTCCGGCGTGGTCGTGACACCCGACGGCTATCTCCTCACCAACGAGCATGTCGTGCAGCGCGTCACCGAGGCGCGCGTGGCGTTCGTCGACGGCCGCAGCGTCCCCGCCGTCGTTGCCGGGCGAGATCCGCCGACCGATCTCGCTGTGCTGCGCGCCCAGGCGGGCGCGCTCCCTTATGCGCAACTCGCGGGCGGCCAGCGGCTGCGCACGGGTCAGCTCGTCGTCGCGGTGGGTAATCCCCTAGGCTTCGAATCGACGGTCTCGGCCGGGGTCGTGAGCGCTCTCGGGCGCTCGCTCCGCAGCCGTCAGGGGCGCCTGATCGAGGGCGTGGTGCAACACACCGCCGCGCTCAACCCCGGTAACTCCGGCGGCCCGCTGGTCGATGCGGTCGGGCGTGTCGCTGGCATCAACACGGCGATCATCGCGATGGCGCAGGGCATCGGCTTCGCGATTCCCGCGGTCACGGCGCAGTGGGTGTTGGCCGAGATCCTCACCCAGGGGCGGGTGCGACGCGCCTGGCTTGGAGTCGCGGCACGTGACCGGCCGCTCGAGCTGCGGCTGGTGCGGGCACTGGGCCTCGGCACGCGGCAGGCGGTCGAAGTGATGTCGCGGGAGGCGCACGGCCCGGCTGCGAAGTCGGACCTGCATCCCGGTGATCTCATCGTGGGCGTGGACAGCGAGGCGGTCGATGGGATCGATGCCCTGCACCGGCTGCTCAGCCGTGTGCCGCCGGGCGACAGCATCACGCTGCGCGTCGTACGACGCACGCAGCTGCTCGAGATTGCGCTGACGGTGCGCGAGCCACCCTAGACAATGCTGTCGACTACCCCGCCATCCACGCGCAGTGCCGCGCCGGTGGTTGCCGAAGCCTGAGGCGAGCAGACGTAGACCACGAGGTTCGCGACCTCCTCAGGTTTCGCCATGCGCTGCAGGATGGAGCTCGAGCGGTGCGCGCGCACGAAGTCGGCACCGCTCTCCTCGACACTGCGTGGCTCGCCCTTGCTCCCGCTACCGCGTGCGTCCATACCGGCCAGCATGTCCTTGACACCTTGTGAGAGGGTTGGGCCGGGTAGCACCGCATTCACGGTCACAGCGCTGCCCGCGGCGAGCTTCGCCAGACCGCGGGCGATGGCGAGCTGCGCGGTCTTCGTCATGCCGTAGTGGATCATGTCAGGCGGGATGTTGAGCGCCGATTCGGACGAAATGAAAACGATACGACCCCAATCGCGCGTGAGCATTTCCCGCAGGTAGTGTCGCGATAGCCGCACACCCGACATCACGTTGGTCTGGAAGTGCCGCTCCCAGTCGGTATCGGTGGTGTCGAAGAACGGCCGCGGCTCGAAGATGCCGACGTTGTTGACGAGAATATCTGCTCGCGGCGCGCCCTGAATGAGCCGGGTTGCGCCCCCGGCGGTGGCGAGATCGGCCGCGATGCCCTCGATACTCGCTGCGGGAAAGCGGCTACGGAGCTCAGCGACTGCGCGTTCGAGAGAGCGCGCGCTTCGGCCATTGAGCAGAGTGCGCGCGCCCGACTCCGCGAGCCCCGCGGCGATGGCAAAGCCGATGCCGGCGGTGGAGGCGGTGACGAGGGCAGTCTTGCCGGAGAGGTCGATGCGCATGGGAGCCTCCTGCTCACTCGCAAAGGCTGTCGAGATAACTTTTCGCGGCTGCAGAGAGCCGCTTCGCCGCGAGTGCCCGCGCCTTCGGCGCATCGACGATGTACTCGAGCGGTCCCGACACGAGCATCTGGCGAATGCTCGGATGGCGCTGCGAGGCACGTGCCATCTGGTTCAGCAGCGTAAAGCCGCGGCTGATGGTGCGCCCGGAGGCGCGATTCTGCTCGATGGTGCGGGCGAGATACTCGCCGAAGCGAGAATAGAGAAAGTAATGGTCGTCCCCGACCTGGAAGCGGGCTTCCGCGAAAAAATCGGGGAAGTTTCTCTCGAGGTACTCGTTCAGACGTTGCAAGCGGGGCCGAGGGTCGCTGTCAGTCGACACTTTGCGCTGCTTCATTTCGGTGCAAACACCTCGTCAGCAAGTGAAAAGCGTGGGCGCATGTTGGGACAGCACGCGCCGCGATGCAACCGTCATCGTGGGATTCCCCCGATGTGCGCCTCTGTTAGAGGACCGATGTCGCGCTTCCCTCCCATTCTTCGCGGGACAGCCGGTAGAGCACGTGCGGTCGCAACGGGTGCCCGACAGCCAAGCGCGGATGCTCGAAGTCGCCGCTGGCGTCGTGGCGCATGCCGAGCCGTTCCATCACGGCGCGCGAGCGGATATTGGCCGGTACTGTGAAAGCGACCACTTCGGGCAGGGCGAGCTGCTCGAAGGCGCAGCGCAGGCACTCCCGCGCAGCTTCGGTCGCAAACCCAAGCCCCCAGCTCTCCCGGCGCAGCCGCCACATGACTTCGACGCACGGG
>Ga0307476_10001422_pt1 | contig 14648 bp, 11 predicted proteins | sample atmos_gasesECM2C_2_FD_203314 | JGI IMG/M metagenome (GOLD analysis project Ga0307476, IMG submission 203314) | Hardwood forest soil microbial communities from Morgan-Monroe State Forest, Indiana, United States - atmos_gasesECM2C_05 | ecosystem: Environmental > Terrestrial > Soil > Temperate... | reverse complement strand
GGCATTGGATTGTTCGGTGCGAAGCAGGCGTAGACTGGCCTGATTCGGATTAATCTCAGGCCTGCGGGTTGATTTCAAGCGGAGAGCCTTTCGAATGCGTTCGAGTCGCTTCCAGTATGCCAGCAATTAGCAGAATGCAAAAATAGCCCGGCAGGCGTTAGCGGTCGCCACAGCAGTGGAATGGAAGTGAGATCAGAATTCGACACTGGCGCTGTGACCGGAAATAAGATGCCGTTAGCCGCATAGAGTTTGCAGGTCAATCCAGACAATCGACGGGGAATAACCCGAATTCCTACTCAGGGAGTCGCTTCAATGGCTTCAATCACGGCATCGTGAAATCGCGGTCTCACCTGTTTGATCGCGTGATTGGAGCAGTCGGGCCAGGTGCGGTTGGTTAGTAACGTGATCGAGAGCTGGCGCTCAGGATCAATCCATAGAGACGTCCCCGTATATCCCAGATGGCCAAAGGATGCAGGACCGAAATACTTTCCCGACTGCGATGGGACGGACGTTGTGTCCCATCCCGGGGCACGAGATGTCCCTGCTGGCGCTGATTCCCGGCGGGTGAACAGCGCAATCGTTTCGCGGCGAATGAGCGCACCGGGACCGATCATCGCATGGGCGAATTGAGTGAGATCGGCGGCCGTAGAAAAAAGTCCGGCGTGTCCGGCGACGCCCCCGAGAACGCTGGCGTTCTCGTCCTGCACCTCGCCCTGGATGATGCGATGACGGAAATCTCGATCGTCGGCTGTTGGAGGAATTTGCGCGCGTATCTCTGACGGCGGGTTGAACGCCGTATGTGCCATGCCGAGCGGGGCAAAAATCTCGCGCTGGCAGAATCGGTCAAGTGTTTCGTCGGCGATGCGTTCAAGTGCAACACCGAGCAGGATAAATCCGATGTCACTATATTCGGCGCGCGACCCTGGATCAGCGGCGAGCGGTGTGACGAACGCTGCGTGCAGCAATTCATCGCGAGTACGGGCTTTCAAAAATAACTTCTCATACGCCGGCAAGCCCGAAGAGTGGGCTAGCAACATGCGAAACGTTACCTCTCGACGTCGGAGATCCTTTTCGGCGTCGCATGCGAATTCGGGCACGATGGCGGCGACCGGTGCATCGAGATCGAGCAATCCGCGCTGATAGAGAAGCATCGCCATGGGTGTGGTCGCCACGACCTTGGTGAGAGATGCAAGATCGAAAAGAGTCGTGGAGGTGATGGGTGGCGAGCCGCCTTCGTAGCTGAACCGGCCAAAGCCTTTAAGTGCAACCAGACGTCCCGGTACGGCAATCGCCGCGGAAGCCGCCGGGAAAGCGTGCTCGGCAATGGCTTTTTCCAGAACCGCGAAGGCCGAGGCAAAAACATGGTCTTGATCCCCGGATGCGTCGATTAATGGCGTTAGAGGGGCTGGCAGTGTCATCAGGAAACTCTAGAATATGGCAATCACGATATGGCAATCATGATATGGCATCCGCGGTACCCGTTACTTGCGCTTCTTGAGTCCTGAGGCTGTGCTTGTGTAGAGTCAGAGCATCCTTTCTCTCAAATCAAACTTGTCTGTTTCGCCCATCGCAGTCTGCAGCATTCTTCTGGCGACTTCGCTAGCGGCTTTGGCCGTGGTGGATGCCAGGAAACCCGCGCCTGGAGTTCACCTCAACTCTGTCGATGCCGTCATCCAGCAAGCCATCCACGATGGCAACATTCCCGGGGCGGTTCTGCTGGTCGGGCACAACGGCCATGTGATCTACAGGAAGGCTTACGGCAATCGCGCGCTGGAGCCTCGTCGCGAACCCATGGCGCTGGATACAATTTTTGATCTGGCATCGCTCACCAAGGTGATTGCTACAACGACGGCTGTGATGCAACTCGTAGAACAAGGCAAGGTGCGGCTCAATGATCCCGTGGCGAAATACCTGCCCGAGTTTGCGCAGAACGGAAAAGACGACGTCACTGTAAGGCAACTGTTGACTCACTACTCAGGGCTGGCGCCGGATCTTGACTTGAAAATGCCATGGGAGGGGAAAGAGACCGCCTACCGCATGGCCTTTGCCGAAACCCCGGAGGATCCCCCCGGGTCGAGATTTTCCTATAGCGACATTAACTTCATTGTGCTGGGCGCGCTGGTGGAGCGGGTTTCAGGCCAGTCGCTGGAGGAATACTGCGAACGCCACATTTTTGTGCCCCTGAAAATGATGCATACGCGCCTCCTGCCGCCGGCAGCGTGGCGGGCAAAGATCGCGCCTACGCAGTACGACGAAAACGAGCACATGCTGCGCGGCGTGGTGCATGATCCCACGGCGCGGCGAATGGGCGGCGTGGCTGGGCATGCAGGATTGTTTTCCACGGCGGACGACTTGGCGAAGTTTGCCCAAGCCTTACTGAATAGCGGCGGAGGGATTCTCTCACCCCTGTCGGTCGAGAAGATGACGCAGCCGGAGCAACCTCCGTCGGCGCCGGTGCTGCGCGGCTTTGGCTGGGATATCGACTCCCCATTCTCCTCGAACCGCGGCGATCTTCTGCCCGTGGGCTCCTATGGGCACACGGGTTTTACGGGAACATCGATGTGGATCGATCCAACCACCCAGACCTACATCATCCTGCTGACCAATGCCGTGCATCCTCGAGGGAAAGGAAATGCAATTGCATTGCGGTCGAAAGTTGCGACGGCAGTCGCCGCCGCGCTGCCGCTAACTGCCAGCGAGAAAGATGCGCTGCGCTGGCAGAGCATCACCGGCTACAACGAGGCGCAAAGCGCGACGCGGCGCATGAACACGCGCAATGGCAATGTGAAGACTGGTATCGATGTCCTCGAAGAGCATAGTTTCGATGTGTTGCAGGTTACCGGCCGGACGAAACGAATTGGCCTGCTCACCAACCAGACCGGCGTGGACGCGGACGGACGACGAACCATTGACGTTCTGGCGCAGGCGCCGGGAGTTTCGTTGGACGCGATCTTCAGTCCGGAGCATGGCGTCACGGGAACGCTGGACACGACCGATGTGAATAATTCGAAAGATGCAGCGACCGGGATTCCTGTCTACAGCGTGTACGGAGCAAAAGATGCGGCGCGGCGTCCACCCTTGGAGGTGTTGAAGCAGTTGGATGCAGTCGTGATCGATATCCAGGATGCCGGAGTGCGATTTTATACCTATGAAACGACGCTGGGGTATTTTCTGGAGGGGGCGGCCACAGCCGGAGTTGAAGTGATCGTGCTCGACCGGCCTGACCCGATTACGGGATCGTTCGTGCAGGGTCCGGTATCAGATGCGGGCCTGGAGAATTTCACAAATTATTGGAAAGTGCCGGTGCGCCAAGGCATGACGATGGGTGAACTGGCGAAGATGTTCAACGCCGAGCGCAACATTAATGCCAAGTTGACCGTGGTTGCCATGGAAGGTTGGGAGCGCGGCGACTGGTTCGACTCGACGGAACTGGAATGGATTAATCCCTCTCCGAACTTGCGCAGCGTGACCGAGGCGGCCCTGTATCCTGGCGTTGGACTGATTGAAGGTACAAATGTATCGGTCGGCCGCGGCACGGATACTCCTTTCGAATTGCTCGGCGCCCCCTGGATGAAGGGCCGCGAGTTAGCGGCCCATTTGAATGCACGCGGGATCGCTGGGGTGCGATTTGTGCCAGTCACGTTCACACCTACGTCCAGTAATTATTCGGGGCAAAAGTGCGAAGGCGTTAACCTGGTTCTCACCGAGCGCAACGCGCTCGATGGACCGGAGTTGGGAATTGAGCTAGCCGCCGCGTTAAGAAAGCTCTATCCGGCGGACTATAAGATGGAACGCATGATGGAGTTGCTGGTGAATCAGGCGGTTTACGACGGACTGGTGGCAGGAGAAGATCCGCGGCGCATCGCGCAGGATTGGCAGGAAGAGTTAAACAGGTTTGAGGAGCTAAGGAAAAAGTATTTGCTCTATTAAACAATCGGGGCTGGATTTCCACAGTGGTCTTAACCCGCCGTGTCGCGCTGTTAGGTGGTATCCGCCGCCTCGGTCACTGCCTTCAAATTCGATAACGACATCGCATCCGAGACCCTCAATGTACGACCAGCGCCACTCCTCGGAACTAATCTGGCGCTGGAAGCCGTTCGCCTGTAACCCTTCGAGACGCAACCGTCGCTCAATACCATCTGGCGGACCCCACATAATGTAGACGCGGCCGCGATCGGTTTTCCAACCTGGAACATCCTCGGAGAAATGTTGGTCCACATAAGCGAGCCGCCGGTAGTGCTTCCTCCTTAACTATGTTTCGTGATCCACCGGGAGTTGGATTCCGACGTTCCCAGAACTCCACAACGAACCGGTCGCTTTCCTTGTCGTCAGGAAGCTTTTTGAAATCAGCGCGTTCCTGATCGCTGATGATCCATCGGACATCCTCGTCGAGCCATTTCTTGTACGCGCCCCCCAGAGGGCTACCAACCTTTTGCGCATGCGTCGGGACGCCGAAAAAAAAGGAAAACATTAGCAGCAGTGTCAGGCTGTCTCGCAAACGCTTAATACACATACTGTCGCCCCTTCGGGACAAAGATGGCTTTCATGGTAGATCGGAGGGTGAGGGAAGGCAATAAGCGGAGAGCGGCTGGCCTGGGTAGCCTGACGTGCCGGATATGCGTCCTACCCCGGAAAGTTCGTGTTATTCTCAGTTGAATTTGCGCCCTACAGTGTCGTTGCATTGTGAGGTTTGTGATGCGTGTTCTATGCATCCTCTTCTTCGTTTCCGGGGTCGCTGTTTGCCAGGCGACTTTGCCGCCAGCGTCGCCATCGGCAAGCCCTGCGGTTGGAAGCCCAGCCCCATCGAAATCGGTGACCGATCTCTCTCGCAATCCCAACACCATCACGATTCCCGCCGGAACTAAGATTCCCCTCTCTCTCAAGCAGGCAATCTCCACCAAAAATGCCCGTGAGGGCGATGCGGTCTATGCCGAGACGGCGTTTCCGTTTGTCATGAATGACCGCGTAATTGTGCCCGCAGGGTCCTACATTCAGGGAAACATTGCGCACGTCGAGCGCGCTGGGCACGGAAAGGGTCGTGCAGAGATTCTGATGCACTTTACTTCCATGATCTACCCAAGTGGATATACCGTGATCCTGCCGGGTTCGGTCCAGAACACCCCCGGTGCGGATAACAAATCAGTCAAGGATTCGGAAGGCACGATTCAGCAGGATAGCGATACCGGTAAAAGAGTGGAAGATGCGGCCAAGAACGGCGTCTATGGCACCATTGGCGGCGCAACGGCGGGAGGTTTGGCCACCGGAGGCCTAAACGGAGCGCGGATCGGAGCCGGCGCGGGCGCAGCGGCCGGCATCGCATGGGCGCTGCTGAAGCGCGGCAACGATGTAAGGCTGGACGTAGGAACTTCGATCGAGATGGAAATTCAACGGCCTATCACTGTAGATGCGAGCCGCATCGCGATCGCAAAGGCGACCCCCTAAGATCTTCACCCACCGGTCTGTGCCCTCGCATTGATCATTGTGGGGACAGCCGCCTCGGCTGTCCCGCCTGGCGTAGCGAGGCGCGATGGCACTTACTTCAAATTGAAAAGAGCATTCACGTGCGCCGTCACCGTCACGTTTTGCGGCGTGAATTCCTCCGTTGGCGGCGGTGCGGCATTGCCCATGGCCGACATAGCGCGCGCCATGTGCGGGACCGGCATGCGCTGGTTTTCAAAGGTGTCGACAGACGCGTAGGAAAGCTCTCCCAAAGCCCGGCCACTGGCGCGAGCGAGCGTCTCGGCCGAGTTGCGAGCCCGTCGGTACGCGTCCTCCACTGCCTTATTCTTGGCTTCGTCAACATTTTCCAGCGTGTAGTTCAAAGTCTGTCTCTCGCTGACGTTGGCATCGGCAAGTTGCTGAGTGATGGGGCCGATCTTTGAAAAATCCTTCAACTTGAGCGTCACATCGGTGGTGACGCGGTAGCCAATCACTTTTTGCTTCGCGTTCTTCCAGTCATACATCGGCTGGACGGAGAAAAACCCGATGGTCGCAGATTTAGGTTCGATACCGTTGGCACGCAGCACTTCCCGAACCTGCTCCGCATCTTTCGACGCGTGCTGGTATGCCGCCTGAGACGTGTCCTCCTGCACAGAGATATTGAACTGGATCACAGCAGTATCCGGAGCCGATTCAAATTTACCGTCGGCACCCACGTAGACAGAATTTGGCTGCGCAGTGAGGGCAGGATGCTCCTGCGCGAGCGATGCGCCTGCAAGGATGATGAGCGCCAGAAAGCAAGCTGCAGATTTCATGGAAGTCCTCCTATTAGAGATTATTAGCCCAACCTGACGTCCGGATCGGAAGTGAAAATAATCCCTGCTGGTGAGAACGCCGGCAACAGTTGAGATTGCAATCTACTTGTCGCCTTGGACAAAAACCGACTTAAGACGCGCCCTTGGCGTTAGAAGAGTATGCGAAAGGGTAGCTCTGCGCGTTGATCTCCCGGCGCAGATCCTCGAAGATGTCGTCGGGCATCTTCAGAAAGATCTCGACCACTTCGGGATCAAACTGGCGTCCGGACCAGACTTGGATTTCCTTGCGCGCCGCCGCCAGAGTTCGAGCCGGACGATAGGGCCGGTCGGAGATGATGGCATCGAGAGTATCCGCAACGGAGAAGATGCGCGCCCCCAGAGGAATTTCCGTGCCCTTCAGCCCTCGAGGATAACCGGAGCCGTCAAAGTGTTCCTGGTGAGAGTAAACGATCTCGCAAACTTCCGCGAGGAAGGGAATTCTTCTCAGCATCTGGTAGCCGTGGTAGCAATGCTCGCGCATGATGGTGCGCTCGTCATCGTCCAGTTTTCCCGGCTTGAGCAGGATGCGATCCGGAATAGCCATTTTGCCAATGTCGTGAAGGAACGCGCCCCGCGCGATAACGTCAATTTGCTCCCGCGGCAAGCCCATAGCGCGGGCAATGGCCATGGTAAAAGCGGTCACACGCTTGGAGTGGCCTTCGGTCTCACGATCTTTTAGGTCGAGCGCGTCGCCCAGAGCCTGCAGCGTGATGTCGTAAGAGCGCTCGAGATCATCCATTGCCGCCTGCAGTTGGTCGGTGCGGGCTTCAACTAGAGACTCAAGATTGGTTTGATAGGTGCGGTTTTCTACTTTTAGCCGGCGATTTTCCAGAGCCCGTCCCACGGCGTTGAGCAACTGCTCCCGCTCGAACGGTTTGAGTAAGTAATCGTAGGCCCCGTTGCGTATGGCGGCCAGTGCAACGGAAATATCATGCACTGCGGTAACCATTACGACCGGCATGTCAGGAAACTTCTCTTTGGTGCGTTCAAGCAGCCCAATGCCATCCAGGTCCGCCATCATCAGGTCGGAAAGCATCAGCTCAAACATATCGCCGGAATCCAGCAGAGCCAGAGCCTCCATGCCGGAACCGGCCTGTTTGCAGGCGTAACCCGCGGCAGCGAGGATGGCGCAGACAATCTCGCGGATTGCCTCTTCGTCGTCCACTACGAGAATGCGATCAGGCATTAGTGTCCCAGCAGAGCGTCTCAGGATACTATCGGCGATTCTACCTTAGACGTGAGATACCGAAAGTAACCATTGAGGTCCGGAAAGAACATCAAGATCAGGTCGAAGCGTGGTATTCAGAAGTCAGGCAGTGTCACGTCTGCCCCACCCGCAACCCATCGCGTGTGAAGGATCGAAGATCGATCCGATTTACCGAAACCGATTTTACCTGACATGACCGCGTCTCTTTGGTCTTTCTGGAATAACGTCGCACAACCGGTTGCCGCCAGGCCGAAGCCCGAGGAGTGGGCGCTGCTGATCGTTCTGGCAGCTTCGCTGCTGGCGCTGTCAGCCTTTCGCGAACGCTATCTGGCGATTTGGACGGCGGCGTGGACTCTGCTGGTCAGTTCTCGTTTGGTGCAGACATACGGCGCACGGACGCAAATCCCTGCGCACTACCTGCCCGCGGTAGAGCAAGCCGCATTTGTAATTGCAGTCGGCCTGTTTGCTGGTGCCATCTTTGCTTATATCCGGGAGCGGAATCTGCTGGCGCCACTGGCCGGAGTCACCTTTTGCACCGCGGGTTTTGCCGTAGCCCGCGTTCTGCTTTGGCCGGATTCGTTGCCGCTCCGCGTCGCTCTGGAAGTTTCTTACCGAATCATTCTCCTCACTGCAGCCGTTGCGTTGTTACGCGGCCGCCGGGGCCGAAGGGAACCCACCTCATGGATGCTCGCGGCGTTTCTTCTCGTGCAGCATTTGAACTGGCCGCTCTTGACCGGCATGGTTCCTGCGGGAGCCTTCGCGGCGGCAGACACTCTGCTGGGAATCAGCATGCTGTTGGTCGTGTTCCGGGACGCGCGTGCGCGCGCCCAGCGGCTGACGGTGCTACGCGTATTGACCGAGAGCATCGTCCAGGCGCAACAGCAAGGCGGAATGCTGGACAAGGCTCTGGAGTCTTTGCGGCAGCTCACTAAGAGCAAAGCCGCCTGGTTCCGTTTGATCGAGGGCGGACATTTGGTGGCCACGCATGCCGTCGGGGTTTCCTCAGAATTCCTGCGCGAGGTAGCCATTGCCGAGCTGTCAGCAAGTGTGTCGCAGAGGTTGGACCGGGGCAAGCCAGAGACAGCGCGAAGAAGCGCCGCAAGCCCAGAGGATCAACAGTTATTAAAGTCTGAAAAGATCCACCATCTGCTGATCGTGCCGGTGTTGGGGAAGAAGTCGCCGATTGGTTTACTTTATCTGGGCAGCACGGCCGATCGGAAACTCACTGCTGAAGAAAGCGACTTCCTGGAAACGTGTGGCCGGCAGTTGGGTATCGCAATCGAGAACTTCCGTTTGCTCGAGCAGGTTCTGCGCTCGCAGCGGCAGTGGAGAAACACATTTGACTCGGTGCATGACATCATCCTGGCACACGATGCGGAATTCAGAGTTATCAAGGCCAATCAGGTTCTCCTCGAGCACTTGGAACAATCGTCCGCGGATGTGATCGGCAGTACCTGCGAATCCGTATTGCCGCACAGCCTGGGTGAGTGGACAGGATGCCCCTACTGCGCTCGCGGAGACGAGGAAGTCACCGAAGGCGCGGACCCTTGTTTTGGCGGCTTCTCCCTGGTCTCCAGTTCTTCCTACAGCGAACAGGGCAGCCAGCAGAAGGGTACCATCCATATCGTCCGCGATATCACCGAGCGGCGGTCCGCGGAAGAAAAATATCGCCTGTTGTTCGACCAGGTTCAGGAAGGCGTCTACGTTGCAACGCCCACTGGACGTCTACTCGATTGCAACGACGCCTTTGTAAACATGCTGGGTTATGAACGGCGGGAAGAATTGCTTCCCCTAAACCTGGACGAAGATATTCGCGTAGACGCAGGTCAACGAGAATCCTTCTATAAGGCCATCGAACAGAACAACTATGTCCGCCATTTTGATGTGACTATGCGCCGGAAAAACGGAACATTGCTCCTGGCCGCCGAGAGCAGCTTCGCCACTCGCGATGCGACTGGCAAGGTGGAGCGCTATCAAGGCTTTGTTCTGGATGTGACCGAGAAGCGCCGGACGGAAGATGAAATGCGGCGCCGCAATCGCGAGCTAAACGCTCTGAACGCCATGGCGGTCGTGGCTACGCAGTCGTTCGATCTCGATGAAATCCTGAACTTGACGCTGCGGCAGGTCGTCTCGTTGTTTGGCGCCGAGAGCGGGGCCGTCTATCTTTCCGATTCCGATGCCCCAACTTACCGCCGCCGGGCTGCCTGGGGCCCGCGCAGCCGCGACAAATCACGGCCTGCGGAAATCAGTTTCGCGGATGGTTTTGGCGACTTGGTGATGCGCTCCCGCGCTGAAGTGATTACGGCGGAATACCTGCCACATCTTACCGGGGCGGTTGCGGAATTCATCCGCTCCAATAGTGATGGCGCCTGGAATTGGGTGCTCTTCTGGGGCAAGGACAGCCCCATCGGAATGATGGGACTTCGCAGCCATGTCGAATACGCCTACTCTACCGGCGAAGAAAATCTGCTGGTAGCGATCAGCCGGCAATTGGCCACCACGATCGAAAAAGTTCGCTTGTATGAAGAGACCTGCAAAGCCTACGAAGATCTCCGCCGCACTCAGGAACAGCTGTTGCAAAGCGAGAAGATGTCCGCTGTCGGCCAGCTTATCGCGGGCGTGGCCCACGAATTGAATAATCCGCTGACCGCGATTCTGGGTTACGCACAGTTGCTCGAAAGTGAAGGCTTGAACGAACGCGCGACGGATTATGTCGGCAAGATGTTCAAACAAGCACAACGCACCCACCGTGTAGTGCAGAATCTGCTTTCCTTCGCCAGACAGAGAAAACCGGAACGCTCCGAAGTCGATATTCGTAAGGTATTGGAAGACACGCTGTCACTGCGCGATTACGATTTGAAGGTAAACCATATCTCAGTAGAGAAAGATCTGGGAGCAGAACCGGCGCTGGTGGTAGCGGATCCTCATCAGATCGAACAAGTTTTCCTGAATATCATCAATAACGCAGTCGATGCAGTTCTGGAAACTGGTCGAGCCGGAAAGCTGAAGATCCAAGTTTCGTGCCACAGTGGCTTTGTAGCCGCGCAGTTTGCCGACGACGGCCCCGGAATCAAAGATCCAAAGAGAATCTTCGATCCCTTCTACACCACCAAGAATGTTGGAAAGGGAACTGGCCTCGGGTTGAGCATCTGCTACGGAATCGTCAAGGAGCACGGCGGCGACATAACTGCCCACAATGCTCTTGAAGGCGGAGCGGTGATTGAAGTGCGCCTGCCCATGGCTGTCAGTGAAGGAAAAACTCCGGACGCCGTGCCTGCCGCTCCCGCGAAGCGCGAAGGCGCCATTCAAGGCCGGGTTCTGCTGGTCGAAGAGGAAGAGGCAGTGCTGGAGTTCGAGCGCGACGTGCTCATGGGCGCCGGGGCCAACGTGGTAACGGCTACCAAAAGTGAAGACGTGAAGACACGCTTACTCTCCGAGCCCTTCGACGCCATAATTATGAGCGGCAGAATGCCCTCCGATTGGAATGCCAGGGAGGCCTACGCGTGGCTCACGCAGAATTGCCCCGGCATGGAGAATCACTTACTGTTCACCTTCTCCCACGGCGGAGAGCAGGGCGACGAACGAACGTTCCTCCAGGAAAATAACATTGCCTATCTGGTGAAACCCTTCGAAGTGGCCGATCTGATTTCCCAGGCGCGACGGTTATTACAGAAAGCCCATGCCGCCACAGCCGCTAGCTGATAATTCTAGGGGCGGATCGCCTTATCACAGTTGCGCCCGCAGACTCTTTACCAGCCGTCGAAGAGCTTTTTCATTGCGCTTGTACCACCGCCATTGTCCCTGCTTCACAGCGTCGACTAAACCGGCCTTTGTCAAAATCGCCATATGATGCGAGATCGTGGGCTGCGAAAGACTCACGCGCTCTTCAATATCGCCGGCACACAAGCCGGAATTCTTCACCGTAGCGTTCGGCGCTTGCATTTTGAGAGCTCCAAGAATTCGTCGTCGCGTGGGATCGGCAATTGCGTGAAGCGCGCTGTCGAGAGAAGGCGTCACTGGGGTCATAGGCCAATCAGAAATATCCTGTAAATTGATGCTTGTCAATATGCAATACAAAAATGAGCGATTTAACCCACTCGTTGCCGTGGCGCGCGCATCCATTCGATGCGGTTGAACTCAAGATATCTCACGTCATTATCCGGAAGAGAGCAATTGGATTGGTCCAGTTGACCGGCCAGCGTTCCGCCGCGGATCCAGAAACCAGTTTCATCCTCTTTAAGAATTGTGGCGTCGAGTGGATCCATGCCGTGTAGCTTGAACACCACGCGGCGGTTCAGCAGGCGGTCCCGCTTCATAGGGCACTTTCACTTTTTCAGGATTGGGTTATAGCCGTCGTTGATCAGACGCGCACGCATGGCTTCGGCTTCTTTGATGTCACCGAAAGGGCCGGTCTGTACGCGATACAGCTTGTCGGTAGTGGAAGTATTGGCAACAAACGCGGGATACTGCTTTTTTTTGAGAGCGTCGACCAACGCATCAGCATCGTCCTGTTTGCTGACGGCAGCCACTTGTACGAAGTAACCGGTGCCTGGGACAGGTGCCATGGGATCAGGCAGATTCGCCGCCGCCGCTGTTTCCGAAGAAGAGGGTGTGTTTTCAGAAGATGCGGTTGATTTCTCGGGCGATCCACTCGCCGGCGCGGCCGCGCCATCCGTCGGCGTCATTTGCGGATTCGCATTCTGCTGCTCCACGGCTTTATAAAAAGTCATCGGCGCTGATGAGGATCCTGTGGCCGAACTTGTCGGTTTTGTGCCGCTCGCCGCGGGCAGCGAAGGCGGCGTTGTAGCCAAAGAAGACAACCCGGACTCCGACTTTCGCCCCAGCGTATAGCCGAGCGCGAAAAAAACCGCACAGATCATTACCAGACCAAAGAAAATCCCTAACAGCTTGGCTGTGCCTAACGTGATTTCCGTGTCCTGTGACGAAGCCATAACTACTCCTCGAAAAGTTGGCACGAACTGAAACTAAGCCGATTTGGTGGCGGGTGCGGTCTCGTCGCCAGTTTTGCCCAGCATCTTCTGCAGACCGGAAAAGAAATCTACCGGCACAGGGAAGATGACGGTCGTATTCTTCTCAACCCCAATTTCCGTCAGCGTCTGCAGGTATCGCAGTTGAACACTGACCGGTTCTGTGGCCAGCAGATGCGCGGCGTCCACCAGCCGCTGCGCTGCCGAGAACTCGCCTTCCGCGTGAATAATTTTGGAACGCTTTTCCCGTTCGGCCTCGGCCTGTTTCGCCATCGCACGCAACATGGATTCCGGCATGTCCACTTGCTTCACCTCTACATTTGTCACTTTCACGCCCCACGGCGAAGTGTGCATGTCGAGGATGCTCTGCAGCCGCAAATTTATTTTTTCGCGATGCGCCAGCAGTTCGTCAAGCTCTTGCTCACCCAGCACAGAGCGCAGTGTGGTCTGCGCGAACTGCGAAGTTTGATAAACGTAGTTGGAGACTTCCACCACCGCTTTGCTGGGATCAGTCACTCGCAGAAAGATGACGGCGTTTACTTTGAGCGTAACGTTGTCGCGCGTGATGATGTCTTGCGGCGGAACCTCAAGCGCTTCCTGTCGAAGCGAAACCCGCACCATCCGGTCCATAGGAGCCAGCACCAGAATTATGCCCGGTCCCTTTGCCCGATGGTAAAGGCGTCCGAAACGAAAAATCACGCCGCGCTCATACTCCGCCAGAATCTTGATCGAACTTAGCGCATACAGAGCGATGATGATAAGGGCGATGCTGAAGAATCCAAGTCCGAAGATTTCCACTGGTGCCTCCACGCGCGGAGCAAGAACGCTCTACCGCCGGATTGTAACGCAGGCAACCGCGATGAGCGCGGAATTCGGACCCGAGCGGTTGCTTGTGCTGGTGCGCGATGTCACTAGGAAATTGCGGGCGCCGGGGTTTGCCGAGTCACGGCCAGCGGTTCGACCTGAAGCAGGAGTCCATCAACCCGACTCACTACCACCGACTGTCCGGCGGACACATCGCACGATGAGATGGCATCCCAAAGTTCGCCGTGGACGAAGACCTTGCCTCTCGGCGAAAGATTTGTCTCGGCTATGCCAATCTCTCCCACCATGCCTTCCGAGCCGGTTACAACTTTATTTCGCCTTGCCTTGAGGGCCAGGGTCATCAGGAAGGCCGTGATCAATCCCAAGGGAATACTCACGGCAAGCGCCGTCAGCAGGTGGACGCGCATTTCCGGGATGGGAGAGTCGACCAGAAGTAATCCCCCCACGGCAAGCAGGGCGATGCCGCCGACAGTGAGCACGCCGTGGCTGGCAAACTTGGCTTCCGCGGCAAAAAGCGCGAATGCTCCTAGAATCAAAACCAGCGCGGCGAATCTGGTAGGCAGCAGATTCAACGCAAAAGCCGCGAGCAAGATAAAAACAACGCCCACCGTTCCGGGAAGCACCGCCCCAGGATGATTGAACTCGGCATAAAGCGCGAGCGCTCCGATGGCGAGCAGGATGAACGAAACATTCGGGTCCATCAAATAATCGAGGATGCGTTCCTTTAGTGTCATGCCAAAGGATACGATCGTTTGACCGGAAAGATTCAGAGTGACTTCCTGTCCATCGAAGCGCTTAAAACTCTTACCCTCCATGTGGCGGAAAAGATCGTCCTCGTTCGAAGCCACGTAGTCGATCAGGTGCTGCGACAGAGCCTCCTGCTCAGTGAATGATTTGGATTCGAGCACGGCACTTTCCGCGGCTTCAACATTGCGCCCGCGTTTCGAGGCGACCGAACGCATGAGCGCCGCGGTATCATTCTCAATTTTGCGCTTCATCTCATCGTCGACCTTGGGCGCAAATGGGCCGATCAATACAGGATGCGCCGCACCAGCGTTGGTTCCCGGAGCCATGGCTGCAACGTCTGCCGCTTCGAGGATGAAGATTCCAGCTGAACCGGCCCGGCTGCCGCTGGGTGCGACGTAAACGATTACCGGAACTTGTGACGACGTTATATTCTCGATGATCTTTCGAGTAGAGTCGACCAGCCCGCCGGGCGTATTGAGTTCGATCAATACAGCTTGATCGTTGCGCCGCTTCGCCTCGTCAATGGCGCGCGAGATATATTCCTGAGTGATGGGCTGAACGGTGTCGTCGATGACGATCTTGAGAACT
>Ga0307476_10001421_pt1 | contig 14653 bp, 13 predicted proteins | sample atmos_gasesECM2C_2_FD_203314 | JGI IMG/M metagenome (GOLD analysis project Ga0307476, IMG submission 203314) | Hardwood forest soil microbial communities from Morgan-Monroe State Forest, Indiana, United States - atmos_gasesECM2C_05 | ecosystem: Environmental > Terrestrial > Soil > Temperate... | reverse complement strand
GTGCTTGGGGCTACGGCCGCTCGGTCAAGCTGAAACAAGTGTACGACACGCTTCCGACGGTTAAGAAAATGGGATTCTCCTGGGTCACATTGGACGATGGCTGGCAGAACAACTACGGCGATTGGGACGTCGACCCCGAAAAGTTTCCTCACGGTGACGCTGACATGAAAGCGCTGGTCGATCGCATCCACGAGGAGGGCTTCAAAGCGCAGTTGTGGTGGTCGCCGCTGAGCGCCGTTCCGGATTCGCAATTGCTAAAAGAGCATCCCGACTTCCTTCTGCTAAATAAAGATGGGTCGAAGCGCAAAATTTCCTGGTGGAACTCGTTTTATCTTTGTCCAGCCGACCGAGCGGTAGTGGAGTATCACAAAGCCCTGGTTCGAAAAATCCTCGGCGATTGGGGGTTCGACGGCCTCAAGCTGGATGGCCAACACATGAACGCCGTTCCTGCCTGCTACAATCCCGCTCACCATCACAAACGTCCGGAGGACTCGGCGGAGGCGCTGCCCGATTTCTTTCGCGAACTCTACGAAACCGCGCGCAGCGTAAAACCGGAAGCTTTGGTAGAGTTTTGTCCTTGTGGCACTGCGTATTCGTTTTTCACAATGCCTCACTTTAATATGTCGGTCGCATCGGATCCCGAAAGCTCGTTTCAAATCCGCTCCAAAGGCAAGACCTTGAAAGCTCTGATGGGCGACAACGTGCCATACTTCGGCGACCATGTCGAATTGAGCGATGGCGCGATTGATTTCGCTTCTACCGTGGGCGTGGGCGGAGTGGTGGGCACACAATTCGTGCTCCCGAATCTCGTTAAGAAGCACAGCACATCGGACCTGACCCCGGAGCGCGAGAAAGTGTTTGAGAAATGGTTGACGATCTACAAAGACAAAATGTTGTCGCGCGGAGAATATCTCGGCGATCTTTACGACATCGGTTTTGATCGTCCCGAAACCCACGTTATTCGCAAAGGTGGAGAAATGTACTACGCATTCTTCGCTCGCCGTTGGAGCGGATCGATTGAGTTGCGGGGTTTGCAGGACCGCACTTACCGCATCGTGGATTACGTGAACAACAAAGATTTCGGAAGCGTCCACGGCCCCAAAGCCACGATTTCTGCTCACTTCGACCAACATCTCCTTCTTGAGGCTCAACCCCAGTAAAGCTTTAATTGTGGAATCTAAGGCCAAAAACGCGAGCGCGGGACTGCGGGAGATTATTCGTCGCAACCGGGCCTCGGAGAAAGTGGGTGTGTACGCGGTTTGTTCTGCTCATCCCAGCGTCATCGCGGCGGCGGTTCAGCAGGCGGCCGAGGATGGATCCGTTCTGCACGTCGAGTCTACTTCCAGCCAAGTCAATCAATGGGGCGGCTACACCGGGCAAACTCCTTTTCAGTTCGCCGAATTTGTTCACTCCACGGCGCGCCAGGGTGGACTTCCCCAAGAACGAGTGTTGCTAGGCGGAGACCATCTTGGCCCGTATCCGTGGCGAGAACAGGCGTCGGACGCGGCCATGCACAAGGCTTGCGAACTAGTTCGCACCTGCGTCCTCGCCGGATACAACAAAATTCATCTCGACGCGAGCATGGCTTGTGCCGATGACATCAAGAGTGGCCCCGACGAAAAAACCATCGCGCACCGGGCCGCCATTCTTTGCCGCACTGCAGAAAACGCATCTGAAGATTTGCCCTCGGGCTCCGCGCCCCTACTGTACGTAATCGGCAGCGAGGTTCCCGCGCCCGGTGGCGAATCACTCCCAGGAGCACCTCCGGCGGTGTCTCCCAGCCACCGGGTTCATGAGACCCTCGAACTCTTCCGCGCCGCCTTCGCCGAGCAAAATATAAACGCGGCGTGGGAGCGGGTGATCGGCTTAGTTGTGCAGCCCGGAGTGGAATTCGGCGAGAGCGTAATTTTTGACTATGACCGGCAGAAAGCCATGGCACTGTCGTCGGCGTTGCCAAAACATCCTGCACTCGCTTACGAAGCGCACTCCACCGACTACCAGAAACCCGCGGCTCTCGCGCAGATGGTCGAAGATCATTTCGCCATTCTGAAGGTGGGGCCGTGGCTGACCTTCGCATTCCGGGAGGCTGTGTTCGCCTTGAGCGCAATCGAGCGCGACTGGCTGGCATCTCGAAAAGGAGTGCGCATCTCGCAGGTCAGAGAAGCGCTCGAAGCCGCCATGATGTGCAATCCGGTCTATTGGCGATCGTATTATCACGGGAGTGAGGACGCGATGCGTTTCTCCCGCGTCTACAGTTATAGCGACCGGTGCCGCTATTACTGGGGCGATGCCGCGGTTCGGCAGGAATTGATTCACCTTCGTGCCAACCTGGATGCGGCTCCGCCTCCGCTGACACTCGTGAGTCAATACCTGCCCTTGGAATATGAAGCGGTCCGCTCCGGATCTCTCCGATCCCGCGCCGAAGACATGATTCAGGAGCACATCCGAGCTGTCCTCCGTATCTACGCCGCGGCTTGTGGGCAACATACTAGCCACTCACAGTCGCTGTAACGAACGTAGCGAATCAGAGCTGTCTCTCTCAACTGCGTCTACGTTCGTGTCTGAACCATCTGCCGGACAATCAGCTTCGCGACATATTTCTTGATGTCGACGCGAATTGCGCGTCGGCTCAATAGTCTATGAATTCTTGGAAACTTATAACGCAGATCATGGCAAAGACCGAGGTCTAAAGATGGCTTGGGAGCGGATCGGGTGGGTTCGGCCTGGTTTTCAAGATGACCCTATCCGGCGTGGTTACTTCTTTGTACTCTTTCAACATCGACGGAGTTGATGGTAGTTTTCCAAATAACAGAGTTTTCCAAGCCACCGATGGGGGCTTCTGGGGAACAACTAATCAAGGCGGGAACACTAACTGCTCGGGCGGTTGCGGCACAACCTTCCGCAGCAAGAACGGGTTTGGCCGATTTGTGCAGGCTGTACCCACGGTGGGGAGGGTCGGAGCGAAAGTCATAATTCTGGGGAACGATCTGACGGGAGCTAGCGGCCTTACGTTCAACGGGACGCCGGCGCAGTTTAGAGTGATTTCGGCGTCAGAAATCGAGACCGCAGTTCCCACTGGCGCAACGACGGGCAAAGTTGAGGTGACTACGCCCCACGGAACGCGCGTAGGTAACGTCGACTTCCGCATCGCACAGCGACAGGACTTCACTCCGATTGACGCAGGCTCAGTAGTAACAGAAACCTCTGTTTGGAGTCTAAGGAGGTTGTGGTGAATCGGCTGGAAAAGGGAGGAAGTCTATGAAGCGTATCAAGAGCACACTATTTCCGCTTAGTATGGTGCTGGCGCTTGTCGTTACTGCCGGCGCGAGCGATGCGCCACCGTTAACCTTCAAGTTCACCACCAAGAACGTCCCCGGGGCCGCGGAGACTTGGATCCACGGCATCAACAATGCGGGCGTAATCGTAGGGCCGTATACGGACAAAGCCAATGTTTGTCACAGCTTCATCGTCGATGGAAAAAAGCTGACCAAACTTAATGATCCCAACGGCAGTTGCACTCAGGCCAACAATCTAAATCCCAACGGCCCAATCATGGTTGTTGGCTCGTATGAGCCTACGCCAGGAGTTCCGCGGGGATTTTTGTACAAGAATGGCAAGTTTACGGACATCAGTCCCGCAGGTGCGACGTTCTCAATCGCCAACGGGATTAACGACAAAGGCGATATTGTTGGTGTTTACATAGACGCCAATAACGCTGTGCATGGGTTTCTGTTAAGGGGCGGAAGATACAAGACGATCGATGTCCCGGGCTCAGTGTTCACGGTTGTAATGGACATCAACAATGCCGGACACATGGTTATGTATTGGGTTTCCCCAAGCGGAGTAAACAATAACTCCTTCTACGACGGGAAGACTTACAAAACGATCAATGTTCCTGGCGCGGCGATTTCGTATGCCGCCGGCCTGAACAACGAAAATGACATCTCATTTTTCTGGCTGGATGGTGCCGGCCAGACGCACTCCGCATTGCGGCACCAGGGGACTATCTTCAAGTTCGACTATCCCAAGGCGGTTGGAAGCTTTGCCTGGGGCATCAACGATAAAAGCGAAATTGTTGGAGGTTACCAACTAACAAACAACGGCAGCGTCTCCGGCTACGTTGCAACTTACAAGTAACGTTAAGCGTAGGTTAATCCCAAATGGCGTGATTGAAACAAAAAGCCATGAGCTAGCTGTTTTCCATCCTGAGGGGGATTGCGATGTTTAGAACGATTTGTGGTGTGTGCTGTCTCTACGCTGTTTTCGCGATTGCGTTGCATGCCGGAACCTTAAAACCAATCGTCAGGTTCAACCAGACCAACGGCGAACGAGTTTTTGGTCCACCCATCGAGGCCACTGATCACAACCTCTACGGCGCCACGGTGTTTGGCGGCGCTTCGGTGTATGGCACGATCTACAAATTAACTCGAGCAGGTGTTTACAAGGTGCTTTACAGCTTTTGTGCGCAAAGCGGGTGCGCCGACGGCGAGTATCCTTCGTGGCTGACGCAAGCTGCTGACGGCGATTTTTACGGCACCGCGTACATGGGAGGAAAGAGCAACGTAGGGACGATATTCAAAATCACGGCCAGTGGGAGGTTCACCGCACTTTATAGTTTCTGCTCCAAAGCCAATTGCACTGACGGTGCGATGCCTCAATCCTCATTGGTGCAAACCAGTGACGGAAGTTTCTATGGGACCACAACTGTGGGTGGCACCTACAGCAACGGCACAGTCTTCAAGTTCAAGCCCGGCCACGGGCTTACCACGCTTTATAGTTTCTGCGCGAAAACAGGCTGCGCGGACGGCTCACAACCCTACATCGGATTGACGCTGGCGAGCGACGGAAACTTCTATGGAAACACGGCTCTGGGCGGAAACCACAACAGTACATCGTGCCCGGGAGATGGCTGTGGCACCGTCTTCAGAATTACTCCAACCGGCAAATTAACGACTTTGTATCGCTTCTGCGCAAATAGCACATGCAGTGATGGCGCGATCCCGCAGGGCTTGCTCGTACAAGGAAAGGACGGAAACTTGTACGGCACAACCGATGGTGGAGGCGGGCAAGGCACGGGCACAATCTACAAAATTGGTTTGCGGGGGAAACTCGCTACGTTGCATAGCTTTTGCAATGGGATATGCGCAGATGGTGGAATCCCCTACGCCGGCGTGATCCAAGCCACCGATGAGAACTTCTACGGAACGGCTTTTGTTGGCGGCGCGGGAGGATGGGGAACGGTTTACCGAATGACCCCCGCAGGCAAAGTTACGGCGCTTTACAGCTTCGACGATAAGGCCGACGGAGCGTTCCCAGCGGCTTCGCTTTTTCAGGCAACCAATGGAAATTTCTACGGTGGCACCGAAGAAGGTGGGGATGACAACTGTAATGCGCCATACGGTTGCGGAGTAATCTTCGTAATGTCAAAACAAACTGCGAGAGAAGCGGCTTCAGAGAATTTTACGCAAAGAACTGATCACGGAAGTCGGACAATCATCAAGCCGACACAGCCCCTCCCGCTTAACTCGCAAAGAGTCGCGCCGTTCTAGGAAGGCATGAGAGGGTTCGGCAGGGTGCACGAGCGGTCTTTGCTGCGGAAAGGCCGCCAGCTTGGGCAGTGATACGTTGATGTTCGAACGTGCTGTTTGAACGCGATAACGTATTTTATCGATAGTACGGGCGCGCCCATCATGCGGAGCCGGCGGATATGATCGACGTGTCCTGGTTCAATCGTGAATGGTCGCGGATATCTTCAATACGGCCAGAAACAACGAATTTTGGGATTCCACCCCATGCCTGCGTGCTTCACTTTGGAGAGAGCGACGCCGTTCGCTTTGGCCGGGTATGGTGTCGCCCAGCAAGGCTGAATTTCTTGAGCGGAACCGTCACCATGGAGGGTCCTTTATCAGTTCTTGAATCGGACTTCTGTTGGTATTTGGCATTGGGGTAGGATATCTACGCTGAGCCGCCAAACGCCAGAGATCAGTCTGCTCGCCGCTAGTCGTCCGGTTGGAAAAGGGACGGTTGTGCGGATATATCTTCGGGTTCTCGGAAATTACTAAAGCCGACGCCGACAAGTCGAAAACGTTGCTTCGGTTCCATATCTACTCGCTCCCGCAGCTTCAAGATAATCTCCGTCAATTCCTCGCAGGAAGAAGGAGGACGATCTGGCGTATGGCTGCGAGTGAGGATCTTAAATTCGCTTGTCTTCAATTTGAGGACCACTGTGCGTGCCAAGCGTGATTCTTTGCGCGAAGCAGACCAAAGCTTTTCGGTCAGGTGCCGGATCATGGGCTCGGTTTCCGCCAAAAGGATGTCTTGCTCAAAAGTGTCCTCGACGGAGATCGATTTTGTGGGCCGGTCTGGCACGACTGCACTGTCGTCGATACCGCGGGCGAGTTCGTGCAGGCGGAGCCCATAGCGGCCGAAGTGCTTTTGGAGCAGAGACAATTCCAATTTTCGCAAATCACCTGCAGTCTGTATTCCAAGCTTCGCCAGTTTGTCTCCTGTAACTTTGCCAACTCCAGGCAGGCGACCGACCGGTAGCGGCAGCAGAAACGAATCGATATCCTCGGGCTGGATGATAAAGAGCCCATCCGGTTTGCGCCAATCAGAAGCGAGTTTTGCCAGAACTTTGTTCGGCGCTACGCCCGCAGAGGCGGTCAAACTCAATTCCTGACGGATTTGGTTACGAATCGTGCGGGCCACCAAGGTAGCGGTTGGCAGGCTCGTCTTGTTCTCTGTGACATCGAGATATGCTTCGTCGAGCGACAGTGGCTCGATGGTATCCGTGTGTCGCTTGAAAATCTCCCACACCCTGCGAGAGACGGCCCGGTACCGTGTAAAATCCGGTGCTACGAATATTGCCTCAGGACACAAGCGTTCAGCACGCGCTGCCGGCATCGCTGAACGAACCCCGAACTTCCTGGCCTCGTACGAAGCTGCGCAGACGACGGAGCGGGTGCCTTTCCAGGCGACAACCACGGGCTTGCCACGCAGCTGCGGATCGTCGCGCTGCTCGACCGACGCATAGAACGCGTCCATGTCGACATGGATGATTTTTCGCACGATCGTTGGGCGACAGAACTAACCGGCCTTAACGCGGCGCCTATGATGCCTTGAAAAGCCCAGTACAATTTCGCGCTGCCGTTCTGATGCATCTGAAGGAATCAAGATCGCGCGATTCTGGGGGAGATTCCCGCCAAAAACGCGAGCTCCGTTGAAAAGAGAGCGGCTTCCACACATCAGGCAGGTGTCATGGGGGCTGTCACTTACAACCTCACACTGGTCACACAAGACCGCATTTTGCAGCGCCACCGCATTGAGAAACCGCGCACCTTCCATCTCCAAGCTCTTCATCACAGAACCTCGCGTGACATTCAATTCTTTAACTCAATCTTACCGACTTACCATATAAGTGCGAGCGCATTCGACGACATGCCAGCGTTTCAATTCGATACTGCATTCATCTTCGTGTTCGTCATGGTCTGACTTGTTCTACGGACGAAGCCGTGGTGCGCTCGAGCGGAAACATGTCCCGGCTATAAGGTGCTCGTGGAAGAAGGCGCGGGTCGCATTCTGGGTGCCAGTACTCTACCAGTACTCTAATGGTGACAATGTTTGGTTTGGCGTTAGGGGGGCTCCAATTATCTTGGAGCATCTACACTCGTGAGGGCCCGCTTCCCCGGTAGATCTACTGCTACAATTGCCCCGGATTGTCTCCAGATCAAGTTTATGCCCGATGGGTACCGAACACGCAGCAGGCTGGTCGCCTTTTCTGCCCTGGTTCTTCTCGGGAGGGGCATCAAATGGCGCTACGCCTGCCTTTGGTGCGGACGATTAGGATGCAGGCTAAGATCCTGGGCACTTACCGGCTGGCCTGCAATTGCACTCTTGTATGCCGTCGCGGGCGTGCTGGTATGGATCCACGGTTTTGTAGCCGGGGCAATCCCGTTGCATGCGTTCCCGCAAGAAACACGGCATGATCAGTTTTTCAGAACCCTTCAATGGTTTTTCAGTGGGCGGAGTGGTCCCTGGGTCGTGGCCATTGCTCTTGCGGCGCTCATTTCCGCTGTCCTTAGCGCTCGGCGGATCCGCAAGCGGATCGTCATCCTGTCTTTCGCGAATCTTACCGGCGAGGACATCCGAAAGGCGCTGGCCGACAGTCTTCCTCGACGTCTCATGACAGAGCTTGCCGACGTTACGGACATCTACGCCGATGTGAGCGACGATCCCGCCGACTTAAGCTTGGACCATGGAAGCGCCACTCCTCTTACTCTTGCGGTTGACCCGGCCACCGCTGCGTTCTCAGGGTTAAGAGCCTCGTTCAAAGAACCAGTCCGGCTGGGGCCGTTAAGCATCCCTGTAGATGGTGTGCTGACCGTGCTGTCTACGTTATTGCACGGTCCACAAGTAGCCGGCAGCATTCAAAAAAACTCGGAGGGGCTGTTAATCGAAGCCTCGATTTCGGGCGGGGGATTCGAAAAGGCTTGGCGCGTGACCGAATCCGACGTGGAAGCGAAGCGGGCTAGCGGAGATTCGGATGAAAAAATTACGGATGAGATGATCCGCCATCTGGCTTGCCAGGTTTTCACCCATCTGAATCAAGATAAATTGGGAACACAGATCTGGCGCGCAGTGCAACACTACACGGAAGGCCTCCGTGCCTTTCGCGACGCGTCGCGCGAACGAGGGCGCACCACTAAGAGGGCGATTTCCCTTCAGCGAGCGCAGCAAGAGTTTTTTCGCGCGCACCGCGAAGATGCGCGCTTTGTTCGTAGCCGATACAATCTCGGCGTCATCTACTTCTCGCAGCAGCAATGGCAGCCAGCCTACGAAATATTCCAGAAGGTGATTAACGACTCCGAAGGCGATCCGCTGCCGAGCACGCCCGGTAGTCCCAGCTTTAAAAGGGCGCGTCGTGATCTGGCATCGGCTCACTACGCAGCAGCGAGGGCGGCCGTTAAACTTGAGAAACCCGAGTCTCCCGGCGACCGGCCCGACTACCACTGCGATAACGCGATCACCCTCGCTCCGGACCAGAGTGGGCCCTTGAACTTGAAGGGACGGAGGATGCGCGCGATTAATGCGGCGGGTGCCCGTTCCTATTTTCGCAAAGCAATGGCTTTGAGCTGGCTAAGGTTGTGCATTGCGGAGTGGCATGGATCATCGACAACCAACATACTGTCACAAGCCATCACCTGCATGGCCGATCTGGCGGATGCCGACGATGGGTCAGGGCGTTCCCTGGGCGAGATGTCCCAAGCACTGTATCTGGATCCGTCGAATGCTGGCAATTGGACAAGGCTGGGAAAGCTCTGCCTCGCCGTCGACGACAAAAAGCGAGCTTTGGTTGCGTTCGAGAATGCCAATCGCGAGCAGGAAACCGGGCGTCACTGGCTCTGGGTCGGCTGTACAAGATGTCTCCTGGAGCAGGAGCAACTGGCGAACGAAGCGTTGAGCCGGGCGACCAAAGGAGTAGCAGGAGAATGGCTTTTCGAGGATAGGTGTCAGGACAAGCGAAAGGACAAAGCACATCGAGTCGCGGAATTTTGGGAGGAATGGGATGCGCCGAAACTCAGGGCGATTCGACCAGAGGACTTTAAGCAGAAGGCTGATAGAGAGATCGAGAGGATTGATCGCGAGATTGAGACTCGAGAAAAATCCATAAAGAAGGCATTTGAGGATCTGGCGGCGTTTCAAAAGCTAGGCGCATCACCTGCCGCGGCGGGCGTGACCCAAAATGAACGAGAAAACCAAATCCGGTGGGTGGAGGAGAATTACCGCACGGATATAGCGGCTCGCCTTTCTGTGAGCTATGCCGCGAAGTTCCGGTTGCGTGGTTGGGAATCGCCGGAGGATTTCAAGCAAGCGCACAGCCTAGTACTCAAAGCGCTGGACGTAAGGCCGCTCGGAGCCCGGGAACGAAATCTTTTCGCGGAGCTGCTATTTTACTTCATGCTGCTGGAGCGCTCTGAGAACGAGGTACATAACGCACTGAGCATAGAACCCGACGCGGATATCCAGCTCGAATTCGCGCAGATTTCGCAGAAGGTCTTCGAAACCGTAACCGACAAGCAAGTTCGTTCCAAGGCCATCCGCCGAATCGCAGAAATATGTCGCCGTTTCACAGCCACCGATGGTACTGAGGCAGACGATTTCCGGACGGACGCTCTCGGGGCCGCGCCTTGGCACTACTCGCTTGGGATGTGGAGCTTTGAATTACTTGACTATCAAACTGCTCAAAGGAGTTTTGAGACGTGCTTCGCCCGCCACCACCGGCCTGTTGAAAGTCTGCAGTGGTTGTGTCTCGTGTATTTCCGCTGCGGCGCCTTCGAGGAGGCCGAGCGGGCGTACTCGCGTCTCAATGCCGTGCTGCAAATGGAAGAAAACGTTTTTCTGCTCACCAAGAATTTTGAGGATGTTAGACCTGAGGAGGGTCTTTCAGGGGTCCCTGCATTTAATTGGGCAATGGCCGCGAATCATACTGCAGCCGCAATGGCGGAGCAGGGACTTATCATCGCAGCAGCTAAACGCTGGAAGGAGGGGAAGGACTGGGGGGACAAGCTTGTGGCGCCGCTGAATCCGCAGCCAAATGTTGAGTACTTAACGGATCCGAAATATAAAGCTTACGTAAAGTATCTGGACGGCTTAAAGGGTCGAGAAGTCCAAATGGATCTTCAGTACAAACAGTACTTAGCGAACCTAAAATTGATATTGGATGCCGCGCAGTCCCTATGCCGGGGCGCGATTTTGCTGAATGCAGGAAAGGTTGGTGCGGCTGTGCCCGATCCCCCGCCAGAGGAGATTCCGCCTAAGTCATACCCAGGGGCGGCGCAGGTCTGGCACCTGGAAAAAGCTATCGAACTCCTTACTGAGGCGATTGCGTTTGCGGCGGACACATCCATCCGGGCGGACGCGAACTATCGCATTGGCCTAGCTTGCGAAGCGCTCGCGCGTTTGAATGGGGAAAAGAGCGAGGTTTGGCGTTCTCGTGCGGAAGACGCACTAGAGAACGCGAAAAAGGCGGACCGGCGAGACGAGTACACAGACCGCATCGCCGAACTCACGAAAAAGCTCGCGACCTCGGCAAGGTGAAAACGGGTAATCGCTGACATAGGAACTGGGGCGGTGTTCCTAGCGGATAGCCTGCGGTCTCACGGTTGAATGACCTTAGCGAAATCTGGTGTGCTGACCGCCCCTCTTTTCTACTAATACTCAGGCTGGCCGATGCGGACACAATTAGGGCTGGTGAACGGAGAACTCAGGCCGATCTTGGTCATGGTCTCCGGGTAGCGTTGGCACAGCCTCCAGTAGTTCCGTCGCGCCCGCGTCGGACTGTAATCGGGATAGACAAACAGGTACTGCGCGATCAGACACCAGCGTCGTAATTTCTTGCCAATTAAAATCTCGCGAATTTCCGGCCGTGGCCCAAGCTGTCTGGGTTTCTGGTTGCTGCAGCTCTTGTATGGTCGCTCTCTCGGCGCAGAGGAGGCGATCCTCGCGGTATTCAGGACTTAACGAGAGAGTCTCTGCTCAGGGAGCGAGACACGCTGTTTAATATTCCTGTCAGATACTGGTCATCTATTCTTTGTGTGCTAGGCACAAATCTTCTATTTCGCCCGCGCTTGAGACTAAAAGGTCAGGGCGTAGTGCGGGGTTTTGAGGCTGTGGCTGTTGCAAATCTCGAATGCACCCATCGAGGGATTTTGAGCTCTATGGCCGTTTAACAACAGGAGTACACGTCCTCTTGTACCTTGTCCCGGCACTCTGGGCCCGGCTAGGCTGGTTCATTCAACGCTTACGACTTTGGGGGAGGAATTTATGCGACTGAGGACTTGCTTACCTGTGTTCATTGCGGCCATATTGGCGTTTGGCTGCAGTTTAGCTTTGGCCCAGGAGGAAGGACGTGACCACGATCGTGGCCGCGACAGAGAGGAATTCCGCGAGGGTCAGGACAGAGATCATTTCTATGGCGACCACGAACACGAGGCGATGCACGGCTGGTACGCGGCGCATCACGATCACCTGCCCCGCGGCTTGAGGGATCGGGACCGTTTGCCGCCCGAATTGGAAAGACGGCTTGTGGTACGCGGCATACTTCCGGTGGAGTTGCGGGGGAAAATGTTTCCGTGCCCCCCAGAGCTCGAACGGCAGTTGCCTCCTCCACCACCCGACTGTGCGCACGTGTTCATTGGCGGACACGTCGTCTTGGTGAACCGGGTGAACTTCCAAGTAGTGGATGTTTTTCACTTCTGAATATAATTCGCGGGAGCCACCCCGTTTTGCAGAAAAGCCGAACCCTGATGTGGATTCGGCTTTTCTGTTTATGTCATTTTTCGCTCGGCTTGATCCGTCTCAGTAGGTCTTGTGCTCGTTGGCCCAATCAGTCCCAGTCTGAAGGTCCTTGCGGGCCTGGTCGATCAGAGCTACCGCTTTCTCCTTTCGCCCACCCCAGTCATTGCCGGCCTTTGCCAAGTCGGCCCTAGCGGTCTCCAGGCTGGATATGCCAGTGTTCATCATGCTAGGCTCGTCGACATTGCCTGGATTCCATCTCCTGAGGGGTTGACTCCGGACTTACACCAAGCCCTTTGAAGGCTTGGTCAATCGACGCGATGCCCTTCACGCGATACCCTCCCCACTTGTCTCCGGCCTTCTCCAGATAGCCTTTACCGATTCTTAGTTGCGCAAGGCCAGCCTGGTATTCCGCGGGCACATTCTGTTGAGCCGTAGTCAGCGCCTTGGTTGCAGGTTGCTTCGCGGTTTGCGCTTGGGTTCGGGACAGTGTCATCAAAATACCCACACCTGCCACTATTGCCAGGATTGCCGTTCCTAATTTTCTCCGTGTCATCGCATTTCTCCTTAGTTTCAAAATTGACCGGGCGGTGAGATCACTGTCGGGATGTTGCGTGCGATTTGAACCTCGCAGTTACTCATGCTTATACAACTAGTTTAAAAAACCTCACAATTGCTCGCGTTGTTTTCTACGATCAACCCCGCATTTAAAATCCGTACGACACTCCTAGAGCGAACTGATGCCGGGCTTGCAACTTGGCGCCGCCTCCGCTGCGCCACGCTGTGCAGGGCTTCGCTCCGGTAACATTCCTGATGTACGAAGCTTCATCGCCCGCCAGCAACAAGACAGCCTTCCCCATTTCTTTAACCCAAATCTTTCAGTTCGCTGTTTACTTTTCGATTCCGAGGTGTTGATTCTGGAGAGATTGCGGCACTGGTCGAACCGTTCGAGCATCCGCAGGGAGGGCCGTGAGTTGTTGGGATGGATCCACTACCAGCCAACTCAGTGCGCCCACTAGGCACAACGCAGCTGCCACGAGGAATGACGTTGTCCAACCAAATCTCGCTGCGATCCACGGAGTGAAGGAAGCCGTGAGTGCCGCTCCGATCTGGTTTCCCATATTCATGAAGCCTGACACCGAACCAGAGGAGGCGCCGGCAATATCGGCGGTCACCGACCAGAAGGAACTCTGGGACAAGTACAGCGCACCCGCTCCGCCAGCGAGTACGACGCTTGCGAGCCGGGGGCTCTGAACTTGCGAGCCAAAGGCGATGAATATCCCAGCAATCGCAATCGCGAATGCCGCCAAGGCACAGCGTCCAACGCGCGGCCCCTGCGATTTCGTGAGCCGGTCGTTAATAGCTCCTCCCAGCAGGCAGCACAACAGCATCGCCAGAAAGGGGAGCATGGTGTAGAACGCGCTCGCCTTCAAGTCCAGGCCACGTACTTTGGCAAGATAGCGATAGAACCAGCTAAAGAAGATCCATGCCACGTAGCCGTAGCAGAAGTAGCTGAGGGTGATCGCCCGGACTTCCTTGCTCTGCATGACCCGCCGCCAGGAGATAAGCGCTTTCGGATCATTCTTCGGCACCACTTGTGCCAGCCCGGAGTGAATCAATGTCAACTCTGAAACCGACACTCCAGAGTGTTCAGCGGGCGTGTCTCGCGCAATGCAGAACCATACCACTCCGGCAGCGAATCCGATAATGGAGCACACCCAGAACGACGACCGCCAGCCGTAATGGACCATGATGTACGTGATGATCAATGGTGTAAGGCCGGCGCCTGCTCCTACCCCGGCGAAGATCCAGCCGTTCGCGATACCGCGTTCCGTTATCGGAATCCAGCGCGCGATGAACTGATTCGCTGACGGATAGATGACCGCTTCGCCAGCACCCAGCAGAAAGCGGACTGCAACAAAAACGAAGAGCGCGCCTGCAATGTTTGCAGGCACCAGGGCAGTCAGGGCGGTGAAGATTCCCCACCATGCCACACCCGCGGCCAGCACCCGTCGCGGTCCGAAGCGGTCAGCTAGCCTGCCGCCGACAGTTTGGAAGAGTGCATAACCGACCAGCATGGCGCTGAACACCTTGCCCAACTGCACGTCGCTGAGATGGTAGGCCTCGGCGATGGAACCACCGGCGATGGAGATGTTTACCCGATCGAGATAGGACACAGCGCTAAGGATGAACAACCAGAACACCAGAAGCCAGCGCACATGGCTCGTCCCTGCAATGGTCATCGCTGACTCGCCGGCCAACCGAGAAGACACTCTTGTCGTAGAGGACGCTCCTCAGTCGAGAGCCGATTGCTGTGGCGACTGCCATGTGATATTTTCACGGTCGCGATGCAGCTCAT